>Ga0164241_10002004_pt1 | contig 23150 bp, 20 predicted proteins | sample OricomyardsoilBY_FD_108780 | JGI IMG/M metagenome (GOLD analysis project Ga0164241, IMG submission 108780) | Backyard soil microbial communities from Emeryville, California, USA - Original compost - Back yard soil (BY) | ecosystem: Environmental > Terrestrial > Soil > Unclassified | place: USA... | reverse complement strand
TGGCGGGCATCATGCTGTATCTCTCGAGTGATGCATCCGCCTATTGCACGGGCCAGCAGTTCATCGTCGACGGCGGGCTGACCGCGTGGTGAGTCGGCTGCGATCCGCCGCATAGACAGATGTCGCAGGGACCTACAGTTGTGGTTACGGGCGCGGCTGGTTTCATCGGCGCTGCCGTCGGTGGGGAGCTCAAGGCCCTTGGTGCGCGCTTCGTCGGCGTGACGCGCCGGGACATCGTGGGCATGACCCGCGTCGAGAGCTACACGGACGCGCCGACAGGCGATGTTCTTGTGCACCTTGCCGAAGACAACAACCGCTCACGGGTGGCCGAGCGGGGCGAATCGTATGAACACGAAGTCGTTACGGCGACGGCTGCGTTGCTCCGAAAGGGATTTCGCCGGGTCGTGTATGTCTCGTCGGCAGCGCTCTACTCCGACCGCTATGAAACCGCGCGTAGACCCGGCGATGCTGTTCACGTTGTGGATGCATACACGCGCGTCAAGCGATCGTGCGAGACACTGGTGTTGGATTCCGATGCAGGTGTGGTGGTGAGGCCGTCAAATGTCTACGGCCTGGGTATGTCATCGCAGAACGTGGTAAGCACGATGTTGGCTCGCGTCGCGGAGCCTGGACCACTTGTGGTCCGTGATACCGCGCCGGTGCGAGATTTCGTCTGGATCGCCGACGCCGCGGCGGGAATTGCGCGCGTGGCCCTGGGGGAGACGCGCGGAATCTTCAACGTCGGATCGGGCGTGGCAACATCCATAATGGATCTTGCCAAGATGACGCTGGGTATCTACGGCCAGCCTGATCGGGAAGTCCGGTCTTCCGCATGCGCTTCCGATCGCTCCAGCCTGGTGCTGGACGTGAGTTTGACCGAGCAGACCTTTGGCTATCGGCCGGTAGTGTCGCTGCGCGAGGGCCTGACGAACCTGATTACTTCGAGGCAATAGATCCTGATGACAAAACGTACCGTAGCGGTATTTACCGGCAATCGCGCCGAGTATGGCCTGCAGTATCCGATCCTGCGGGCGGTCGATCGTCACCCGCAACTCGACTACCGGCTGATCGTCTCCGGCGCCCACCTGGACAACAATTTCGGGCGAACGCTGGAGGAGATCCGCGCCGATGGATTTCGCATTGACGCGGAAGTGAAGATCGAGATGGACGCTGCATCGGCGTTCTCGACGGCACAGGCCATTGGATCGGGCGTGCTGTCGATCAGCGAAGCGCTCGACAAGCTGCGGCCCGATCTCGTCGTGGTGTACGCCGATCGCTTCGAAGGGCTGGCAGCGATCGTCGCTTCGACACAGATGAACATTCCTACGGCGCACGTGGAAGGTGGCGACCTGACCGAAGGCGGGGCGCTGGATGATTCGGTACGTCATGCGATGACCAAGCTTGCCCATTTGCATTTCACGACCAATCAACAGGCGACCAATCGCATTCTCGGGCTGGGTGAGGAGGAGTGGCGCGTACACACCGTGGGGTTCCCCGCGATCGACCTGATTTCGGACGGGAACTATGCGAGCACAGAACAGGTGGTCGATCGCCTGAAGCTCGACTTGTCACGGCCGGTCGTGCTGTTCACGCAGCATTCGGTCACCACTGAGATCGACAGCGCTGCGAGTCAGATCGATCCGTCCCTCGCGGCGCTGGAGACGCTTGCGGAGGAGGGGGTTCAAGTCGTCATCACCTATCCGAACAACGATGCCGGCGCGCGCACCATCGTCGATTCGATCGAAGCCCTCAAGGCCCGTGGGCTGCCCAATATCCAGGTACATCGATCGCTAGGCCGGCACCTGTACCACGGCGTGCTGGCGCTGGCGCTGGACACGGCGAAGCGCGTGGCATGCGTGGGCAATTCGTCGTCAGGCATCAAGGAAACGCCAGCCCTCAGGTGCCCGACAGTCAACATCGGCTCGCGGCAGGACGGGCGTCTGCGCGGCGAGAACGTCATCGATGTCGGCTACGTTGCCACTGACATCGTTAACGCGGTACGAAAGTGTTTCCATGACGAGCAGTTCCGCGCGCTTTGCCGCGCCGCACCGAATCCGTACTATCTCGGCGATGCAGGAAAGAAGGTTGCAGAGGTACTGGCGAGCGTCAAGCTTGACCAGGTCCTGCTGCGCAAGCGGATGACTCTCCGCGGAGAAGTCCGCGAAGGCTGGTACCGTTGAGCGAACGACCGATAGTCGCGGATGCCCCGCTGCTGTTGGCGGTGCAATCGATCGAGGCAAGCTCGCGTCGCATTGCCGTCGTCATCGATGCTGCAGGCGTGCTGATTGGCACGTTGACGGACGGCGATATCCGGCGCTGCCTGCTGAAGGGCGGCAGCATGCAAACGCGTGTAGGGGAGGCAATGAACCCTGCGCCGCTGACGGCATCTGAAAGCTCCAGCGACAGTCATCTGCTTGAGCTGATGCATCGGCGCAATGTGCTGGCCGTGCCGATCGTCGATCCGTTGGGCCGATTCGTTCGACTCGTTCACCTGGCTGACCTTGCCGAAACCGCGGCCGAGGGCGGTGCCGAGGGTTTCGACTTCGCGGTCATCATGGCGGGTGGCGAAGGCAAGCGCCTGCGGCCGGTGACGCAGAACATTCCCAAGCCGATGGTGGAGATTGGCGGCGTGCCGTTGCTCGAGCGGCAGATGCGACGTCTCGTCCGAGCGGGAATCTCGCGCATTTACCTGTCGGTAAACTATCTCGCGCACGTCATCGAAGACTACTTCGGCGACGGCTCGCGCATTGGCGTGTCCCTCAGCTATCTGCGGGAGAAGGACCGCCTTGGCACCGCTGGCGCGCTGGCACTGCTGCCCGAAACACCGGTCAAGCCGATCCTCGTGATGAATGGCGACATCGTGACCATGGTGGATTTCGCCGGACTGTTGAATTTTCACCGCTCGCAGTCTGCCGAGGTAACGGTGGCGGCTGTCGACTATCACGTCAACATTCCGTTTGGCGTTATCGAGGTCGAGGGCTTGCGGGTGAGCGCGCTCAAGGAGAAGCCTGCGCAGAGGTTTCTCTGCAACGCGGGGATCTATTCGATATCGCCGGGCGTGCTGCGCCTGATTCCGGATGGTTCGTATTTCGACATGACGGATCTGATGGCTTCGTGCCTGAGCGGCGGATTGCCGGTCAACGTGTTTCCGATGCACGAATACTGGAGCGACATCGGCACGCCGGACGATCTGGAAAAGGCTCGCAAGTTCTTTGCAACCACAGGGCAACGCGATGGCTGAGACGATTTCAGGAAAAAGCGTGTTCGTGACCGGGGCCGATGGATTCATTGGCAGCCATCTCGTCGAGCTGCTTGTCGCATCAGGGGCGCGTGTGCGCGCTCTTGCGTACTACAACTCGTGGAACGAACTGGGGTGGTTGCGCGACGTCGCGCCGCAGATACTGGCGGACGTGGAAATCCTCAATGGCGACGTCCGTGACGCAGAACGCATGCGCACGGCCGTCAAAGGTTGCGACTACGTCTTTCATCTCTCGAGCCTCATCGCCATTCCCTACAGCTACGAAGCGCCGCGCTCGTACGTCGATACGAACGTGGTCGGAGCGTTGAACGTGCTTCAAGCGTGCCGGGAGAGCGGTGATCTCACGCGGCTGGTGCACGTGTCAACCTCCGAGGTATACGGCACAGCGCAGCGGGTGCCGATCGATGAAGATCATCCGCTCGTGGGGCAGTCGCCGTATTCGGCGAGCAAGATTGCTGCGGATAAAATGGCAGAGAGTTTCCACCTGTCGTTTCAGCTGCCCGTGGTGACCGCTCGTCCATTCAATACATTCGGCCCGAGGCAGACTGCCCGAGCGGTCATCCCGACCATCGCGAGCCAGCTACTGGCCGGCTGCACCGAGTTGAAGCTGGGCGCGCTGCATCCCACTCGAGATTTCAATTTCGCAACGGACACCGCACGCGGCATGATGGCGCTGGCTCTATGTCGCGAAGCCGAGGGCCGCGTGATCAATATCGGGTCGGGCGAGGAGTGGTCCATACAACAGACCATCGATATGCTGATGGAGATCACTGGCAAGCACGTTCCGATTGTCTCGGATCAGGAACGGATCAGGCCAGAGCGCAGCGAAGTGAACCGGCTGCTGGCCGACAATACCCTGATTCGCAAGCTGACCGGCTGGACAAGCCAGGTTCCGTTCCGCGAGGGACTGGAACGCACCGCGACCTGGATCGAAAAGAACCTGCGCTATTTCCAGCCGCAACGGTACGCCAGATGAAGGTCCTGTTCTGCACCCAGAGCGAGAGCCTCGCACTGTTCGAGGCGCTGCGCGCGGACCTTCATGAGCGCAAGGAGGTCGAACGCTGCGGATTCGTCGTCGCCGACAGCGCTTCCTATGCCAAGTGGTTGCGGGCCAATCCCGATTTCGAAGGGTGCGGTCACGTGTTGCTTAAGGAGTGGGGCGTAACGCGCAGGCCGTTCGAGCGTCCCAATCGTGCTGCGCTCGCCGAGATGGAGCGCGACCTGGGCGGTGCTGCCGGCCTCTTCGGTGCAGTGGTTGCTGATCGCAGACTGTGGATGGGGAAAGACTGCACGTACTCGCAGGATTACACTCGTCGCTTCACCGACGAGGAGCTGCTTTGCATCCTGCAGAGAGGCGTGACTGCGGTGAATCGCTTGTTCGACGAGTTGTCCCCCGATCTCGTGCTCGGCTTCATCTGCGTCACCATGCTCGACTACGTGGTGTACCTGGTCGCGAAGGCCCGCAATGTACCAGTGCTCAATCTGCGGCCCACCCGCATCGGCGACCGCGTCACGCTTGCGAGCACACTGAACGATCCATCGCCGGAATTCGTGGCCGAGTATGCGAGGCTGATGGCTGGTGCCTCCTCGCAGTGGATTGGGCAAGCTCGTGAGCACATCGCGCGCGTCCGTGCTGGCCATGGTAAGTACGAGGGAGTCATAGGTCTGTCGAACAAGCCTGCCGTCAAGGTTTCCGCCGGAAGATTCGTCCAGTTCGCTCAATTGTTCGCCGCGGCGAAGTCCTATCACACCTACCTGACGAGTGAGGCTGCCTCCGATAACCACGTCGTCGATCCTCTGCGCGCCATCTATTTTGCCGCCGTGCGAAATCCGTTACGGGCGTGGCGCACGCGACGCTTCCTGGCTCCGCACTATGTCGACCCAGCATCATTGAGCGGCCTGCGTTACGCGTTCTATCCATTGCATACAGAGCCGGAGATCTCGCTGCTGCTCTATGGTCGCCCATTCGTCAACCAGATCGAAGTGATCAGATCGCTGGCGATGAGTCTGCCAGCTGACATGGTGCTTCTCATCAAGGAACATCCGTGGATGGTGGGCAAGCGTTCCCTTGATGCCTACCGGAAGCTGCTGGCGATTCCGCGTGTCTGCTTCGTTGACCCGCGCACGCCAGCGCGCGTGATTGTCCAGCACGCAGCACTCGTTGCGGTCATCACGGGGTCTATCGCGCTGGAGGCCGCGATGCTGGGTCGGCCGGTCATTACGATGGGCGATTGTCCCTTCAATGTGCTGCCTGCAACCATGGTCCAGCGGTGCAGCGATGTGCGATCGCTCCAGATGCTGGTACGGCAGATGATGGCCTCGCACGAAACGAACGAGCAGGCGCTGACCAACTACGTCGCCGCTGCCATGAGTACAAGTGCGAGCGTTAACCTGTACTCAGTGCTCCTGCAGAAGAGGAACGTGCACGCCGATCGCGCCGGTGAATATCGCGAGGAGGTGCGTCGACTCGCCGACTATCTCATGAACACATTGCGGCAGCCGACTGTCGTTTCAAATGCCGTTGCCGGTTCGGCAGCGTGGTAAGAGGATCGTTTTGATGCAAACCCGAGAGTCCATCGAAAGGCGCGTACTTGCGCTCGATGCCCAGCAGCGGTGGAATCACAATTTCATGCTGCCTTTCGATGTCGAGACCCGACCCGGGCCCCAGGCATCACACGGCAAGAACCAGGTGAAGGTGAAGCGGCTGCAGCCGTTGCTCGATGCAGTTGGGTTGTCCGGCAAGGCAGTCCTGGATGTAGGTTGCAACGAGGGCTTTTTTTCCCTGCACATGGCCAAGGCGGGAGCCAAGGTGCTGGGTATCGACATTGACGAACACCGTATCACCAAGGCGCAGTTCGTAAGGGAGATGTACGGGGAGCAGAGGAATGTCACCTTCGAGAAAATGGACATCTACTCGCAGACCTTCGCTAGCCTGCCGCGTTTCGATTTCTGCCTCTGCCTGGGATTCATTCACCGCATCCCGGATCCCTACACGGCACTGCGGGCGCTTGCAGACCGCTCCGACATGATCCTGTTCGAGTGGAAGGCACTCAAGTTCGGACCGCATGATGATGCGTTCGCCTATTTCTCGCCCAAGCAGATCGAGTCGGAGGACTACTACGGCACCGAGTACTGGTTACTGAGTTACTCGACCCTGGAGCGGATCCTGCGGCGCTTCGGTTTCACTTATTTCCACCGGGTCGACGATCCGCGGCAGCGGCGCGCAATCCTGGTCGCAGGTCGAAAACCACATGCGATTTTCGAGTGGCCGCGCAACGTGGTTCATGCCGGGCGCGTCGGCTCACTGCTCAAGCACACCAAGCGCTATCTGCGCACGGTGCTTGGGGTCATCACTGGCAAAGTGAATGCTTGAGGTCATAGCGCTCCGCGCGCGCTACCGCCTCGGGAACCTTGCTCGTCTCGTTTCAGGACTGTGGCGGGAGCGACAGATTGCTGCTGACAGTGCCACCAGCATCTTCGCCTGCGGATTCGGGGCGTCCGGCTGGCATCACCTGCGTATGACACTTGAGGAGTACGACGCAGATCCCGCGATCTGCGCTCGCGATACGCCACTCTGGAAATTTCTGCGCGAGTTCAAGCCTGCAAGCATATCGGCACTGGCTGCACCTGGTGCTGAACCTGCGCTGCCCATATTCACCTATCCGTGGGGAACGTTCCGCGTGGGGGAGGCGCAGAGTGCAAAGGATCCTTGGGGTTCACGCTTTTGTGGACCGTCGACCGACGAATTCATCGAAGAGGAATTCACGCGGTTCATCGCGCTGTACCGGGAGATGCGCGAGACAGGTTACCGTCCGACTACATATCCACATTCCCATATTGGCGGCACCTGGCTCATCAACTATTCGGGTGAGCGCCGGTTCGTGGTGCTGCAGGGAAATCATCGCATGGCGATACTGGCCCACCTGGGAGAGCAGCAGATTGCCGTGCGAACCCTGCGCGGCTATCTGCCAGCGGTGCGCGAGCATGAAGCAGATCGCTGGCCGCTCGTCATCTCCGGCAAGTGCAGCCGGGAACATGCGCTGGCGGTGTTCCGCCTCTTTTTCCGCGAATCGGGGCAGCACGTCGGCCGGTCGATCGCTGGCGATTGCTGATCGCAGCCGAGGACACGGTCATCAAGTACCCCACGAAAACGCAGACGGCGCGTAACGTTGTGGCAATCTGGGCCAATCGTGTCCTGGCCATTGCGGCGCCATTGGTGACCACGCCCCTGATTGTGGCGCACTTCGGTCTGGAAACGACGGGCATTTGGCTGCTTGCGAGTCAACTGGCCAGCCATCTAATGTTGCTCGATATCGGATTGGGCACGAGCCTGATCCGGCTCCTCGCCCGCAGCAAGGCGCTGGGCGATGACAAACTCGCGTCCGAGTATCTTTCCACGGCGTTCTATTCGCTTGCAGCCTGCAGCGCGGTGCTGCTCCTCTTCGCATTCTGGATCGGCAGGCTGTTTGTGCACCTCTTCGACATAGGCGAGACTCTGGCCGCGACGGCCCACGTCCTGGCCATCGTCACCGTAATCTATGTAACTTTCAGCCTACCGTTGCGCATTGGCTACGGGCTTGTCGGCAGCAGTCACCGCTTCGATCGCATTCAGCTTTGGGATGCCATAGGCGTTGCGGGGCGCGTATTGCTCATTGTCGCTATCTTCATGTTATTCAAACCATCGGTGCTGGTGCTGGCGCTGGTGGTGTTCGGCACATCCACGTTTACCGCGGCAGCGACGCTGGTGGACGGGAAGCGGCTCAATGCGCAATGGTCGCTCGCTCCGCGCAACGTTTCGCGCGAAGCTTTGCGGTCGCTCTTCTCCATGAGCGGTGCTTCGCTCATCGCCACGGCTGCGGCTGTCCTGCTGACGCAAGGCGCGTCTCTGTTCACAGGTTCGGTTCTCGGCCCATCCGCCGTTCCCCTGATCGCGTATCCGCTGATGATCTTCACGGCGCTGACTCCATTCTTCAACACGTTCGGAACGCTCGCCTCTCCGGTGGCCGCAGGTCTGGCCGCGCGCAATGAACAGCAGCGGATGCTGCCCGGCTTTCTCGTGATTACCCGCTACCTGACATCGGCAACCGTGGCCCTCGTGATCTTTGTCGTGACACTTGGCGGAATGTTGCTGGAATTGTGGTTGCCGCGGTCACAGGTCGGTCCGGCAGATATCCGGGTGATGTCCGTTGCACTGGGGATCATCGTCAGCGGGTTCGCCATGTCGGCGCTGTCGCCGTTGTCGCGCTCGATCCTGTCGTCGGTGGGACATCACTGGTCGGCAGCGATCGCCGAGATTGTTACGACGATCGCCGGACTCGCAGCTGGATTTGTGCTGATGCGATGGACCAGCCTGGGTGTCGTAGCGATGGCTGTAGGCGTCTGCCTGGCACTGTGCGTCAGGGGGCTCGTGTGGATGCCCGCGCTGTTGTCCAGCTACTTCGGCATTTCCGCATTCACCATCGTTCGCAACAGCCTGGGGCGCCCGGCGCTGACCGCGTTGATCGCTGCGGTGGCCGGCATTGCATTACATCTCGCGGGACCGGGAATGGGCGTCGAGGCACGTGGCACTGCACTGCTGTCGTTCCTTGCGAGCGGTGTCGCGTGGGTTGTATCCACATGGTTGCTGGTGGTTCCGCAGGAGCACCGTCAGCTGGTTCTCGGCCACCTTGGCAAATACGCCGCTCGAGTGCGGGGAAGCTAGCATGCTGTTCAACTCATACGAGTTTCTGTTTGCGTTCCTGCCGGTCGTGCTGATCGGCTACATCCTGCTGGGGCCCAGTAGCCAGTTTCTCGCCGCCCTGTGGCTGGCGCTGGCTTCGCTGTTCTTCTACGGCTGGTGGGATGTGACCGTGCTGCCTCTGCTATTGGTATCGATATGCCTGAATTATCTCTTCGGTGCCGTGCTCTCCGGGCGCGACGAAGCAGGTAAATGGCGCAGGAAGGCGGTGCTGTGGCTCGCAGTCGGAGCGAATCTGGCAACGCTGGGCTTCTTCAAATATGCCGACTTCTTCATCGACTCGGCGAACGGCGTCATGGAATCGCTCGGCGACACTCAGATGCAGCTGGTGCACATCGTGTTGCCGATCGGCATTTCGTTCTACACGTTCACGCAGATCGCGTTTCTCGTGGATTGCTACCAGGGCAAAGTGCAGGAGCGCCGGTTCATTCACTATGTCCTGTTCGTTACTTACTTCCCTCACTTGATAGCAGGCCCCGTACTGCATCACAAACAAATGATGCCGCAGTTCGCCCGGGCGTCGACTTATCGTCTCAACTGGGGCAGCATCGCACTCGGGACATCCATCTTCACGATCGGCCTCGCCAAGAAGCTGGTCATCGCCGATCCGCTGGGCGGATATGCCGACGCGTTGTTCAGCGGCGTGCGCAATGGCGGCGTGCCGGCCATGTTCACGTCCTGGGGTGGTGTTCTTGCTTACACCTATCAGATCTACTTCGACTTTTCCGGATACTCGGACATGGCGATCGGATTGTCACTGCTCTTCGGCGTGACGCTACCCATCAATTTCAACCATCCCTATCGTGCTGAGAACATCGCGGACTTCTGGCGACGCTGGCATATCTCTCTTTCGAACTTCCTGCGAGACTATCTGTATGTGCCACTCGGCGGGAACCGTCGTGGTACTGCGCGGCGCTATGTGAACCTGCTCGTGACCATGCTCCTTGGGGGACTCTGGCACGGTGCGAACTGGACGTTCGTACTGTGGGGTGGCATTCATGGCGCGTTGCTTGCGATCAATCACTGGTGGCGCGCTTCGCCTCTGAAGGGGTTGTTCGGTAGCGCGCTCGGGCGGGCGACGGCGTGGGCGCTCACGTTCTTGTGTGTGTGTCTCGCCTGGGTGCCGTTCCGCGCACATTGTATCGATGACGCCTGGACGATCTACAAGGGCATGTTCGGTGGCAGCCGGGATCAGCAGTCCGGCGCTTCGCTGTTGAGTTGGCAGCCCGCGGGGACTGCGGCATTCGGGGGTTTCTTCGACGGATCGACTAGGCACTGCGTCATCTTGATGGTCTACCTTGCAGTGGCAGCTATCATCACCCGTTTCGCGATCCCGGAGGCGCTACGGCGATGGACTGCCAGCATGGCTCCATCACTGAGTCGCGCGGCGGTCTCGGTGGCCCTTGGCGCACTGCTCGCAGTATGTATCGGGCTGCTCGCCCGGAACTCACCTTTCCTGTACTTCCAGTTCTGATGAGCGTGCTCGATCTCAAATGGTATGCCGTGGCTGCCATCACGACGCTCGTCGCTATCGGTGCAATCAACTGGCTGGTGGATGACAGCGACATCGCGCTGCTGAAACTGCAGAAGGGCAAACTCGGGCAGCCGGCCCGGATCGTCTTCGTGGGTGACAGTTCCCTCGGGCATTCCCTGGACGCCGCTCTCATGTCTCAGCTGTCTGGAGAAGCAACTCTCAATCTGGCGCTGACGGGCAGCTACGGACTGGCCGGTTCCCGATGGATGCTGGAGCACTATTTCGAGAAGAATGCCTCGGTCCACACCGCTTTCGTAGTGCAGACCCTGGACGTGTTTCCGCGCCCCATTGACAACGAACGCATTGCCGACGCGCTGGACAGCAATATCGACTTGGCAGCGCTTTTCAATACAATGCGTGCGCTTTCAAAGGTCAAGGCGCTGGTGACGGGCAACCGTTTCGTCATGCACGGAGATTACCCTCCGCAGGGCGTTCCCATTCGTGATGCCTCGAGCATCAAGCCGCTGGAGGAGATTTACCTCTCGGACTCCAATGCCAAAGCACTCCGAGAGATCGGGCAGCTTTGTCTGCGGTATCAGGTGAGTTGCTACCTGGCATTGGGACCAATCTCGGACCGACGTCTGCAGCAGGCGAAGCTGTTTTTAACGACACTGCCCGAAACCGAAGGAGTCCGGATCCTCAGGCAGACGACGCCAATGGCCATCCCGGCGGAGCAACTGGGCGACAGCCCCGACCACGTCGCGGCACCGTATCGACGGAAATTCACATTGCAATGGCTGGAACTGGTCAGGTCCGTTATCGGACCGCGGACCGGCAGCTGAAACCTATTCCCGCGAGGACCTATGGATCTGCTCGACAAGCTGGTCAGGACCGGTTCGTCCTACATGACGATGAAGCACCGGGTCGCCATCGTGAAGCGCTACAACATGTGGCGCCACGGGGATCTGTTCCGACGTCGGCAGCAGGCTTTGCAGCACTGCGAGCTGCCATCGTCGGTCGACATGGACGATGGCTATGCGGTGGATGATTCGATGGGGCTGCCATTCCTGTCCGAGATGCTGGCGGACGCAGATGCAATCATCGCCGAAAACCGCAGTCCCCCACCGCGCGCGAAGGACTATCTCATCAACCACCTGACGGATGACGATCTCATCAAGCGGGCGTCGTTCCTCAATTTCGCATGCTCGGAGGCAATGTCAGGGATTGCGTCGCGATATCTGGGGCTTGTGCCGGTACTGTCGACTGTCGAGCTGTGGCGCAGCGGCATCCATACGGGCAGCGATGTCGGCAGCCAGCTGTTGCATCTCGACAATGCGGACGACAAGCAAGTGAAGGTGTTCGTCAACCTCCATGACATCGACCTGAATTGCGGTCCGTTTGCGTTCTTTCCGGCGGACCTGTCGCGCCGCATCTGCGAGTCCGTGGACTACGGCCAAGTAAGAGGAGTCGAGCGGCTCACCGACGAGCAGGCGTACGCCGTTGCTACTCCACGTGATCTGATCAATTGTACGGGCCGCAAGGGCACGGTCTTTTTCGTCGACACCATCAGCTGTCTGCATTACGGCAGTCGCGGCAACACCAGGCCGCGCTACGTACTGATGTGCCAGTACCTTTCGCCCTGCCGCGCAGATTTCCGCGGCCAGTCGATAGCGCGCCTTGCGCGTGACGGCGATGCGAGTCTGCGCAAGTATCTGCTGAATCCGGACTACGTCGGACCGCTCTAGTCGTGGAGCCGATCAATACCTATACCTGGTTCTATTACTTCGCGGCGTTGGCAGGCGTCGCCGCCGTTCCGTTCATGTTCTCCGGTAGGCAGTTTGATCGCTACGTTCTGCCCAGGACGCTCGCTACGGCACTGCTCATCGTCATCTATTTCCTCGGCATGACACGCGTTGCCGGCGTTGACTTCGTCAACTACCAGTACGCGTACGACGTCGACCCTACGTTCATACCGGAGATCGGCTTTCGCGCGCTGCTGATCATTTTTCGTTCGCTGGGTTTGCCGCTCACCTTCCTGTTGCTCTTCATCGGGCTCGTGGACCTGTTCGCACTCAGGAGGGTGTCGAGGCACTTCGGGGTGAGCTTCGTGCTCTTGTTAGTGCTGTGGTTCCTGCACATCGTCGTTGTCCGCGACCTGGCGCAGATCCGCATCGGTCTGGCTATCTCGGTGGTAATGATCGGACTCACGGCGTCATTAAGAAGCAGCAAGTTTTCGTTTTATGTGCTCGGGGGCAGCATCCATTACTCGGTGCTGCTCTTCATCATTGCGTATGAGGTCTGCGTGTTCGTTGCGAACATCGACAGGGCGCGAATGCGTCACCGGCTGGTATTCGGCATGATTGCCGGGACATTGATACTCGGACAGGCGCTCAAGGTCCTGTCATTCCTCGATCCGCGCATCGAACTCTACATGCAGTGGGAACAATCGGGTTATGGCAGAGCAGTGGAGAGCTATGGCTCGCTGGTGCTGCATTTCGTGGTCGTCATACTCGCGGTCATTACACGTCGCAACTGGCAGCGGCCAGGGCAGGCCCGCGCCCTGCTTTACTTGCAATTGGTCGGCATGTCGTCGTTCATTGCGCTATCGGCCACCTCCATTTTTGCTTTCCGGCTCTCTAATGCGCTCCTGTCCCTGTATCCCATTCTCCTGCTGATGTCGTGTGCTGCACTTCGTATCCGGCTGGGAGGGCGTCCGGCCCATGCCGCGGCTGCTGGGATCACCATGATGGTGATGTGTTGCGCTCTGCTGTTGCGACCGGGTTCCTTCGAAATTGTTCAGCGCGTGCTGCTATGAGTCGGTTCCCATGAAATGGCCAACCTCAATCAAGGGATCACCCTAGACCATGTTCGGTACATTCCGTCTGGTGCTGGCCATGATGGTCGTCTTCACTCACATTGGGCGCGTGGAGATCGTCGCAGGTGTCGCCGTGTGGGGCTTTTTCATGCTCAGCGGCTTTCTGATGACGGCCGTGCTGAATACAAAGTACGGCTTCAACGGCACCGGCATTGGCCGCTTTGCACTGAGCCGCGCCACCCGTCTGTATCCTGGCTACTGGCTCTCCGTCTTGCTTACCGCCATCGTGATGCATGCATTCGCTGCGCAGGTCGATGCGCGACTCATCAATCCAGTTCTGGCTGTCCCGCAAACCGCCCGAGAGATTTTCAGCAACGTGTTCATCTTGGGACATACGTGGCTGGGGCTCGGCCGCATAGAACGTGCGCTGAGTCCATCCGCATGGGCCGTTGACGTGGAAATGCTCATGTACATCTGTTCATGCCTGTTCCTCGCGCGCGGTGCGGCCACAGCCCGATTGACCACGTTCGTGCTCGTTGCTGTGTTTCCGGTGCTCTGGTATTTATCGAAACAACTGCTCGCGCAGGGGCAGCCGGAATATTCAAATCAGGTTACCTACAGCTTTCTGCCTGCGGCGCTGCTGCCATATGCAATCGGGTCATCGCTCTGGCACGCGCGTGATGCGTTCAAATCGATGCATTGGTCGCGCAGGCCGCTCACTGGCGGGATCGCCGTGGCAGGTATCGTCGTCTGCTGTTTCCTGATCAGCTGCTTTTCGGTCACTGTGTCGTATCTCGGATCGCTCGTGTTCCTGGCTCTTCTGCTGGTGAATCTGTCGCAGGTCAAGGCTAAACCGGCGATGGCCAGGATCGATGAATTTGCCGGGTGGATGTCCTATCCGGTTTATCTTCTTCATTTCATGTGCGCGTACATTGTCGCGGTTGCGACCCGCGGCGCGTCGTCGCTGCACTTCTTCGATGGCCAGCTTATCCGTTTCACTCCCGCTGGATTCTTCGCGGTTCTGTGCGTCACGCTTGCTGTGTCAGCAATGTTCGCGATGCTGGTGGAGGCCCCGCTCGAACGGTGGCGTCGCCGGTCGATTTCATACGGTCGTCAGAGTCGAAATCGGGAAGATGGAGCATCCAGTGTTTCCTGAAAACACGGCGTCTGAGCTGGAGGCAGCGCGTACGAGATATCACGACTTCATTGCCCGCACTCGCGTCGGTGAGTCTGCGTTCCGCTTGACGGAGAAATCGGAAAGCAGCCCGTACGCGCTCTGTTTTGCCATCTTCGGTCTGCAATTGTTGCGCGACGAGGAACAGCTGCGGAAGCACGCGGCAGCTTGGGACGAGGCATTGCGTCGCAATCTGGCCGAACTCAGGAGCAACCGTGCTGTGGCTGCGGAGCTAGGGCGCGACAAGCCCTATCTGCAGTTGCTGTCGTTCACGCTCAGCGCATTGAGCGTTATCGGCACATTACGCCATGCTCCGTTGCGCGAAGAGGTCCTGGCCATGTTACCGGCGAACTTGGAGCAAGGGTTGTCCGATGCTGGCGTATTCCAAGGACGAGCACGCTCCGGCAATCACGCCATGTTCATGGCGATACTGCTGCTCCATGCGGGCCAGTACCTGGGTGCTGACACAGGTGCACTGGTGCGTCAATGGGTGGATCTGCATCTGCGGCACATGAACGAACGGGGGTTCTGGGGGAATGCGGCCGGTATGTCGCATCTCCAATTTCAGAATGGCTATCACCAGTACGAGATTCTGGAGTATCTGGATCATCATCATCCGCGCTGGGACGCGGCAGCTGCCAACGTCGCTGCACTCGCAGACAGCGAAGGTCACTTCGCTCCGTATCCCGGGGGCGGGGGATGCTATGACTACGACGCGGTCTTCATCCTCACCGGCAGTCCGGCGCTGGCACAGAAATGGCGAGCACTGCTGATGACGACCCGCAGCACGATTCTGCAGGAGCAGGGTCAGGACGGCGGCTTTGCCGAATCTCTGCGGATCAGGCCTCGATCCCCCGGCAATCTGCTCCGCAGCTGGCGTCACGTCGCCGCAAGTACAGGAGTCGTTCGTCGTGAGCGGGCGCGCATGGCCCTTACCCTGCAGCGTCCGAAACACGACAGAATCCACACGCACTGGACTGCATATTCGAGACACTGGGGCGAGTCTGACCTCTGGGATTCGTGGTTTCGCATGCTGACGGTGGCGCGTATCGACGCAACGCTGGACGAATCCTCCGCTGCGCAGTGGGGATTCATTGACTATCCGGGCATTGGTTTTCATCCGAGCGTGCGGGGCGCGGAGCGCCAGCAATGAATCTCGCGTACATCTCGCCCTCAGCACTGCCATCGCGCTCGGCAAATTCTGTGCACGTGATGCTCCAGTGCGACGCCTTGGCCCGACTTGGAGTCCGCGTCACATTGTTCGCGAAGCGGACAGTGCGGGAAGCGTCCGCGCTGCGGGCGCAGCTGGAAAGCACTTACGGTATCGATGCGAGGCGTCTCGATCTGCGCACGTACTACAGTTCCTCTGCGCGCGGCGATCTTGCAAGAATCGCTGCAATGTCAGTCGCGAGTCGCGCGACGCGACAGGCTGATGTCGTGTTGTCGAGGAACATGTACGCGGCATTCGCGCTCGGTGTCATCGCGCGCCGTCGCATGCTGTTTGAGACGCACCAGCTCGAACTCGGTTTCCGCAAGCCCATGCAGAAGGCGATCATGCTGCAAGACGCGGTGACCACCGTGGTCATCTCGACCAAGCTTGCTGAATGCCTTACGGAGTATCATGGAGCGGCGCCGTCGCGCCACTTGGTTCTGCATGATGCCGCTCCGGCGGGAATAGATATGGTGCCGGTACAGCAGCGGAGGGGCGATCTGGGTGCCTACCTGCATGAGAACCTGCAAGCGTGGCAGCTGAGCTGTGGCTACTTCGGTCAGCTTTATGCAGGTCGGGGTATCGAGTTGATAGAGGAAGTGGCTGCCCGGTCGCCACAGTGTCTCTTCCTGGTGTTCGGCGGTTCCGATGCGGAAGTGCAGCAACGACGGGTCACTAGTCGCAATCGCAACGTGCGATACATGGGGCACGTACCGCGGGCCCTTGCTGGCCAACTCATGGGCATGATGGATGTACTGCTCATGCCATACCAGGAGTCCGTGTCCATCGGCGTCGCCGGCCACGACACGGCCCGATGGATGTCGCCGATGAAGATGTTCGAGTACATGGCGAGTGGCGCTGCGATCGTTTCTTCCGATCTGCCCGTGCTGCGCGAAGTGCTCGTTGATGGACACAATTGCCTGCTCGCTCCGGCGGCGGATGCAGCCGCATGGTCGGATTGCGTCGAACGGCTGGCCAAGGAGATTCAGCTGCGTGAGCGGCTTGGCCGGGCGGCGCACGCCGACTACGAGAGTACGCACACCTGGACAAAAAGGGCCGAGGCGTTGCTCGCGGCTGGCACCGCGAAATGATGCACTTCCACATCGTCGTACCCGCGCCAGTGCCGACTGGTCCCATCAAGGGGGCCTACGCGCTAGCCAATGCATTGGTGCGCGTCAGACCCGTGACTGTCGTAGTTCTCAAGAAAGGGCCCGGAGCGGACACGTTCCTGCATCCCACTGTCGAGTTCATTTCGCTCGCTAAAGCAGGCTGGAATGGAAAGATCTCGGCTTACAGACGACTGCTCCGCAGGGCCGGAGGCCGCGAGGCTGCCGCCTCCATATCGCTGTGTCTCTCGGCCGACTTCGTGAACCTGTTCTGTGCGGATATCGCGACGACGTGCTCGAGCGTGCGTGCCAATCTTTTCCTCAATTACCGGCACGACTATGGCCGCAAAGGTCTTCTGGCTGCGGCAGCACATCTTATGGCCCTCCGCCGAATGCACTATGTGACCGTCATGTCAGAGCCGATGCGTCAGCAAGTGGAAGCGTACATCGGATATGCACCGCCGGTCATCGCAAACTTCGTCGACGAGACGGTGCTCGACCAGTATGGCTGTTCCGCGCCACCGCAAGGCCCCCTGCGTTTCATTTTCGTAGGCTCGCTGACAACACGTAAACAGCCTCGGTTGCTGATACGGGCGATTGCAGAGATGCGGCTTCGTGGTATTGATGCTCGGCTGGAGGTAGTAGGCGAGGGTCCGCTGCGCACGAAGCTCATCGACGATATTGAGGAAACCCAACTGCGGGATCACGTCGTGATCCACGGTTTTCGCCGGGAGCCGTATTCGGTTGTGGCGGCAGCGGACGTCTTCGTGCTGCCGTCTTTGTCGGAAGGCATGTCACGCGCTTGCTTGGAGGCGCTGCACCTTGGCGTTCCGTGCGTCCTCCGAGCCGTCGACGGCAATGCGGAGGTCATCAATACGTCGAACGGTAGGTTGTTTGAGCAGGACGACGATCTTGCGGACGCGATGTTGCAGGCAGCGCAGTTATCTCGCTCAGTTGGCGTGCGATCTAGCTTGTTGCCGGAAAAATTTCGTCAACTGCATGCGTCTGAAGCCTATCGCGAACTGCTGGAGAACGAGGCTCGGGGTGGTCGGCCAGAGGCTTAGACCCGCGCCGGGCTCCGCATGTCTGTGAATATCGCGACTGCAATGCCGACGAACAGGCCGAAGATGATGCCGAAAAGAATAATCAGAAATGGCTGCGGTGTGGTTGGCCAAGCGGACGCAGAGGGCCGACCGAATGGTTCGGCCGCGAACGACGTTGTGGCACTGGTCATCATCCGCTGCTTCTCCTGCTCGCTCAATGCTTGGGCGATTGCCAACCGGTGCTCAGCAACGGTGGTGGACGCGAGTTTCTCAGTCAAATAGTCGATGTAGTGGGTTGTCCTGTCCAGCGCGTTATGCCGCAATCTCTCGTCGGCGACCGCATGCAGCGCGGAGAGGAATCGGACCGCGAAGTCCCGGTTGCCGTGGTCCATGCTTATCGTGACCACCGGGGTCTTGGGATTCTGTACGACGTTGATCGTGCCTTCGATGTACTGCTGCAGGCGCGCCGCGTTTGGAGTGCTCCACTGACGCAGGGGTAGGCCGAGTACGCGCTTCACCGCATCCTTTGCCCAACCGAAACTGCGCGGCGGAGCTTTCCACTTTCGGTTCGCAGGGTCCCACTCGCTGGCGAAGATTTCGTGGAGTAGTTCGGGATGCTTGACCACGATTTCTTCTGCGACCACTCGGGAGGTCAGGCTCTCAGTGTATAGCTGGAAGGCAATGTTTGCGGAATCGCCCGGCAGATTGATGCCTGCAATGGATGCCAGCCCACGTAAGCCGCCAAGAGCACCCGCGCCGCCAGCAGCCGTTGCCTGTACAGGGGTGACCTGCAGCTGGGCCGTATATTTGTACGTGACCGTATGGAGGTATAGCAGGCTCAGCATCGTGCCAATCATCATACAGATGGCGACGGGGCGCTTGCGTTGCCAGATAGTACTGATAAGCGCAACCAAGTCGATCTCAGCGTCTGCCCGTGGCTCGTCTGATGGATTTTTCTCAACGGTGTTCACAGGCGGACTCTGCCTTGGAGGACTAGTGGACTGCACACGCTCATCGGAACCAGCGCTGTTCGAACCAGCCCCATTTGTTGAAGTATCGCACGATGGAGATGGTGAAGTAGGAGAAGAGTCGCAACGATTTGTACGCGCCTCGCTGGTGCGCGTGAACGATCTTCGTCATTGGGTAATAGAGATTGCGCGCCACTCGCTGTGAGCGTCGCGAGAGATCCGCGTCCTCGAGGTAAAGGAAGAAGCGTTCATCAAATCCGTCGATGCGCGCCAGGACATCACAGCGAAAGAACATGAAGCATCCGGACAAGAACGTGGCTTCCATCTCCTCGTCGTAAGAATGGTCGCGCATCTCAAAGTGTGCTCGATGCTTTGCGAACCATGACCGCGGAGCGAAGCGCCTGATGAGAAAATCGATCGGCGAGGGTGCTCTCTTGCAGAGATAGTGCTGCACGCCGTCCGGCCCCACAACCCGCGGAAGGCACAGTCCGACATCGGTTCTCTCATCCATCATCTGGGAGAGCACGGCCAACGTGTCTGCTTTGATGTCCACATCGGGATTGCAGATCAAATGATACTTGTGGCGGCGGACGGAATCGCGGACGGCGAGATTGTGAGCGCGACCGTAGCCAAGATTTTTCCGGACCGAGACAGTGATGACACCGGTCGGTGGGCTCCAGCCCTGGAATGCGTCGAACTCTTTTGGAGAATTGTCGATCAGATAGATCAGGCGCGCGCCCTGCTGCCTCAAGGCTTGCAATAATGGCAGGATCGCCTGAACGGGAGTTCGGTAGAGGACGATGGACACGCCGAGGGAAAGACTGATGCGCCCCCCAGGCGCGCGGGGTTTTTCCGGTTCGATCACAAGTTATCGTCCCGCCTCGTTCACTTTAGGAAACACAACTGCCACAATGCAACATCAACCCGACATCGGCTGATGGTGCGAAAAAGGACAGATAGCTTACCCGACTGAGGCTGTGTCGTGGGCAGCGGCCCTGCTCCATGAGACGCAAGCCGGATTTTCCCTAGCCAGGTATTCACATTGATCTCTCGTTGTCTGCTCCTCATCGAATTGAATGAGGTCAATTTCGATTTCATCCGGTTCTACGCCAGCCGCGGGGAATTGCCGGAATTCGCTTCCCTGCTCGGACGACATGGTCTGTCGCAGACGATGTCAGAAGCCTGCTACGAGCATTTAGAACCTTGGATCCAGTGGGTGACGGCGCACACAGGTCTCTCGTATAGCGAGCACGGAGTCCTCCGGCTCGGAGACATTACGCATACCGACTTGGAACAGATCTGGGAGGTGTTGGAACGAGCCGGGCTGCAAGTGGGCGCAATCAGTCCGATGAACGCAAAGCATCGCCTGAATGCACCAGCGTTTTTCGTACCTGATCCCTGGACCCGGACCAAGATGTCCGCGCGCAAGTCACTGGAGCGCCTTTACGCGGCCATCGCACAGGCCGTAAATGATAACGCCCAGAGCAGGATCACGCTGCGCTCCTTAATCGGTCTGCTGGCGGGATTCGTTGCATACGCCCAGCCGCGTCACTATTGCGACTATGCGCGGCTCGTTGCTGGCGCGGGTCGGCCTTGGCGTAAGGCGATCTTCCTCGACCTTCTGCTGGCCGATGTGTTCGTTAAGGAGGTCAAGTCATCGAAACTCAACTTCGCTTCGCTGTTTCTTAATGCAGCAGCGCATATCCAGCACCATTACATGTTCTGTGCGGCGCCGTATGCTGGGCCGCATCGCAATCCGCGCTGGTACGTGAGCCCGGGCACCGACCCGATTATCGAGATCTACAAGGTTTACGACCAGATCATTGGAAACATCCGTAGACAATTCCCTGAGGCGAGGATGATGGTGGCCACTGGATTGCACCAAGAGCCGCACGAAGATCTCACATTTTATTGGAGGCTGCGTGATCACGACGCCTTTCTGCGCAGCATTGGAGTTCCGTTTGCTTCTGTCGAACCGAGAATGTCGCGCGATTTCCTGATTCACTGCACCAATCCCTCCGAGGCTGTAAGGGCTCAGCACCGGCTTGAAGCTGTGATCGCTGCGTGCGACGGCCTGCGGTTGTTCGAAGTAGACAATCGAGGAACGGATCTTTTCGTGATGCTGACATATCCCCGTGAAGTGCCAATAGGATTTGATTTCACTATCGGTGATCAAGTGTTCCACGACTTGGCCGATGCGATAGCCTTTGTTGCGATCAAGAATGGTGAGCACAACGGTATCGGCTATTTCCTCGATACAGGAGAGCACGGTGCCAGCAAGACATTCGAACTACGCCAGTTGCCGAACCTCATCCTGCAGGCGTTAGAAATCGACGCCAAGCTCGGGACCTCGACCGCCGCAAGGGTTTGAGCGCCAGCCTTCCGCTTTGAAGGCTGGTGGGACCAGCAAGCGACCCAAGCTGGCGCTTTCGAACTGCGGAGCGCTGCTGGCCTTGCGGGCTCTGGACCGCATTTCCCGCTGAAAGGCGTGGTCTGGCGCGTCTAAACCGGTATAGTTGCAAATCAATGCATTTCTTAACTTGCCAGTCTCTGGGGCGCTGAATCCGACCCAAGCAGGTTCAGACGAGATGGAAGGAATCATGTCAGGGATAACAATACAGATCGGTCTGCCACTTCTCGTCACTATTCTCTTCATGTTTGCTCTCCGCCCCGTGGCGCGCGGCTTGGGACTTATCGACCGTCCCGGCGGTCGCAAAATGCACGTGGGAGAAATTCCGGTCATCGGTGGGCTGGCGATGACAGGGGGCCTGATCGTTGGAACCTTGTACGGATACCAGTCCGTGCAGGGCTTCGCATTTTTCATCACCTCGGTTCTTGTGCTTGTTTTTATAGGGTCGCTCGATGATCGTTATGACCTTCCTCCGTCGGTCAGGTTTCTTGCACAAATCTGCGCGTGCCTTCTGATGGTCGCCGGCGCGGGTGTAGTCACAAAGGACTTGGGCAGTCCTTTTTTCGCGGGCCTTCTTGAACTCGGCGGGTTTTCTGTCCCGTTTACCGTCCTAATCGTTCTGACAGCTATCAACGCTTTCAATATGTTCGACGGTAGCGACGGAGTGGCGGGTATTCAGGCGCTTATTGCCGTAACTTTCCTTGGCTTCTGCTGCGTCATGGCGGGCGCAATGCAGTACGTCCCGATGGTGGCCGCATTGATGGGGTCCATTCTCGGGTTTCTGGTTTTCAATTGGCCGTCGAAGCGCACGCGCAACGTTCGTGCGTTTATGGGCGATGCCGGCAGCACCATGCTCGGCTTCTCGCTGGCTTGGCTGAGCATTGAGGCTTCGCAGGAGCCCGTACGTGCCATCAGTCCGGTCGTGATTCTATGGATCTTCGCACTGCCGATTTTCGACCTCTTCAGCAGCATGATTCGCCGGGTTTCCCAAGGACAATCGCCGTTTCACGCCGACTCCGAGCATCTTCACCATGTGCTGCGGCGCTTTGGCTTATCGTCCCGAAAGGTTGCGCAGATCGTGCTGCTTACGGCGACGATCTTCGCTGCGATTGGAGTCGGGTCCTATCTCCGCGGCGCCCCCGATGGTTGGTTGTTCATTGGCTGGTTGTTCGTGGGGGTCATCTACCACGTCGTTTTCGGCAGCGGTTTGGTTGTCCGCCGCAGGCACACGGAACGGCGCGGTGAAGGGACGACGACTGGCAAGTACTGGACCATCTGGAAGCAGCGCTAGGCCGACCAATCACCTGCGTTTTCCTGCTTCTGCCGCGCCTGCAACGGTGCAGTGCTTTAGTTTGTTGCTGGTCGGCTGCGCCACGTTCGAACGGCCTTACGGCCCTGGTCGAACGATCCAATCGTTGCCGGGCGGTGCCCCGGCATGCACCGACACGTGTTCCACGGCGAGACTCTGCATTTCCTTAGGTTCCTGCCCATTCCTTCATTCTGTCCGGGCGACAGTCGGAGCAAATTGGCATAAATTGGCCCGGGACGGTCGTCGTTTTCGAAAAATCGCATTTCTGCGCAAACTCACCAGATATTCGCAGTTCGATGTATCACGTATGACAGTAGGATGGCTTCACACAGGCAAGGGAGGGTCTGTGAGCCTCGAAGGTGCCGAGCTTCGAGGCACATCCCGGGTAAGGCCTGGTTCGCTCGACCCGGGATATCCGGCCGGAGAGGGACAGGAAGTCCCTTTCCGGCCATCTTTTTTTGGCTGCAATGACGACGAATCGCCGGCTGGTGGACGTTTGACTCCTCAAGAAGCTTCACGTGGTTTACGTGAGGGTTGATGATGGATCAATGAAATGGCCGTCAAGCACAACATCACGGTTGCGATCGAACCGGGCCTTCTGAAGAAGGCTCGTGCAATTGCGGCCCGCAGGGGCAGCAGCGTAAG
>Ga0164241_10002003_pt1 | contig 23152 bp, 26 predicted proteins | sample OricomyardsoilBY_FD_108780 | JGI IMG/M metagenome (GOLD analysis project Ga0164241, IMG submission 108780) | Backyard soil microbial communities from Emeryville, California, USA - Original compost - Back yard soil (BY) | ecosystem: Environmental > Terrestrial > Soil > Unclassified | place: USA... | reverse complement strand
TGAAAGCCAACCAGAACATGATGCAGCTTTCCGAGGAACTTACATCCACAGAGAACAAAGTTGCTTTTGCCCGTCAGGCTTTCAACGACGCTGTGACCGAATACAACTCCTACCGCCAGAGCTTCCCACCCGTGGTGCTTGCCAATCTTTTCGGACACAGCTTGGATGCCAAGCTGTTGGAATTCGAAGACAGCGCCCAGATCCAGCAGGCACCCAAAGTCTCCTTTTAAAAATACGCGCGGCCTAAGGCCGCGCTTCTCTTCTGGATTCGGGACTTCCCTGCCATGAATTTTTTTGCCGAACAGGAACGTGCGCGGCGCAATACGTTGTTACTTGTATTGCTGATGGCCGCGGCCGTGCTCTGCTTGATTGTAATGACGGTGCTGGCCGCCAGCGTGTTTCTGTATGTGTTTCAGCAACCCATCGATTCGCCCCAATTGGCGATGGTCATGCACACCCCATGGCCGGAGCATTTGCGCGCAGTGCTGCACTCGGATTTGCTTTACTACACGGCTGCCGGCGTTCTGGCGGTGGTGATCGGAGGTTCGCTCTACAAAACGGTACAACTCGGTGGCAATGGCCGCAAGGTGGCAGAAATGTTGGGCGGCCGTCTCATCCTCCCAAACACTTCCGATCTGCAAGAGAGAAAGATCTTGAATATCGTGGAAGAAATGGCCATAGCTTCGGGCAACGCCGTACCCCAGGTGTATGTCCTGGAGGAGCCGGCGATCAACGCGTTTGCCGCTGGCACAGACCGGCGCAATGCCGTTATAGGCATCACCCGCAGCGCGTTGGAACTGCTCAATCGCGAAGAACTACAGGGCGTGATCGCTCACGAATTCAGCCATATCCATAACGGCGATATGCGTATCAATCTGCGTTTAGTGGCGATTTTGCACGGGATCCTGGTGATCGGTTTGATAGGTTCCCTCCTGATGCGGACCACCGCTCGCCGAAACAGCAAAAGCCAGGGGGCGCAGATCGGCCTCGGGTTGATCTTGCTGATCCTCGGTTACTGCGGCGTGTTTTTTGGCAATCTGATCAAAGCCGCGGTCAGTCGCCAACGGGAATTCCTCGCCGATGCCTCAGCGGTGCAGTTCACCCGCAACCCGGAGGGCATCGCCAACGCGCTGAAAAAAATCGGCGGGCATAGCAGCCACTCCCTGCTCGAAACTCCCCGAGCGGCGGAGTATAGCCATATGTACTTCTGCCAGGGCGTCAGCAGTTTTCTGGGGCAGATGATGGCAACTCATCCGGCCCTGCCAGAGCGAATCCGCAAAATTCAACCGCGCTGGGACGGCGCCATGATCGCGCCCAAGCCCCTGGCGGAAACAACAGAGCCACGCGAGACAACAACGAGTGCTGCTGGTATATCTCCGGATCAGCTCCAAGGCCTGGTGGCCGCCGTGGCTACTATCGGCAATCCCGAGCCGGAAAACCTGGCGGCTGCTCAGAACTTTCTGCGAGGCCTGCCCATTGCACTGCACGAAGCGGCACACGAGCCTTTCAGCTGCCGCGCGTTGCTCTATGGTGTGCTGTTGGACAAAGGCGAAACGGATTGCCGCGCGCGCCAACTCGATCACCTGCGACAGGCCAGCGATGCAGAAACCCTGGCCGCATTGGAGCAGTTGCTGCCGGAAATCGACTCGACGGCGCGCGCGCATTATTTGCAACTGGTGGAGCTGGCTATACCCGCACTTAAAAGTCTGTCTCAGGACCAATATCAAGCGTTCAAACGCGACTTGATTACACTGATCAAAGCCGATGCAAATATATCGCTCTTGGAATGGTGCCTTTACCGAATCATCACCTCCAATTGTGAAAACCGGGTGCCGCAGGGCCATTTGCATCTGAAACAACTTGCAGATGCGGTGTCAACGGTGCTGTTGATGGCTTGTATCAGCGGTGGCACAAGTGACTGTAGCGCCGCCTTTAGCGCCGCCGCTGCACATTTGCCTCATTCGCTGCCAGTGCCAGAAGTACACCGGGTTTCCATTCCTGAGCTTGATGCTGCCCTGAAGCAACTTGAACGGCTGCGCCCTCTGGAAAAGCCGCAGCTCCTCAAAGCCCTTGCGGCCTGTATCCAGGCGGATGGGCGGGTGACAGATGAAGAGAGGGAATTATTTCGGGCCTTGGCGGACTGCCTGGACTGCCCTGTACCACTGCAGTGGCGCGATAACGTTGCTTAGGAGCGCAAACACAGCTGGCGTGTTTCGCGGAACACCTTTTGAATAAATTCCGCATCGACGCTGGCGCGATGACGGTGCATTTCCGTGTTCTGCAATAACTTTCTACGCACCTCGTCCCAAATCAAGTATTGGCATTCCGACTGGACGTTTTCTATGGCGCTCAGACGGAACGTCGGCTGCATACACGCCGCCTCGAACAAGCGGTTGCACCAACCCTTATCCGCCACCCACGCATCGGAATACAAGGTGCGCCCCTCCAGGCGATGGTTGAGTTCGCGGCATACTTGGCGCACGTCATTACCACGGGTCAGCAGGAGGCCGCGACTGATGCCGTGAATGGCTTCCGCGCGAAAATCCCAATAATCCCAGGACTCATCGGGTCGAATCAACGCGCAGAATCGCTCGCCGGATACGAGGGAAAAGCCGACTTCCACCGGATAACTGCGAGAGCCGAACCCGGAGGCTTCGAAATCGAGAATATCGGGACAATCCATGACACTCCTAATTGCTCGTGATACAGCGCCGGACATCACGCGCGTTATACATCTTCGAACCTGGGCTTAATCAACGTACACAGGGCCAACGCCCAAACCCCAGATGACCACTGTCGCCATCAGCACCGTTACCATCAGGACCAATGCCACAGTCACAACCGAATTGGCGTACATGAATGCCTGCTCTTTGGAGATATTCATCACGATGGGAATGCCTTGGTATATCAAAAACACCGCATAAGTTCCGGCTAAACCCATGATGGCGATGACAAACCACATTTCTGGATACAGGTTTGCGACACCCGCGATAAGTACGGGTGTGGATACATACACAGCCAACGCCGTGGCGCCGTACCGCCGTGTCGCTTCATCCCCTTGAACACCGTAGGTTTTGGACATCCAGTTGATGAATTCACCGAGAACATAGATGCCCACCAGCAGGACTACATAAGCCAGAGCGCAAAGCGACGCGGCACTGGCGGCAGTGAGCTTTATGGGGTCTCCCTCACCCACAGACCATCCCACTTGAGTCACCCCGATATAGGCAGAGATTGACGGAATAAGGGCAAGGAAAGGAACCTGGCCAATGAAGACTTGAAGGAATGGACGTTTTTCGCTGCGAATGAGTTTCCACTCGCTCCTAGGGCTGACCAATATACCCAGCGTGTGCTGCAACATACCCATAAATACCTTCCGCTTTTGTGTTTATTAAAGTTTATTGAGATAAAAGCCGGACTTATTCTAGGTGATTTTGACGCTTGAAGTATTTGCCCAACAGGACGTAAGACGGTTTGGAAATCTAAAAGAAATAATTAGACGCTTTGGTTATAAATAGTTTTCAGAGACAACTCATTTTACGACCCGCAAACTGGGTCGTTTTTCCGCCGGGGAATTGGGGCCTGGATTTGTAGGATCGGGGGGCACGGGAGCCGCAGGTTCCGGCTCGAACATCATGCCCTGTCCATTTTCCTTCGCATAAATACCCAGAACCGCGTGGCATGGAACAAATATATTCGTCGGGATACCGCCAAAACGCGCACTGAAACGCACGCCCGGATTGCCAAGATCAAGACCAATCACCGCCCGCGGCGCTATGTTTAACACTATCTGGCCATCCTTGTTGACGTATTGCTGCGGTACTTCCACCCCATCCGCACGGGCGAACACCACAAGGTAGGGCGTCAGCGAATTATCCACGATCCATTCATAAAGGGCGCGAATGAAATAAGGACGACTGGAACTCATGGTCGTTTTGGTCACAGGCTTGTCCACCTCGTGTGTGCCATCTATGACTTGTGGAGGGACTTTTCCCAATCCGTCAGGCTGGCCAAAAAAGCCTCCCGCTGAAATACGCGCTGCATATAGTCCAACAGTGGTTGCACTTGGCGCGTCTGGGGAAGGTGTATATCGAAGGCGGGCAACCGCCACAAAATAGGTACCAGACAACAATCCAGGAGGGAAAAATCAGTGCTCATAAAAAATGGATGTTCGGAGAAGATCGGGGCTATGGCGATTAACTCCTGCGCCAAATTCCTCCGCGCATTTGCGAGTTGATCCTTACTGCGGCTACGTCCCAGCGTATCCACAAAAGGCACCAGATCCAATTCCAGGCGATGCATGAACTGACGGATTTCCGCACGCGCTACCGGATAGATTGGCAGCAATGGGGGATGCGGAAAACGTTCGTCGAGATATTCCATCATGATCCGGGGCTCATAGACCACCAACTCCCTGTCCACCAGCGTCGGCAGGGACTGGTGGGGGTTTAAGTCCATCAGTTCCTGCGATAACTTTTGGGGCTCCATCGTCACTATATCCGCAGCGACATTTTTCTCCCGCAGAACTATGCGTACCCGATGGCTGTAGTGATCCCGGGCGTCGGAAAACAGCGTCATGATGGAACGTTTGGCCGATGCGCCCATGAACTTCTCTCTCGGTCGATCCGGGTGTCGCACCCGGATCAAACAGCGTTTTTTTAGTGTACGTCCTTCCAGTACTCACGATTGAGCAACCAGGCGAACATCAACAGGACCAATAGAAACAGCATGACGTAAATACCAACGCGGGTACGGTCGGCAGCCCCCGGTTCGCCAACATATTCCAGGAAATTGACCAGGTCATAAGTGGCGCGCTCAAATTCTTCAGCGGACATACTGCCTTTGTACTGGTCGGGCACCAGGGATCCACAAGCATCACTGGCAGCCTCTCCTACAGCATTGCGTTCTGCATGCCCGTGTCCATCCCGTTTGGGACCGGGCGCACACTGCAACAAACCTTGAAGCTCCAGCATCACGTGCGGCATACCCACATTCGCAAAGACTTTATTGTTGACACCGGTGGGTCGGGAATCGTCCTTATAGAAAGTGAGCAAATAGGTATAGAGCCATTCGGGCGAGCGTGCCCTTGCCACCAAACTTAAATCCGGGGGCGTGGCGCCGAACCATATTTTGGATTTTTCCGGGGTCATGGCGATGGTCATGAGCTCACCGATTTTCTGGTCACTGAAAATGATATTGTCGAGCATGACGGATTCGGGAATTTCCAAATCCTCCGCTACACGGCCATAACGAGAATAATTGGCACTGTGGCAACCCATGCAATAGTTGACAAAATATTTGAGCCCGCGCTGCAGTGATTCCTTATCGCTAACATCAAAAGGTTTGTGCGGTTCCATACAGGATACGGCACCGCAAGGACCACCCTCTGAAGCACCGACAGCTTTAATCGGAACAACAACCAGGAAGACAAACAGCGCAAAACCCGCTGCAACCAAACCTTTACTTAAGCCTTGCATGCGCACTCGTTCTGGAACCGGCAGGCATTTTTCGCGGCGAGTCCAGAAGGGCATGCCGAAAAAGTAGGCGAAATACAATACCGTGCATATCTGCGCAAGTATGGTTCGGCCTGCGGTCGGTGGTTTCACACCCAGGTAACCGAGAATTACAAAGGCCGCAGCGAATACGATCAGGGCAACGCGGCTGAAAGTACCTTTGTAACGCATGGATTTCACGGGGCTCTTATCCAGCCAAGGCAACACAAAAAGTATCGCGATCGCGGCAGCCATCACGATAAAGCCCAGGAACTTGGACGTCAGCGGCCCTATATCGATAGTCACCGCCCGCAGCATCGCGTAGAAAGGTGTGAAGTACCAAACCGGTGCTATGTGATCCGGAGTTTTCAGCGCGTTAGCCTGCTCGAAGTTGGCGAATTCAATGAAATAGCCACCCATTTCCGGAGCAAAGAAAATGATGCCGCAAAAGGCGAACAGGAAAACGGTAACGCCCACAAGATCGTGCACTGTGTAGTAGGGATGGAAAGCTATGCCATCCAACGGAACGCCGTTAGCATCTTTATATTTTTTGATTTCTATGCCGTCCGGGTTATTAGAGCCAACTTGGTGTAAAGCGAGAATATGCAATACCACCAGCGCAAGCAGCACTATCGGCAATGCCACTACATGAAGCGCGAAGAAGCGGTTCAGTGTCGCACCGGAGATCAGATAATCACCGCGGATCCACTGCACCAGATCCTCTCCCACCACTGGTATGGCACCAAACAGGTTCACAATAACTTGCGCTCCCCAGTAAGACATCTGACCCCATGGCAATACATAACCCAGGAAAGCCTCCGCCATGAGCGCGACATAAATCAACATGCCGAAGATCCACACCAGCTCGCGCGGCGCCTTATAGGAGCCATACATCAATCCGCGGAACATATGCAGATAAACCACGGCAAAAAACGCCGAGGCACCCGTAGAGTGCATATATCGCAGAATATTGCCGTAGGGTACATCGCGCATGATGTATTCCACCGAGGCAAATGCACCTTCCGCCGAGGGTTCAAAATGCATTGTCAACCAGATGCCCGTCAGCAGCTGATTCACCAGAACCAGTAGCGACAACACTCCGAAGAAATACCAGAAGTTAAAATTTTTCGGCGCATAGTATTTCGCCATGTGGGTGTCCCACGCGCGCTGCACCGGCAGGCGGTAGTCAATCCAACTCCACAAATCACTCAGCCACTTGGTCATTGGATTACGCCTCCTGATCTTCGCCGATGAGAATTACGGTATCGCTGAGATACTTGTGCGGGGGAACTTCCAGATTGATCGGTGCTGGCACACCTTTGAGTACGCGACCTGCTAAATCAAACATCGAGCCGTGGCATTTGCAGAAAAATCCTCCCTGCCATTCCACATTGCCGATGTCCAGGGAACCCACCGCAGGTTGATAACCCGGCGCGCATCCCAGATGGGTGCATAGGCCCAGCAACACGGCAAATTCTTCTTTGATGGAGCGCGCTTCATTGCGCGCGTAATTCGGTTGTACGGATTTTTCGGAAGCCGGATCGCGTAATTCCGTTGCCATCACTTTTAATCCGGCCAGCGCTTCAGCCGTGCGCCGCACTATATAGACCGGCTTGCCCCGCCACTCGACGGTGATCATTTGCCCCGGCTCCAGCTTGGCCACATTAATTTCCACCGGTGCACCTGCCGCTTTGGCTTTGGCGCTGGGATTCCAGGAACCGACAAAAGGCACTGCGGCGCCCACAACCCCCGCAACACCCACTACAGACGTCATGGCCGTGAGGACACGGCGACGCCCTTGGTTTACACCGTCATTACTCATGACGCTAATCTCCCGTGACAGCAAAAAAGACAAAGTTTGAGAATGGATGAACAATCAAACCGCGACGCTGGATTCATTGGAATTAATAGGAAGTTGGCCAACGCTAATACCGCGGCGATGCCGAGTCGAATTGTGTGCACCAAGTGACCCCAAAAAAACCGCAACATGGTAATGAAAATACCCATGCCTTACAAGGAAATACGCACCCGCTGTTAGCGATAGCGAAAACCCCGGCACACGCATACTGGAACAAAAAAAAGCCCGACGCGGGTCGGGCTTCGGGCGCAATGCCGGTTTGTGCAATGCAATTAACGCTTGGAGTACTGAGGACGTTTGCGCGCTTTACGCAGACCGACTTTTTTGCGCTCCACTTCGCGCGAGTCACGCGTGACATAGCCCGCTTTACGCAGATCACCACGCAAAGCATCGTCATAGGCCATGAGGGCGCGGGTGATACCGTGGCGTATGGCCCCTGCTTGACCGAAGCTACCGCCACCTTTTACGGTAATCTGGATGTCGAATTTATCGACATTGCCCGTCAACTCCAGTGGTTGACGTACAACCATGCGCGCCACTTCGCGACCGAAATAGTCTTCGATAGTGCGATCGTTAATACTGATTTTGCCGCTGCCCTGGGAAATGAATACACGGGCGGTTGCAGTTTTGCGACGGCCGGTGCCGTAATATTGTTCGCCTGCCATAATTCAGCTTCCGTTAAATGTTGAGTATTTGGGGTTGCTGTGCGGTATGCGGATGCGCATCGCCAGCGTAAACCTTCAATTTCTTGAAGATTGCCCGACCCAGCGGACCACGCGGCAGCATACCTTTGACGGCGCTCTGGATAGTCATCTCCGGGGCTTTAATGATCAGTTTTTCAAAACTGATGGATTTGATACCGCCGGGATAACCTGTGTGGTGATGGTAAATCTTGTCTTTTGCCTTATTACCCGTCACACGCACTTTCTCGGCATTGATCACGACGATGTAATCGCCGGTGTCAACGTGCGGGGTAAATTCAGGTTTGTGCTTGCCACGCAAACGGTGAGCGAGCTCCGCAGCCAAACGGCCGAGGGTTTTGCCTGAAGCATCGACAATGTACCAGTCACGTTTTACTGTTTCAGATTTGGCACTGTAAGTCTTCATGTTGTAGGCCTGTAAACGTAGGGTACAAACGGAACCCGGTAAGACCGGAATGGAACACCCTGTCCGCAAGAGGCGGACAAAAAGGAGCGCAAATGCTACAGAATAGGAGATCGCTTTTCAAGCAATGCGCAAAATATAGTTGGCCACCCTCAGGGTTGGTGGGGCAGCGCCAGATACTCCTGACTCTGCATTTCCAGCAGCCGGCTCTGGGTGCGCTGAAATTCGAAACGCAGCCGCCCATCCCCGTATAGTGTTTCCAGCGGCCTTGCAGCAGACAGCACCAGTTTTACGCGGCGGTCGTAGAACTCATCCACCAGATAAATGAAACGCCGCGCCTGATCATCGTTGCGCTGACCGAATTCCGGCACGTTGGATATCAGCACTGCGTGGTACTCCTTGGCCAAGACTATATAATCGTGCTGTGAACGCGGACCGTCGCAAAGAGCCTTGAAGTCAAACCAGACCACATCTTCCGCTTCGCGCAGCGCCCGGATCATCCGCCCTTCAACCAAAAGATCCTGGTCGCAACCTATAGCGCGACTGTCCGGAACCAAACGCTGGAAGCACTCCTCCAGCGCGAGCTCTGAAGAGCTGCCGAGGGGGTGGTAATAAAGCTCTGCCTTGACCAGTGCGCGCAATCGGTAATCGGTGCCGCCATCCACATTCAAAATTGTCATGTGTTCGCGCAGCAGGTCGATCGCAGGCAAAAACCTCACGCGCTGCAATCCATCTTTATAAAGATCCCCAGGCTCCACATTGGAAGTGGTCACCAGAACGACGCCTCGCGCAAATAAAGCTTTCAGCAGATTGGCCAGAATCATCGCATCCGTAATATCTGCCACAAAAAACTCGTCGAAACATATGACGCGTGCTTCGCTCGCAAGCACAGCAGCCACGCTTTCCAGGGGATTCTTCTCACCCTTGAGCAGCGTCAGTTCCGCATGCACCCGCCGCATAAAGCGGTGGAAATGCGTGCGCATCTTTTGCGGAAACGGCAGCGCTTCGAAAAACAAATCCATCAAATAGGTTTTTCCGCGTCCGACGCCACCCCAAAGATAGAGTCCTCTCACCGAAGGGGCGGGGGCCAACCGCAGGGTAAACAACTGCCGCCACCCTCCGGGAGGTCGGGCCTGCAATTCCACAAAAAGTTGTTGTAAATGTTCGACGGCGCGACGCTGGGCTGCGTCTGCTTGAAACCCCGGCTTTTGCAAGTCCCGTTCGTAACGCTCAAGAGGGGTGTCAGTCATAGGTCGTATCATGAAAGGCGGGCTCAGTAGATCCTTGCCGCAAGCGGGAGCGTACTTTACAGCTCGCTCCCGAGGGGCGCAATTTCTCTTCCACCCAATCCCCTACAGCCCTCTACAACTACGCAACGGAAAAACTGCCGCAGGCAAGTTGCAGGAGTTACGGGTATGATTAATGGGTCCACGCCAGGACTCGAACCCCTGGAATTTATACTACAGGGCAACCGTTTCAAAACCTCATGCGCCAGTTCAATCTATAAATCGTCGGTTATAAGGAGTCGTTCGTGTTTCCGTTAGAAACTCTATTTATTGTGGGAATCATCGCACTGATTGCGGGTGGATTCATCGGCGCTTTAGCGGGCCGCAACTGGATGGCGCCGGTACAGCATAAGGAGATCGAGCAGCGGCTTGCGGACGCCAAACGAGAACTTGAGAGTTACCAGCAGGACGTGGCGCAGCATTTTAGCGAGACTGCACAGAAAGTGCGGGAGCTGACGCAGAGCTACAAAGAGCTTCATGAACATCTGGCTATAGGTGCCATGCAACTGACCAATACCGAAATCGGTCGCCAGTTGTTCGCCGCTGCCGACACCGAGCAAGCCCAGCAAATTCTGACCCAGCCCCCGATGGAGCCGCCTCGGGATTGGGCCCCGAAGATTCCGGGGAGCCATGGCATGCTCAGTGAGGAATTCGGCCTGAAGGACGAGGATGAGACGACACATCTCTTGGATGTTCCAAGTCAGGGACTGAAGCGGAAAACCTAAAGATCGACTGGCCTGCGCTTAGGTTGCGCGGTTGTATTGGGTGATTGAGCTATGTGGAAAAAACTTTTGGATTATCTGCGCTGGCCGGCAGTGGTAGGCCTGTTGATTGCGCTGACAGCTCTGCAATTGTTTCCTGAACTCAACCCCCGCACGCGCAAACTTCAGCCCTCTCATGCCCCGTTTGTACTGGCAGGTAATCCATACGAACATCAAGTGACCTCCTATGCAGACGCGGTTAATCGCGCCGCCCCCTCCGTAGTAAACATCTTTACCCGAAAAAAAATAAACCGCACCACCCATCGCATGTTTAACGACCCGCTGTTCCGTTATTTCTATAACAGCGCCGATATTCCACGGCAGGAGCGCATGCAATCGGCCTTGGGATCGGGAGTGATCATCAGCGAACAGGGTTACCTGCTCACCAATAACCATGTGATTTATGGCGCCGATGAGATTGTGGTGCAACTGCAGGACGGCCGCGAGAGCAAAGCCCGCGTCATAGGCATTGATATCGAAAACGATCTGGCGGTACTGAAAATTGAATTGGACCGGTTGCAGGCCATACCAGTGGGATCGCCGCAGGCAGCGCGAGTCGGCGACATAGTGCTGGCCATTGGAAATCCTTTTGGTATGGGCCAGACGGTTACCCAAGGCATTATTTCCGCCACCGGCCGCTATGGCCTGGGTATCAGTGCCTTTGAAAACTTCATCCAGACTGATGCAGCGATCAATCCGGGTAACTCTGGTGGCGCATTGATCGATGTGCACGGCAACTTGCTGGGTGTTAATACCGCCATACTGGACCGAATAGGTAACTCGGACCTGGACGGCGTGGGCCTGGCCGTGCCTGCAGACACAGCAGTCCGCACTTTAAAGGACATAGTGGAATTCGGCCGTGTGGTGCGTGGCTGGTTGGGCGTGGAAGCCCAGAGCCTGACACCACAATTGGCGCACTCCTTCCAGCTCAGCTCCACCAACGGGGTATTGATCACCCGCATTTACAGCAACGGCCCCGCGCATGTGGCGGGGCTGCAGCCGGGTGATGTGATCGTCCGGATCAATGATGAACTGGTGGGCAATGGTGCCAGGGGCCGGCAGCAGATCGCCGAGTCCCGACCCGGAGAAACCGTCGCCATTGAGTTTTACCGCAATGGCAAATTGGAGAAGGTGGAAGCGGTGCTGGAGAAAAAGCCGGTTACGGGTTAAGCCTTCTTGCCCTATTCCTCAATTAGTCACTCAATCACTGTCCGGAATACGATATTCCGCCGAGCGGGCGTGGGCCTCCAAGGACTCGCCGCGCGCCAGAACAGACGCTATACGCCCCAGGGTTGCGGCGCCCTCGGGAGAACAGCGAATCAGTGAGCTGCGTTTCTGGAAGTCGTAAACCCCCAGTGGCGAAGAAAAGCGCGCTGTGCCCGATGTGGGTAACACGTGATTGGGGCCGGCACAGTAGTCGCCCAATGCCTCACTGGTATAGCGCCCCATGAAAATCGCCCCCGCGTGGCGGATATCGGGTAGCAATGCTTCGGGATCCTCGACTGACAATTCCAAATGCTCCGGCGCTATGCGGTTGACCAGAGTGACCGCCTCTGCCAAAGAGTCGACCTCGATCAGAGCACCCCGTTTTGCAAGTGAGGCGGAGGCAATATCACGCCGCGCAAGGGTCGGCAGCAGACGCCGGATGCTCTCTTCCACCCGATCGAGAAACCCCCGATCCGGGCTGATCAATATCGATTGTGCATCCTCATCGTGTTCCGCCTGTGAGAACAGATCCATGGCGATCCAGTCGGGGTCCGTGCCACCATCACACACAATTAAAATTTCTGACGGCCCGGCGATCATGTCGATATCCACCAGACCGAATACCGCGCGCTTTGCAGTGGCCACATAGATGTTGCCGGGTCCGACAATCTTGTCCACTTTAGGTACAGAAGCCGTGCCATAAGCCAAAGCTGCCACCGCCTGGGCGCCACCGATACTGAAAACCCGGTCCACCCCAGCTATGGCTGCCGCTGCCAATACCAAGTCGTTCACTTCCCCTCGCGGGGCGGGATTGACCATCACCAGCTCCGGCACCCCCGCCACTTTGGCGGGAATCGCCGTCATGAGCACAGAGGACGGATAAGCAGCCTTGCCGCCCGGCACATAGATACCCACTCGGTCCATGGGGCGAATCTGCTGGCCTAGAAGGGTGCCATCGGCTGTCTGGTATTGCCAGGAAGCCTGCTGCTGGTGTTCATGATATTCGCGTATACGCTCCGCCGCTTGCTGCAGGGCGGATCTGTGTTCGAGGTTGATACGGCGCAGGGCTGCGCCGAGCTCCTCGGCTCCTACGATCAGATCAGTCATAGACTTGGCAGAACGTTGATCGAAACGATTGGTGTTATCCACCAACGCCGCGTCACCGCGCTGACGCACTTGCTCAATAATGGATTTGACAGCGCTTTCCACCGCATCGTGGCTGGACTGTTCCCAAGCGAGCAACTGGTCAAGCTGCGCATGAAAGTCCGGCTGGCGACTGGTTAGGCGGCGAATATTCACGCTCATTGAATCATTGTCCGCCATTCAACTCTCCTATGGCCGCTTCCATGGCATCAATCAGGGCTTCGATCTGGAAATGTTTGAGCTTCATGGAAGCCTTATTAACGATCAGGCGTGAACTGACATCGGCAATCATTTCCCGCGGCTCCAGACCATTGGCGCGCAAGGTATTACCCGTATCCACGATATCCACTATTTCGTCCGCCAACTTGAGAACAGGTGCCAGCTCCATGGCGCCGTAGAGCTTGATCACATCCACTTGGCGGCCTTTCTCCGCATAAAACCGTTTCGCCACATTGACGTATTTGGTGGCCACTTTGATGCGGCCGAGGCGCGGCAGCTGTCCAACCAAGCCCGCAGTCATGAGGCGGCAACGAGCGATACGCAGGTCCAATGGCTCGTAATACCCTTGTCCGCCATGCTCCAACAATGTGTCCTTACCGGACACACCCACGTCCGCAGCGCCGAACTGGACATAAGTGGGCACGTCCACCCCGCGCAATATCAGCAGGCGCACGTCCGGGGAACTGGTGGCAAAGGTGAGCTTGCGGCTGGACTGTATGTTTTCCAAAGGTTCTATACCAGCCGCTGCGAGCAACGGCAGGGTCTCATCGAGAATGCGGCCTTTGGTCAGGGCTATGGTCAACTGCGACATGCGAATTTCCTTCAACTCGATACGCGCTGGATATTGGCGCCCAATATCTGGAGCTTTTCTTCAATGCATTCATAACCGCGATCGATATGGTAGATGCGGTCGATCAGGGTTTCGCCCTCCGCCACCAAGCCCGCAATCACCAGGCATGCGGAAGCGCGCAGGTCCGATGCCATCACCGGAGCGCCCTTCAACCGCGCCACACCTCTAATAATGGCGGTGCTGCCTTCCAGGCTGATATTGGCCCCCATGCGATTCAGTTCGTGCACCTGGATCAGGCGGTTTTCAAAAATGGTTTCGGTGACGGCGCCTGTCCCATCGGCAACGGCATTCATGGCGGTGAACTGCGCCTGCATATCCGTGGGAAACGCGGGGTAAGGTGCGGTGCGCACATTGACGGATTTGGGGCGGTTGCCTTTCATATCGAGCTCGATCCAATCTGGACCAGTGTTGATATAAGCACCCGCCTCTTCCAGTTTCAACAGCACTGCATCCAACATGTCGGCGCTGGTTTCCCGGAGTCGCACCCGCCCACGCGTCGCAGCCGCAGCCGTCAGATAGGTGCCGGTTTCAATGCGGTCCGGCATGACCGAATACTGGCAACCCGTCAAACGCTCGACTCCGTGGATGGTAAGGGAATCCGATCCTATACCCTCAATATGCGCGCCCATTTTCACCAAACAGTTGGCAAGATCCACGATCTCCGGCTCCCGCGCGGCGTTTTCCAGCACGGTTTTACCTTTCGCCAGTACCGCCGCCATCAATAGATTCTCTGTACCGCCCACCGTGACTATATCCATGAAAAAGCGGGTGCCTCGTAAGCCGCCCTCGGGGGCACGGGCACGAATATAACCCCCATCCACTTCAATGGTCGCACCCATGGCCTCAAGGCCGCGCAGGTGAATATCCACCGGCCGGCTGCCGATGGCGCAACCTCCAGGGAATGACACGTCAGCCCGGCCAAATCTTGTCAGCAGCGGTCCCAACACCAGGATGGACGCGCGCATGGTTTTTACCAAATCGTAAGGCGCGGAAAATCCGTTAATGGAGTCGGCATCTATTTCCACTCCCATGCGCTCGTCCACCGTCACACCAACCCCCATACACCGCAACAATGTCAGCATGGTGGTGATGTCATTAAGGTGCGGCAGATTGTCCAGATGCATAGGACCCTCTGCGAGGAGAGTCGCTGCGAGAATGGGTAGACCGGAGTTTTTTGAACCGGAAATGCGGATTTCGCCGTTGAGCGGTTTGCCGCCACAGATGATGAGTTTATCCATTTTGATATATCTGCAATTGCGGGCGTCCCGCAGGTGAAAACGAATTTATTGTGGACCTGACACCCGATTACTGGGCATTTGGTGCCAAGGTTTTCATGTGCACGGCATGTATGGCGCCACTGGCGATGGCATCACCCAGCACGGCATAAACCAGTTGTTGTTTCTTGACGGGAGAAAGGCCGGTAAAGGCGGCACTCGTTACCGTGATGTGGGCATGATTGCCTTCCATGTGCGCCTGCACTTGGGCATCGGGAATCGCCGCCACAACCGCGTCTATGATTTCTTGTTCAAGCATAATGAGCCTTCGCGAGCGCTGAGGGGCATACTTTGCCTCGCTCAAAAAGCGCCTAGTGTAAAACAATCGAGCTGGAGGGGCGTAGCCCGGCTCGAGCAGTCTATGCGGCGCGGTGCCAGCGCCGCGGATTGGTTAACGCAATCAGGCCTTCTGCGCCCAGTTGGCGATAACTTTGTCGATATTGTTGTCGTGCTGCTTCATTGCCTGCGTGAACTGGTCACGAAAGCTCTTACCCAGATTGACGCCGTTGAGAACCACATTGATAAGCTTCCATTCCCCGGATTTGTTCTGTGCCATTGTGTAAGAAATACGGCTGGTGCCGTCTGCGGCGGCCACTTCCTGCAGCACCTCTACCTTTTTCGCCGCAGAAAAGTCGCCCTCGGCCGGCAGGGTGACAATCTTCAGGTCACTATAGTTGGCCAAGCCCTTGCCAAGAGTCTCCACCATGCTGCGGGTAAAGGTTTCAGTAAACCGGTTCTGTTGCTCTTCTGTAGCCTGCTCCCAATAGCCTGCCATGACATTTTTGGCGATGAAGGCAAAACTCACATTGGGTTCCAGGGAAGCGCGCACCTTGGCGAAATATTGCTCGGGATTCTCCTGCAGGGATTTTTCCCCGCCCTTAATCACCTTCATCACCGAATCGGTTACATTTTGCACCACGTCATGAGGCGCAGCACCTTTAGGGGATTCCGCAGCAGCCTGGCCTAACCAGGCAAAACACAGCATCAATAGGAAATAGCGGCTGGTATGGTTGATGGTTCTGAAATTCACGGAATTCTCCTTTGCCGAATGGGGGTACAAACGCTGCTTGGATTACCAAGGGGCCGCAAAGTTTACTGCGTGTCGCCGACCTTGCGAAGGGACCGCTTTCCGCAGGGACCGCAATACATCAATTGGCCCTGATATTTCGCCTTCTGATCCCTTATCATGAGCAGCTTTCCCTGCCCAGCCAGCTAACCATGAAGCAGATCTCAGAACAGGACCTCATATCCTCCGGCCGCCGCACCGTGCGTTTGGAGCAGGAGGCGATCGCCGCCTTGAACGAGCGCATCGGCCCGGATTTTGTGCGTGCCTGCCAATTGATCCTCGACTGTCGCGGTCGGGTGGTGGTGACCGGCATGGGTAAATCCGGGCACATAGGCCGCAAAATCGCCGCCACCCTGGCCAGCACCGGCACTCCTGCGTTTTTTGTACACCCGGGAGAGGCAAGTCATGGCGATCTGGGGATGATCACGCGCGGCGACTTGGTGCTCGCCATCTCCAATTCCGGCAACTCCCCGGAAATTCTCACTTTACTGCCCATTTTTAAACGCCTGGGATTGCCCATGATCACCATGACTGGCCGGATGCATTCGCCTCTGTCGGAGGCGGCGGAGGTGGCTTTGGACGTGAGTGTGGTCTCGGAAGCCTGCCCGCTGGATCTGGCCCCCACATCCAGCACCACCGCCACACTGGTGATGGGTGACGCCCTGGCCGTGGCATTGCTCGAAGCGCGTGGATTCACCGCGGAGGATTTCGCCCTGTCCCACCCCGGCGGCATACTTGGGCGCCGCCTGCTGTTGCGGGTGAGCGATGTCATGCACGCCGGCGATCGCATGCCCATGGTACGGCCCAACATATCCCTATTGGATGCACTGGGTGAAATCACCAACAAGGGTTTGGGTATGACGACCGTGGTGGACGACCAGCAGTGCTTGCTAGGAGTATTCACCGACGGCGATTTGCGCCGAGCAGTGGACCGGGGTCTCGACATTCGCAACCTGAGCATATCCACCGCCATGTCCCACAATCCCACTGTGGTGCGTAAAGAAACGCTTGCAGCCGAAGCCTTAACCACCATGGAAAATCGCAAGATCACCACCCTTGTCGTGGCTGATGAACAAAACCGGGCGGTCGGCGTCATTCATATGCACGATTTGCTGCGCGCCGGATTGGTATAACCCAAGGACTACAAACAATGTTGAACCAAACCGAACTGATCGCTAAAGCACGTCAAATACGGTTGTTGGTCCTGGATGTGGATGGTGTGCTGACGGACGGCCGTCTTTATTACGGCGCTGCTGGCGAACAGCTCAAAGTGTTCAACACCCTGGACGGCCATGGTTTAAAAATGCTGCAAAAAAGCGGTGTCCAGGTCGCATTGATCACCGGCCGCAAAGGGGACGCAATACTGCAACGGGCCCGTGACCTGGGCATATCGATGATCCAGCAAGGACGGGAAGATAAATTACAGGCGCTGCAAGAGTTGCTGTTGGGTACCGATTACCAGCTCCAAGAAATAGCCTGCATGGGCGACGACTGGCCGGACTTGAAGGTGATGCGCCGTGTCGGTCTTGCACTTACGGTACCTAACGCCCATGCCACCCTGCTCGAGCACGCCGACTGGATAAGCCAGAGAACGGGTGGTGAGGGCGCGGTACGTGAAGCCTGCGATCTGTTGATGCAGGCGCAAAATACTTTTGCCGAAGCCCTGGCGCATTATTTGTGAAACGATGAAACACAACTGGTTTTACCTGTCCCTGGTGGTAGCCTTGATCGCAGCGGTGGTGGTGGTATGGGAGACCCCACCAAAACTGCTGCTTCCCTTCGGTGAAGCATTGGAAAAAGACAAACTCTTTCCCTACGCGGTAATTGAAGACGCCCGGTCAAAACACTTTGATCCAGACGGTGGGTTGAGTTACGAGTTTGACGCGGCTACGCTGCGCCACTTTCGCCTGGACCTGACGCGCGTGAGCGACGGGGATTTCACCAGCCTGCAGACCCCGCAGCTCACCTTGCATACCCGCGAAACACCCTGGTATGCCACAGCGGATTCCGGCGAGTTGAGCGAGCGTGGCACATTGCTCACCCTGTGGCCAAACGTGCGCATCTGGCAGGAGACCGGTCCGGACCTGGTCACGGAATTGACCACAAGCCGCCTGGAAATCCGGCCGCGGGATAAGACCATCAGCACGGACGCCGAGGTCATCATCAGCTCCCCACAAGGGCGCATAGAGGCGCAGGGCATAAAAGTGGACCTGGCCAATAAACGTATCCATTTGCTGAACCGAGTTAGGGGCTACCATGAACCTGTTTCCGATCAAACCGCGCCCTGAACTGGTCGCCGCTTTTGCCTTGTGGCTGCTGGCGTGGCACCCACTGACCCATGCATTGACATCCGACCGTTACCAAGCAATCACCATCCATTCCGACAGCGCCGAACGGGACGAGATCAAAGGCACCACCACCTATTCCGGCAATGTGGTCATGCAGCAAGGCTCCATGCGCATAGACGCGCGGGAAGTCGTGATATTCAGTGAAAAGAACAAAGTCACCCAGATAGTGGCAACCGGCAAGCCGGCACGCTATCAGCAAAAACCCTCGGAAAACGAAGGCCCTGTCATCGCTGAGGCGCAACGCCTGGAGTACAACATCGCAAAGGATACGCTGCACCTGATCGACGGTGCTTCATTGCAGCAGGAAGGTACCAGCCTGTCCGGCAACCGCATCGACTATGACGTGAAAAAATCCGTGGTCACGGCCGGTAGCGATGCCAGCCAGAACGAGCGGGTCAAGATGGTGATACCCGCGCGCTCCCTCCGCCGCTACGATGAAAGACAGGAAGGGGAAGAATAAGAGCCATGGCGAAACTGGAAGCACGTCATCTGGCGAAAAGCTACAAAGGCCGCAAGGTGGTCATAGATGTATCCCTGACGGTGGAAAGCGGTCAAATTGTCGGACTGCTGGGCCCCAATGGCGCCGGCAAGACCACTTGTTTTTATATGATTGCCGGCTTGGTAAGAGCGGATCAGGGCGAAGTTTTCATCAACGAGCGCGAAGTCACCCGCCTGCCGATGCACGGGCGAGCCAGGGCCGGCCTGAGCTACTTGCCACAAGAAGCCTCCGTGTTTCGCAAGCTCACGGTGGCAGACAACATCATGGCCATCCTTGAGACCCGCGAAGACCTGACACGCCAGGGTCGCAAGGAAAGCCTCGACCAGCTGCTGCAGGAATTCCACGTTACCCACATTCGCGACAGCCTTGGCATGGCATTGTCGGGCGGGGAGCGCCGCCGGGTTGAAATCGCCCGGGCCATAGCGACAAATCCCGAGTTCATTTTGCTGGATGAGCCCTTTGCCGGCGTGGATCCCATTTCCGTCAACGACATCAAAACCATCGTCACCCATCTCAAAAATCGCGGCCTGGGTGTGTTAATTACCGACCACAATGTTCGGGAAACCCTGGATATTTGTGAAAAGGCCTATATTGTCAGTGAGGGCTACATCATTGCAGAAGGCTCTCCGCAAACCGTGATGGACAATCCTAAAGTGCGCAAAGTCTATTTGGGTGAAAATTTCCGCCTTTAAAAATATCTCGGACAAGAGTTCAAACCTTGACAAGCCGACGCAATTCATCTTATCTGGCCCAAAGTTTGCTTTGAAAAAGCGCGAAAACGATTGCTTGTCGAAAAAGGGATGACTAGAATTGGGACACTCCCCTCGCAACGGCGAAGACTGACGAATGAAGCAATCACTGCAACTCAAGCTCGGCCAGCAGCTCACCATGACCCCGCAGCTGCAACAGGCCATCCGCCTTCTTCAACTGTCTACACTCGACCTGCAAACCGAAATCCAGGAAGCCTTGGAAACCAACCCGATGCTGGACGTGGCAGAAGAGGACACTGGCGCCGACTACAGCTCTGAAAATCCGGAGCATGTGGACTTCACAAATCCTCAGGAACCAGCTGCTCCAGCCGAAGAATTGAATGGTGCCAGCCGCGATGAAGGCGAAGACCACGCCCCCGACGGTGAATGGAGTAATGAAATTCCCACTGATCTCGCCGTGGATACCAGCTGGGACGATGTTTATCAAAGCGCGCCTTCGGGCACCGGCCTGTCCCGCCCCGAAAACGAAGACATGGATTTCGAATCCCGCCGCGGCAATTCCGAGTCACTACAGGATTATCTGGCCTGGCAACTGAATCTCACACCCATGTCCGATCTGGATCGGCTGGTGGGAGAGGCTGTCATCGATGCCGTGGGACCCAGCGGCGTGCTGATGCAATCGGTGGAGGAGATCTGGCAAGGACTGCAACAGGAATTCCCCGATCTTGAGCTGGATGAAGTCATGGCGGTACTGCACAGACTGCAACAGTTTGACCCACCCGGCGTGTGTGCCCAGAACCTTTCCGAATGCCTGTTGCTGCAGTTGCGCCAACTACCAAAGACCTTGCCTTCATATGATGTGGCCATAAACCTGGTGCAGAATTATCTGCCGCTTTTGGGCGCGCGCGATTTCAAACAGCTGATGCGCAAGCTCAAAGTAAAAGAGACAGAGTTACAGGAGGCGATCCGCATCATCCAGGCACTCAATCCGCGCCCCGGCGAACAAATTGGCGAGGAGACGACGGAATATGTGGTGCCGGATGTCTTTGTAAAAAAAGAAAACAACCGCTGGATGGTGAATCTCAATCCAGAGATAGCCCCACGCCTGCGCATCAATCCCGACTATGCCTCCCTTGTCCGACGCGCCGACAGCAGCAGCGACAACACTTTCCTGCGCGACAATTTGCAAGAGGCCCGCTGGTTCATCAAAAGCCTGCAAAGCCGCAACGAAACATTGCTCAAAGTGGCCACCTGTATAGTCGAACGACAACAGGGGTTCCTGGACCATGGCCCAGAAGCCATGAAGCCCATGGTTCTGCACGATGTGGCGGAAATGGTCGAAATGCACGAGTCCACAATCTCCCGCGTCACAACACAGAAATTCATGCATACCCCCCAGGGCATCTTTGAACTCAAGTATTTTTTCTCCAGCCACGTCAGTACCGAGTCGGGGGGCGAGTGTTCGTCCACCGCCATTCGCGCTATCATTAAAAAACTCGTGGCGGCGGAAAATCCCCGCAAACCATTGAGTGATTCCAAGATCACTGCCCTGTTGGAAGAACAGGGCATACACGTCGCCCGCAGAACTATTGCTAAATATCGGGAATCGTTGGGGATAGCACCCTCCAACGAACGCAAACGGCTGGTTTAAGGCGGCGGCTATTATCATCATGCGCGAGGGCTGCCCGGGCTCTCCGCTAAGAACGCGGTCGAAGTATAAGCATGCAAATTGAATCGCTTCTCACTCAAAAACGCACCCTGTGTCACGCCAGTTGCACCAGCAAGAAACGCTCGCTGGAAATTCTGGCGTCACTGATTGCGGAAGGTTCAGACAATATCAACGCCGACGAGTTGTTTCAGCAATTGGTAGCACGGGAGCGGTTGGGCTCCACCGGCATCGGGGAAGGCATCGCCATACCCCACTGCCGGTTTAAAACCTCCGGTGCCACCATCGGCGCCCTGATGACACTGGCCAAACCCATCGACTTCGACTCAGTGGACAGCCAGCCAGTGGATGTCATATTCGCTATGCTGGTCCCGGAAAACGCTGAAGGCGAACACCTTCAGACGCTGGCGATGCTCGCACAGCACCTGCAGGACAGTCGTTTTGTGCAGGCATTGCGCCGGGCTGAGACAAGCGATGAGTTATTCCGCATCGCTATCGAGGCAGGTGCCTAACATTCGGGGTCTTTTTAGAGGCGGTGTATGGAATTTGTGGTCATCAGCGGCAGATCCGGTTCCGGTAAAACCACCGCCCTGCAATTGTTGGAAGACAGCGGTTTTATCTGTATCGATAACCTGCCGGTCAACTTGTTACCCACCTTGGTCACAGAGGTCTCGCAGGCTCCCAATAGCAGCGGAATGAAATTCGCGGTGGGGGTGGATGCCCGAAATGTCGGCGGCGACCTCAGCCGCTTTCCAGAAATCCTCGAGTGGGCACAGAAGCAGAACGCACGCTTTACTGTGGTCTATCTGGACGCCAGCGACCCTGTGCTGATCAAGCGTTTCAGCGAGACCCGCCGCAAACATCCGCTCTCCAATAAAACCATCGGATTGAAGGAAGCCATACGCGCGGAAAATGCCATTCTGGAGCCGGTGGCGCGCCTGTCGGACATCACCATAGACACCAGCAACCTCACTTTGCATGAACTGCGCAGTGCGGTGAAAAAGAAAGTGGCGGGAGGTGAAGGGGAGCGCATGGCGCTCATGTTCGAGTCCTTCGGCTTTAAATATGGCGTACCCGTGGATGCGGATTTTGTGTTTGACGTGCGCAGCCTGCCAAACCCCTATTGGCAACCCGAGCTGCGCGCCTGTACTGGCCTGGACGCGCCCGTGGCGTCCTTCCTCGGCGCCCAACAGCAAGTCAAATCCATGTACGACGATATAGTGCAATTTCTGGAGAAGTGGATTCCGAGTTTTGAACAGAACAATCGCAGTTATTTGACCATTGCCATAGGCTGTACCGGTGGTATGCACCGTTCGGTCTATCTGGCGGACCGCCTGAATGCGCATTTCCAAAAGGCCTATCCCAATGTGCAAACACGCCATCGCCAACTGTCGCAGACATCGCCTTGATGCCTGCGGACGCTAAACCAACGACATAACAATAATTCATCGCAGCAACTGACCATGATTTCCACAAAAGTCGTGATTTCCAACAAATTGGGGCTACATGCCCGCGCGGCGACCAAGTTCGCCAATCTGTGTGGGCGCTTTGCCTGCAGAATGCAGGTGTGCTGCAACGGCAAAACCATCGATGGCAAAAGCATCATGGCGCTCATGCTACTGGCGGCATCCAAAGGCACAGAGGTGGAGCTCAGCGCTGACGGCCACGATGAGGGAGAAGCCATTTCCGCCCTGTTGGAGCTGATCAACGACAAATTCGGCGAAGGCGAATAGTTTGTTCCAGCGCTGGGATGGTGTAGCCTGCCCGACCTTGCTTATTAGCGCCGCCCGACATCGGAACCCTGTATGAATAAATTTGATCGCGACGCTCGGGACGGCGAGGTGGATGAACCGGAATTCGCCAGCAAAACCAGCTTAAAAAAACACATG
>Ga0164241_10002002_pt1 | contig 23153 bp, 22 predicted proteins | sample OricomyardsoilBY_FD_108780 | JGI IMG/M metagenome (GOLD analysis project Ga0164241, IMG submission 108780) | Backyard soil microbial communities from Emeryville, California, USA - Original compost - Back yard soil (BY) | ecosystem: Environmental > Terrestrial > Soil > Unclassified | place: USA... | reverse complement strand
TGATGTCCTTGCGCATGGTCTAGAAGAGGTGGGTCGTGAGGGATTCAGACGTCGGGCCCAGCAGGAAGGCCGGAAGGAAGGTCAGCGCCCCGATCAGGACGATCACGCCGGCGAGGAGGAACGCGAAGGTCGGCGTGTCGGTGCGCATCGTTCCGAGGCCCACCGGCGCGACCTTCTTCCGGGCCAGCGAGCCGGCGACCGCCAGCACCGCGAGGATCGGGACGTAGCGGCCGAGGAGCATCGCCAGGCCGCCCATCAGGTTGGAGAAGGTGACGCTCAGCGCCCCCACGTTGCCGGGGGCGTTGGGTTGGAGGTAGCCGGTGTAGCCCGCGAACGCCGAGCCGTTGTTGTTGGCCTGCGACAGGTAGGCGTAGAAGCTCTCGCTGAAGCCGTGCGGGCCCTCCGCGTAGATCGACGGGCCGCCGTACTTGGTGCCCAGCGCGAGCGCGGTGAAGACGAGCACGATCAGCGCCGTGAACAGCGCCCCGATCGAGACGAGCTTGACCTCGCGCGGCTCGATCTTCTTGCCGAGGTACTCCGGCGTGCGGCCGACCATCAGGCCGCCGATGAACACGGCGAGCAGGACGAACAGCAGCATCATGTAGAGGCCGGTGCCGACGCCGCCGAAGATCGACTCGCTGAAGCCGAGGTTGACCATCGGGACCAGGCCGCCGAGCCCGGTGAGCGACTCGAAGCCGCCGTTGACCGCGCCGCACGAGACCACCGTGGTGATCGCGGTGAACAGCGAGGTCGACGCGACGCCGAAGCGCTGCTCCTTGCCCTCCAGGTTGCCGCCGGTGCTGCCGGCGAGGTGGTCGGTGCTGACCCCGGCGAGGTGCTGGGCGGGCGTGCCGTGCTGCTCGGCGACGTAGACGACGGCGACGCTGACGACGAACAGCACGAACATCGTCGCGAAGATCGTCCAGCCCTGCCGCCGGCTCCCGACGATCCGCCCGTAGGTGAAGGGCAGCGACGCCGGGATGCAGATGATCAGAAGCATCTCGAACAGGTTCGAGAAGGCCGTCGGGTTCTCGAGCGGGAAGGCCGAGTTGACGTTGAAGAACCCGCCGCCGTTGGTGCCGAGCATCTTGATCGCCTCCTGCGAGGCGACCGGGCCGCGGGCGATGTCGCCGACGGTCCCGCCGAGCGTCTGGAGGACGCCCTGGGAGACGAGGACGACGGTCGCGATCACCGACAGCGGCACCAGGACGTACAGGACGATCCGGGTGAGGTCCTTGTAGAAGTTGCCGAGCTTGCCGTCGCCGCCGCGGGCGGCGATGCCCCGCATCAGCGCGACGAGCACGGCGATGCCGACGGCGGCGGAGAGGAAGTTCTGGACGGCCAGGCCGGCCATCTGGCTGAAGTTCGAGAGCGTGGTCTCGCCGCCGTAGAACTGCCAGTTGGTGTTCGTGACGAACGAGGCCGCGGTGTTGAACGAGAGGTCCCACCGGCCGGAGTCGAAGCCCGCCGGGTTGAACGGGTGGATCGACTGCGTGCGCAGGATCGCGAACAGCAGCAGCATCCCGAGGCCGGAGACGACGAGGAGCGAGCGGGCGTAGCCCTTCCAGTCCTGGCCTTGCTCGGGATCGACGCGGAAGACGCGGTAGAGGCGGCGCTCGACCGGGCCGAGCAGCGGCGTGAGGAGCACGCGCTCGTCGGTGAAGACCCGGGCCATGTAGGCGCCGAGGAGCGGCACGACCGCGACGAAGAGGACGCAGAAGACGGCGATCTGCAGGAAGCCCTGGCCCATGACCTAGAGCCGCTCCCCGCGCAGCAGCGCGTAGACGAGGTAGCCGAGGATCACCACGGTGATGACCAGGCCGAAGAGATCGGAGCCCCTCATACGCGATCGAGGAGCTCGACGGATCCCAGGAACGCCGCGAAGACCGCGACGAGGAGGAGGATGGCGATGACGTCCATGGAGCCATCATGCGACCGCCCTCGTCAAGCTCGCATGGGCATTTCGGGGGCCCGCGACAAGATTTCGTAAAGGTCGGCCCGCGACGGGCCGCGGCGCCGCGAAGCGCCGGTCTCAGCCGGTGAAGCGGTAGCCGATCCCGGAGTCCGTGCGGATGTAGCGCCGCTCGCCGTCGCGCGTCTCGATCTTGCCGCGGAGGTTGGCGATGTGGGTGCGCAGGACGCTGGTGGCGTCGGCGTACTCGGGTCCCCAGACGTCGGTCAGCAGCGCCCGATGGGTCATCAGCCTTCCCCGGTTGACCATCAGGAGCCGCAGCAGCCCGTACTCGATCGGGGTGAGCCGCACCTCCTCGCCGGCGAGCGTGACGCGGTGCGCGGCGAGGTCCAGCGCGAGGTCGCCGGCTTCGATCACGGGCTCGTCGGCCGACGCGCCGGCCCGGCGCAGCGCGGCCTCGAGGCGGGCGATCAGCTCGTCGGGGGAGAACGGCTTGGTGACGTAGTCGTCGGCGCCCATCCGCAACGCGCGGACCTTCTCGGCCCCGTCCTCGACGGCCGACAGCACGATCACCGGCATGTCGCTCCACTCCCGCAGCTGCCGGCAGACCTCGACGCCGTCGATCCCGGGCAGCATCAGGTCGACGATCGCCGCCTGCGGCGGATGCACGGCGGCGCGGTCGAGCGCCTCCTCCCCGGTCTCGGCGGGCACGACCTCGTAGCCCGCGTCGCGCAGCACGACGCGCAGCGCGCGGAGGATCTGCGGGTCGTCGTCGCAGACGAGGATCCGGGTCGGCGCGGTCACGACGACACGGCTCCCCCGGCGGCGATCGGCGCGGCGTCGTCGACCGGCTCGATCGGCAGCTCGATCACGAACGTCGCGCCCTGGCCCGGCAGCGACTCCACGGCGATCCGTCCCCCGTTGGCCTCGACGAAGCCCTTGGCGATCGCCAGCCCGAGGCCGGAGCCCGCGACGTCGCGGGCGGTGCTCTCGGCCCGGTAGAACGGCGTGAAGATGCGCTCCTGCTCGTGGCGCGGGATGCCTGGGCCCTGGTCGACGATGCGCACCATCAGGCGGCCGCCGACCGCCCGCGCCCGGACCGAGACGGGATGCCCGGCGCCGTAGCGGGTGGCGTTCTCCAGGAGGTTCGCGAAGGCCCGTTCGAGCTGGACGGCATCGGCCCGGACGAGCGGGAGGTCGCGGTCGATCGAGAACGTGAACGTGCCGCCCGCGCCGACCTGGTCGGCGGCTTCGCGCAGCGCCTCGTCGACCGAGCACCACGTCTGATGCGGCGCCGCCGTCCCGGCCTGCAGCCGCGCCAGGTCCAGGAGCTTGTCGATGAGCAGCGAGAGCCGGCTCGCCGCCTCGCCGATGTCGGCCTCGACCTGGCGGCGCTCGGGCTCGGTGACCGAGCTCGTCCCCAGCGCGCGGATGCCGGCCAGGACCGTGGTCACCGGCGTGCGGAGGTCGTGCGAGACCGAGCGCAACACCGCGGTCTTCATCTCGTCGCTGCGGCGCAGCGAGGCGGTCTCGACGACCTCGGCCTGGAGCCGCTCGCGGGCGAGCGCGGCCGCGAGGATCGACTCGAGCGCGGGCACGATGCGCTCGCGGACGCGCGCCTGCTGGCGCGCGGCGAGGTCGGCCGGCAGCACGAGCGTCCCGATCCGCACGTCGCCGTCCATCAGCGGGAGCGGGAACCGGCGCTCGTCCCCGGGCACCGCGGCCAGCTCGATCGAGACCGACGCCGCGCCGAGCATCTCGGCGAGGTGCCGGGCGGTCAGCGCCAGCGACTCCGACAGGCCGGGGCCGCCGAGCAGCATGCGCGCCATCGCCGCGCCGAGATCCGCCTCGCGCCGGCGCTCGTCCGCCTCCAGCGCGGTGGCCCGCGCCGTCTCGGCCACCGCGCTCGTGACGAGCGCCACCGTCAGGAACGCCAGCAGCGCGACCCAGTTGCGGCTGTCGGCGATCGTGAACCGATGGACCGGCTCGAGGAAGAAGAAGTTGAACGCCAGCGCGCTGACGACCGAGGTCGCGACGCCGAGCACCGCTCCCCAGTACGTCGAGACGGCGAGGACCGCGACCAGGTAGACGACGCTCAGCGACACCACGGGCGCGACGCCCTCGAGCGCGGCGACGGCGCCGGTCGCCACCCCCACGCCGAGCGCGGCGGCCACCGCCCCGAGCAGCAGCGGAGGGCGGCCGAGACGCAGGGTCATCGGTTGGGGGCGACGGGGCATCCCACCCGAGCGTAACGGCGGCGCGCGGCGGCGGCATCCGCCGAGCGCCTCACGGGCCCGACACCGATTGAGCCACCTTGGCCTTGTCATGGCGCCATAGTGGCGTCATACTGGCGCCATGGATCTGACGCAGTACGTCGACCGCCTCCGCCGAGACCTCGCGGTCGCCGCCGAGGCCGGCGGCGACGACGCTCGTGCGATGGCCGAGCGCCTCACGGCGCCACTGGAATCGGGGATCCGGCTGATGCTGCTCGACGCGCTGTCGACCGCCGCGGACGAGATCACGCGCGAGCTCGCCCCCGGCTCGGTCGAGCTGCGCCTCCGCGGCGGCGAGCCCGACTTCGTGGTGACGCCGCCGCCGATCGACGAGACGCCTGAGCCCGAGCCTCCCGCGCCACCACCGCCGGACGCCGACGAGGGGGCGACCGCCCGCATCAACCTTCGCCTGCCCGAGCAGCTCAAGGGCAGCATCGAGCAGGCGGCGAGCCGCGAGCGGCTGTCGGTCAACGCCTGGCTCGTCCGTGTGGCGGCGACCGCGCTCACGCACGACGACCGCCGCCCGCCGCGACGCGGCAACCGGATGGGCCAGGCCTACACCGGCTGGGTGCGCTGACCCGTCCCGGGGCTCCACCGAACCACGCACATGCCTTCGCATCCCACCCGACAGGAGAGCACCACCATGCCGGTCTTCGACACGCCCGAACCGATCTCGGTCACGATCGACGTCGCCGCCGGCGACATCCGGGTCAGCGCCAGCGACCGCGACACCACGATCGTCGAGGTTCGCCCCACCGACGCGTCCAGGAAGGAGGACGTCAGGGCCGCCGAGCAGACCCGCGTGGAGCACGCGGACGCGCGCCTGCTGATCGACGGGCCGAAGGCCGGCTCCTCGCTGGTCAGGAGGACCGGGTCGATCGATGTGACGATCGAGCTGCCCGCTCGCTCCGACGTGCACGGCACGCTGGGGGCGGGGGACTTCCACACCGACGGCTGGCTCGGCGACTGCCGGTGCAAGACCGGCGCCGGCCGCATCCGGCTCGACCGGGCCGACACGCTGGACCTCAAGGTCGGCGCGGGCGAGATCGTCGTGGACCGGGCCATGGGCCATGCCGAGGTCGCCGTCGGCGCCGGCGACGTGCGCCTGCGCGAGCTCGGCGGCAGCGCGGTGGTCAAGAACTCCACCGGTTCCACGTGGGTCGGAGAGGCCCGCGGCGACCTGCGGATCAAGGCAGCCACCGGCGACATCGTGGTCGACGTCGCGCACGCCGGCGTCCGTGCCAAATCCGCCAACGGCGACGTCCGGCTCGGAGACGTCGCGCGCGGCTCGATCGTGCTCGAGACCCAGCTGGGAGACCTCGAGGTCGGCGTCCGCGAGGGCACCACCGCGTGGCTCGACGTCGACGCCCGGTTCGGTCGCCTGCACAACTCCCTGGACACCGCCGCAGCCCCTGATCCGTCCGCCGAGATCGTGGAGGTTCGCGCGCGCACCTCGATCGGCGAGATCGTCATCCGGCGGCCCTGACACCCGGAGATCTGCCCCGCGCGTCGGTTAGGATCGCTCGAAGTGGACGGCTCTCCTGACGCGGTCTCGCCGGCTGAGGGCTCGTGGGAGTCCCCGGGGTCCGAGGCCGCCGCCATGGTCGCGGCGCTCGACCACCTGACGGACGGGGTGCTCGTGCTCGACGCCGAGTGGCACTTCCGCTACGTCAACGAGCCGGCCGCCGAGATGCTCGGTCCCACGCGCGAGGAGCTGATCGGCGCACACGCCTGGACGATGTTCCCGGAGGCCGTCGGCGGGAAGTCCTACCTGGCTCTTCACCAGGCGCGCAAGAAACGGCGGCGTCTGCGGGTGACCGAGCTCCACGAGCCCCTCGACCGGACGTTCGAGACCCGCATCTACCCGGTCGGCGCCGACCTGGTGGTCCTGTTCCGCGACGTCACGGACTCTGAGCCCATCTAGGAGGAGCGCAGCAAGGGATCTTCGAGCACTCGACGCGTTCGCTTCAGGTTGTCCGCCGATCTACCGATGATCAGAGTGGAGCGTCGGACGCCGTTGGCGTCGGGCGCTTGGGTCGACCGCATGATGAAGACCCATCCCGCCCTACCCGCGCTGACGGTCGAAGATCTCGACGACGCGCGGCGCGTAGCCGGGATGCTCCTCGGCCTGCTGCCGGAGATCGGCATCCTCCTCGTCGACGCGAAGCTCCGTGTCCGGTTGTTGGCCGGCGAGGTCCACATGCTCCGGGAGACGTCCGAGGAGACGGTGATTGGCCGCCGCGTCGACGAGATCCTGCTGCCCCGAGCCTGGGACGCGCTCGAGGGGCAGTGGGCGGTGGCGCTGGCCGGCGAGACGACGGGGCTCGACTGGGTCTCGCTGGACGGCGTCGCGGAGGACTGGCTGCACTTCGCGCCGCTGCGCACCGCCGCGGGCCAGGTGATCGGCGCGGCGATGATCACCCAGGACATCAGCGAGCGCTGGAAGGCGCACCGACGGCTCGAGCGCCAGCTCGTCCAGCAGGCGGCGATCGTGACGCTGGGATCGATGGCACTGCAAGCGGCGCCCACCGAGACGCTGATGCAGGAGGCTGCACGCCTCGTGGAGGTGACGCTCGAGGCCGATTTCTCCGCCGTGCTGCCCTATCTCGCGACGGGCGGCTTGGAGGTGCGGGGCGCATCGGGGAAGACGGACCTGCGCGGCCCCGACCCCACGGCGCCCGCCGAGCCGGGTCAGATCATGGATCACATGCGCGACGCCGACGAGCCGCTCCTCGTCGCCGACCTCCGCGTCAGCACGCTGCGCGCCCCGATCCTCGAGTCCGAGGGGATGGTCAGCCTGGCCGTCGCCGCGATCGGCCCTCCGACCAGCCGCTACGGGTTGCTCGGGGCGTGCAGCCGCACGGCCGAAGCGTTCTCGACGGCCGACCTCGCCTTCGTCCAGTCGCTGGCCAACGTGCTCGCCGAAGCGGTTGAGCGCGAGCGCGCCGGCGACGAGGCGCAGCGCCGCGAGGCCCGGCTCAACGAGTCCCAGCGCGACCTCGAGCGCTCCGAGGAGCGCTTCCGGCAGGGCTTCGACGGCGCACCCATCGGCATGGCGCTCGTCAGCCCTGACTCGGGTCTCTTCCTCCGGGTCAACGATGCGTACTGCCGGCTGGTCGGGCGCCCCGCCGCGGAGCTCCTGACGATGGTCTACACCGACGTGCTGCACCCCGACGAGGGCAGCACCGCCGACCACGACGAGTTCGAGAGCGGGCGGACAGCGGTCTTCGTCCGCGACCGGCGATACCTCCGGCCCGACGAGAGCGTCGCGTGGGGCGCCGTCAACGTGTCGCGCGTCCTGGGCCCCGACGGCGGCGTCGACGTGCTCTTCGTGCAGGTCCTCGACGTGACCGAGCGTCACGCCAAGGAGGAGGCGACGCGCCGCGAGCTCGCCGACGTCGCCTGGGTCGGCGAGATCCACGCGGCGCTCGCCGAGGACCGCTTCGAGCTGTACGCCCAGCCGATCGTCGACCTGGCGACCGGCGAGATCGTCCAGCGGGAGCTGCTCCTGCGGATGCACAGCACGAGTGGAGAGCTCGTCGCACCCGGCGAGTTCCTGCCGACGGCCGAGCGCTTCGGCGTGATCCGCGACATCGACCGCTGGGTCATCTCGCGCGGAGCGGAGCTCGCGGCGACGGGCATGAACGTCGAGGTCAACATCTCGGGCACGTCGATCGGCGACGTGGGCCTGCTCGACGAGATCGACCGCGCGCTCGAGCGGACGGGGGCGGATCCGGCGCTGATGGTCTTCGAGATCACCGAGACGGCGCTGATCGAGAGCGCCGACACGGCGCGGCTGCTCGCCGAGCGCCTCCGCGAGCGCGGCTGCCGGTTCGCGCTCGACGACTTCGGCACCGGCTTCGCGGGCCTCAGCTCGCTCAAGACGCTTCCGCTGGACTACCTGAAGATCGACCAGGGGTTCGTGCGCGATCTCTGCGTCAGCGAGTCCGACCGGCACGTCGTCCGGGCGGTGATCGATCTCGCCCGGGGCTTCGGCCTCCAGACCATCGCCGAGGGCGTCGAAGACGAGGCGACGCTCGACCTCCTCCGCGAGCTCGGCGTCGACCACGCCCAGGGCTACTTCCTCGGGCGCCCCGCGCCGCTCGACCAGATCGCGGACGCGACTCCGTGCGTCCGGCCATGAAGGCGGAGCCCGAAGCCCCTCCGGGCCAGGCCCGGCGCCTGGCGTTGTTCGACCGCTCCGAGCGCCTCGGCGGCTTGGGGAGCTGGGAGTGGTTCCCGGAGAACGGCCAGCTCCTGTGGTCGGACAACCTGTTCCGGCTCTTCGGGCTCGAGCCGCGCTCGGTGGCGCCGTCGATCGAGCTCGTGCTCGCCTACGTCCACCCCCGGGACGCCGCGCGGGTCGAAGCTGCGCTGGCGGGCCTGGCGCACGGAGGCGAGCCCAAGTCGTTGGACTACCGGATCATCCGGCGCAGCGGCGAGGTCCGCCACCTCGAAGCGAGCTTCGCGACCTTCGGTGCCGACGAGACCGGCCCGTTCTGCCTGGTCGGCTCGGTCCAGGACGTCACGTCGCGGTGCCTCGTCGATCGCAAGCTCGAGGCCCATGCGGCGGTCTCGGATGCCGTGAGCCGGTGGACGGAGTTCGAGCCGAGCGCCGAGCACCTCCTTGCGACGCTGGCCGACGCGATGGACCTGGCGCTCGGTGCGCTCTGGGTTCCCGAGGGCGCCGCGCTCACGCGCCGGGTGGTCTGGCACCGCCCGTCGACCACCCTCGCCGCGGTCGCCGACACCGCGAAGGACTGGTGTCCGGGACGCGGCTCCCCGATCCTGGGGCGGGCGTGGAAGAGCCGGCAGCCCGTCGTGTCGGGGCATCCGTGGGACGGATCGCCGCCGCATCGGGCCGCTGCCATACGCGCGGCGGGGCTGCAGGCCACCATCGCGCTCCCCGCCGTCGCGTCGGGCGATACCCAGGCGGTGCTGGAGTTCCTGTCCTGCGATCCGATCGAGCCCACCGATCAGCTCCTGGGCATGCTCACCGGGATCGGTCATGAGATCGGCTACTTCCTCGCCCGCCATCATGGAGATCTGGTGAGCCCGGTGCTCACGCCTCGGCAGTGTCAGATGCTGCAGATGGCCGCGCGCGAGTACAGCGCCGCCGAGATCGCGAAGGAGCTCTTCCTGAGCCCGGCGACGGTCAAGCGCCACTTCGGGCGCGCCTACGCGAGGCTCGGCGTGTCCGACCGCGCGGCGGCCGTCGCCGCGGCGATGCGCGAGGGCCTGATCACCTAGGAAGTTGGCCCGATCGGGCCAACCGCCGCCCGGTCAGGAAGCCGATACTCGTCCGATGACCACCGGAATCCGGGCTGCCCCCGCGCCCGCGACGATCGGACCGACCTCCTCCCTGGGCGAGCTGCCGAAGGCGCCGACGGGCATCAGCGGACTCGACGAGGTGACCGGCGGCGGCCTGCCCCGCGGGCGACCGACCCTCGTCTGCGGCCCGGCGGGCTGCGGCAAGACGCTGCTGGCCATGGAGTTCCTCGTGCGCGGGGCCATGCAGTACGGCGAGCCCGGGGTCTTCGTGGCGTTCGAGGAGTCGGTCGAGGACCTGATCGCCAACGTCGCGTCGCTCGGGTTCGACCTCGCCGAGCTCGAGGCCGAGGGCCGGGTCGTGATCGACCACGTCGACGTCGTCGAGGCGGAGCTCGTGGAGACCGGGGAATGGGACCTGGACGGGCTCTTCCTGCGGCTCGGGGCGGCCATCGACTCGGTGGGCGCCAAGCGGGTCGTGATCGACACGATCGAGACGCTCTTCGGCGCGTTCTCGGACACCGCCGTGCTCAGGTCCGAGCTGCGCCGCCTGTTCGGCTGGCTCAAAGAGCGCGGGGTCACCGCGGTGATCACCGGCGAGCGCGGCGACGGCATGCTCACCCGTCACGGCATCGAGGAGTACGTCTCGGACTGCGTGATCGTGCTCGACCACCGGGTCAACGACCAGACCTCGACGCGCCGGCTGCGGATCCTCAAGTACCGCGGCTCGCTCCACGGCACCAACGAGTACCCGTTCCTCATCGGCGCGTCCGGCCTGTCGGTGCTGCCGGTCACGTCGTTCGGCCTCCAGCACAGCGTGTCGACGGATCGGATCTCGACGGGCGTGGCCCGGCTCGACGCGATGCTCGGCGACGGCGGCCTCTACAAGGGAAGCGCCGTGCTCGTCAGCGGCACCGCCGGCACCGGGAAGTCGACGCTGGCGGCCCAGTTCTGCGATGCCACCTGCCGCTCCGGCGACCGCGCGATGTACTTCGCCTTCGAGGAGTCCGAGGCGGAGATCATGCGGAACATGTCCTCGGTGGGCATCGACCTGCGGCAGTGGGTGGACGCCGGCCTCCTGCAGTTCCACTGCTTCCGCCCCAGCCTCCTCGGGCTCGAGGCGCACCTCTTCGCGATGCAGAAGGCCGTCAACGAGTTCGATCCGGCCGTGGTCGTGAAGGATCCCGTCTCGGACCTGCTGCGGATCGGAAGCACCACCGACGTGTCCTCGATGCTCACCCGCCAGGTCGACTTCCTGAAGGCCAGGGGCGTGACCACGCTGTTCACGAGCCTGAACTCGGACGCGACCTCGGGCCTGGCCGACCAGCTCATCGCCTCGCTCGTCGACACCTGGCTCCTCGTCCGGACGATGGAGGGCAACGGGGAGCACAACCGGGTCCTGTACCTGCTCAAGTCGCGCGGGATGGCCCACTCCAACCAGATACGCGAGTTCCTGCTCACCGACCAGGGCATCGAGCTGGCCGACGTCTACGTCGGCCCCCAGGGGGTCCTCACCGGCTCGGCCCGGCAGGCCCAGGAGGCTCTCGAACGCTCCGACGGGACCGCGCGGTTGGAGGACCTCGAGCAGCGCCGCGTCAACCTGGAACGGCGGCGGGAGACGGTCGAGGCGCAGACCACGGCGCTGTGGCGCGAGTTCGAGGACGAGGCCGAGGTCGTCAGCCGCCTGCTCAGCGACGGATCGAACGGCGTCGAGGTCCGTGCCGGACAGCGCGCGGAGCAGGGCCGCCTGCGCCGGGCCGACGCCCCGGCGCCGATGTTCGGAACCGCTCCCCGAGGCGACCCGAACGGCGGTGCGGCATGACCGAGCTCATCGATCCTCCGAAGGCCGACCCCGCCGGAGACGACATCTGGCACCTGCGCCTGTACATCGCCGGCCAGTCGCCCAAGTCGCTGCGCGCGTTCGCCAACCTCACCGCGCTGTGCCAGGAGCATCTCCCCGGGCAGTACGAGATCGAGATCGTCGACCTCGTCGAGCACCCGTCACTGGCGCGCAGCGACGACATCCTCGCGATCCCGACGCTCGTCCGCCGGCTGCCGGCGCCGCTGCACAAGATCATCGGCGACCTGTCCAACACGGAGCGGGTCCTCGTCGGGCTGCGGCTCGGCCCCGCCTAGCGCCGCCTTCCAACGGGCGTGGTCTTCCGGCAGGCAGACCGCGCACGGGCGGTAGCCGGCGGTGATCGCGGTCGGCTCGTCGGCGAAGAAGACCCGGTTGGCGACGTAGCCGCCGCGGGCGAGCGCTCGAGCGGCGCAGGAGCAGTCGAGGCGTCCGTAGATCCGGCTGCGCCGGTGGCCGCCGAGAGCACCGGGAACCGGGCTGTCGTACGGGCGCCCGGCCGCGTCGAGGAGGCGCCAGGAGCGTTCGCTCATGTCACTGCAACGCAGCGGCGGCGCGCCGCGTGAGGACGGCCGCGGACGATTTCTCCCGAACGGCGGTCGGGCGGCGCCATAATGGGAAACGCCGGCGTTCGCGCCGGCGCCCCACCACCCCGAGGAAGAGTGCTGATGTCCCACCCCCGCCGGCTCCGCTCGCTGCTCGTCTCCGCCCTCCTGCTGCTCGGCGCGTTCGTCGCGGCCGCGCCCGCGCAGGCGCGGACCGCCGCCCGCGACGACGCCTCCGCCACCGCGTTCGCGGCGGCCACGTCCGACATCCCCGTGCGCAACCCGACGCCTCCCCCGGGCGCGCAGGTGCTCAAGTACCGGTTCGGCCCGATGAAGATCCAGCCGGGCCAGAACACGATCAACATCGACGTCCAGAAGGAGCGGCCCGCCGTCAACGGGTGGATCGTGAGCTTCCGGCCCGGGCTCGTGTTCGCCGACAGCGGCAAGAGCCCGTCGGTGACCGACGTGCACCTGCACCACGCGGTGTGGCTCGTCGGCGATCCTGGCCAGCCACTGAAGCCGACGTTCGCGGCCGGCGAGGAGAAGACCTACTTCAACGCGCCCACCGGCTACGGCTGGCGCTACACGACCGACCAGGTGTGGCTGATCAACCACATGATCCACGACCTCAAGGCGAGCCCGAAGGAGGTCTACATCACGTACGAGCTGTGGTTCATCCCCGACACCGCGCCCGAGGCGGCGGCGATCACGCGGATGGACACGCTGTGGATGGACGTCGAGGGCACGAAGCCGTACCCGGTCTTCGACGCGCTCCGCGGCAGCGGCACGAAGGGGAAGTTCACGTTCCCCGACCAGGCCAAGGACCCGTACAAGGACAACGGCGGCGTCGCCCGCAACCAGTGGGTCGCCGACCACGACGGCACGCTCGTCAGCAGCGCCGGCCACCTCCACCCGGGCGGCCTCTGGACCGACCTGGACATCACGCGCAACGGCGTGACGAAACGCATCTTCCGATCGCGGGCCAACTACTTCGAGAAGGTGAGAGCCGTGTCCTGGGACGTCGCGATGTCGGCGACCAAGGACAGCTGGCGGGTGAACTTCAAGAAGGGCGACATCATCTCCACGAGCGCCACCTACGACACCTCCAAGGCGTCGTGGTACGAGGTCATGGGGATCATGGTCAGCGGCATGACCGCGCAGCCGGTCGCCGGCGGCGTCGACCCGTTCACCGGGACGGTCGACCAGACCGACGCCCTCACGCACGGCCGCCTGCAGGAGAACATCGACGTCGGCGTGCGCAAGGCCAACTCCGGCCTCAGCAACCCGATCCGGCTGCGCCAGGGGCCGTACCGGGACAAGATCACGATCAACGACTTCGTCTACAGCCAGGGCGACCTCTCGTCACCCGGTTCGAAGGGCCTCCCGCCCGCGGTCCCGCAGGGCAAGTCGCTGACGTTCGTCAACGAGGACGACCCGCTGACCGTCCGCTTCCACACGATCACCGCCTGCAAGGCGCCCTGCAACCTCACCGGCGGCATCGGCTACCCGCTCGCCGACGGCCCCGCGACCTTCGACTCCGGCGAGCTCGGCTTCGGCCCGTCGATCGACCAGGCCCTCTACAACGGCGGCCCGAGCGCGTCGACCCCGTTCACCGCCGCGATCGACGAGCCCACGGCGAAGAAGAACTGCGCCGACGTCGAGGGCGCCCTCCTCAAGGGGATCGCCAACGGCTGCGTCGGCGAGACCGTCTACAAGACGCCGAAGAACCTCACGCCGGGGACGTACACGTACTTCTGCCGCGTGCACCCGTTCATGCGCGGGGCGTTCCGGGTGGTCAAGAAGAAGACATGAGGCGCTCGCGGGAACCCACCTCCACGCGGACCCGCGTACGATCGCCGCAAGGGGTTCACGATGGAGGTGGGAGATGCGGGTCTTCGCTGACACGAGCGTCCGGCAGCGGGGCGCACTGGCACTGACGATCGCGGCGGCGGTCGCGGGCGCGACCGCGGCGCAGGCGCTGGCGGCAACCGCCCCGGCGGAGTCGGCGTACATCGTCGAGCTGAAGGCGCCGCCGGTCGCGTCGTACAAGGGCGGCCGCGACGGCATGGCCGCCACGAGCCCGAGCGTCACCGGGCAGCGCAGGGTCGACAGCCGCTCGGCCGCCGCGCGGCGCTACCGCAGCTACCTCGACGACCGCCAGCACGCCGCGCTCGCGCGCGTGCCCGGGACCACGCCGGTCGTCCGCTACGCCTACCGGACCGCGTTCTCCGGCTTCGCCGCGCAGCTCACCCCCGCGCAGGTCGCCGAGCTCAGGAAGGCCCCCGAGGTCGCGCACGTCTACCCCGACCGCAAGCGCAAGATCCAGGACGTCGACCCGAGCGACCCCGACAGCACCGAGGCGGCGCTCGACGGCACGATCGGCGACAGCGCGGGCTACCTCGACCTCCCCCACGGCCTCTGGGCGGGCCTCGGCAACGCCGACGACGGCGCGGGGGACGGCACGGTCGTCGGCGTGATCGACACCGGCATCATCCCGAGCCACCCGAGCTTCGCGGCCACCGGCGGCGACGGGACCAACTTCTGGGGCGCGGACTTCGGCGCACCGCCCGCCGGGTTCACCGGAACGTGCGAGACCCCAGTCGTCTGCACGAACAAGCTCGTCGCCGCGCGCCACTACGTCGCGGGCTTCGGCGCCGACAACATCGCGACGGACGCCCACAACTCGCCGATCGACGACGAGGGCCACGGCTCGCACACCGCCGCGACCGCGGCCGGCAACTTCGGCGTCGACCCCGAGATCCTCGACCACGACCTCGGCGTCGACCTCATCTCCGGGATCGCGCCGCGCGCCCGCGTAGCCGCCTACAAGGTCTGCTGGGTCGGCGACGAGGGCGTCGACGACGGCTGCTTCGACGAGGACTCCATCGCCGCGATCGAAGACGCGGTCGACGACGGGGTCGACGTCATCAACTACTCGGTCGGCGGCACGGAGTCGAACGTCCTCGACGCCCTCGAGAAGGCTTTCCTCGGCGCCGACGACGCGGGCGTCTTCGTCGCGAACTCCGCCGGCAACTCGGGCCCGGACGCCGGCACGCTCGGCACCCCGACCACCGTCCCGTGGATCACCTCGGTCGCCGCCGAGAGCGCGGCGCGCACGTTCGAGGCGACTGCCACGGTGCACCCGTCGAGCGGGCCCGACGTCGTCGTCTCGGGCGCCTCGGTCACCGGCGCGCTGCCCGCGACCGCGATCGTCGACGCCGCCGACGTGCCGGCCGCCGGCGCGACGTCCGAGGACGCCGAGCTCTGCCAGCCCGGCACGCTCGACGAGGACGCGGTCGACGGCAAGGTCGTCCTCTGCCTGCGCGGCGTCAACGACCGGATCGAGAAGTCGAAGGTCGTCGCCGACGCGGGCGGCGTCGGGATGATCCTCTACAACCCGACCGACGGCCAGGACACGGACACCGACACGCACTACGTGCCGTCCGTCCACGTGTCCCACGGCGACGGCCTGGAGGTCAAGGCGGCGATCGCCGGCGGCGGCGCGACCGCCGCGATCAGCGCGGGCGCCACCACCACCAACCCGACGCCGTACCCGCGGATCGCCGCGTTCTCCTCGCGCGGCCCGCAGGGCGCGGTGCCCGACCTCCCGAAGCCGGACGTCACCGCCCCCGGCGTGAACATCCTCGCCGCGAACACCGACGCCCCGTCGGCGAACACCGGCCTCCCGAGCGGCGAGCTGTTCCAGTCGATCAGCGGCACGTCGATGGCGAGCCCGCATGTCGCGGGCGCGGGCGCGCTGCTCGCGCAGGCGCATCCGGACTGGACGCCGGCGGAGATCAAGTCGGCGCTGATGCTCACCGGCAAGCCGGTCCAGAACGAGGACGGCACGGCCGACGCGACCCCGTTCGACTCCGGGTCAGGCGAGATCGACCCGAACGCCGCGACCGGCTCGGGCCTCGTCCTCGACGTCGACCCGGCCGACTACCGCGCCTACATCGACGGCTTCGACCCGACGGTGTTCGACGACGGCCAGGAGCCGATCGCGCCGAGCGACCTGAACATCGCGTCGATCGGCAACGCCGCGGTCACCGGGGTCTTCTCCACAAGCCGCACGGTCACGGCCAACGGCGACGGGAGCTGGAACGCGACGATCGCGGTCGACGGCTTCGACACGTCGGTCACGGCCGCCTCGAGCGGCACGAGCGCGTTCACGCTCGCCGACGGCGGGTCCGAGGCGCTCGCGATCACCGCCGCCCGCACCGACGCGCCGTTCGGCGAGTGGGCGTTCGGCACGCTCACGCTGACCCGGACGGCCCCGTCCCCGCAGACGCTGCACATCCCGATCTCGCTGCAGCCGGTGCCCGTCGACGCGCCCGCGACGCAGGCGGCCGAGACCACGTCGTCGTCGGGCAGCGCGCCCGCGCTCGACGTGACCTCCGGCTTCACCGGCACGCTCGGCGCGGTCGGCTGGGGCCTGGCCGAGCCGCAGTTCAAGCCGGGCCGCCAGATCGAGACGATCCCGGCGGACACCGACCCGACGCCGAACGCCCCGTCGGCCTCGCAGAAGGTCTACGACGTCACCGTCCCGGCGGGCAGCCAGCTGCTCTCCGGGCGGATCTCGAACGCCGACGGCGACAAGGACGTCGGCACCGACCTCGACCTCTACCTGCTCTACGACGCCGACGACGACGGCACGTACGACCTCGCCACCGAGGTCTACGACGCGTCCGCCAGCACGATCGCCGACGAGGGCGTGACCGAGGTCGCGCCGCCGCCCGGCCACTACCGGTTCCTCGTCGTCGGCTTCGCGACGCAGAACCCGACGACGTACGACTTCACCACGTGGGTCGGCACCGACACGACCCCCGACGACCCGTCGGGCGGCCCGGGCATCGAGGTGACCGGCGACCCGTTCACGGTCGGCGTGGGCGACGTCGTCCATCCGACGATCGAGTGGTCGGGCGTCGACGACCCCGGGCTCTACCTCGGCGTCGCGACGTTCCACGACGCGGCGCCGGCGACGCTCGCCAACGCCCGGGGCGCGACCGTGTTCGAGCTGACCCGCAAGCCAGGCCCGCCGCCGACCGACACGACCTCGACCACCACGACGACGACCTCCACCACGACCACGACGGCGGCCGCGCCTCCCCCGCCGCCCCAGGTCTTCCCGGTGAAGCCGCCGAAGCCGGCCGTCGCCCACCCCACGCCGACGGTGACCAACGTCACGACCCGGCTGAGCGGCCGGCGGCTGACGCTCGGGCTGAAGCTCAACCGGCGCTCGGCGGTCACGATCCGGATCAAGCGCGGCGGCCACACGTACCTGACGAGCAAGCGCCGGGCGGTGCCGGCCGGCCTGAAGTCGCTGCACGTCACGACCCCGAAGCTGCGCCCTGGGAGCTACCGGGTGACCGTCACGATCACGGTCGGCAGCCGCCACGCCACCCGGACGGTGACGCTGCGGGTGCGGTGAGGCTCAGTCCTCGGGCACGTAGTGCGCGACCGTGTAGGCCACGAGGACCGGCACGTTGATCGCGTAGACGACGAGCGACAGCGTCAGCACGACCAGCGGGCCGCCGGACGTGTGGTTGCGGATGAACGTGTACTCGAGCATCCCCGCCGTCACCGTGTAGGCGGCGAGCGTCCACTTCGCGACGGTCGTGAACCGAGCCCAGGCGAAGCCCTCGATCCGCGTGAGCAGGAAGGCGTTGGCCACCAGCGCCGCGGCGCTCGCCGCGAGCAGGATCCACGGCACCGCGAGCGGGACCGCGTTCGGCAGGTGCGAGACGAGCGTGATCCCGGCGGCGACGATGAGGACCATCGACGCGACGCCGAGCTGGATGATCGGCGGCTGGCGCTGCTCGGTCATCCGATCGCCACCTTGGTCATGATCACGAGCGTGGCGATCTGCATCACGCCGGTGATCCCGGCCGTGTAGATGAAGCGCTTCATCAGCTTCCCGATGACCATGCCGTTCGGGTTCTCCTTGCGGAGCTCGAAGAGCACGGCGATGTTCGCGGGCTCGAGCACGGCGAGCGCGATCACCGCCATCACGCCGACGACGATGTAGGAGGCCACGATCCAGTCGTGGTTCATGTACGCGCTGTCGACCGTGCCGAGATGGAGGCCGAGCTGCCAGCCCGCCGCGAGCGTGCAGGTGACGAGCACGGGCATGATCAGCGCCAGCTTGGGCATCAGCCGGCGCGTCAGCTCGATCCGCGACGGGACGGCCATCGAGCCCAGGATCGGGCCGAGCACGAGGCCGAGGAAGAGGTCGATCCCCGTCCACAGCGCGCCGGCCGCGACGTGGAAGAACTCCAGCGGCCAGAGCTTGTCCGAGGCGATCGCGACGATCAGCAGCGCGAAGACCACGCCGACGATCGGCAGGCCCCGGAGCGGGACGATCGAGTCCGGGACGCGGGCCGGCACGACGTGCGGAGGGCCGTGGGCCGGAGGTGCGGCGGCAGCCATGGCGCGATGCTACCGCGCGCGGCGGGCGGCGAAGAAGTCGGTCAGCAGCAGCGCGCACTCGGCCGCGCGCACGCCCCCGATCACCTCGGGCCGGTGGTTCAGGCGCGGCTCGGCGAGCACGTCGAGCACGCTGCCCGCTGCGCCGGCCTTCGGGTCGGCGCAGCCGTAGACCACGCGCGGCACCCGCGAGAGCACGATCGCCCCCGCGCACATCGCGCACGGCTCGAGCGTCACGACCAGCGTCGCCTCCAGCACCCGCCACGAGCCGACCGCCTCCGCGGCCCGCCGCAGCGCCAGCACCTCGGCGTGCGCCGTGGGGTCCTGGCGCAGCTCGCGCTCGTTGTGCCCGGCGCCGAGGACCTCCCCGTCCGCGTCGCGCACCACGACCGCGCCGATCGGCACGTCGTCGTGCTCCAGGGCCCGGCGCGCCTCCGCGATGGCCAGCTCCATCATCTGCTCGCAACTCGGCGCGCTCATGTCGTGGTGCATCATTGCCGAAGAGGAACTTCCCGCTGTCCCGCGAGTTCCTCCACCGACACATGCCCCGAACCCCACTCGCCCTCGCGATCCTGGCCGCCCTCGGCCTCGCCGCACCCACCGCCGCGCAGGCCCACTCCCCGTTCCACGGGCCGGTCGCCCACGTCGCCGCCTACGTGCCGAACGATCCCGGGCGCGGCGTCACCGCCGGCAACTGGGCGCGCGTGCAGTGGAACTTCGCCGGGCCGTTCGGCGTCAACGCGCCCGACGCCTGGGCGAACCTGATCGCCGCCGGCGCCCCGGGCGGCAAGGGCGTGATCGTCGCCGTGCTCGACACCGGCGTCGCCTACGCGAACCGCGGCAGCTTCCGCCGGTCGCCGGACCTCAAGCCGTCGAGCTTCGTCCGCGGCTACGACTTCATCGACCACGACCCGTACCCGGACGACAGCGAGGGCCACGGCACCCACGTCGCAAGCACGATCGTCGAGGCGACGAACAACGCCACGGAGCTGACCGGGCTCGCCTACGGCGCGCGGGTCATGCCGATCCGCGTGCTCGACACCAAGGGCGAGGGCGACTCGCCGACGATCGCGCGCGGCGTCCGCTACGCGGTCGCGCACGGGGCGAAGGTCATCAACCTGTCGCTCGAGTTCAGCGCCGACGTGGTCGCCGCCGACATCCCGTCGCTGATGGCCGCGACGCGCTACGCGCGCAAGCGCGGCGTGCTGGTCGTCGGCGCGGCGGGCAACGAGGGCAGCGAGCGGGTCGCCTACCCGGCCCGCTCGCCGGACGTGCTCGCCGTCGGCGCGACGACCGAGCACGGCTGCCTCTCGGAGTTCTCGAACACCGGCTCGGGGCTCGACATCGTCGCGCCCGGCGGCGGCGCCGACGCGATCGCCACCGACCCCGGCTGCAGCCCCGACGGCGACCCCGGCCACGACATCTTCCAGGTCACCTTCACGCGCTTCGGCTCGCAGCGGTTCGGGATCCCCGGCGGCTACGAGGGCACGTCGATGGCGGCGCCGCACGTCTCGGCCACCGCCGCGCTGATCGTCGCCTCGAAGGTGATCGGGCCCGACCCCACGGCCGACGCGCTGCGCGACCGCCTCGAGGCGACGGCGCGCGACCTGGGGACGCCGGGCTACGAGACGCGGTACGGCTGGGGGCTCGTCAACGCCGCGGCCGCGACGACCGCGGGCGGACCCGTCGCTCCGGTGCGGACCCCGGTGCCGCCGGCGCCCGCGCCCGCCGCACCCGCCGCCCGCTAGCGGCCGGGCTAGGTCGTCCGGATGATGAGGACGCTGCAGGGCGCGTGATGGCTGACCTTGTTCGGCACGCTGCCGAGCAGGAAGCGCTTCGCGCCGGTCATGCCCTTGTTGCCGACCACGATCAGGTCGGAGCCCTGCTCCTCGGCGACGTCGAGGATCGCGTCCGCCGGGTCGCCCTGGCGGGCGAACGTCTCGACGTCGACGCCGGCCTCGCGCGCGGTCTCGGCGGCGGCGCTGAGCGTCGCGTCGACGTCGGCGCGCGGGTTGACCATCCACTGGAGGTCGGCCGGGACCTGCTGGGCCTCCTCGCGCAGCCGCGTATCGGACACGGGCTCGTAGGCGCTGACGATCTGGAGCTTGCCGTTCACCGCCTGAGCGAGCTCGATCGCCTGCCGCACCGCCTCGTGCGCCGTCTCGGATCCGTCGGTCCCCACCACGATCGAGCCGTACATCTCGCCTTCCTGAAGGTTCGTTGACCGCTGCCGGGCGGACCTTATATGAGCTTGACGGTGGCCACCACCATGCCGGCCACGACGAACAGCACGATGGCGATCTGCATCCAGATCCAGCTCGGCGACATGCCCCGAGTCTAGAATCGCCCGGACGTGGCCGACGAACGCAGCACGCTGTCCCCCCGGGCGCAGGAGATCCTCCGGCGGGCGGACGCCCAGGTGGAGAGCCTGCGGCGCAGCTCCGCCCTCGGCGAGGACGGGCGCACCGCGGCCCAGACCGCGGCCGCGAAGGCCCGCGCGCTCGACGGGCCGCCCTCCCCGCAGCAGGTCATGGACCGCGTGCAGAGCGGCCTCGACGCGTCGCGCCGCCACCTCGACGCGCTCGCCGAGGCGCTGCAGGCGCTCGCGAACCAGCTCGGCGTCTCCGTCGACACGTCGGCACCCGCACTCACGGCGCGCCCGGAGGACGCAGCCCCGGGGCTCGCTCCCGAGTCGGCGCCCGTGACCCCGCCGCCCCCGCCCACCCCGGTGCCCGCCGCGCTCGCGGGCCGGACCCACGCCCCCGGATCGTCGGGCGCGTCGGGCGAGGTCATCCCCGTCGCCGAGGCCGCCGCGCCGGAGCCCGCCGACGCGCTCGAGGCGCAGGCCCAGGCCGCGGAGCCCGCGCCGCTGCCCCCGCCCACCGCCGCGCAGCTGGACTCCGCGCGGCTCGTCGCGATCGAGCTGGCCGTCGGCGGCGAGACCCGCGACGTGGTCGGCACCCGCCTGTTCGAGGAGCACGGCATCCCGGATCCCACCCAGATCCTCGACGACGTCTTCGGCCCGGGGAGCGCGGCGAGCAGCCGGATGCCCTGGGGCGGCCGGTGATCGACCTCCACTGCCACATCCTCCCGGGCGTCGACGACGGCCCCGCGGACCTGGAGGCCTCGCTCGAGCTCGCGCGCGCCGCGGTTGCGGCGGGCACGACGACGATGGTCGCGACGCCGCACGCCGACTCGACGTTCCGGGTCGGCGCGGGCCGCCGCGACGCCGCGCTGGCCGAGCTGCGCCCCGCGCTCGCCGAGGCCGGGATCCCGCTCGAGGTGCTGCCGGGCTCCGAGATCGCGATCGACGTGTTCCTCGACCTCGACGCCGCCGAGCGCGACGCGCTGCGCCTCGGGGGCGGCCCGTACCTGCTGCTCGAGTGCCCACTGGCGCAGGCCGCGGGCGCCTTCGACGACTACCTCGCGCGGCTGCTCGGCGAGGGCGAGCGGATCGTGCTCGCGCACCCCGAGCGCTGCCCGACGTTCCTGCGCTCGCCCGAGCGCCTCGCCCGGCTCGTCTCCGGTGGCGCGCTGACGTCGGTGACCGCGGGGGCGTTCGCCGGGCGCTTCGGCTCGGTGCCGCGGCGCTTCGCGCTCGACATGGTCCGCGACGGCCTGATCCACAGCGTCGCCAGCGACGCGCACAACACCGGCAGCCGCCCGCCCGGGCTCGGAGCCGAGCTCGACGAGGCCGGGCTCGGAGCCCTGCGCCCGTGGCTCACCGAGGCCGTCCCCGCCGCGGTGCTCGCCGGCGACCGCCTGCCGCCGATGCCCTACGTCGAGCCGCCGCCGCCCGAGAAGCGCCGCTGGTGGAAGCGGTGACGGCCGTGCCGCGCGCCCGCCCGATCCCCGCGGCTCCCGGCGCCCCCACCGCCGCCACCCGCGCCCGCCGGCCCCTCGGAGCCCGTCGCATCCCCACCACCGCCACGCGCGCCCGCCCGATCCTCGGAGCCCGTCGCATCCCCACCACCGCCGCGCGTGCCCGCCGGGTCGGCCCGTGAGGCCCGGCCGTTACGAGGACGAGCGGCGCAGCGCGCGGCTGCTGTTCGCCCCGGAGCTCGCGGCCGGCACGCTTGACCCGGCGGCGCTCGACCGCCCCGACGTGCGCGCCGCGCTGACGTCCAAGCCCATACCAAGTAGACCCGCGCGCGCGTACCAGCGCCATCTCCTCAAGACCGGCGCGATCGGTTACGAACGAACCACGGTGCCCGCGCTCACCGCCGCGCGCGAGGCCGTCTTGGGCGACGCCGCGGCCGGCCCGCCGCGGCCGCTGATCCGCGTCGACGGCTTCCCCCCGGCCGAGTCGCTGCGGCAGCTGCACGCGGTCTTCGCGGAGGCCGGCGTCTCCTACCTGCTGACCGTCGAGGTCGCCGGCCGGAGCGGAGCGCCCGCGAGCCCGCCGCGCACCGGCGGCTCCGCCCCCTCCCCGCTCGACGCCGCCGAGCGCGACCTCATCGCCGAGGCCAACCGCGCCGGCGTGAGCTTCGGGCTCGGCGGCCTCGACGCGTGGGCCGGCCTCGACGCGGACGCGCTGGGCGACGCGGTCGACCGCGCGCTCGCGGAGCTGCTCGACGCGGTCGCGATCCGCCCGCGCGTGCTCGTCCCGCCGTCGGACCGGCTCGACGCGAAGCGATGGGCGACGCTCGCACAGCGCTTCGACGTGATCGGCGGCGGCCCCGAGTCCTCCGCGCGGATGGGCTACCACGACACGCCGCTGGCCCGCCACGGCGCGGTCTACCTCCCGGCCTACCCGCCGCTCCACGGCCCCGCCGCCGAGGCCGCCGCCGCGCTCACGCGGCTGCGCGAGCGGGAGACCGCGCTGTGGACGCCGATCGCCGTCGACGCCGGCCGCGAGGCGAGCGACGGCT
>Ga0164241_10002001_pt1 | contig 23160 bp, 15 predicted proteins | sample OricomyardsoilBY_FD_108780 | JGI IMG/M metagenome (GOLD analysis project Ga0164241, IMG submission 108780) | Backyard soil microbial communities from Emeryville, California, USA - Original compost - Back yard soil (BY) | ecosystem: Environmental > Terrestrial > Soil > Unclassified | place: USA... | reverse complement strand
TTGGCCACGACATCGTTGGGCTTCAACGGATCCCGCGTCTTGTGGATGAACGCGATCGGCACGCCGCCGAGGTCGTCGGCCCACTTCTCGGCGAGCTTGGTGCGGCCGGCGTCCGGCGACACCACGGTCATGTTCTCGTTGCCGTAGGTGTCCTTGACGTAGCGCGCCAGCAGCGTCTGGGCGAACAGGTGGTCCACCGGGCCGTCGAAGAAGCCCTGGATCTGCGCGGTGTGCAGGTCGACGGTCATGATCCGGTCGGCGCCCGCGGTCTTGAACAGGTCGGCCACCAGGCGGGCGGAGATCGGCTCGCGGCCCTTGTGCTTCTTGTCCTGCCGCGCGTACGGGTAGAACGGCATGATCACGGTGATCCGCTTGGCGGAGGCGCGCTTCAGCGCGTCCACCATGATCAGCTGCTCCATGACCCACTGGTTGATCGGCTCGCAGTGGCTCTGGATCACGAACGCGTCGCAGCCGCGGACCGACTCCTCGAACCGGACGAAGATCTCGCCGTTCGCGAAGTCGTAGGCCGACTGCGGGGTGATGCTGACGTTGAGGTGTTTCGCGACCTCCTCGGCCAGCTCCGGATGTGCGCGGCCGGAGAAGAACATCAGGTTCTTCTTCGGCGTCCCGACCTTGGCGTTCATGTGTTCTCCTCGGAGTCCGCCTCCAGCGCCTTCCGCGCCGCCTCCGCGGCCGGCGTTCCGGCCCGGCGGCGCAGCACCCACTCCTCGATGTTGCGCTGCTCGCCCGCCGACACCGCGAGCGCACCCGGCGGCACGTCGGCGCGCAGCACCGTGCCGGCCCCGCTGTACGCGCCGTCGCCGACGTGCACGGGGGCCACGAACATGTTGTCCGATCCGGTCTTCACATGGGACCCGACGACCGTCCGGTGTTTGCTCACCCCGTCGTAGTTGACGAACACGCTGGCGGCGCCGATGTTGCTGTACTCGCCGATCGTGGCGTCGCCGACGTAGGACAGGTGCGGGACCTTCGTACCGGTGCCGACCTCGGAGTTCTTGACCTCGACGAACGTGCCGATCTTCGAGCTGGTGCCCAGCTTCGCGCCCGGCCGCAGGTAGGCGAACGGGCCGACACTCGCGCCGGGGCCGATCTCCGACTCGCGGCCGTGCGTGCGCACCACGCTCGCGCCCGCGCCGACGGCCACGTCGGTGAGCGTCGTGTCCGGGCCGATCGTCGCGCCCTCGCCGACCGAGGTCGCGCCGCGCAGCTGCACGTTCGGCTCGATGACCACGTCGCGGGCCAGCTCCACGCCCGCGTCGAGCCACACGGTCGACGGGTCGACCATCGTGACGCCGACGCGCATCCAGTGCTCGGCGAGGCGGCGGTTCAGCTCGGCGCCCAGGGTGGCCAGCTGCACGCGGTCGTTGACACCCTCCACGAGCCAGCGGTCGCCGCAGGTCCAGGTGCCGACCCGGTGGCCGTCGCCGCGCGCGATCGACAGCACGTCGGTGAGGTACTGCTCGCCCTGGGCGTTGTCGGTGGACAGCCGGCCGAGCGCGTCGGTGAGCGCCGCGGCGTCGAACGCGTAGACCCCGGAGTTGATCTCCCGGATGGCCGACTGCTCCGGCGTGGTGTCCTTCTGCTCCACGATCGCCTCGACGGAGCCGTCCGCGGCGCGCAGGATGCGGCCGTAGCCGCTTGGGTCGCCGACCTCGGCGGTCAGCACGGTGACCGCGTTGCCCGCGGACGCGTGCTCGGCGAGCAGCGCCGACAGCGTCAGGGTGTCCAGCAGCGGCACGTCGCCGTAGGTGACCAGGACGGTGCCGGTCAGCCCGCCGGGCAGCTCGTCGAGCCCGCAGCGCACCGCGTGCCCGGTGCCGTGCTGCTCGGCCTGCACGGCGACGGTGACCGTGGTGTCGATCGACTTCGCGACCTCGTGCAGGTGCTCGGTGACGGCGTCGCGGCCGTGCCCGACAACGACCGCCATGCGCTGGGGCGACAGGCCCGCGGCGGCACGCACGGCGTGCTCGACCAGTGAGCGGCCGGCCAGCCGGTGCAGCACCTTCGGTGTGGCCGAGCGCATCCGCGTTCCCTCGCCCGCGGCGAGGATGACCGTGCTGACTTCGCCGAGCCCGGTGGAGCCCTCGAGCATCAGCTCTCTCCCTCTGGCATGTAGGTGGGGTTCACCCGGCCGCAACCGGGAACCCGATCCTACGTTGTTGATTGGTTCGCTCCGCGAAGCCGCTAACAGGCCGTCTCCCTCCTGCGCTGCTCGGCGTTCGTTCCTCACGCCTGCGCTGCTCGTCAGTCCAGACGGCCTACGCGGCTGCGCTCCCGCTCACGTTGCTTCAGGAGCGACCCAAGCGGGGTCGTGGCTGCTCGCGTCCTCCTGGACTGGTACCTCGGCCACGTCGCCCTCGGTGGTCGCGATGGCGATGACGTCGTTGCCGCCCTTGCGCTTCGCCTGGTACATCGCGGCGTCCGCGCGGGCCAGCGCGCTGGCCGTGCCCTCGTCGGGGCGCCGCGCCACCACACCGACCGACAGCGTCACGCCGCGGGAGAGATCGTGCGGCAGCGCCGACACCGCGGCCGAGGCCCGGCGCAGCGCCGCGGCCGCCGCGTGCAGCGGGGCCCCCGGCAGCAGCACGATGAACTCGTCGCCGCCGTAGCGGGCCACCATGTCACCGCCGCGCAGCGTGGCTTTGATCGTGCTCGCGACCACGCGCAGCACGTCGTCGCCCTCCGCGTGGGAGAGCCGGTCGTTGACGCCCTTGAACCCGTCCAGGTCGACCAGCGCGATCGCGAGCAGACCGTGCTCGTCGGACAGTTCGGCCAGCCGCTCGTCGAGCGCGCGGCGGTTCGGCAGCCCGGTCAGCGCGTCCTGCAGCGCCTGCTTGGCCACCGTGCCGTGCTTGCGGGCCAGCCGCTCGTGCTCGCGGCGGGTGGCGAGCGTGGCCGCCCGCGACTCGCGCATGTCCCACAGCTGGTCCTCCAGCTCGGCGACGTAGAACTGCAGCGCGCCGATCGTGGGGTGGGCGTCCTCGTCACCGCCGGAGAGCCGCGCGTACTCGCGGATCAGGCACAGCAGCAGCGACGGCTCGGCGCCGTGGGCCAGCTTCTCCTGCACGGTCGTCAGCACCTGTGCCGCCTCGTCGACGCGGGCCTCTTCCTCGAGGCAGCGGGCGAGCGCGATGGCGACGAAGATGATCTCGCGGGCGCTGGCGGCGGCCAGCAGCCCGATCAGCCGCTCGGTGTGCCGCGGGCTCGGCGCCGCCAGCGCGTGCGCGGCGCCGATCACCGCGATCTGGTCGGCGGCGGGCAGGTCGCTGCGGCGCGGGAACAGCGACTCGCGGAACGGCGCCTCGACGTCGCCCGCCATCGCGGCGGCGCGGGTGAAGCGCTCGGCGGCCTGGTCGTCCTCGCCGATCCGCTCCAGGCGCATGCCCCAGCCCAGCTGCATGCGGCAGCGGGTGATGAGGTGCACGGAGATGTCGTGGGGCCCGGCGCCGTTGCGGATGTGCCGGTGCGCGCGGCGCATGACCTGGTCGCCGACCTCGTACACGCCGAGCTCCATCAGCACCAGGCCGAGGTCCATCAGCGTGGACGCCATCAGCACGTCCCACACCCGGCCGCCGAACGAGTCGTCCGGCGGGACCTTCTCGTCCAGCATCGCGAGGCCGACCGCGGCCTCGGTGAGCCCCATGTCCTCGGCGCCGGCCAGCAGCAGCCGCTTCGCGCGCAGCGCGTGCGCGTCGGCCTGCAGCACGAGGAACCCGTGGTGGGTGGTGTGCTCGAGGAACTCGTCGACGATCGACTCGGCCTGCGCGGTGACCGCCTGCTCGGCGTCGTTCACCCGGATGACGGCCGCCGCCCGCAGCAGCTGGGCGACCATCCGTGGTTCGCCCCGGTGCCGGACCTCGGCGAGGATGCGGTCGAGTTCGTCGGTGTAGCGCGGCCGGGTACCCCGCTCGCTGACCTGGGCGATCGCGAGCAACTCCCGCGCACGACCTACCAGCCACGCGTCAGATCGTTCGTCCAACGCCGGCAGGTCGACGTCCGATCGCTCGCTGCCGTCCACGCCTGGCCGTCCACCTTCGTCCTGTTGCCGTCCCGCTGTCCGCCGGCAGCTCCGCCGCCAGGGATCGAACCTGGACCATCAGAACCAAAATCTGAGGTGCTGCCTTTACACCACGGCGGACCGTGGGCGCGGTGACCACCCACGGTTGAACATCGTGGCATGCATGCCCGTCCGTGGGCAGTGGTACCCGCGATGGAAGGCATGAGTGCGGCCGAATGGGTGTGAGCTGGATCACCGCTGTTGCTTTGAGTACCGGCCCTGGCGCGCCCGACCGGGATGTACTTACGCTGTCGTAAGTTACGGAACCGTAGGAGAGGCTCGCCTTACCCAATATGTCCAGACAAGACAAGGTTTTGAGGTAACGATGACGACGACCCTCGAAGAGACTTCGAACGGGGACGGGGCCGCCGGACCGGGTCCGAAACCGATCACCGTGGGCAAGCGCAAGGCGTGGACGCAGTTCGCGGTGTACCTGTTCATCCTGGTGCCGTTCGCGGCGCTGATCGCGGCCGTCCCGCTGGCCTGGGGCTGGGGCCTGAGCTGGCTCGACGTGGGGCTCGCGGTGTTCTTCTTCTACTTGTCCGGGCTGGGCGTCACCATCGGCTTCCACCGCCACTTCACGCACGGGTCGTTCAAGGCGAAGCGCGGCATGCGGGTCTTCCTCGCGATCGCCGGCTCGATGGCCGTGCAGGGCCCGCCGATCATCTGGGTGGCCGACCACCGGCGCCACCACGCGTTCTCCGACCGCGAGGGCGACCCGCACTCGCCGTGGCTGTACGGGACCTCGCCGGCCGCGCTGGCCAAGGGCTTCTGGCACGCACACATGGGCTGGATGTTCGACCGCTCGCTGACCAACAAGGAGCGCTTCGCGCCGGACCTGATGGCCGACCGCGACGTCGTCCGGGTGAACAACCTCTTCGGCCTGTGGACGGTGCTCACCTTCGCGCTGCCGGCGCTGATCGGCGGCCTGGTCACCATGTCGTGGTGGGGCGCGTTCACCGCGTTCTTCTGGGCCGGCTTCGTGCGGGTGGCGATCCTGCACCACGTCACGTGGTCGACGAACTCGATCTGCCACATGATCGGCGAGCGCCCGTTCCTGTCGCGGGACAAGGCCGCGAACTTCTGGCCGCTGGCGATCCTGTCCTTCGGCGAGTCGTGGCACAACCTGCACCACGCGGACCCCACGTGCGCGCGGCACGGGGTCAGGCGGGGCCAGATCGACACGTCGGCCAGGCTCATCTGGATCTTCGAGAAGTTCGGCTGGGTGTACAACGTCCGGTGGCCCACGCAGCAGCGATTGGCGAAGATCACCGCCGAAGTGGAGTAAGCCGGTCACGGGCCGCCGGCGACTACCCGTAGGGTGACTCGCGTGGCGGCCCGGCGGCGAGACCGAGTCCGGACGCCGGCTGGTAGGGCCGGTGCCCCGGTGCCCCGCGTGCGGATGAGCGGCGAGGAGCGGCGCCAGCAGCTGCTGGACGTCGCCCGGTCCCTGTTCGCGGAGAAGGGCTTCGACGGTGCGTCGGTCGAGGAGATCGCGCACCGGGCGAGCGTGTCGAAGCCGGTCGTGTACGAGCACTTCGGCGGCAAGGAAGGCGTCTACGCGGTCGTCGTCGACCGCGAGATGCACTACCTCCTGACGTCGATGACCACGGCGCTTGCCGAGGAGGCCCACCCCCGGCTGCTGCTCGAGCGCGCGGCGGTGTCGTTGCTCGACTACGTCGAGAGCTCGGCCGACGGCTTCCGGATCCTGGTCCGCGCGTCGCCGGTCGCCTCGGCCACGGGCACGTTCTCGTCGCTGCTGAACGACATCGCGCGGCAGGTGGAGGACATCCTCGGCCGGCAGTTCAGCGCCCGCGGCTACGACCCGAAGCTGGCGGCGCTGTACAGCCAGGCGTTGGTGGGCATGGTGGCGCTGACGGGCCAGTGGTGGCTGGACTCGAGGCGCCCGAAGAAGGAGGAGGTGGCGGCCCACCTGGTGAACCTCAGCTGGAACGGCCTACACCACCTGGAAAGCAAGCCGGAGCTGAGAGAAGCCCACTGACCGGCTGCCACGCTCGCCCGATATCGCGGTGTGCCCCTGCTCGCTCCCGCTCACATGCAAGCCTGCTGCCAGCTCTCGATCACGGCAGGGACGGCTCCCGGTCACGGGCGGCTGGGCTGGGTGGTGTGCCCAGCCCAGCCGCTGCTCATCTAGGGATGAGCCCCGGCCGAGTCTGATCGACGCGAGAGATCAGCGAGGCGTCACCCGAAGCAGCTTGTCGTCCGTCCCGTTGGTGGTCGTGATGTACAGCGCGCCGTCCGGCCCAGTGCGGGCCGCCCGAAGCCGCCCGAAGCGATTGTTGAACTCCTTCGGAATCGCCACCGACGCGACGTCCCCAGCCGGCGTCAGCGTCAGAAGGATCACCTTCGCCCCCTTCAACGCCGTCACCACCAGCACGCCGTTCAACTTGCCCCACTGCTCACCGGACAGGAACGTCGCCGCACACACGGCCTCGGTCGTCTCGCCGGACTGCCACTTCGCGGGCACCGCGTCCGGGAAGCGCTGCAGGTCGGTCATCGGGACGCTCTCGTCGTACGCGTCGACCGTGCCGCCCTGTGACGGGTCCCAGCCGTAGTTGCGGCCCTTCTGGATCAGGTTGACCTCGTCGTTGAACGACGGGCCGTGCTCCGCGGTGAAGATCTGGTCCGTGCCCGGCCGCACCGCCACGCCCTGGACGTTGCGGTGGCCGTAGGTGTACACGTACCGCTGCTTAGCGTCCTTCGCGTCGATGAACGGGTTGTCCGGCGCTGGCTGCCCGGTGTTCAGGTCCAGCCGCAGCACCTTGCCGCCCAGGCTCGTCTTGTCCTGCGAGATCCGTGCCTGCGCCGTGTCGCCCGTGCCGACGATCAGCATGCCGTCCTGGCCGATCGTCGGGCGGCAGCCCGAGTGGCGGCCGGTGCTGATCGGCAGGCCGGTGAGCAGCTCCTTCTCCCGCCGCGCGATCTTGCCGTCCTCGGCGAGCCGCCAGGTGACGAGGCGGATGTCGGCCGGGTCGCCGTTCTCCGTGTGCGTCTGGCAGGTCGTGAACCGGCGCGTCTTGTCGAAGTCCGGGTGCACGACCATGCCCAGCAGGCCGCCCTCGCCGCTGACGAACACATCGGACAGATCGGCCTTCACCTGCGACACCTTCGCGCCGGGCGCCGCGCTCGACAGCAGCGCGATGCGCGCGGGCCGCTCGGTGACCAGCACCTTGCCGTCGGGCAGGAAACCGATGTCCCAGCCGTGTTCGAGCCCGCCCGCGACCTGTTCGATCTGCAGCCCCGGGGTCTCGTTGCTGCTCGGCGGGGTCGGCGTCGCCGATGGTTCGCTCTGCGGCACCTCGCCGACGTCGCGGTTCGCGGGTGCGTCGGTACACGCGGTGAGCGTGACCAAAGCCAGTGCGACGACCAGGAAACTTGCCCGGTTTGTCATGGGTCCAGAATGCCGCTTCACGCGTCGCACTCGTGTGAGGGCCCGCGGACGGATGGGAGCTGGCGGATGAGCGACAACTGGTGGACCGACTACCAGCAGAACAAGCGGCTGCGGGGCCTCGAGGACGACCTGTCGTCGGTCAGTGCCTCGCTCGCGTCCGCCCGTTCCTCGCAGCGGCGGCTGCACGCCGAGCTGTCCACTGTGCGCGGCTCGCTCGAGCAGCGGCTGAACCGGCTCTCCGCGGCGTTCGACGCGTTCGTCGAGATCAGCGACCTGCGGATGACGCTCGGCCTGTTCGACGCGCAGGGTCGCGTGCGCCACCAGGCGCGCCGGCTGATCGCCGCGGCCGGTCCGGACGGTGAAGTGTCCGATGTGGACGGATATTGGCTGGCGCCCGCGCTGTCCGCGCTGCGCGTCGCGGTCGACGGGGTCGTCGACGGGGACTCGCTGAGCCTGGCCAGGGCGCGCGACGCCCAGCGCGCCGCGGTCTTCCACGTGCTCGGCACGGGCCTGCTCGGCGGCCGGGAGACCGTGCCGGCCGGGATGCTGGCCGAGGTGCTGCCGGTGCCGGAGACCACGACGGCGCGCCACCAGCGTGCCGTGTGGACACTCGCGGCGGACGGCTTCTTCGGCACGGCAGGCTGGGAGCTGGTTCGCGATCGCGGTACCGAGTTCGTCCGCGCGCTGCCCGACGATCGGCGGGCCGCGGCCGTCGAGGCGCTGCGCTCGATCGGCACCGCGGGCGCACAGGCGACCACGCTGCCCCGCGAGTTCGAGGGGCTCGGCGACCTGGGCAACGCGCTGGCCGCGGCCGCCCGGCTGTCGGCGCTGCGTGCTTGGGTGGAGGAGGCGGTGGCCGGGTTCACGAACGAGCCGGCCGCCGAGGTCGACCCGCAGGTGCGCACCGCGCTCGCGCTGCTGGTCGACGAGGGCAGCCCGGTCGAGATGCCGCTGCTGGCCCGCGAGCGCGAGCTGCGCGTGGTGATCGAGGGCAGCGGCAGCGATCCGTCCACATGGGACAACCCGGCCGGCCAGACGGTCGACCTGCTGCGCACCGACGCGAACGACGCCGAGCACCCCGGCCGGCGCGCGGCGGCCGTGCGGGCCTGCGGCGACCTCGTGGTCACCGCGGCGGAGCGGCTCGCCGACGTCGCCCGCGGCGCCGCGCCGGACCAGGTGCAGGCGCGGACCCGGCAGGGCATGGTGACGATCACCGCCGAGGGCGTGGACCAGACGTCGGTGACGCGGCTGCGGAGCCGGATCGACCAGCTCGCGAACGTCTCCGGCCAGCGCCGGATCGTCGCGGGCGTCGCGCTCGCGACGTCCGTGTTCTTCGTGGGGCTCGCGATCTTCGCCGGCTGGGGCTGGGCGCTGCTCGCGGTCATCGGCCCGATCGTGGCCGCCTACCAGCTGCGCACGCTCACCACCGAGCGCCGCGACGCCGCCGCGAACGCCGCGAAGATGCACGAGAACTTCGCGACGGAGGTCGAGACCCGGGTCGCCACGTTCACCGAGTTCCGCGCCGACCTGAAGAAGCACCAGCCGGTGATCGAGGAGGACCTCAAGGCCATCCGCGAGGTTCTCGCCTAAGCGGCAGGCCGCCCGCGCGCCACGACCCGCTCGCACCCTGCCTCGACCATGCGGACCTGCAGGGAGCCGCAGCTGCAGCGGCTCCACACGGTCTGGCCGTCGTGGGTGCGGTGGCGCGACACGATCCGGAAGGGTTCCGCGTCCGGCCAGCCGCAATGGGGGCAGTGCGTCATGCCTCCAGCGTGGTGGCCGCGACCGTGTACGTCCACGTTGACTTTCCGGACGGTACCGTGAAGCATCGACTTCATGATTGACCTGCGCCGCCTGCGGGTGCTGCGCGCGGTCGCGCACTACGGCACGATCACCGCGGCCGCCAGGGCCTTGCACTTCACCACGTCGGCCGCCTCCCAGCAGATCCGCCAGCTCGGCCGCGAGCTGGACATCGCGCTGCTCGAGCCGCAGGGCCGCAAGGTGCGTCTCACGGCGGCGGCGCAGCGGCTGCTCGAGCACGCCGACGCCATCGAGGCGCGCTGGGAGCAGGCGGAGATCGACCTGCGCACCGCGGGCGACGAGCCGGCCGGGCCGCTGCGCCTGTGCGGCATCCCGACCGCGATCGCCACGCTGCTCGCCCCGGCCGTGGGTCCCCTGCGGGCGCGGTATCCGCGGCTCGCCGTGCACATCAGCGAGGTCGAGCAGCAGGCCGGCTACGACCTGCTCTTCGACGGCGCGGTCGACCTGGCGGTCCTCGAGTCCACTCCGGACAACCCGCCGGCCGGCGACCCGCGGTTCGACCAGCGCCCGCTCGTCGACGACGTGTTCGACCTCGTCGTGCCCGACAGCCACCCGCTCGCCGGGCGCCGGCGCGCCGGCCTCGCCGAGGTGGCGGACGAGGACTGGATCCTGCCGGCGGTCGCGAGCACGTGCCGCCAGCACACGCTGTCCGCGTGCGGTGCGGCCGGCTTCAGCCCGAACGTCGCGCACAACGCGCTGGAGTGGAACGCGACCGCGCACCTCATCGCGCACGGCCTCGGCGTGGCGCTGGTGCCGCGGCTGGCGTATCTGCCGCCGCACCTGCCGATCACGCGGGTCGAGCTGTCCGGCCGCGCACCCAGCCGGAAGTTGCTCACGTGTACCCGGGCCGGCGCCCGAGACCACCCCGCGATCGCGGCGGTGCTCACCGAGCTGGCTACCGTCACGTTAGCGAGAGTGACGGAGCGTCCGCCGTCTGGACCGAGGAGCGCACGCAGGCGCGTCAGCGCCGAGCACGCGACGAGGGAAGACGGCGGGTAGCGGAGAGGAGCGGAGCGAACAATTGAGCACAGCATGACTGTCACGCTCGACGTCGCCGGCCCGGTGGCGACGCTGACCATCGACCGTCCGGCCAAGCGCAACGCGATGAGCTTCGAGATGTGGTCGGCGCTGCCGGTCCTGCTCGGCGAGGTCGAGGCCGACGAGTCGGTGCGCTCGCTGGTGGTGCGCGGTACCGACCATTTCTCGGCAGGCGCGGACATCAGCGAGTTCACCACGCTGCGCGCCGACCCGGAGGGCGCTCGCCGCTACGGCGCGGCCGTGCACGCGGGGGAGCGCTCGATCGCGACGCTGCACAAGCCGGTGATCGCGGCGGTGACCGGCGTGTGCGTCGGCGGCGGCTGCGAGATCGCGCTGGCGTGCGACCTGCGGGTGGCCGCGCCCGATGCGCGTTTCGGCATCACCCCGGCCAAGCTCGGCATCGTCTACAACGCGACGTCGACGAAGCGGCTGGTCGAGGCGGTCGGCCCGGCGTGGGCGCGGCAGATCCTGTTCACCGGCGAGCTGGTCGACGCCGCGACGGCGCTGCGGATCGGCCTGGTCAACGAGCTGTGCGAGGACCCGGTGGCCCGCGCGACGGAACTGGCCACCACAATGGCGAGCCGCTCGCAGGTCTCCGTGCACGGCGCCAAGACGATCATCACCCGCATCACCGACGGCAACCACACGGAGGACGAGTCGGTGCACACCCTGTACGAGGCGTCGGTCCGCAGCGACGACTACGCGGAGGGCGTGCGCGCCTTCCTGGAGAAGCGCCCGCCGCGGTTCTGATCAGGCCTGCGGGCCGTACAGGTAGTCGTTGAGGTCGTCGGGCCGAGTGCTCTCCGGGACCGACTCGGTGTAGTAGTTCATCGCGACCGCGACGCGAATCGCGCCTGTCTGGCGCCGGACGTAATGCGGGTGGAAGCGGCCGTCGAAGAACACCAGTTCACCCTCGCGCGGGTGGAGGGTGACGCAGTTGGCGTCGATCTCCTCCTGGCATCGCGCGTGCACGTCCTTCGCGACGGTCAGTTCGCCTCCGGTGCCCTCCGGGTGATCCGTGACGTACAGGAGTGCCTCGACGGGGTTCGTGTCCACATGACACTCGTAGCGCTTGCCGGGAACCTGCACGTTCAGAACGACCGCGTACCGCGGATCGGCGGCGGTGAACAGGCGCTCGCGGCGGAACTCCTCGCCGATCTCGCGAAACCTGCCCCGGTAGAGCTCGACGAGCCACGCCAGTTCTCGCTGGACGACCTTCCCGCCGACGCAGTGCACGACGAGCCGTTCGACGTCGGCGCCTTCGCGAGACGTGGAATGCGGCGGCTCCAGCACGCGCTCGGTCTTGAAGTTCTTCGCCACGTCGATGATTTCCTGCTGCCAGCCGGTATGCAGGCGCGTCATCACGTCAGCCGTGTCCCAACGAAAGTCGAGAGCTTCGGAATTCCCTTCGCCCTGCTCCTCCGAATGCCCGGTTTGCTGCTCCATGCCCGCCTTGTCTGCTCAGTCGAATGGCAGTCGCTTGTGCACTCGAGTCATGGAGTCGTGGTCGTCGACTATTCGCTGGTGATGTCGTGTATCGATCAACGAGTAGTGCTGCGTCTGCCGGTTCGTCGGCTCCGTCAGCGCGACGAGACCGGTGCTCTCATCGACGAAGTCGCTGATCTGGTCAAGGAGGAGCCCGGTCCTCGCCGTGACGAGTCCGAGGTCCAGTTTGTACACGACGTAGCCCGGCATCAGCGCGCGGGGGACCGGATGGAACTTCAGGTAGCGGTTGACCAGCGCGTTGGAGAAGCCGCCTGAGGCGGCCACCGTATCCCGGAGCTGCCGTGCGCGGTGGCGCCATTCGAGCCCGCTCGGGATGACATAGGAGTACTCGCGCTGACGTCCCACGTTCGCACTGATCACCGGAGTGAACGGTGCGGGTGCCACTTCGCCGTCGGCCGGGTCGATGTCCTGATCGGGCAGCAGGACGACGTCTGGATCCAGGTCGGCCGTGGCGATTCGGATGTGGGTGCTGATCCGCTCAAGTTCGCGAACTTCGACCGCGGTGAGTCCACCTCCCAGCACCGTGTCGACGTTCTCGACCAACAGCCGCTTGGCCGTCGACTCGACCTGCTCGGCGAGCGCCGAGCCGACCCTGCCAACGAAATCGCGCAGCGTAGCCGTCTTGATCTGGGTGCGCGCGATGGCTTCCTCGACGTGGGTGATCAAGGTGTAGTCGGGCGCGGGCGCGTCCGGTTCGACGCCGAAGACGAGGTAGTCGAGGCTGACATCGAGCGCCCGTGCGATCGCCACCAGCACGTGCAGGCTCGGCGTCGCCTTGCCGCGGACGTACTGCGACAAGGCGGACTCCGACACGTGCACCAGCGCCGCGAAGTCCTTGCGGCGGCTGTGAAATCTCTCGTCGAGCAACCGGCGGAGGATCGAGCCGAACCGGACCTCGTCCCGGGCGGCCATCAGGCGGACCGGCCGACAGACGGATCGCGTCCGACGAGCCGGATCCAGCCGGCACCGGAAAAGTTCTTGTTCTCGATCGCCAGGTGGGCGTAGTCGTCGGGATCGATCAAACCAGGCGCGTGCCGGATCACCTGGTCGTAGATGCCGTCCGAAGTGATCAGTGCGAGGTAGGCGCCGGTATGGTCCACGACTTGCTTGAAGGCCGGCGCATCGAGGAGCCGGAACAAATCTATAACGCTGTCGCCGACCAAACCGTGCGTGTCCGTCCACGCCTCGCCGCTGTGTACCGATACCCGCAATCGAAGTAAGCCGACCTCGTTCGAGACCTGGTTGTGCAGGCGCAGTGCCGCGCGTAGGTAGTCGGCAAAAGGATGAATCATCCGATCGGTGGGAATTTCGGGTGGAATCGCGGCGACGAGGCCGTCCCCTCGATCCTCGGAGTAGCAGCGAGAGAATTCGACGCCCGAGCGCCGCAGCGCGCCGACGATGAACTCGTACAGCCGGTCGCGCAGGTAGATCTGCACCTGCATGTTCGTGTGCGGGCGCCCGAAGCCGACCACGTCGACGGCGAGCAGCCCGCATCGGCCTTCAGGTTTCCACATCGTTTGTCGTCCGGCCATGACCGCCTCCCCAGATGGCTAGCCGCGCGAATGTGACTGAGACCACAGTAAGGTGCGGTTGTCGTGCGCAGTAGAGCTGAGCCGCACTGATGAGCGGCTGAATTTCTTCCTGCTCATGCGCGGCCGGGATCGCCGCCCGCCGCACCTGTGGCGCATGACAGCTGCTCATCCAGCGACAGTGTCGCTGAATTGGCGCGGCGCGGGCCGTGGAGATGCAATGCAGGAAACATGTCGCTCGATTGGCCGTAAGAATCCCTGTGAAAGGCAAGATTGGATGGCGATGTAATTTCCGATCGGTAACGTCCTGAAAGTGCTGAATTTCGACGAAATTCTTGGTCGCGACTGCATTGTCAGTGATGCTCCGGTCAAGTTCAGCGCGCAGGCTGAAGTGACCGCGCGGCCCGGGGCAGGCGCGGTCCCGGAAAACCTGTCGGTGGGCACACGTAGGCTGGGTGGCGAGAACCCCTCCCACGGGCTCGTCCCGGGCAGGGGTGTGTCCGCGCGTGCCAACCAGGGGTGCATTCGCCGTGTCCAAGTCCAGCCCGCTCGCCGGTCTGCTCGAAGCCGTCCTGCCCGACCCCGCTCTCACGACCGTCCGCGACGCCGCCGGGTCGGCCAACCTCGAGCTCGAGGGGCCCACCGCCGCGCGGCCGCTCGTCGTCGCCACGCTTGCCGGGCGTGCGCACGTTCTCGCCGTCACCGCGACCGGGCACGAGGCCGACGACCTCACCGCCGCGCTCGGGGACCTGCTCGGCCGCGAGCACGTCGCCGCCTTCCCGTCCTGGGAGACGCTGCCGCACGAGCGCCTCTCGCCCCGTGCGGACACCGTCGGCCGGCGGCTCGAGGTGCTGCGCCGCCTCGCCACCGGCGACGCCCCCAAGGTCGTCGTCGCCACCGTGCGCAGCCTCATCCAGCCCATGGCGCCGGGCCTGGGCCGCCTCGATCCCGTCCATCTCGCCGTCGGCGTCGAGCACGACTTCGACGAGCTCATCGAGCGCCTCGTCGAGCTGGCCTACACCCGCGTCGACATGGTCGAGAAGCGCGGCGAGTTCGCCGTGCGCGGCGGCATCCTCGACGTCTTCGTGCCCACCGCCGAGCACCCCGTCCGCGTCGAGTTCTGGGGTGACGAGGTCACCGAGATCCGCCAGTTCGCCGTCGCCGACCAGCGGTCGCTGCCCACCGAGGTAGCCGAGCTGACCGCCCCGCCGTGCCGCGAGCTGCTGCTCACCGAGGAGGTCAAGGACCGCGCCCGGGAGCTCGCCGAGGAGCACGCCGCGGACGCGCACCTCGCCGAGATGCTCGCCAAGCTCGCCGACGGCATTCCCACCGAGGGCATGGAGGCGCTGATCCCCGTCCTCTGCGAGGGCGAGCTGGACCTGCTCACCGACGTCCTGCCCGACGGCGCCCACGTCCTGGTCATCGACCCGGAGAAGGTCCGCACCCGCGCCCACGACCTCGTCCGCACCGGCCAGGAGTTCCTCGAGGCCGCGTGGATGGCCGCGGCCGGCGGCGGCAACGGCCCGCTCGACCTGGGCCGTTCCGCCTACCGCGACCTGGCGGAGACCGCGAACCACGCCCGCGAGACCGGCCACCCCTGGTGGACCCTGAGCCAGCTCACCACCCCCGGCGACGACGTCGTCCAGCTCGACATCCGGGCGGTCGAGGGCTACCGCGGCGACGTCACCCGCGCGTTCGCCGACCTGCGCGCGCACGTCGCCACCGGCGGCGCGGCCGTGCTCGTCGTGCCCGGCGCCGGCACCGCCCGCCGCGCGGTCGAGCAGCTCGCCGACGCCGAGGTCGCCGCCACCTTCGCCGAGGACGGCCTGCCCGAGCCGCCGGCCAAGAGCGTCGTCACCGTCGTCCGCGGCGCCATCGAGGAGGGCTTCGGCGTCCCCGGCCAGGCCCTGGTCGTGCTCACCGAGACCGACCTGACCGGCGGGCGGCACGGCACGTCGACCCGCGACCTGTCGACGAAGATGCCGTCCCGCCGCCGCAACGCCGTCGACCCGCTCGCGTTGCGCAACGGCGACTACGTCGTGCACGAGCAGCACGGCATCGGCCGCTACATCGAGATGGTCCAGCGCACGGTCGCCGGCGCCACCCGCGAGTACCTCGTGCTCGAGTACGCCAGCTCCAAGCGCGGCCAGCCCGGCGACCGCCTGTTCGTCCCGACCGACCAGCTCGACCAGGTCTCCCGCTACGTCGGCGGCGAGCTGCCCACGCTCAACAAGCTCGGCGGCTCGGACTGGAAGAACACCAAGTCGCGGGCCAAGCGCGCGGTCAAGGAGATCGCGGCCGAGCTCGTCCAGCTCTACGCCGCCCGCCAGTCCGCGCCCGGACACGCGTTCGGCGCGGACACGCCGTGGCAGCGCGAGCTCGAGGACGCGTTCCCGTTCACCGAGACGCCCGACCAGATGGCGGCCATCGACGAGGTCAAGTCCGACATGATGCGCGGCGTCCCGATGGACCGGGTCATCTGCGGCGACGTCGGGTACGGCAAGACCGAGATCGCCGTGCGGGCCGCGTTCAAAGCCGTGCAGGACGGCAAGCAGGTCGCCGTGCTCGTGCCGACCACGCTGCTGGCCCAGCAGCACCTCAACACGTTCACCGAACGCATGCACTCCTTCCCGGTCAACGTGAAGGGCCTGTCCCGGTTCACCCACGGTATGGACGCGGACGCGGTCATCGAGGGTCTGGCCTCGGGCGAGGTCGACATCGTCGTCGGCACGCACCGGCTGCTGCAGACCGGGTTGCGCTACAAGGACCTCGGCCTGGTGATCGTCGACGAGGAGCAGCGGTTCGGCGTCGAGCACAAGGAGCACATCAAGGCGCTGCGCACGCACGTCGACGTGCTCACGATGTCCGCGACGCCGATTCCGCGCACGCTGGAGATGTCGCTGGCCGGCATCCGTGAGATGTCCACGATCCTGACCCCGCCCGAGGACCGGCACCCGATCCTCACCTATGTCGGCTCCTACGACGACAAGCAGGTCGGCGCCGCGATCCGCCGCGAGCTGCTGCGCGACGGCCAGGTCTTCTACGTCCACAACCGGGTGTCCTCGATCGAGAAGGCCGCGCGGCGCCTGCGCGAGCTGGTGCCCGAGGCGCGCATCGTCACCGGGCACGGCCAGATGAACGAGGACCGCCTCGAGAAGCTCATCGAAGGGTTCTGGCATCGCGAGTTCGACGTGCTGGTGTGCACCACGATCGTCGAGACCGGCCTGGATATCGCGAACGCCAACACGCTGATCGTCGAGCGCGGCGACCTGCTCGGCCTCGCGCAGCTCCACCAGCTGCGCGGCCGGGTCGGCCGCGGCCGCGAGCGCGGCTACGCGTACTTCCTGTACCCGCCGGAGGCGCCGCTGACCGAGACCGCGCACGACCGGCTCGCCACGATCGCGCAGAACACCGAGCTGGGCGCCGGCATGGCGGTCGCGATGAAGGACCTGGAGATCCGCGGCGCGGGCAACATCCTCGGCGCCGAGCAGTCCGGGCACATCGCGGGCGTCGGCTTCGACCTCTACGTGCGGCTGGTCGGCGAGGCCGTCGAGGCGTTCCGCAAGCACGCGGGCGCCGAGCCGGGCGAGGAGGAGGAAGAGCTCGCCGAGGTGCGGGTCGACCTGCCGGTCGACGCACACATCCCGCACGACTACGTGCCGGGGGAGCGGCTGCGGCTCGAGGCGTACCGCAAGATTGCCGCGGCGGGCGACCCCGAGGTGCTCGCCGGTGTCGAGGACGAGCTGAAGGACCGCTACGGCAACCCGCCGCTGCCGGTGCAGCGGTTGTTCGCGGTGGCCGCGTTCCGCCAGACCTGCCGCCGCCACGGCGTCACCGAGGTGTCCACCCAGGGCAACCTGGTCCGGTTCGCGCCGCTGGCGCTGCGAGACTCCCAGCTGGTGCGGCTCAAGCGGCTCTACCCCAAGTCGAACTACAAGGCGGTGACCAACCTGGTGTCGGTTACGCGGCCGACCGAGGGCGCGGCGGGCGGCCGGATGGGCGCCCCGCAGCTGCGTGACACCGACCTGCTCGACTGGTGTGCCAACCTGCTCGACTCCTTGGAGATTGCCCCGGCACCGGTCGGGTGAACGCTCGTGAGAGACTCGGCAGCCGTGACGACTGTCAAGCTGCGTCCGCGCAAGCGGGTGACCATGTTGATCGCCGTGCTGACCGCTCTCGCGGCCGGCCTGACCGCGTGCGGATCGGGGCCGAGCCAGGTCAACACCGCCGTCATCGTCGACGGCAAGGCGATCCAGGTCGACGAGGTGCAGGGCCTGCTGGACAAGGTCGTGAAGGAACAGAAGGCCGCGAAACCGCTGGCCCAGCAGCACAAGCTCGACCTCGTCGCACGCGAGGCGGTGAGCCAGCTGGTGCTCCACCAGTTGCTGCTCAAGGCCGCGCGCGAGGAGAACCTCACCGCGTCGCCCGAGCAGGTCGACCAGGCGATCGCGCAGGATCCGTTCAAGGACGAGCTGCCCGCGGACGGCAGCGTGCCGACCGAAGCGCTGGCCCAGCAGCTGGTGTACCGGGCGCGCGACCTGCGGGACACGATCACCGACCAGCTGCTGATGGTGCAGCTCGCGGACAAGTTCTTCGACAAGCTGCAGATCACGATGGACTACACGACCGTCGTGTCCGACCAGCAGGGCGCCAAGCCGGAGTCCATGCGGGACCAGGCGTTCGCGAAGGCGCGCGAGTTCGCCGCGAACCCCGACGACGTGGCAGGCCTGATCGCCAAGGAGAAGGAGGCGGGCGGTGACGCCCAGGAAGGCGCGCCGTTCCCGGCCATTCAGAGCGCGCCGCTCGCGGCGACCCCGATGTTCGGCGCCGGCGAGGGCACGGTCGTGGCGTTCGAGCCGTCGGCCGAGCAGGCGCTGTGGGTCGTCGGCCTGATCCGCCAGCGGGACACGAACGCGACCGTCGACTCGTCGCAGGCGCCGCAGGTGCAGCCGGCCGAGCTGGTGGCCGTCGGCAAGCGGATGCTGCAGCCGTACGCGGAGCGCAGCGACATCGAGGTCAGCCCGCGCTACGGCGTGTGGGACATGGCGGCGCTGGGCGTCGCACCGAACGAGGGCGAGCTGTCCGGCCTGGTGCTGACGCCGAAGGACGCCGCGCAGCAGTGACGTCCGGCCCGACCGTCGTCCTGCTCGACCGGGACCGGCTGCCCGCGGCCGCGGTGCCGCTGCTGCGCTCGGACCGGCCGGTCTACGCGACGCCGGGTGTTTCCCTCGGCCTGCCCACGGCTCCTGCTTCGTTGACGGGCCCGGTCGTCCTGGTCACGGATGATCTCGCGGATCCCGCGGCCGCGGCGCTGATCGCCGCCGGTGCTCCCGTTCTGGCCGCGCCGTCGGCCCTGCTCGACGCCGTCGCGGTGATGGACCGGCTGCGCTCCCCGGGCGGTTGTCCCTGGGACGCCGAGCAGACGCACGAGTCGCTGCTGCAGTACCTGGTGGAGGAGTGCTACGAGCTGTGGGACGCCCTGCACGACGGTGACCGCGTGGCGATGCGCGAGGAGCTCGGGGATGTGCTGCTGCAGGTGCTGTTCCACGCCCGCGTCGCCGAGGAGTCTCGCGAAGACCCGTTTTCCATCGACGACGTGGCGGCGTCGCTGGTGACCAAGTTGGTCAGCCGCCACCCGCACGTGTTCGCGGGTGGTGACCCGGCCGTGCGTGACGCGGGCACCCAGGAGCTCCGCTGGGAGGAGCTGAAGCAGCAGGAGAAGCGCCGGGAGTCCAGTGTGGACGGTGTGCCCACGGGTCAGCCGGCGCTCGCTCTCACGGCCAAGCTCGTCCAGCGCACGGCCCGCGCCGGCGTGCCGCCTGACCTGCTGCCGAGCGGAACGTCGCTGGGCAGCAGGCTTTTCGAGGTGGCGGCGTCGGCGAAACTCGAGGGCACCGACCCGGAGGCCGCCCTGCGCGAGGTGGCCCGCCGCTTCGCCGACGACGTCCGCACGGCGGAGAAGGCGGCCCGCGCGGAGGGCACCGACCCGGCCACCATGGACGCCGACGCCTGGCGCCGCCACTGGCCCCGCCCCACCGCCTGATCACCGGTTATCCACAACGCCCGTACTTGTCCACAGAAACCGCCGCAGACCCGGTTTTGTCGGTCACCGCCGATAGACTGGCGCTGAGGGGTGCCCCCGGAGAGGGTGGGGGCTGCGATTCACGGGTACGCGCGCGCGTGCCCCGCGGCGGGGCGGCGATTCGAGCGCGTGGCGGCTCGAAATTTGGGTCCGAGGCGGCTCGGTCTGACGCCGTTGGCGAACAACGTTGACCCGACCCGGTAATGGCGGTCCCGGGTGTCGGTGCGCGCGGCTAACGTGGCGTTCGTGACCGACTCCTACCTCCGCCATCCCCATCTGCACGGTGATCTGGTGACCTTCGTCGCCGAGGACGACGTTTGGCTGGCGCCACTCGACGGCGGGCGGGCCTGGCGTGCCTCCGCCGACCAGACCCCCGTGAGCTCGCCGCGCTTCTCACCCGACGGCGCGCAGCTCGCCTGGACCAGCTGGCGCGACGTCGAGCCGGAGGTGCACCTCGCACCAGCCGACGGCGGGCCCAGCCGCAGGCTGACCCACTGGGGCGACGTCAACACCGAGGTCCTCGGCTGGTCGCGCGACGGCGGCGCCGTGCTCGCGAGCAGCACCGTCGGTCAGCACTCGATCCGGCACAGCTGGGCCTACGCGGTCGCCGCCGACGGGAGCGGGGCCCTGAAACTGCCCTACGGGCCGCTCGGCGGGCTGGCGCTCGGACCGGACGGCGCGGTGCTGCTCCTCGGCGCGTTCTCCCGCGAACCCGCGTGGTGGAAGCGATACCGCGGCGGCACGGCGGGCAAGCTCTGGCTGGACGCCGACGGCAACGGCGAGTTCGCGCGCTTCCAGGCCGACCTCGACGGCAACCTCTCCTCACCGATGTGGGTCGGTGGGCGCGTCGCGTTCCTGTCCGACCACGAGGGAGTCGCCGACCTCTACTCCTGCCTGCCCGACGGCAGCGACCTGCGCGCGCACAAGGTCGACGCGCCCGGCGAGTTCTACGCCCGCAACGCCGCCACCGACGGCGAACGCGTCGTGTTCCACCGCGCGGGCGGCATCTGGCTCGTCGACGGGCTCGACAGCGGGCCGCGCGAGCTCGACATCCGGCTCGGCGGGCCGCGCGCCGCCCGCGTGCCCTACCCGGTGCGCGCCGGCGACGAGCTCGGCGACGTCGGTCCCGACAACGCGGGCCGCGGCAGCGCCGTCGAGGTCCGCGGCACCGTCCACTGGCTCACCCACCGCGACGGGCCCGTGCGCGCGCTGGCCGCCGAGCCCGGGGTGCGTGCCCGGCTGCCCCGCACGCTCGGCGAGCAGGTCGTCTGGGTCACCGACGCCGACGGCGAGGACGCGCTGGAGATCACTCCGGTCGACGGGCTCGCCGCCGGGTCCACGCCGCGCCGGATCGGGGCCGGGCGGCTCGGCCGCGTCCTCGAGCTGGTCGCCGCGCCGGACGGCAGGCGCATCGCGGTCACGACCCACGACGGCCGCGTGCTGCTGGTCGACGCCGACACCGGCGAGCTGCGCGAGGTCACCCGCAGCGACGACGGCGACCCGGCCGACCTCGCGTTCTCGCCCGACTCCGGCTGGCTCGCCTGGTCGCACCCGGGCCCGATCCCGTTGCGGCACATCAGGATGGCGTCGACCACCGATCTGTCCGTTGTGGACGTGACGCCCGTCAGGTTCGTCGACTACGACCCGGAGTTCACCGTGGACGGCAAGCACCTGGCGTTCCTGTCCCAGCGCAGCTTCGACCCGGTCTACGACGTGCACGTGTTCGACCTGTCGTTCACCAGCGGCAGCCGCCCGCACCTGGTGCCGCTCGCCGCGACCACGCCCTCGCCGTTCTCCCCGCAGCTGCGCGGCCGGCCGGTCGAGGACGACGACAAGGACTCCCACGACGACAAACACGGGGACTCCCGCGACGACAAGCGCGACGACGGCGACCCGCCGCCGCGCACCGCGGTCGACCTCGAGGGCCTGGCCGACCGCGTGGTCCCGGTGCCCGTGGCCGCCGCCCGCTACTCGTCGCTGCGCGCGGTGAAGGGCGGCCTGGTGTGGCTGCGCGACCCGCTGTCCGGCGTGCTCGGCGAGGACGGCGACCTGGTCGACGACGACGACCACCGCCCGGTGCTGGAGCGCTACGAGTTCGCCAAGCGCAAGCTCGACGTCCTGGTCGAGGGCGTCGACGAGGTGTGGACCACCGGCGACGGCGAGCGGCTCGTCGTGCGCGACGGGGGAAAGCTGCGCGTGCAGGCGGCCGACCGCAAGTCCGACGGCGACTCCGACAACCCGGACGACGTGCAGGTCGACCTGTCGCGCGTGCGGGTCGAGGTCGACCCCGGCGCGGAGTGGCGCCAGTCGTTCGACGAGGCGTGGCGGCTGATGCGCGACCACTTCTGGCGCGCGGACATGGGCGGCATCGACTGGGCCGCGGTGCACGACCGCTACCGCCCGCTGGTCGAGCAGGTCGGCTCGCACGACGAGTTCGTCGACCTGCTGTGGGAGCTGCAGGGCGAGCTCGGCACCTCGCACGCCTACGTCACCCCGCCCGGGGGCGGGTACTCCGCGGCGCGGCGCATCGGCCTGCTCGGCGCGGACATCGAGCGCGACGGCGACGGCACGTGGCGGGTCGCGCGCATCCTGCCGGGGGAGTCGTCCGACCCGAGGGCCCGTTCGCCGCTGCGCGCGCCGGGCGTCGCGATGCGCGTGGGCGACGCGATCCTCGCGGTGGACGGCAGGCCGGTCACCGCGGAGGCCGGGCCGGGCCCGCTGCTCGCCGGCACCGCCGACAAGCCGGTCGAGCTGCGGATCGTGCCGGCGGGCGGCGGCGCGGCGCGCAGCGTGGTCGTGGTGCCGCTGCTGGACGACATGCAGCTGCGCTACCACGACTGGGTCGCCGGGCGGCGCGCGTACGTGCACGAGGCGAGCGGCGGGCGGGCCGGGTACCTGCACGTGCCGGACATGATCGCCAACGGCTGGGCGCAGCTGCACCGGGACCTGCGCCTGGAGGTGCAGCGCGAGGCGCTGATCGTCGACGTGCGGGAGAACCGCGGCGGGCACCTGTCGCAGCTGGTCGTGGAGAAGATCAACCGCACGATCATCGGCTGGCAGGTCAGCCGCAACGGCGGACTTGCGGAGAGCTACCCCAACGACGCGCCGCGCGGCCCGGTCGTGGCGGTGGCCAACGAGTTCTCCGGCTCGGACGGCGACATCGTCAACGCCGCGATCAAGACCCTCGGCATCGGCCCGGTCGTCGGCGTGCGCACCTGGGGCGGCGTGATCGGGATCGACATGCGCTACCACCTGGTCGACGGAACGCTGGTGACCCAGCCGCGCTACGCGACGTGGATGCGCGGCTCGGGCTGGGGCATCGAGAACTACGGCGTCGACCCCGACGTCGAGGTGCAGATGGCCCCACAGGACTACGCCGGGGACCGCGACCCACAGCTCGACGCCGCGGTGCGGATCGCGCTGGACGCGCTGGCACAGAACCCGGCCGCGAGCCCGCCGGACCTGCCGCCGCTGTAGGACGAGAAGCCGAGTCTCGGGCCGGGCGGCCGCCCCGGTGGATGGGCGCCCGCCCGAGATCTTGCGCCACCTCGCCCGGTCTGGCTCGATGGTGCCGTGACGACCTTCGACGCCGAGACCGCACGGATGATCGACGCGAACCGGGCCAACTGGGACGCTCGCGCGCCCATCCACGTGGCCAGCGCATTCTACTCGATCGACGGCAGCAGGCCGGCCG
>Ga0164241_10002000_pt1 | contig 23178 bp, 18 predicted proteins | sample OricomyardsoilBY_FD_108780 | JGI IMG/M metagenome (GOLD analysis project Ga0164241, IMG submission 108780) | Backyard soil microbial communities from Emeryville, California, USA - Original compost - Back yard soil (BY) | ecosystem: Environmental > Terrestrial > Soil > Unclassified | place: USA... | reverse complement strand
TTCATTCCTAAAGAGTAGGTGCTGAACTTTGAGTCCTTCCGTTGAAACAGGTTTACTTTCTGTAATACCCCCGGAATATCTTCTTTTCCTTTTTCTTTGATGGCTGCTGCAATCTTCAGGTTTTTTTCACCACTGAGGTAATGATAGAAGTTGGGCGTTTCCAATAGTGTTCCCATCTTTTTTCTTTGCTCACTGCTGCCGGGCTCACCATTCCATAAGAAAGTGCCTGAACTTGCTTTTACAATATCCATTACTATTCCGAGTAATGTTGTTTTGCCACTTCCGTTGGGACCAAGTATACCGAAAATGGAACCTTTCGGAACTTCGAAGCTCACATTATCCAACGCCTGAACAAACCCATATTTTTTACTGAGATTCTTAACTGAAAGTACTGACATGTGTAAGGAAGGTTAACTTAGAATAGCAATATACAGAAAAGCTTTTTGGGATTATAGCTTTTTTAAAAAGATATGATAAACGGCTATGCTTCGGCTATGTCTTTATGATCGGGATGCCAGACACTACTAAAATCGCCTACGATACTTTTTTTATGATGAAATTCCAGTCTTTGTAATCTGAGATCAAGTATGTCCTGCAATCTTACCTTTCTATATTGCGGATGCATAGTGCCTCCATTGGTGTTATCACCTGGTATAGCACCGGGGTTGTATTGGTATTGCGGATCTACCAATGTACCCCGTGGATACATAATGCCAGGTGTGCCTGTGCCACGAATGTCAAGATCATGCGGATGATTTAATCCCAATGTATGGCCATACTCATGTGCTGCTGTTGTAGAGCCTTCATATAAATCACTCAATTTGAAATAACCAGTATTACAACCTAAACCATCCACAAACGAGATATTAATTTTGCAAAATTCTTCTATGCGGAAATAATTATTGCGCGGGTCCGTATTCTCCAGAATTTCCATATCATCAATTCCTGGTTGATAGTCTGCCGTTATCTGAAATTTTACAAGGTGAAGCTTGTCATTCAAATGAACAAGCGCTTCGGGTTCATTCCACATAAGTTCAATCTCATTACGTATTCTTTCCGTAATGGATATGCCGGCTGCATTTCCATAAGTAATAATATGCGAGCGGATAAGAAGAATATCGTCTTGTAACTCGATAGTTCCCATTATGCAGAGAAATATGTTTTGAAAGCGTCGGATATCTCTCCGAATTTTTTACGTGAGGCGTGAATGCCAGCAAGCCCACCTGATAATACGAGGTTCATATTGCGTATCATCTTCACCGTGAACAGGCCATTGCTTTCTTCAATCTCTAATTTTATTTTAAAATATTTTACTAATACACCGAAGAGAACACGAATGACCTTGTTCCCCTTCTCATAAATTTTTTCATTGCCATTATCTTTCTTTAAGGGAAGGTCTTGGGAACCAAAGAAGAGGTTCAATTTGTTTTCTAATTCATTGCGTGTGGCACCTTCGATGGTGTAAACGGCTGCATCTTTTCCAAAATCAACAAGGGTGGCTTTCATAAATCTATAGTTTACGTTGTCAGTTATTTTTTATTAAAAATATAAAATAGCCAACTAGGAAATAAATAATAATAGAGCTACTAATTTCTTACCGGCTTACCTGTTTTTAAAACGGCTTGTATTCTTTCCAATGTTTTCTTTTCACCACATAAAGAAAGAAAAGCTTCTCTTTCCAGATCGAGCAGGTATTGTTCGGACACAAAAGATGGCTCGCTCAGATCACCACCACACATTACATACGCTAATTTTTTAGCAACCACTACATCATGGTCTGTAGCATAGTTAGCACGCCACATTCCATTAATGCCTGCATACAAAGCGCCAAGCGCTGATTGCCCTAATACTTTTATATCCTTTCTCGGTACAGGTGTTGTATAGCCACTATCATATAGTTCGATGACAGATTTTTTTGCTTCATAAATGCGCCGCCCCTGGTTGATAACAATTTCATCCAGGCCTTTTCTATATACACCCGTGCCAAATGCTTCATGCGCGGACGTCGCTACTTTGGCTGTAGCAATAGTAAGAAAACGGTTTTTTAAAGTGATGGTTTCCGGTTCATCTTCATGCATTTCATCTGCAGCGCGTACTACATATTCTTTGGTGCCGCCACCACCGGGAATTAATCCTACACCCAATTCTACTAAACCTGTGTACGTTTCAGCAGCGGGGCAACATTTGTCGGAATGTAAACTTAACTCGCAGGCGCCACCAAGTGCTAAACCATGTGGCGCTGTTACTACCGGAATAGATGAATAGCGGGCACGCATCATTGTATTCTGAAATAAGCGTATCGCCATATCCAGTTCATCATACTCCTGCTCAATAGCGAGCATAAAGATCATACCTACATTGGCACCCGCACTGAAGTTGGCACCTTCGTTTGCAATAACTAATCCTTTGTAATTTTTCTCTGCTTTGTCGATCGCCGTTTGTATACCACTTAATACATCTCCGCCGATAGTTCCCATTTTAGTAAACCATTGCAAGCCGAGTACATCATCACCCAGATCGTATAAGCGGCAACTATTATTTTTCCATACTGTTTTATCCTGGTAGTTACTCATTATAATGAATGCATCACTACCCGGTAAAGGCTTATATGTTTTCGATGCAGGGTCATAGCTCAGTTTTTTTCCTGCTTCTATTTTATAAAATGATTTGTTACCCGCTGAAAGCATTTCTTCTACCCATGGCGCTACTTTATAACCAGCTTCCTTCATGGCTTTCACTGTTCTCTCTACACCTAAAGCATCCCAACTTTCAAATGCGCCGATTTCCCAACCAAAGCCAGCCATCATTGCATCATCTACACGGTAGAGTTCATCACTTATTTCAGGAATGCGATGAGAAATATAAGAGAACAAACCATAATGAAACAAACGGAAAAATTCTCCTGCTTTATCTTGTCCACCTGCCAACATTTTCATCCGCTCTGCTAAATCATCTACTTGTTTGGCCGCTTCTACACTTGCAAATTTTGGTTTTATGCGCGGTACATATTCCAGTTTTTGTAAATCTAATACCTGTATTTCCTTATCGGACTTTCTTTCTTCAGGGCTGCCTTGTGTGACTGGTAATTTTATTTTTTTAAAAAATCCCTGGCCGGTTTTATCACCCAACCAATTGTTATCAATAATTTTTTGCAACCATACAGGGATAATAAAAATATCTCTTGCTTCATCTGTTGGGCAATTATCATATACACCTTTGGCTACTTTCACTAATGTATCAATGCCAACTACATCTGCTGTTCTGAATGTTGCGGATTTGGGACGGCCGATGATTGGCCCTGTTAATGCATCGACTTCGTCAATGCTTAATCCTAATGTATCTACCAACTTAAAGATGGAAAGAATACTATATACTCCAATACGGTTGGCAATAAATGCAGGAGTGTCTTTGCATAATACTGTTGTTTTTCCCAATAGCACATCGCCATAGTGCATTAAAAAATCAATAACAGCGGGATCGGTGTCAGGAGTAGGAATAATCTCTAATAAACGTAGATACCTTGGAGGATTAAAAAAATGCGTACCACAAAAATGTTTTTTGAAATCATCACTTCTGCCTTCATTCATCAGGTGAATAGGAATACCGGATGTATTGGAAGTAATGAGCGTACCCGGTTTACGAAACTGTTCTACTTTTTCAAAAATGTTTTTTTTAATATCTAATCTTTCTACAACTACTTCAATGATCCAATCGCAGGTAGCAATATCTTTCATGTTATCATCAAAGTTTCCGGTTGTAATTTTTTTGATAACATCTTTATGATAAACAGGAGATGGATTGCTTTTGATAGCTGCAGCCAACGCATCATTTACAATCTTATTTTTTTCAGCAGGTTTTTGTGGTTGCCCTTCGGAGGCTGGAGGCGTTGCCATATCTAATAGTAATACTTGCACACCTACACCTGCAAAATGGCAGGCAATGCGTGAGCCCATCACACCACTTCCTAATACAGCGACCTTTTTAATTATACGTTTCATAGCTGGCAGAACAAATTAGTTAGTTAAACAACTATTTTGCATGAAGGTAAGCGAAATTGTGTTTTTCTCAATGGTTACAGGAATTAATTTAGCTCAGGGAGTAGGGGAGAGTTCTATTTCCTTAATATTTTTCCGGTACTGTCGTAGTTCTTTTTTATTTGCTTTGAAACCAATACTATTACGTGCGCCCGTCATTGTAATTTTTACAATGTAGTTCATCACTGAACGGTTTTTCCATCGTTCAAAATAGATAGGGTGTTCTTTTGATTTATTCTTACTCTTTAATAAAAGGTTCAGCAGAAAGTTTGAAATGCCTGTAGAAGGAGCAAGCCTGCCATCAGTGTTTTTGTACAACTTTACTTTCAGATTATTATAGGGCATACTGATTTTACCATAAGCCCTGTCATTATTCCCAATCGCATATAAAAACAGCGTATCTATTCTGCCAGACTTTAACTCTACAGAAGCCAGTGGAATTAAAACGGGATTTAATACCCTGATATCAGCAGAGCGCATACCAACAGCTAATACAAAACCTTCGGCAGTATCGGTATACGATTGTGCTACTGATAAATTCGTAAAAATTGAGTCTTGTATTTTTGCTGATGCAATTATGTAAATACTATCAGAAGCACGAAGGCCATAATTTTTTACATTTAAAATGGTTCCATTCAATTGATTGACTGACACTGTACCTGCTGCATTGGTTTTGTTATTAAACTCTTCATAGTTTACCAACGCATTTTTTAATAATAACGAATCAATTGAAATATGAACAGGAAGTTTTTGTAAAGTTTGTGCCGGAAGGTTTTTTATAATTTTTTCCTGCAATGGCTTGCGTTTATCCCGATAGCTGGAGAGATAGGCATTTGTAACACTAACACTACCCGCACGGATAGCCGTATCTGTTATGTATGTGTCAATATCAAAAGGGCCAATGGATATTTTACCTGTATTAAAATAAGTATAATCTGCCTGGTAAGGCTGTGCTGCTATATATTCTTCTTTTGTTTTTATAGGTTTGTAAAAAATAGAATCTGCAGTTAAGAAACGTGTTCGTTTATTATATCCAGCATTAAACCATTCTATTCTATCTTTTTCATTAATATATTCTCCGTTTACTTTTTGTAAAGTAAACGCTGGGTTTTTCTTTATCAGTTCACGGATATTTAATAAATACGAAGAACGGATAGAAAGGCCGTTCAACTCAGCATTTAGTATAGAAAGTTTTCCATTTTTATTATCAATGGTATCCAGGATAAAATTGGTTGCCTGCAGATTGTCTATAATCGCCTGCCATTCCCATTCATCGATATCATTTTTTTCTATTTTTAAATTATGCATTGATGAAATTAAACGGCCATTGCCGGCGTTAAAACTTTTTTTGCCGGCAGGGTTAAATATAAAATTGGATGCATTGAATTGTAATTGTTCTGCCGTAAACCCTTCCGGTTTTTTAAGAAGCATACTGATTAAAAGAAAATTTTTATCATCATTACGGTTCCATTCAAAGGTGGTTGTTTTCCCGTTTGTCGTTGCGGAATAATTTATTTGTGGCTGGTCAATTCTTATTTTTTTTGCTGAAAAATTTGCAGGAATATTTTGCGTTTTCGATTTATTATCAGGCGAGTTTGAAACTATCTGAATATCAGGATTGGTAATTGTGATTTCATCAAAATTCATCTGATCATTTAATAAACTATTAATATCGGCTTTCCATTGTAAAGAAGGTACCAGAAGTTGTAAAGTATCTGTAGCTGTTGCCTGTAGGTAACGAAGTGTAGTTGCTGTAGTATGTTGATTGTCGGCAATCGATAGCTTATCTATTGTCAGCTTTGCATTTTCTTTTTGCCAGGACAAATTAGTGGCATTGGTAAGCAGTTGGTTTGTTTGTAATTGATTATTACTATAGGCAATCTGTTTGGCCTGTATCGATTGCAGGAATGCAGATATATCGGCGTCATTACTTTTTGTTGTTACCTGTGTGTTCTTTACATTAATATCATCAAATATAAGTTGGGGTTCTTTTGCGCTGCTTTTGTTTATTGTTGATGCCAGTACCACATTTGCTTTATTCCATCGTAATCCTTTCAGATTAATTTTTTGCAGGTTATCATCTATTAGCATTTGTTCAATCGTTACACCACTGGCATTGATGGCTGTACCATCTTTTTTTGTTATGTCCATACTGCTGGCAGTAAGGTGATGGTCTTTTCCTGTAAAACGGATATCATGCAGTTCAGCAGTAAGTGAAGGGGTTGTAAGTATTCCTTTTTTAAAGTTCATGCCTGTAACAGAGCGGCGGATTGAAGAAGAGCTGGAGGCGTTTACCAGTTCTTTTCCTTTTATAAATAAATCAGCTTTGTCCAGCTGTATCTTAATATTGTTTTTGAAAAGAAGGTTTACCTTGCCTTCGATGATATCAAGATTGTCCAGTTGAAGTATGTCTCCGATTCCTTCTAAGGTTTCAAACACATCTTTTTTTCCTGCACCATGTGTAAAATCATAATTGATGACAGGTTGGTACAAGATTACATTTTGTGCATCTAATTGCTGGTTAAAAACAAGGTTATCCCATGAAAGGCCTCTCAATTCAAACTGCCGCATAGCAATGCTGTTAATGGCTTTGTTATTTTTATTTAATTCTTTGTAAGCGAAATTGCTAAGGCTGATGCGGTTGTTGCTGATTAAGATGCTATCAAACTGTATGGCGTATGTACTATCCTTCAAAAAATTTTCATAGTTGTGAATGGCCATTTCAAACTTGTTTACTACTACGGCTCTTGGTGCATTCTTTTTTATTTGTAGTCCTTGCAGTTCAAAGTTGTTATGGTCAGATGTAAATGAACTTGGCCTTCCCTCTCTGGTAGTAGTAATATCAAAAGCTCCATTTTGTACACTTACCACCGCCAGCTGCATATCCCCGGTTAACTGTTGTACTATCTCATCCAGCCTGGGGGGTATTACATTCGCTTTCTTTTTTGTCAGATTAATATCCAGTTTAAACTTTGGGTTAATACAATAAACAGAATCTGCTTTAATCCTTTCTGCATGGTATAATGTATCAAAGTCAATATTCGTCATTCGCAGCTTATCTATAAAAATGCTGAACGAAGCATTAGAGCTATCTGCTTTTATAGCACTGATGGTACAACTATCAAACTCGGCTACTCTATTGCGAACATCCGCATGGAAATTGCTGAATGAAAGACGATGCCTCCCATCAGGAAAAGCTATATCCTGGTGATGTGTATTTACAATTACATTTTCACTGAATAATATTTTCTGGCTTTTATCAGAACCGGCGCTATCAACTGCAAAATTATCAAGGCGCAGGAACAGGTTAGTTACAGCTACAGGAACATCCTCAGGTTTTGTTTTATTTATCAGTGTAAATTTTCCTTCTTCTACCTGGAAACGGTTTACCTGTAAAATTTGTAATGCATCCTGGATAGAATTATATACACGCCCCATTTCCTGTGGCAATGATAATGATGTAGTATCATTCAATCCGTTTCGGACAGAACGCATTTTAGTAACCACTACATCCGGTGCTATCAGGTGAATAGAATCAAAGCGCATCTGCTTATCAAATATTAAAGGCAATACTTCTTTTACCTGTAAGCGGATTGTTTTTACATTAAAGCGATAAGAAACAGGCGCTGTGCTGTCTGTGGTATAAAAAACAGCTTTGCGCAATTCCATTTTTTTGCTGAACCAATTGAACTTGAATTTTTGTACTTCTAGTTTTAATTTGCCTTTGGATGCATTACTTACCAATTGGGCTACTAATTCTTCAGCGTGGTGTACAAACCAGAAATGAAAGGCAATAAGGAGTGCGATAATGCCGCCCAGGATAAAGGCGGTGATTTTCAATAACTTTTTAGATAATCCAGGTACCGTCAAAGGCGGAAATATTAAACATTGAATGTACCACAATTAAGCGGCACTTCCGAATGCAGATGAACACTTTAAAAATAATTTTGCAGTAACTGGTTCAGCTTTGCAGCCAATGTGCCCGTATCAATAATAGTTGTTACCATTTCCTGGTAATCCATACCATCGGTATCACGTTCACCAATTACACAAAGCATTTCTTTCCTGTTGTCTATAGCAATTTTTATTCCTGTATGTTCTTCGTTCAGTTCCAATGCAGTTTTAAAGAGGGTAAATTTTTTTTCCTCAGATAAAGGAATGGTTTGCAGGGGAGAAAAACAGCGGATAAAATTCCGCACTGTGCCATGCGGAGTAAAATGAGATGTTATAAAGACCTCGATGGTAGTGTTATCCTGTTTAAAATACCAGGCACCTGTATTTTTATTATATATCGATAAAGAATCTGTGCCGGTTTCCCGGCACAGTCGTTCTATATAAGCTTGTACAACAATCGGTGAAGCCATGCAGGGTTTTTAAAATAGATCCGTTTAACTAACGGTTGATCCATTGGCTGTAGTATCGTCGGGGTTCACAAATTTTAATTTTCCATCAGCATCTTCTGCCATTAATATCATTCCGTTACTTTCTATACCCCTCATTTTCCGGGGTGCAAGATTGGCTACTACCACTACTTGTTTTCCTATAATATCATCGGGGTTGAAATGCAAAGCAATGCCCGATACAATTGTTCTTTTCTCAAAACCCAGGTCTACTTCCAGTTGCAGCAGTTTGTCAGCCTTCGCTACTTTTTGTGCCGATATAATTGTACCTACCCTGAGATCTAATTTTGCAAAATCATCATACTGAATTTCCGCTTTTGGTGCTGCTGTTTCCGGATCCTTATTGCCTGCTGTCAATTGCGAACTGCCAACTGCTAACTGCGTACTGCTAACTGGTTTCACCAATCCCGCTTTCAACTTTTCTACCTGATATTTTATTTCATCATCTTCTATCTTGCGGAAAAGTAATTGCGGTTCGCGTAAACTATATCCTACACTTAACAAACGAAGTGTTCCTGCATTTTCCCAATCAAGCATCTTATCTACCACTTTCATCATGTACAGCATTTTTTGTGCAGTATTGGGTAAAAAGGGATTGATTAAAATAGCAAGATTCGCCGTTAATTGTAAACACAAATGCATGGTATTGTCAATGCTTTTTTGTGCATCCGGATTTTCTGCTAATGATTTTGCAACAATCCATGGTTCTTTTTTCTGCATGTATTGATTGCCTTTGCGGGAAAGGTCAATCACTTCGTATAGTGCGTCACGGAATTTATATTGTTCGAGTAAATTTTCAACTTTTATTTTTGAATTTTTAATCTCATCAATGATCGATTGGTCTGTTTCATCCAATAGTTCTATATGCAGCTTCGGAACTTTCCCATTGCACAATTTATGCATCAGCACAAAAGTCCTGTTCACAAAATTGCCGAATATCGAAACCAACTCACTGTTCACTGCATCCTGGAAACCTTTCCATGTGAACTCGCTGTCTTTAGTTTCCGGTGCAATCTGTGTTAAATAATATCGCAGCATATCAACACATTGCCCACCACCATTTTCTTTTTTTACAAAATCATTGATATAGTCACGCATATCGAGTTTCCAGTTACGGCTGGTACTCATCTTATCGCCTTCCAGATTTAAAAACTCATTGGCGGGTACATTTTCAGGCAATACATTCCCATGCAGCTTCAGCATAATGGGGAAGATGATACAATGGAATACAATATTATCCTTACCAATAAAATGAACCAGCTTGGTATCTTTTTCATACCAGTAAGGTTTCCAATCTTTACCATTATCAATCGCCCATTGTTTTGTGGCACTGATATAACCGATAGGGGCATCGAACCAAACGTAAAGAACTTTAGCCCCCCCACCCCCCGAAGGGGGGATTTTAGCCTCCGATACTTCGGATTTTTGTTTATCAATAGCAGCTAAAATTTTTTCAGCAACATCACCCCGATTATTGATTACTTCATTATTAGTAAAGCGGATTACTTCAAAACCGTATTCATTTAATAGGCGTGTTCTTTCATCATCGCTTGCTTTATTCTCAGGTAATTGATGATGATGGCCATCTATTTCAATAATCAGTTTGTGGGAAAGACAAACGAAATCAGCTATAAAGTTTCCAATAATATGCTGCCTTCTGAATTTATAACCATCAAGTCTTTTTCCCCTTACAATTTCCCATACAGTGAGCTCCGCATCCGTTGGCTGGCTTCTATGATTTTTTACATATTCTTTTAGTAAACCATAAGTAGCAGGGTCTGCTGTTGCGTAAGCCATCTCCGAACTATCGGAGTCTAAAGCCCCTCCTTCGGAGGGGTTTGGGGAGGCAGTAATGGGCACTTTTATCCCCCAATCCAAATCTCTTGTCACAGCTCTTGATTGTAAGCCACCTTCTATCCAGCTTTTGCATTGTCCTACTACAGTAGTACGCCAATCATCTTTATGTTCCTTTAATATCCATTGGCGTAAAAAATCTTCATGCTTGCCCAATGGCAGGTACCAGTGTGTTGTTTTTTTCTTGACAGGTGTTTTGCCACTCAATGTACTTACGGGATTGATCAACTCATCAGGGCTGAGTGATGAACCGCAGTTTTCACATTGGTCGCCGAATGCGCGGTCGCTGCCACATACAGGGCATGTGCCTTTGATATAACGATCAGCTAAAAAAGTTTTAGCTTCTTCATCATAGTATTGCTCGGTCTCTTTTGTTTCCAGTTCGCCACGGTCATTAAGGTATGTAAAAAATTCCTGCGCCGTTTCATGGTGAATGGGCTCACTCGTACGATGATAGATATCGAAAGAAATATTCAGATCTGCAAAATCTTGCTTCATCGCAGCATGGTACTTATCGATAATAGCACGCGGCGTTGTGCCTTCCTTCATTGCCTGAATAGGAATGGCAGTACCATGTTCGTCGCTGCCACATACAAATACCACATCTCTTTTTTGTGCACGCAGGTAGCGTACATATATATCTGCGGGAATATAAGCGCCTGCCAGGTGGCCTATATGTTTTAAACCATTCGCATACGGTAGCGCTGACGTAATTAAATATCTTGTAGGCTGATTCATAATAATGTGCAAAGGTACTTATTCAGAAGTAAGGGCAGAAATCATTAAGATGCCCAATAATAGATAGCTGTCCAGATGAGAATAACAAAAACAAACAAAAGAATATCATTGTAGATCTCTTTTATTTTCTTTTTCCTGACAAGTACTTGAAAAAAAAGCCATCCCAACAGGGCAATTGGAACTAATAAATATGCGTAGGCTCTGAACATAAGAAATAGGCTTGGTTCAATAATTAAAGATAAATTATGTTTTATAACTTTAATGTTTTAGCATCAACATGATCAAAACTTCTCCATATTTACAACCGGGCGATACCATCGGCATTATTTGTCCTTCTGGCTTTATGGCCTATGAAAAAGCCACTGAATGCATCCGTGTTTTACAGGAAGAATGGGGCTATAAAGTAAAAACAGGGCATACACTAGCAAGTAGTTCCGACAATTATTTTTCGGGTACAGATGAAGAACGGCTGGCTGATTTTCAGCAAATGCTTGACGATGACGATGTGAAAGCTATTTTATGTGGCCGCGGTGGTTACGGCATGGTACGAATTATTGATAAAATCCATTTTAAAAATTTTAAACATAATCCGAAATGGATTATTGGCTTCAGTGATATTACACTATTGCATTCGCATATTTATTCCAACTATTATATTTCTACTTTGCATGCGCCTATGGCGGGTGCTTTTAATGATGAAGGATATAAAAATGAATATGTACAATCGTTAAAGAATGCATTAGAAGGTAAGAAGCTAAAATATACTTGCGAGCCGCATGAGTTTAATAAAAAGGGAGAAGGTATCGGTGAATTGGTGGGTGGTAATCTTTCTTTATTAATAAATGCGATCGGTACGGATTCGGACCTGAAAACAAAAGGAAAGATTTTATTTATCGAAGATATCGGGGAATATATCTACAGTATAGACAGGATGTTTCAGCAATTAAAAAGAAGCAACAAATTAAAAAATCTCGCCGGGCTTATCATTGGCGGGTTCACCGATACAAAAGATACGGAAAGGCCATTTGGTAAAACGGTATATGAAATCATTCATGATATAGTGAAAGAGTATGATTATCCTGTATGTTTCGGCTTTCCGGTAAGCCACGGAAAAGAAAATTATGCGTTGAAGATTGGAGTAGGGTATAAACTAAAAGTAGGAAAGTCGAAAGTGGTGTTAGAGGAGTAATGTCTGAACCAGAGAGTTAACGTGGCATTGCTGATTTCATCGAATGCTGCGAAAATGCCGAGTAGAATTCATGCAGTAGAAGTGAGTGACACAAGGGACGATGATAGTAGTAATGCAGTTTGCCAAATTAAAAAAAGGCTGTCTCTAAATTTGAGACAGCCTTTTTTCTTCAAAGCCATAACTACTAGATTATTAAGCGAGGTCGAATCTGTCAAGGTTCATAATCTTATTCCATGCAACTACAAAATCCTTTACAAATTTTGCCTGTCCATCTGCACAACCATATACTTCAGCAATTGCTCTTAATTCTGCATTCGAACCAAACACAAGGTCAGCACGTGTAGCAGTCCATTTGGGTTGGCCACTTGCACGGTCAGTACCGAGATAAATTTCCTGGTGATTATCCATCGCTTTCCATGCTGTATTCATATCCAGCAGGTTGATGAAGAAATCATTTGTCAATACTTCAGGGCGCTGTGTAAACACACCATGTTTAGAGCCATCAAAATTTGTATTCAATACACGCATACCACCGATCAATACAGTCAACTCAGGTGCTGATAATGTGAGCAACTGCGCTTTATCAATCAACAACTCTTCTGTAGATACTGCAAATTTTGTTTTTGAATAATTGCGGAAGCCATCAGCAAGTGGCTCCAGTACAGCAAATGATGCTATATCTGTTTGCGCCGTCGATGCATCTGTACGTCCGGGTGTAAATGGAACAGAAATATTTTGTCCTGCATCTTTCGCTGCTTTCTCTACACCTGCACATCCTGCGAGTACAATTAAATCGGCTAAAGAAATTTTCTTATCATTTCCACCGGCATTGAATTCTTTCTGAATGCTTTCCAATACACTCAATACTTTGATTAACTGCGCAGGATTATTCACAGCCCAATCTTTTTGCGGAGCTAAACGGATACGTGCTCCATTCGCGCCACCTCTTTTATCTGAACCACGGAAAGTAGAAGCAGAAGCCCATGCTGTGCTCACAAGTTGTGCAACAGTAAGGCCTGAATTGAGTACTTTATTTTTTAATGCTTCAATATCATTTGCATCTACGAGTGCATGGTCAACTTCAGGAACCGGATCCTGCCAGATCAGTTCTTCTGCCGGCACTTCTGGCCCCAGGTATCTTGCACGTGGGCCCATATCCCTATGTGTCAATTTGAACCATGCACGGGCAAATGCATCTGCAAACTGATCAGGGTTTTCTAAAAAGCGGCGTGATATTTTTTCATACACAGGATCGAAACGTAATGCAAGGTCTGTGGTCAACATCGTCGGGCGATGTTTCTTGTTGCTATCATATGCATCAGGAATAATATCGCCTGCATCTTTCGCTACCCATTGCTGCGCACCTGCAGGGCTTTTTGTCAACTCCCATTCAAAGTTGAAAAGGTTTTCAAAAAAATTATTACTCCATTTTGTTGGCGTCGTTGTCCATATTACTTCCAATCCACTGGTGATAGTATCTGCACCTATACCGGAGCCATAACTATTGCTCCAGCCTAATCCCTGTGCTTCGATGCCTGCTGCTTCGGGCTCTGCACCTACATGTGTAGAGGGCGCAGCGCCATGTGTTTTTCCGAATGAGTGCCCACCCGCAATCAATGCGACTGTTTCTTCATCATCCATAGCCATGCGGCCAAATGTATCACGGATATCTTTTGCTGCTTTTACAGGGTCAGGGTTCCCATCCGGCCCTTCGGGGTTTACATAGATCAATCCCATCTGTACAGCTGCTAATGGATTTTCCAGGTTGCGGGAATGTATTTTACCATCTGCATCATCATCGGATGATACTACGCCACCTTCTTTCGGTACACCTTCTGAACCATGTGCGTAGCGGATATCACCACCCAGCCATGTTCTTTCATTACCCCAATACACATCTTCGTCAGCTTCCCATCTGTCAACACGGCCACCTGCAAAACCAAATGTTTTAAAGCCCATCGATTCCAATGCGACATTACCTGTAAGGATTAATAAATCTGCCCATGATAATTTGCGGCCATATTTCTGTTTGATCGGCCATAACAAGCGGCGTGCTTTATCAAGGCTTACATTATCCGGCCAGCTATTCAATGGCGCAAAACGTTGTTGCCCTGAACCCGCACCACCACGGCCATCGCCAATACGGTAAGTACCGGCACTATGCCATGCCATACGAATAAACAAAGGGCCATAATGGCCAAAGTCTGCCGGCCACCAGGGTTGTGAATCCGTCATCAACGCATGCAGGTCATTTTTCACTGCTTGCAGGTCGAGGGTTTTAAACTCAGATGCATAATTAAAATCTTCTTCCATCGGGTTAGATAAAGAAGAGTGCTGGCGCAGAATATTTAATTTCAATTGATTCGGCCACCAGTCACGGTTACGGGTTCCGCCTCCACCTGTGTTCGATTTAGGAAGGCTTGCGTGAAAAGGGCATTTGCTGATGTCTTGCGATGTATCCATAATAATGTATTTAATACTTGCTTATAAAAAGGATTACAAATGTGTGACATTTTTTCTATAAACAAGATTGATTAATTTTATGATCTGATAGATAAAATCTATGACGTTTACACAATTGGAATATATCATCGCGGTAGATGCCTGGCGGCATTTTGCCACGGCTGCGGATAAATGCTTTATTACGCAACCCACGCTCAGTATGCAGATACAAAAACTGGAAGAAGAATTAGGTATCAAAATATTTGACCGCAGCAAACAGCCTGTTGTACCTACAGAAGCCGGTGCGGAAATCATTGCGCAGGCGCGGCAGATTATTGATGGGAAGAATCATTTGTGGGATACTGTTCAGTTGAAGAAAGGAATACTGGCAGGAGAACTACGTATTGGTATCATTCCCACACTAGCGCCCTATTTATTGCCATTGTTTATTCAATCGTTTACAAAAAAATATCCGCAGGTGCGATTAGTGGTGAATGAAATGATGACTGATTTACTCATTGCACGCTTGCGCGAAGGGAAGATTGATGCAGGCATATTGGTAACACCTTTGCAGGAAGCAGGCATTAAGGAGTATGTATTGTTTTATGAAGAAATGATGGCCTATGTATCGAAGAAAAATTCTGCTTATGCCAAAACATATGTATTGCCGCAGGATATTGACCCGAATAAATTATGGCTGCTTGAAGAAGGGCATTGCTTTCGTTCGCAGATAGAAAACTTATGTGAGCTGCGCAAGAGCAGTATCGAAGCCAGCCATTTTGAATACGAAGCCGGAAGTATTGAAACACTCAAACGCATGATTGAACTCAATGACGGTGTGACGATCATTCCTGAATTAGCAACGATTGATATGCCTGTTAAACAATTGCAATTAATCCGGCATTTTAAAAAACCTGTTCCTATGCGGGAAGTTAGTTTGGTCGTACATCGTAACCAGGTAAAGAAGCGGTTGATTGATATGTTGCGGCAGGAAATATTACAGGCAGTACCGGAAAAGATAAAAGCGAATAAAAGTGTGAATGTGGTAGCGGTTGATCGTGAAGCGTGAGTAGTGATACGTAAGGGAAGGTTGAGGTTAAGGTTGAGATGGAGAATAAGAAATAAAGAATGAGAAATGAGGAATAATGAATAATGAATATAAAGCCTAAAAAGAATCTTACCGGTACAAAATTAAATGTTATGAGAAAGACGATTTTTCTTTTCGTATGTGTATGTATAATTACTTCTTGCAAAGAAAAGGAACCTAAAGGGGAGTTTGTTACATACCATATAGAACAAGTACAACATAAAATTGTGATGAATGAACATTATATATATAGTGATAAGAAAAAGTCCCTTCAGATTCTCAATATTATCTAAATAAAATTATCAAATATGTCGATACGGTTAAACAAGGGAAACCTATAGTTTCTGTGGCGATAATCGATCAAAAATTTCCGGAAAATTCAGATTATATTAACTGGCAAAAAATATCGCGAAGTGTCTATTTTGAAGTTTGGTTCAATGAAGATAGTTTATCGAAAGATCGTTATTACATCGAAAAGGTTTTATTAAAATATTAAATAAGAAATGAAGAATAATAAATATGAAATAAGCAAATGTTTCATTTGCCCCGGAGGGGCTTCCTGTTTATAGAATAGTAAAATGATAGGGTGGCGGGCTCCGGAGGAGCCTCCCCATTATGTTTTATCCGGCTAGTCTTTTGATTTCTTTTGCCAGTGTTTGTTTCTCTTCGGTAGATTTTGTCCGTTTAATTGCTTCGGTATAATGTAAGATTGCTTTGTCGTTATTTATTCCTGCATATAAATAACCCAGCAGGCTATGATAATAATTATTGTCTGCCAGGTTAAGCTTTTCTGCTTCGTGTATTGCTTTTTTATGTCCGTATACTTTTGCAAAAGCGAATGTTCTGTTCAATGCTGTTATCGGTGAATACTCAATGAGGATAAGCTGATTATAGAGCTGTAAAATATACTCCCATTTATTTTGTTCTGTCGTTGCAGTATGCCAGTAGGCAATACTTGCTTCAAGATGATATTTTGAAACTTCATTTTTGCTGCATGCATTTATCAGGTAGTAATTTCCTTTTTCAATTAATGCTTTATCCCATAAGTTTTTATCTTGTTCAACAAACAGAACAGTTTCGCCATTCATATCTCTCCTGGCATCAAGCCGTGAAGTTTGAAAACACATCAAGGCGAGTAGCGCACTTGTTTGCGGCATATTTGTTAACGGATTTTCTGTCAGTGATAAAGTGAGCCGCATAGCTTCTGCGCAAAGGTCTTTCCGGATTAACTGATTTTTTGTTTTAGAAAAATAACCTTCGTTGAAAAGTAAATACAGCGTTTTTAAAACTGTATCTAACCGTGATTTGATATCTGTTTCGTTTAATGTTTTAATTTGAAAATTATCATTGCGCAGGATAGCCCTTGCTCTTGATAAACGTTTTTTAATGGTTTCCGTTTTTGTTAAAAAAGCATTCGCAATTTCTTCTATACTGAAACCACAAAGAATCTGAAGTGCCAGGCAGATTTGTGCTTCTGTCGAATTGGTGGCATTACATACTGCAAAGATCATAGACAGTTGGCTATCGGAAATATTCTCAATGCTAAATTCAAAATCAATTTGTGTTTCAGGTGTAAGTTGTTGTATCCCGTTTTTGACCTGCGTCTCAAAAACAGCAATATGTTTAAAGTAGTCTTTGGTTTTGTTTTTGGCAACTGTGTATAGCCATGCGATTGGGTTTTCAGGTATACCGTTTATCGCCCAGTTTTCGGTTGCTTTCAAAAAAGTATCACTGGCAATATCTTCAGCTATCTCAATATGTTTTAACCCAAAATGACGGCATATCACAGCCGTCATTTTAGAATATTCCTGCCGGAATAAGTGAGGTAAAAGCAAATCTGTTGAATTAGCTGTTGTCATCTGATGCGACGAGTTTTCGTACTTCAACGCTGCCCCCGACTAATAAAATGGGACATTGCCTTGCTATTTCCAAAGCTTCATCAATATCTTCTGTTTTTACAATGGTAAAGCCATTGATAAATTCTTTAATTTCTGTGTACGGCCCGTCGGTAACGATATTGCCGGGTTTAACTGTTTTTGCGTCTGTCATTGCAAGGCGGCTTCCCCTGTTCGCAAGTTTGTTTTGCGCAGCAATGCCTGCCATCCAGTTCATCCATTTTTCCAGCACCTGTTGCATTTGATCGGGCGATGGTTTAGCGTCAGGATTTACGCTGTTTCTGAAGATTAGTGCAAACTCTTTCATTTTTTTATGTTTTAATGTTCACCCTTATAACGATTGACATTCCCGGACGGGGACAAAGTTTGCGTTCTTTTTTCGGCTACTCCGATTTTATTTTTTGTTTGCGGTAGACCTCGCGTTCATGCGCAAGTTGTCTTTTTTTCTTTTTGGTTAAAACCTTACAACGAATAGTGCTTCCAACATTATAACATTCGAAAGGGATCGTTTTTTCAAAGGTTTTCCATGTAAGGTTGTCCTCTGACCACTCAAAAATCTTGTCAATAAAAGACTGGAGATACTTTGCTTCCGCCAATGTACTGTCTTGAGCGATTGGAGTCCAGTAGGTTTTTAAGGAATAAGATGTTTTTGTTGAATATTCAATAATGTAAGTAAATCCATCAAAACCATGTTTCCATCCTTTAATTGAGTCGTCAGTTGGAAGGTTGATAATGCGTGAAGTTTCTATAAAGTTGATTATCTCTTTAATAGTATCGGTATTAAGAGCTTTTTTGTTTATAAAAATTCTGCTAGTAGGTTTTTCATTTTTTGGCACATGCTCTGTCACCCATGAAGTAAGTTGTCCTGAATATGTATTATTGTTTGCTTGCCAGAGTTCAACAACCTGATTTGTTTTCCAAACTCTGAAATGGAAAGAAGATGTAGCAGTATCAAGACGTTGAAGTGATAAGTCCTTTAGGATTATATTCTGGTACTTAAACCAGGAAGAAGTGTCGCCATTTGCAGCTACAATATTTGTCACTTTTTGAGCCTGTCCTGATAGGAAGTTAGACAACAAGATCAGTATGGTTAAGAAATATTTCATAATCTACCACTGCTGCACAATCACACACACCTGCTCATCCCGCAAGGCAAACTCTTTAGCACCCCATGGGCGGAGGGTAACTTCTTTCAGATTGGGATGTAAAAATTCAGGGTGAGATGCAGCAACTTTTGTATATACTTCTTCAATGTTTTTGGTAACGAGGCGGAACTCAGGGTTATGTTCTTTTGCGAGTGGGGCATGTTCAAAAAGCATGATGCTTAATCCATCTTTGTTGAGCACACAAAAAGGCTGCGGCGATTGTATTTCATTATGCCCTATGGCAAAGCCTAAACAATCGACAAACATTTTAATGCCATCGGCAATATTTGCGTAATAGACATTTGGGATGAGTTGTTGAAAGGTCATGGTTGGGATTTATTTAACGGGAGAAGTTAAATTATTTTTCTGTATTTACTACTTCTTCAGCAGCGAATTCATTAAAGAGCGTAAGCATAATCTGATATTTTTCTTTTCGTGAAGACTTACCAAAATAAATGGAAATATCTCTTACGCCTTTTTCATTTTCATTGCGTGTAGAATATTGAGCAATATCTCCAACGAAGTTGTCATATTCTGTTTTTTGTTTTGTCGAAAGCGGTGCAAATATTTCTTTAAGCTTATTGTAAAAAAGTTCCCCTTCTTTTTTATTGTTAAAGTCAACCTCCCATTCTAGGCCCATAACCTTTTTGGTTGTAGATGTTTCTACAAGCCGCACAATTATCTGGCCTGATCGTATTTTAAATCCTGCAATTGGGCTTTTACTAAAAGAGAATTTATGCCCGGAAGTCCATGCTTCTTCCTTTGTTTCCAAAAATAATGAAGCACTTAAACTCCACTGGTTGACAACGGTGTCGTTGTATTTTAAATCAGCAACACGTTCAAAACTGTCAACTATTGAACTGGAAGCTTTATAAATATTTACATCGAAAAACAATTGCCTGACTGCTTTATCAAAGCTTGCAGGCTGCGATAGAACGCTGATTGACTTGGATAGTGTAAGAAGTATGAGTAAAATCCGGAGCATGGTTTAATGATATAATATTAAATATACGAAGTGGGAATCAGTTACAATAGTTGTTGACTTGTTTTATGCTGCAGCGGGTCCGGCGGCTATACACATAAGCTATGAGACGAGACAACTTGTTCCGATTATTTCGGGATCGCTTAGGAAGAGTAGAGACAGACTCGCGGGGAAGTAGTAGTTACATGCCATCAGATGGTCGTTAGAATTTATTGTTAATATCGCGGCGGGCCATTCCGGAATGCAAAAAAAGCTGCGATCTTAATGGTATTAAAATCAACTGCAATGAAAAAAAGCTACGCACTGGTTGGAATGATATCATTCATTTTATTGTGTGGATGTAGTAAAGACATACTGAAGAGCTATGAGAACAGGATTATTGGTACATGGCGGATAACGGACATCAATAAATTTGGGTTGGGTGGGGATATTGATAACCTGCCTTTCCAGGAGGGAACCTTTACATTCAACGAAAATGGAACTTTGACCTATGTAAATGCGGCAAATGTCAGTTTTAATGGAAGCTGGGAAATCAGAAAGAGAATAGTCAATGGAGAAACAATCCGCACATTGCAAATAACAGCCATTGATTTTACAAACCAACAGGTATTGACAGAGTATTACGACGACATGTACTTCACCGGCACCAATCATTTTAAGGCAAGTATCAATTCTACGTTACGTACCTATGTGACACATTTTCGCAGGTAGTTGTTAGCTGCATTAACAAGACTGCTAGAGTATTACTTCAATTTCCCGCAAGTTGCACTTACGGTTAAGCATATTGAAGCCTTTCAGGCTTCATCAGTAGAGAGGAGTCTTCCTATCCCGAAGGGATATAACATGAATAGATAAAATAGTCGGGTTGCGACAGCAACCACGAAGTGGTTGAAATTATTTACGCCTTTGTTGGTGTTTGAACTTAAGCTTTTTCTTTCATAAAACCCTACACCAACAAACGATCTCGAACAATTACCCTGATAGTAAATCCTTTCAATAAGTATTTGTTGGTGCAGCGAACTTTAATGAAACTTGCTATAGATTGAACACCAACAAAGGCGTAAGTTCGATAAATGGTTTATTTGTTTGATGTCAAGGAATACCAATTGTCTACTTTCAGGTGGCCATAATGGAAATCTTTGATTGTGTTGTTCCATTTTAATATGACATATAATATTGTAAGGATTGTGGGCAAGAAGAATAATACCTTCCAGCCAATGTTGAATTTATCTAAATCTGATAAATCAACTTTTAGGCCGTATTTGACAATGAAATAACTTAGACCAAACACAATGAGCCCTGCAAATCCGGGAAAAACTAAAAAAGCATTATAGTCTTTCGAAAGACCAATGTGTTTGTCAATTCTATATTCCTTAAGGTTTCTCTGATATTTTTTCTTTTTTTTAAGTCGATACTCCAGAGAAGTTACAAATTCGTTAGAAATACTTTCGAAAAGTATCTCAATACGAATAAAGTCTTTTGGTTCCCAATTGTTGAGTTTAAACTCTAAAACAGCAGGTTGAATCTCTTTTGTCTCGCAGTTTGTAAATTCATTTGAAGATGAAATGTTGAGACTGATTATATTGGTGAATCCGGATAAGTTCAATTTGGGCAAAATGTGAAAGTCGTCAGAATTAAGCGTCGTGGTTCCGGTATTTTTTAAAAACAGGGATATCTTGTTTAGCTGTTCAATCTCCATTCCATTTAGTGTAATCTTTAAATTATTTTCAAACTCATTTGGTTTATTTAATAGTTTTTCAATGGATGCTTCCTTTACTGAAATATCCTTGTCATCGTCACGAAAGGTTTTTGCTATCCATACAAATACTAAACTTAAAATTGATATTAGCCCAAAAAGTAGGCCCCAGTCTATGGTAATTTCAATGTGGTTAAATAATTTGTCAAACATTGCGAATGATGGTTTGTTGATTGGCTTGCCTATAACGGCTACGGCTTGGCGATATGGCGCCATTTGAAAATCGGCAAGCCCGTAACCGCAGTTGATTAAAGATACAAAAGCTCATTGTTTATTTACGCCGTTGGATCAATTGTCGGTTTTGATGTCTAAAGGTACTACGCCAACAACACTGTTATGTGTTTACTTCGAACGAGGCTCGGCTGAGAAGGAAACTGTTTTTATGTTGCGGCGAGCCCGGCGGCTAAGCACATGGCTATTTTAAATGTGAGCATTTAACGAAGAATCTTACTATCCTTGAAATTTTCTAAGTGGTTTAATGCATTTGGCATCAATGATATGGACGTTTCTTTCGAATATTTTTTTGCCTTGTTGCTTGCCGTTGAATATGTATAAATGGTATTGTCATTGTCGTAAAACTCTTCTCGTCGATAGAATTCCCCTTTTTTATCTATAAGTGTAATCTTGGCAAATACAATCTTGTTTGCTTTATAATAATAGACAATGTTTAATGTGATATCTGTTCCACCATTGTATTCAACCAGATAGAGAGTATCTCTTTTTACAGTTCCTAATCTGTAAAGAGTCCAGCCTCCAACTGTCTTACCACTTCTTTTACGCTTAGTAAAACCTTCTTCTACATAATATAAGTAATTGGAATTTTGAATATTGTCTAATTTGTAGATTGAGTCAATGTAAGCAACATAGGTATTGATGTTCTTTATTTTTGTTGTATCAGTTTGTCCAAAAAGTTGGCTGGAAATGCAAAGGATACAGCATGTAATCAATATATATTTTAATATTTCACCCATTTAATCTTTACTAAAGAATAAATATACACCACTCTTTCACGTACATCAAAATGCATATTCAGGAGTACACCCCGCATATGTTCAGTAGAATTACCGAACGATGAAGTGAGTGACACAACAGGCGATCATAGTAGCACTACAGTCCACCCAAAAATTTGGCTTTCATAGCACTGGATTTTGAAATATATTTACCCGCTTTTTGGCCATATCAATTTTCTTCACGACAAAACGCTTTTATAGTGAGTAAAAAATTAAGAAGCTACGATTGGTTCGGTAAGTCCGACAAGATGGGATTTGTGCACCGTTCATGGTTGCGTAACCAGGGCTATCCCGATGATTATTTCCAGGGCAAACCTGTTATCGGTATTTGTAACACATGGTCTGACCTGACGCCCTGCAACGGCCATTTCCGTGAGTTTGCAGAGATCGTAAAAAGAGGAGTGGTAGAAGCTGGCGGTTTCCCTGTAGAGTTCCCGGTTACATCCTTAGGCGAAACGATTATGCGCCCGACAACGATGCTGTTCCGCAACCTCGCGGCGATGGATACAGAAGAATCGATCCGTGCCAACCCGATTGATGGTGTGGTATTGCTGACGGGTTGTGATAAAACAACGCCTTCTACTGTGATGGGCGCCTGTAGCGTAGACCTGCCAACGATTGTAGTGCCCGGTGGCCCGATGCTGAA
>Ga0164241_10001999_pt1 | contig 23185 bp, 21 predicted proteins | sample OricomyardsoilBY_FD_108780 | JGI IMG/M metagenome (GOLD analysis project Ga0164241, IMG submission 108780) | Backyard soil microbial communities from Emeryville, California, USA - Original compost - Back yard soil (BY) | ecosystem: Environmental > Terrestrial > Soil > Unclassified | place: USA... | reverse complement strand
GTGGCGGGCAAGGCCGCCAGGCGCTTCTTCCACTGCTTGAGGCTTTGCGTGCTGACGCCCAGGTCGCGGGCGATCTGCTCGACGGATTTGCCGCCTGGGAGCCACAGCTCCACGGCATTCCGCGTGAAAGACTCGTCGTATCGTTGGGATTTGCGTTGCGTTTGGTTTTCAGTGTTCATGGCGTGGCGTGCGTTAGCTCACACAATCACCCAACACTTGTCCACCAATTCGAGGCAAAGGCCACTTTCTAGCGGCATGGGTTTGGCTAGTCGGGTTCCGCCATAGCCGTTGGTTTTTTATTTTATGGTTGCCGTTGTCGGCACGGTTGCCAGCTTTGCCTCAATTTTTATGGCGGCCCTCCCGCCACAACCGCTGCACGCGTTTGACGTTCAGCAGGCATCGTCGAATACCCGCTGAACGGGGGGTGATTGATTCCGCAAAATTTGATTGGCCTTTCCCGCGCCGATTTGTTACATAATTTCCTTATCCAATTATGGGATCACTGAAAAAACGCCGTAAGGCAAAAATCAACAAACATAAACGGCGCAAGAAGCTGCGCTTAAACCGTCACAAGAAGCGCACCTGGCAGAAATAACCTGCCATTCGCCTGTGATTTACAGCCGTTCGCGGCGGTTGTCTGATGCAACTGCCGCGAACGGTCTTTTTTTGCGGTGAAACATCGTTTTCAAAAACATTACACCCGGGAGGAGGCGCAGACGCTGCTGCCGCAACTGCGCGGCTGGCTGGCGGATCTGAACCGGCTGCGCGCGGAGGCGGAGCGTTATGACCAGCGCCTGGGCGGACTCAACACCGAGGGCCAGGACACGGGCGGCGAGACGGTCAACAACTGGATCCGCGCCCTGGCCGAAATGCAGCAACTGCTCGTGGAATTTCAGCGCCGTGAAATTTTCATCAAGGATTTGTCGCGCGGGCTGGTGGATTTTCCCGCGCTCATCGGCGGCAAGGAGGTTTTTCTCTGCTGGGAAGCCGACGAGGACACGGTCGAGTTCTGGCACGATCTGGAAACCGGCTACGGCGGCCGCGAGAAACTGGATTAGTTATTTTCCCGCGCGGCCCGTGTGCTGCGGATTGGCCCGCCACATCGGCCACGGGCTTTTTGCCGGCGGCGCGGTGTTGGTCGGCGGTTCCATGGCGTATAAATAAAAGCCGTCGCACAGGTGGATGATGCCCTGTTCATCCAAAGCCGGCGAGGAAAGGAGGCTGCTCTGGAGCGGCCCGCCCCAAAGAAACGTGCCGCGCGAACTGTCAAAAGCGCACAATCTGCGCCACGGGTTTGAAAAATAAACCGTTCCCGCCGTCGTCACCACGGGCGTCATGTCGAGCTTGAATTCCGTGGGATGCCGCCACCGCAACTTGCCGTCGGGCGTGAGGGAGATGTGAACCCGGTTCGCCATCAGGTAAAGATTTCCCTCGGCGTCCAGCACCGGCGAGGAACTGGTGTAACCGTCCGTGTGCAATTTCCATTGTTGCGTTCCATCCGGCTCGAACGCGTAACAATTTCCGTCCGTCGAGGTGAAGTAAATCGTGCCATCCGCGCCGATGGTGGGCGAGGCGGTGATCTCCGCGCCGGTGGTGAATTTCCATTTCAGATTTCCGTCGGGAGCGAGTGCGTAAAAATTTTTGTCATGCGATCCAAAATAAATGGTGCCGTCCGGCGCGATGGCGGGTGATGAGGAGATGATGTTGCTGGTGGCGAATTTCCATTTCAACGAACCGTCGGGCTTCAGCGCATAAAAAGTTTTGTCCCACGAACCGAAATAAACGGTGCCGTCCGTGGCGATGGCGGGCGAGGAATCCACCCACGCGCCGGTGGCGAACGTCCACTTCAGCTTTCCGTCCGGCGTCACTGCGTAGAATTTCCAGTCCCGCGATCCGAAATAAACGGTGCCGTCCGCCGCGACCGCCGGCGACGACTTGATTTCGCGGCCCGCCTTGAATTTCCATTTTCCCTTGCCGTCTGGCGTCACCGCAAGCATCCAGCCGTCAAACGTGCCGAGGTAGATCGTGCCGTCCGGCGCGAGGGCAGGAGAACATTCAGTGCCGTGATCGGGCAGTTTGAACCGCCAGAGGTTCGTGCCCGCCGCCGGTTCCTGCGCGTTGGCGGAAAAAAACAGCAGCATGGCCGGCAGCAGACATATCCATAATTTCATCGCCGCCAGTAAAACTTCAAAACCGCCGGACTGCAAATGCAAATGCGGCAGCGGCTCGATTTGTCCCGCTGAAGAGCGCGCCCGCCCCGGGCGCGGCCGACGACGCTCTCGTCGTCGGCCCGGACAGGCGTGGAAATTTCGTGCTATTCCATCTCTTTTGGACACGCGCGAAGAGTTCGACGCGGGGGCGCGTCGAACCACAGCCGGGGCGGCTGCGCTCCCCAAACTTAAATTGAACCACCACTGCAAACGCCGCGCGCTTGCAACTTTCGGCGGTGCGGACTACCTTGCGCGCCCTATGGAAAAAGTTGTCATCATCGGTTCCGGCCCCGCCGGCTGGACGGCCGCGCTTTACACCGCCCGCGCGCAGCTCGCGCCGCTCGTGCTCACCGGCAAACAGCCCGGCGGCCTGCTCACCACCACGAGCATCGTGGAAAATTTCCCCGGCTTTCCCGAAGGCGTGGACGGTTATGAATTGATGACGCGGATGCAGAAACAGGCCGAACGCTTCGGCGCGAAAACCAGTTTCGGCGTCGTCGAGTCCGTGGATTTTTCCCAGCGGCCGTTCACGCTGACCGTGGATGGTGAAAAAGTCGTGGCGGAAACCCTCATCATCGCCACCGGCGCGAGCCACAAACATCTCGGCGTGCCGGGCGAGGATTTGCTGGAGACGAAGGGCGTGACGTATTGCGCGACGTGTGACGGCGCGCTGCCGGTTTTTCGCAATCAGCCGCTCGTCGTCGTGGGCGGCGGCGATTCGGCCTGCGAAGAGGCGCTGTATTTGACGCGCTTTGGCTCGGAAGTTTTTCTCGTGCATCGCCGCGACAGTTTGCGCGCGTCCAAAATCATGCAGGATCGGGTTCATGCGCATACGAAAATCAAACCGGTCTGGGATTCCGTCGTCACCGAGGTGCTCGACGTGAAGCAGGACAAGGTGACGGGCGTGAAATTGAAAAATTTGAAGACCGGCGCGGAAAGCATTTTGAACTGCGCGGGCGTCTTCATCGCCATCGGCCATGTGCCGAACACGGAACTGTTCAAAGGCGCGATTACGACCGACGAAAACGGTTTCATCGTGCCGCAGTCGGGCACGATGACGAATGTGCCCGGCGTGTTCGTCGCCGGCGATTGCGCCGATCATGTGTATCGCCAGGCCATCACGGCGGCGGGCGCGGGCTGCGCGGCGGCGATTGACGCGGAACGCTTTCTCACGGCGGAGAACCAGTGATTTGCGGGAGCAGGTTTTCCAACCTGTCCCACTCCTATTCGCCTGCCGTTGCCGGGAACAGCCGGCTTCACGGCGGGAAAAAAAGAAGATTAACCGTTTCCTCCAGAAATCTTCGTTGACGGTTTGGCATGGGCAGCTAGAATACCTGTTCGATTTCGGTGACAGTTTGCAATGAGGGAATCAACTGGAACCGATCACAATTACAATTAAAATTATGGCAGTAAAAGTAGCAATCAACGGATTCGGCCGCATCGGCCGGATGGTCTTCCAGGCGCTCTGTGACCAGGGTTTGCTGGGCAAATCAATTGATGTCGTCGCCGTCGTGGACGTGTCCACGGACGCGAATTATTTCGCCTACCAGATGAAATACGATTCCATTCACGGCAAGTTCAAGCACGCCGTGACGACGGAAAAGAGCGACGCTTCTTTGGCGGAACCTGACATCATCGTGGTCAACGGTCACAAGATCAAGTGCGTCGGCGCGGTGAAAGACCTCGCCACCCTGCCGTGGAAGGCGCTCGGCGTGGACATCGTGATCGAATCCACCGGCCTCTTCACCGACAGCGAAAAGGCGAAAGCCCATCTCGCCGCCGGCGCGAAGAAAGTCATCATTTCCGCGCCCGGCAAAGGCGAAGTCAAAACCGTCGTCATGGGCGTCAATGAAGGCGAATACGACGCGGCCAAGCACAACATCATTTCCAACGCGTCCTGCACCACGAACTGCCTCGCGCCGCTCGTGCATGTGCTGCTCAAGGACGGTTTCGGCATCGAGACCGGGTTGATGACCACGATCCACGCGATGACGGCCACGCAGAAAACCGTGGACGGCCCGTCCAAAAAAGATTGGCGCGGCGGTCGCGCGGCGAGCATCAACATCATTCCCAGCACCACCGGCGCGGCCAAGGCCGTTGGCGAAGTGCTGCCCGTCACGAAGGGCAAGCTCACCGGCATGTCTTTCCGCATCCCGACGGCGGATGTTTCCGTGGTTGACCTTACCGTCCGCACCACGAAGGACACGAGCATCGAGGAGATTGACGCCGCGTTGAAGAACGCGTCCAAGACCTACCTCAAGGACATTCTCGGCGTATCCGAGGAAGAACTGGTTTCCACCGACTTCATCCACGACAACCGCAGTTCTATCTACGACAGCCTGGCGACCTTGCAGAACAATCTCAAGGGCGAGAAACGCTTCTTCAAGATCGTGAGCTGGTATGACAACGAATGGGGCTACAGCAACCGCGTCGTTGACCTCGTGAAATACATCACGGCCAAAGGAATCTGATTCTCCAGGAAGAATTCAAAACGGCGGCTCCGCAAGGAGCCGCCGTTTTTTGTTTGTTGTAAAAGGTGAATCAGGGTTCGCAGCCTATTCTTGCATTAGCTTCGTCTCTCATTTTTTTGACAAAATCTTTGACGCACCTGCCTGAGAGCTCGCTGCGTGCACCAAGCCTGATATGGAAGCGTTATCATCCTCTTGGCCAGTCGTGATGTCCAATGTCCTGGCTCGGAGTGCGTGTGAATGGTAAACGCGAGCGTATCCCCTCGATCCTCGAAATAGAACTCTGAAACACCTCGCTCGGCATGTCCTGATAAAGTTTCATACGTGAAACCAAGTCGCCTATCGCTCTCAATCATACTACAAATCCTTACGGCGAACTCCATGCAGATGCCAAAACCAATCGGAGGCACGATGGCTCTCTGAAGAATAATGTCTCCAACCTGCATCTTCCTTCCTGCTGCCTTCCACTCGGCCTCAAAGCGCATGATGTGTGACGGAAAAATATCATAATCAAAAAGAAAACTCGTCTGCCAATTGCCAATTGGTCCACTGACATCTAAATCAATCGAACTGGTGCGCTCGGGCAAAGATCGTGCATCGGAAAAATTTGGAGCAAACCCTTTCGCCTCGCGAAAAGTAATTGCTGGTCGTGCGATACATGGGCGGAGTTTCATGCGCGAAGCTAACTTCTAGGTGACCTGAATTTTGGCTGTCTTTTGCAGCCTATCTCCCGGATTTTGCAGCCTAATTCCCAATTCACGTTCCGACTCTATGCCCGGCTTGGAAAGCTGTCCATGAGATTTTTCCCGCAATTCAGCTTCTATTGGCGGCACGGATTTCTATCCGAATGCCGGGCGCATATAAAAAAATGAGCCGCCGCTCATTTAGCTGTCCCGTCAGGGACATTTGAAAATAGCCCGGCGTTTTAACGCCGGGGTTGCTGGCCGGATGAAACGAGTCCCGCAGGGACGGCTGAACGTCGGCCTGACTTTTGTCAGCCGTCTCTGCGAGACTCAACAGCCTTGAAAACCCGACCCGGCATTGAAATGCCGGGCTATTTTCAAATGTTCCTGCGGAACCAAAACCCCGCCGGCAAGACTGCTTGTTTTTTAATAGCCACCTTGCTTTGTAGAAAGCTTTCACTAACACCCTGCTTTAGCGGGGTGTGACCGTCGGCGCTATTTGGAAAAACCGTTTCAAACGGTTTTCCCGCTCGGTGGATTATCTTCCACCGCGTTGAAACGCGGTGTTAATGAGATGGCTTCTACAAAGCATAGCACTTCTCCTCCGCCGACAAAATGTCGGCGGCACTTTTTCAGAAGTCTCAGATCATTTCTTTATTCCGATTCGGACGCAACTGTTGGCGACCGGCGGTGTTAATTCCGTCAGAACAAAAAGGAACTTATGAAATACTTGATAACCATGGTCGCCGTCCTGCTGGGCGGATCGTTGCCGGCGGTGCAGGCGCAGACGACCAACGTGCCGCAGACGGACATTGAGATGCTGGAGTTGCAGCCGGATGGGATCATCGTCAAAGGCTTCGGCCCGGCGGGTTCGGTGAGCGTGGGGGAGGGGAGCTTGTCCGTGCGGGTGAAGGAATCGTTCAACGTGGACACCGGCGGCAAGCTGGAGGGGTTGACGCTGAATTATGCGGACGGACGAAATCGCGAGCGCGCGGTGATTGACTATGAGGAAATCGCGCCGTTGCTCAAAGGAATGGATTATCTCCAGTCGGTCACTTACGACGTGACGAGCTTGTCGGGTTTTGAAGCAGCGTTTCAAACGAAGTCCGGCTGCCGGGTGAGCGCTTTTGGCAGCCAGCGGCACACGGCCATTCAGCTTTTCATCCAGTTTGAAGGCGCTCCCAAAATCGAACTGAATTCCGATCAGGCCGCCCAGTTGCGAAATGTCATCGCCCAAGGCCTGGACATGCTGAACAGCTTGCGGGCGGCGAAATGATTTGTTCTTAATCGGAAATCGTTTCCGTAACGAGATGTTTCCAAAGCTTCCTTTTTTGATGCGAGGCGTCTTTTTCCCGAGTTGAAATAAAACGAGTTTAAGTCCGGCGATCAAGATTGGAACCACTGTGATGCCTGACCGTCCCGGCCTGGGCGAGGCGTCGCTTGCAGATGCCGGCAAAATATTTTGCCGCGCATAAAATTTCTTTTAACCGGCCGGCGCTGGCGTTCGTCTGACTCACCAATCAGGGTTCATGAAGCGCGCGTTCACATTGATCGAATTGCTGGTCGTGATTGCCATCATCGCGATTTTGGCGGCGTTGCTGATGCCGGCGCTGACCGCCGCCAAAGCGAGGGCATGGCGGGCGGTGGATTTGAACAATCTCAAGGAATTTGGCATGGCGATGAATATCGTGGCCGGCGACGAGGAAGACCGGATGCCGTGGCCGAACTGGGCTTCCGGCGAGCAGACGAACCAATGGCAAGGCTGGCTTTACACTTTGAACAAAACGGCCGGCGGCCCGGCGCAATTCAAGGCGGAGACGGGATTGTTCTGGCCGATTCTCAAAAGCCCGAAACTTTATTACTGTCCGAGCGACGACACCAACAGCGCGCTCTTCAAGATGCGCGGCCAGCAGATTTCGAGCTATGTGATGAACGGCGCGGTCTGCGGTTACGGCCGGGGGATAAACCCGCCGGCGAAATTGAGCCAGCTCTCGCCGTCCGGCGTGGCTTTCTGGGAATGTGCCAACAACACGGAAGAGGAAAACAAAACGCTTTTCAATGACGGCGCGAGCAGCCCGGACGAAAACACCAGCGCCCGTCACGGCAACGTGGCGATCTTCGGCGTGTTTGATGGTTCGGCCCGGCTGATGAAGCTGGTGCAATGGGCGGCCACGGCGAAGGAAACCACGGCGAACGAATTATGGTGTTTTCCCAGCGCCTTGAACGGCCGGTAAATTTCCGCTGAGCCGGCGAATTTCAAGGTTCACATTCCGCGTCTGAGGCTTGCGTCTCAAACGGAATTTCTACAAACTGGCCGCCGCTATAACCTTTGGAATTTTATCCGGGCATGAATCATTTCCCTCGTTTGCTGGCGCGCTGGTTGGTCGTGGTCGGGCTGATGGTTGTCAGCCTGCGGACGGACGCGCAGGGTTTCGGCCTGGGCGTGACGACTTCGACCAACCTGGTTGTGGGCACGAATTCCGTGATCTACTACATCAGCCTGACCAATCAAACGGGCTTCCTGTTGCAGACGGTGCGCGTGACAAATACGTTTTCCGCCGACGTGACGCTTTTGGACGCGACGAACAGCCAAGGAACCAACTACATTGATTCATCCAGCTTCGTTTTCAATCTCGGCCCGATGACGAACGAAGCCGTCGCCCAAATGGCCGTGGCCGTCCAGCCGGCGACGACCGGATTTCTCACCAATTCAATCATCGCCGTCAACTTTCAAACCGCCGCCGCCGCCACGAACAGCGTAGTGCGGGTGATCGCCACGCCGGCGGATCTGGCGGTGGCCATCGCCGGCCCGGTTCAGCCGGTCATCGTGAATGATCTGACATCCTACAGCGTGATGCTGACCAATTTGGGGCCGGGCACCGCCCGCGGCGTAGTTTTGACAAATGCGCTGCCGCCCGGATTGATCCTCAAGGCCGTGAACCACGCTTATACGCAGTCGGGCAGCAATTTGGTTTTCAACTTGGGCGCGCTGGCAAGTGGTGGCTGGACAAATATTCAGATTTCATTTCAACCAACCAATGCGAGCGTGCTGGTTTTTTCGGCGATGGTCAGTGCTTCAAATTTGTCGGATAACAACACCAATAATAATTTTGCCAGCATCAACGTCCCGGTCATCAATTATCTGGCGGGCACGCTGGTGGCCGTCACCAATTCCGCGCAGATCACTAATCCGCAAAACGGACTGACGGAACAAACCATCTTGGTTTCCAACATCGGCACGAACGATGTCCCGGCGGTGCGAGTCGTGGTGTCGGGGTTGACCAACCGGCTGGTCAACGTCGTCGGCACGAACAACGGCAATCCCTTCGTGGTTTATGGAACGAGGCTGGCGGCGGGAAACAGCGTGAGTCTTTTGCTGGAATACTTTCCGCGCGGTTCCTTTCTGTTCACCAACGGCCAGTTGCACGCGTTCGCCGTGCCGCTGCCTGACTGGACGCCGCCGCCCGTCGCTGTGACGAAAACCAACGTCAACATCCGCCGCCTCGTCAAGCTGGCTGACGGCAACATGCTGGTGGAATTTCCCGCCACCGCAGGCCGGTCTTACACGATGGTCTATAGCGACAATGTTTTGTTTTCCAACGCTCTGATCGCGCCGCCTTCCGTCACGGCCACAGCCAATGAAATCCAATGGATTGACTACGGACCGCCGACCACCGTGAGCGCGCCGACCAATGCCGGCGTCCGTTTTTACCGCGTGTTCCAAAACCCCTGACACCATGGCGATGTTGCTCCAGCATTTTCTAAAATGTTTCCGTCGCCCATGCGTGTGGGCGGCCTGCGGTTTCACGGGACTGGCGTTGTCCGCCTCGGCCCAGCCGGAAATTTACGGCCAGCCGGACAGCAGCAAATTCATTTTGATTCCACCGCAGGCGGACGACTGGACGCGGCATTTTCGCATCGGCGCATTGGTGGGATTGGGCATCAGCGCTGATTTTAACACGAGAGGAACTTTCAACATTTCCGGCAACGATCCGGCGAAGGGCATTTACGATGACGGCTATGTCCGCCCGGACGGCCAGACGGCGAATGACGGCTACACTGGTTATTGGGGCTATAACAAGGCTTCCCAATACAACGCCGCCGCGCATACTTTAGAGATGCACGCGTCCTCGGGTTTTTCCACCGCCGGCAGTTCCAGTGCAGACGCCGGACCTTTGCCCGGTTTTGAGTTGGCCTACGGCGACAACTACTGGTATTGGAAACACGCGCGCGTCGGGTGGGAACTGGGTTTTGGCTTGCTGCCGATCAGTATTTCGGACAGCCATTCGATGTCCGGGACGGCGAGTCAAACGACCTATACTTTTGACACGGGCAACATCATTGTTCCGGGTGCGCCGTATCAGGGCGGGGCCAGCGGGCCGGGGCCGATTATTCCGCAGCAGCCTTTTAAGCAGGAAACTCAAACATTCCAAAACCAGACGATCACCGGTTCCCGTTCCTTGGATGTAAATCTTTACACGATCCGGCTGGGGCCGTCGTTTTTTTGGGATATTTCTGAAAAGTTCGGGATGTCCTTGGGCGCCGGCCCGGCTATCGGGGTGGTTTCGGGCAGCTATAATTACAACGAAGTTGTCACGATCAACGGTGTTCCTTCCCACAACTACGGAAAGGCAAATGGCACCGAAGTGGTCTATGGCGGCTATGTGAACGGAGCCTTGATGTATCACATCAAGGACGATGACAAGAACGGCGACCTCTTCATCAGCGCACAATACATGCCCATGAGCAGCGCGACCATTGGCGGCGGCGGACGGGAAGGCCGGTTGAACCTGGGCGGACAGGTTTATGTTTCCGCCGGCATCAACTGGCCGTTTTGAATTTTTCGCAAACCGTTGCGAAATCTGTCAGGGAATAACCGTTTTCACGCCGGCACAGTTGTCAATCTCCGGCGGTTTTGATGAAGAGGAGTTCTTAAAACGGCAGCAGTTTGGCCGGTTCGGGTTTGTGGTCAACGGTGTTATTTTCGGGCAGATTCCACACCGCCTGGCAATGTTCGCAGTAACACTGATGGGCGATGATGTGGAAGATAATTCCCAGATGCAGCATGATGGTCGGCAGGACAAATTTGCGCGTCATTTGCGGATAATTTACCCGCAGTGAACCGCATGAAGGACAGTGCAGCGCCCGGTCCAGGACTTCCGGAACCTTGGCGCGCAGGAGTTCAGTGACGCCTTCAAACTGGCCGGCCCGCACCTGAACCCGATACGTGACGCGGGGCGGCCGCAAAAAAAGAAAATACCGGAAAAATTTGTCGTCGTAGGTCCGCGCTTCCAGCCCTGTGTCCTTCAGAAACGCCTCGAGAACTCTGCCGGCTTCCAAGTCCTCAAAGACCGCCACGTCCAGCCACGCTTGATGGCCCAGTGATGGATTCATAGCTATCATTTGCCCACCTTCCGCCCCTTGTCAAATAATCTTCTGAAGAACGCCACCCTGAAGGAGCGCGCAAATGACGACGGCGGCGGCTTATCGTTTCGGCCGGGGCGGCTCGAATTTTTTCAGCCCGACCTCGTGGGCGATGTCATCAAATTCCTCGCGGCTGACATTGTCGAGATGTTTGCCGCGCGCCTTGAGCTGCTCATTGATTTTGATGGCCTGCTCGGTCATCTGCGCGTGCGTGTCCTTGGAGCCGCCGACCAGCGTGAAATTATCGCCTCTGGTGATGCGTTTGCTGCCGTCGGAATCCAGGCCGAGGCCGAGCATCCGGGCTTTGCGTTTAATTTTTTTGGCGTTGGCCATGAAATAAATTAAAGCCGAAAAATCAGCGGGTCAATTGAATCCATTTCCGGCCGCAAACCAATTTATGCCTGGCCACGGGTTGAACACGGATTTATTTCGGCACGAATTTCACGAATTGACGCGGTCAATTTGATTTAACGCCCGCTCAATCCTTGCCAGCACTTTTTCTTTGCCCAGCACTTCGAGCAGATGATACAGGCTCGGGCCGGCGGTGTTGCCAGTCAAAGCAAGGCGGGTTGGATGAACTAAAACGCCAGCCTTCACGCCGAGTGCTTTCGCGGTTTCTTTGAGCGCGGCCTCGAGATTTGCGGCGGTGAAGGAATCCAGCTTGGCAAATGCGTCGCGAAGTTTTTGCAGGCGTGGTTTATTTTCAGGAACAAAATCTTTCGCGGCGGCTTCAGGCTGGCAAATAATTTCGTCGCGGAAATAAAATCCGGCATAGGCGGGCAGTTCGCTGAAGGTTTTGATTTTTCCTTTGCAGGTGTCGAGCGCGGCTTTGACGTAATTCACGTCAAATTTATTGGTGTCAACACCGGCCTTGGCGAAGGCGTGAACGCCGAGTTCGTAAAAGCGGTCGCCGGTCAATTCGCGGCAGTATTCGCCCTGCAACCACATGAGTTTTTCGTAATCGAACTTGGCGTTGTGCCGGAGAATCTGCGGCAGGTCGAAACGCTCCACGACTTCGGCGAGCGAAAGTTTTTCGGTGTTGTCCTTGGGCGACCAGCCGAGGAGGCACAGGTAATTGTTCACGGCTTCGGCGAGAAAACCGTCGTCCATGTAGCTGGTCATGGACGCGCCTTGGTCGCGCTTGCTCATTTTGCTGCCGTCGGAATTCAGGATGAGCGGAATGTGCGCATACTGGGGCGGCTCGACGCCGAACGCGCGGAAGAGCGCGATGTGTTTGGCGGTGTTGCTCAAATGATCCTCGCCGCGAATGACGTGCGTGATGCCCATTTCCAGATCGTCCACGACATTGACGAAGTGGAACACCGGCTGGCCGTCGCTGCGGACAAGCACCCAGTCGGGATCGGCCTCCTCGCGGTCGGTGAGCGGGCGCACGACATCGCCGACGACGAGGTCGGGAATGAGAACCGGTACGCGCGTCCTGCGAAATTTGATGGTGCCGTCGGCCTGTTTGTAGGCAAGATCGCGGGCGAGCAGAGCTTCGATGCGGGTGAGGTAATTTTCTTTGCGCTGCGATTGGAAATACGGCCCGCGCTCACCTTTGCTCGGCCCGGTGGCGTCGCCGGTGATCGGGCCTTCGTCCCAATCCAGACCGAGCCAGCGCAGGCCGTTGAGGATGACATCCACGGCTGCCTGCGAATTGCGCGCGGCATCAGTATCCTCGATGCGCAGGACGAACGCGCCGCCGGTGTGGCGGGCGTAAAGCCAGTTGAACAAGGCGGTGCGCGCACCGCCGATGTGGAGATAGCCGGTGGGCGAAGGAGCGAAACGGACGCGTGGTTTCATAAAATTATTACTGGTAGATTACGCGGATTGACGCGGATGAAAAATAAAAAAGGCGCGGCCAGTTTGAGTTGGCAAACGATTCTGCCGGCGCCTTAAACTGTCGGCCGCCATGCCGCTTTCATTTGACGAAATGACGACCGGCCTAAACTTATGAAAATTCTGCAAAGCTTCGCATTTGCCGTGATGATTGCATCCGCTTTGCGGGCCGGCGCCGCTGGTGAAGAAACCGCGCCCTTGATCACGCCTGACGCCGGAATCATCCGACTGGATGAAATCGGCCTTTACGCGGTGGGATACGAATATCGCGGCCAGGAAGAAAAAATTTTTCCGGTGGGCTGGAGCGGCGGATTTGACCCGCTCACCGGCGTGGCGTTGCAGCCGGCGGGCGAACAGAACGGGCGGGCGGCTTTTCTATTGCATCCGCCCTGGCGCGGCGGAACCGGCGTGGCCTTTCAAGAATTTCGTTTTCAACTGCCGCCTGCCGCCGCCGTGAAACGCATCCTGTTGACCGGTGCAACGGCCATGCGCAATGACGCTTTGGCCGCGCCGGGCGAGAAGCCAAAATCGGATGGCGCAACTTTTCGTGTTTTTGTGAACGGGCGGAAATTGCTGGATGCGCACCGTGACGAAACCCGGTGGAAATCATTTTCATTTGATCTTTCCGACTTGGCCGGGCAGATCATCACGTTACGCTATGAAACCGATCCTGGCCTGCGCAATGATTCATCGTTTGACTTCGCTCTGTGGGGCGGTCGCGAGCTGGTGCTGGAAGGATTCGCGCCGAAACCAGCGAGCCAGATGGCCGCGCCGCCGCCTTTGGATTTGCGCCGCCTGTATCCGGTGCAAAATGGAGAAGTGGCGCCGCCCTCCGGCTATGCCGGTCACATCACCACAACCGCAAGCACAAATGCGGCCACCCTGACTTACGCCGGTCCAGACGGAACCTTGCAATATCAGTGGACCTGTCCGGCAAGCGCCGGTGATCCGCCGTTGGGCCGCTGGCGGTTAATGGCAACGCCGCATGGAGCAAAAACATCTGATGCCGTTCCGCTGGCTGGCGATGCCCGTTTGGAGTGGGGGCACGCCGCCACCTTCAAGGGCAGTCATTTGGAAACTGCGCCCGGCGGGATTGTTTGCATTTCAACTTATGAAGTGGACGGACGCCCGGCCACATTTCGCTGCGCGGCAAAATTGATCGGGAAAAGCCTGGCGTTGGAAGTGAACTGTGACTTGCCGGAAATCGCCGCCTTCGCCGCCGGGCGCTGGGGGCCGGTGTTGCATCGTCGCCCGGTGCCGGTGCCGTATTATTCGGGTCAGATTTTTTATCTCGAACACGAGCGGCTGTTCGCCGGAGTCTGCTTGGATTGGATAAAATCATCCGCCTCGTATCATGACAATGCCACGGCTGTTTATGGAGAACGCACCGATGGCACGCGGGTTCCACTGCATGAAATTGCGGTGTTCACCGCCGCGTGGCAGGTTGCGGAAACGCTGCCTAACATTCCCAATCCGCCGTCGCCGTTTCGCGATCATCTGGCCGGCAAGATCGTGCTCGATATTTGGGGCGGACGATTTGACGACATCGCGCACAATCTGGAAACGCTGCATGATTACGGATTGAACAACTGCGTTGCCATCATCCACGACTGGCAACGCAGCGGCTACGACAACGCCTTGCCCGCGCACGTTCCAGCCAACGCCAAACTGGGCGGCGATGCGGGCATGACGAACCTCGTGAACACCGCCAAACGGCTGGGCTACGAGATCGCGCTGCACGAGAACTATGTGGATTACTATCCGAATTACGAAGGGTTCAATTCCAACGACGTGGCTCTCGACTCACACGGCAAGCCGGAGCCGGCATGGTATAATCCCGGCACCAAGATTCAATCGTTCGCGGTGCAGCCACATGCGATCCTGCCACTGGCGCATTGGCAAAGTCCGCAAATTCTCGCCCGCTACGCGCCGAACGCCGATTATCTGGACGTGCACTCCGCCGTGCCGCCGTGGTTCCATGTGGACTATCGGGCCGGGGCCGAAGGGGCCGGAATGTTTCAACCGGTCTGGGAAGCGCACCGACAATTGTGGGCTTTTGAACGTAAAACTTATGGCGGACCGGTGTTGGGCGAAGGCAATAATCACTGGTTCTGGAGCGGCTTGCTCGACGGCGTCGAAGCCCAGTTCGGCGCCGGCTGGCCGGGCAACGCGGGGCGGACGGCGCCGTTGATGGTGGATTTCGATTTGCTGAAAATTCATCCGCTGCAATTCAACCACGGCATGGGCTACTATGAACGCTGGTGGGGAAAGCCGAACTGGGGCGCATTGCCGCCAATGGAGATTCTCGATCAATACCGGATGCAGGAGGTCATTTACGGCCACGCCGGATTCCTCGGCGGTGCGACCTATTCATGCGTGCCTCTCGCTTGGCTGGAGCATCATCTGCTTTCACCCGTGACTGCGCGATATGCCACCAATGTTCCGGTCAGCATCAAATATCAGGTGAACGGCCAGTGGGTGGATGCCACGCAGGCCGCGCAGGCCGGAATTTGGAACCGGGTTCGCGTCACTTACGACGATGGCCTTGCGATTGAAGCGAACAACGACGTGCAGCCGCTGCAAGATGGCTCCATCACCTTGCCGCAATACGGCTGGCTGGCGAAAGGCGCTGGCGTGACGGCCTGGACGGCACTGTGTCAGGGTGTGGTTGCCGACTACGCGCAAACCCGGGACAGCACCTTTGCCAATGCCCGTTCCATTTTGGATTGGAAACTGAGCGGAATTCGTCACATCCAGCCATCCGTGGCGAAATTCCGTCAGACTGGCGACCGCGCCTTCACGTTGGAATACGAGTGGCAGGTGGGTGAGACCTTGCCCCGCGACTATCATTGTTTCGTCCATTTCGTCGCCGGCGATAAAATTATTTTCCAGGGCGACCATGCGTTGCCTCAGCCGAGTTCGACCTGGAAGACCGGCGAAACGGTCTCGGATGGCCCGCATGAAATTCATCTGCCGGAGAATTTACCAGATGGCGACTACGATGTGCGCATCGGATTATATCTGTCAGAAACCGGACGCCTGACCTTGCTGGGGCGGAATGATGGCGAGAGCCGCGTCCGATTAGGGATAGTGCATGTCCGCGACGACGGCCGGAATATTTCATTTGAAAAAGAACCGCCGGATGCTGGCAACGATGAGGACGTCTATCTCCATCGGCTCAATGCGGAGGACAAGGTTTTGGACTTCGGCGACGTGCGCACCGATGGCAGCGTCTTGGTTCGGCGTGAAGGCGGCGAATGGGTTTTGCGCGCCTGGCCGCGCACGCGGGATTTCTCGGTTGAACTGAGCGCAGCGCGGTTTGGCCAGCCGGTGAGCGTGAGTTGTGTGGTTGGTTCCACACCCGCAGTTGTGCCGCAAAAAAATGGAAGTTGGTGGCGGCTGAAATTAAACGGCGCGCGGGAATATCGGTGGAAGTAACGGGCGAAATGGTGAACACGACGGCCGGCGATAGCTGGTTTTAGCCCACTAAATATAAGGTTTTTCAGAGCGTAGGCGATTTTTGGCCGGCTGGCAGAAACAAAAAAAGCGCCTCGTTGCCGGGGCGCTTTTTATGAAAGTAATGAAAATTACTTGGTGCCGAGGATCGCGTCCTTCGCGGCTTTCGCGACGCGGAACTTCACGACCTTCTTGGCCTTGATCTGGATCTGTTCGCCGGTCTTGGGGTTGCGGCCGATGCGGGCGGCGCGGTTCTTCAGGACGAGCTTGCCGATGCCGGGCAGGGTGAAGGTGTCCTTCGCGTGCTTGTAGGCGAGCGCGGCGATCTGGTCGAGGATTTCGACGGCCTGTTTTTTGGTGATGCTGTTTTTGTCAGCGATCGCGGCGGCGAGTTGGGCTTTGGAGAGGGCTTTTGCCATATTGGTTCTCTTGGTTGTTATTGTTATTTGTTTGTTGTGTTGTCCGAAAAGTCACAAGACTTGCCCAGAATTAAAAACCTTCACGGATTTCGTGCAAGCGAAAAAGATGAAAAAATCAAAGTTTTTTCAGGGGTTGCCGAGTGCCGGGCTTGACATAACCGGTCAATTTCCGACTATTCGCCCGTGGCTCTCTTCACCATCCAGAACGAATTTCGTTACGAGATCACCCGGAAAATTTTCGAGGGTGGCATGGGCATCGTGTATGAAGCCGAGCAGCACGGCGCGCGCAACTTCGTCAAGCGCGTCGCCATCAAAATCATCCGGCCGAACTACGCGAGCCAGAAGATGTTCATCGAGAACTTCATCGGCGAGGCCAAGCTCGTTGCCGACTTGATCCACACGAACATCGTTCAGACCTACCATCTCGGCGAGACCAATGGCGTGGCGCTGATCTGCATGGAATTGATTCGGGGCGTGAACCTGGAACAGTTCTCCCATCAGTTGACGGAAAAGAAACGTCAGCTGCCCCGGGAACTGGCCATCTTCATCACCAGTCGCGTGGCGCGCGGACTCGCCTACGCGCACGCCAAGACGGACAAGGACGGTAAGCCCCTCGGGATCGTCCACCGCGACGTGAGCTTCAAGAACATTATGATCGCGTTTGAAGGCGACGTGAAACTGACCGATTTCGGCATCGCCAAGGCGAAAGGTTTTCTCACCGATCAGGAAGGCGAAGTGGTCGCCGGCAAGCCCGATTACATGAGTCCGGAGCAGGCGGATTTTCAGGTCACGGACAAGCGTTCGGATGTTTTTTCCACCGGCGTCGTGCTGGCAAATTTGCTGCTCGGACGGAACATTTTCAAGGGCGAGAACGCCGAGGAATCGCGGACTCGCATCTTGAATCAGCCGATCCCTGATTTCCATTCGCTTGACCCGCGCATTGACGACAAGCTCAACGATATTTTGCATCATTGTCTCACGCGCGACCTGGGCCGCCGTTACGCGACCGCCGACCAGTTGATGACCGAACTGGAATATTACATCTACCACCAAGGCTACGGCCCGACCAATGAGACGCTGGGAAAATTCATCCGCGAATTGTTTGGTCAGGCACCCGTCAAAACCCTGCCGCCCGACCCGTTGAGCCATACCATCGTGCTTGACGAAACCGCGCGCCGCCAGGAAGGTAAATCCTGATCTGCCATGAAACGCTCCGCCTCGTCCGAAATCAAACTCGGCCTGATCCAGACCGACGTGTCGGCCAATCCCGCCGCGAACCTCAAAAAAACCGTCGCACTTGTCGAGCGCGCCACCAGGTCCGGCGCGAAGATCATCTGCACGCAGGAACTTTTCCGCTCGCAGTATTTCTGCCAGAGCGAAGACCACGCCAATTTCAAGCTCGCCGAAAAAATTCCCGGCCCCAGCACCGACGCCTTCCAGAAGCTCGCGAAGAAGCACAAGGCCGTCATCATCGCCTCGCTGTTTGAGAAGCGCGCGTCCGGCGTTTATCACAACACCGCCGCCATCATTGATGCGGACGGCTCACTGCTCGGCATCTATCGCAAGATGCACATCCCCGACGACCCGTTGTTCTACGAGAAATTTTATTTCACGCCCGGCGATCTTGGTTTCAAATCGTGGCAGACCAAATACGCCAAGATCGGCGTGCTGATCTGCTGGGATCAATGGTATCCTGAAGCCGCGCGCCTGACCGCGATGCAAGGCGCGGAAATTCTTTTCTACCCGACCGCCATCGGCTGGCATCCGAGCGAGAAACAGGAATACGGCGTTCGCCAGCACGGCGCATGGGAAACCATCCAGCGCAGCCACGCTGTCGCGAACGGCTGCTACGTCGCCTCCGTCAATCGTATCGGTCACGAAATCATCAAGGGCGTTGGTGGCGACGGCTTGGAATTTTGGGGCCAAAGCTTTGTGGCCGGCACGTCCGGCGAACTCATCGCCAAGGCCAGCCCGGACAAGGAAGAAATTCTCATCGTCCCTGTGGATCTCGCCAAAGTGGACGTGACGCGCACCCACTGGCCCTTCCTGCGCGACCGCCGGATTGACGCCTACGGAAATCTGACGAAGCGGTTGGTGGATTGAAACTTGTGTGCGGCACAAATTCAAATCTTGATAGGGCGTTAAGGGAAATCATAATGAAGACGTGGATGACGAAACCAATAAAAATTCATCTGTCAATAAATCCTTTGAGATAGACCAACGTGCAATCAAAGTGTTTTTGGATTGGGTGCCTGACAACTGGTTGCCACGAAAGCAAGACCCTGATTTCTTCGTGGATTATTTGGTCGAAATTGTTGCTCAAGGCGAGCCGATGGGCTTGCATTTTGCAGCTCAGGTCAAGGGCTTTGAAGATCAACCCAACGCACAAAAGTCGCTGTCGTATTCTTTCAAAACGAAACACCTCAAGTATTATCTTAATCGCAGCCAGCATCCTGTTTTTCTTTTTCTCATCAACATCTCAACGCGCGAAGGTTTTTGGCTTTTCGCTCAAAAGCACCTTAAAGAAAAAGTAGCACCCAAAATTTTGGATGAGCAGCAATCAGTAACCGTCCATTTTTTCACCGAAGATAACCTTGAGAATTCAACAAAATTCAAATGTCTTCTGTCGGAAGCCGAACGATACGTTCGTGATTTGCATCCGGGTTCAATTCAAGCGGCATTGCAAAAACGCAAATCCGAATTGGAAGCAAAAGACCCTCGTTGTTCGGTTGCGATTTCCATAAAGGACGGTAAAGAGCAGATTACCATCGTTCCGAAGGAAACTTTTTCTTTTCAGACAAAAATCCGAAGTAAAAATGTGCGAGGCTGGCAGGATTTCTTTGAGCGTGGTGCAGAGGTGAAAGTAGAGGCGGGCGAGATGGAAATCATCGGTGCTCCATTGCTCGAAGAGGTAAATAAGGCAATAGGCGGCTACTCCAAAATTCAATTCGGCACGCCACATTCTGGCTGTATTCAGATTTTTTGTGGCAGTGGAGAGAATCTTACTATAGTTCAGGTTGACGGCCAGATTCGGGCTGGAACAAAATTTATGACCTTTCGTGGAGCGATGCCGGATTCGCCTTTAGAAATAAACGGCGAAGTCGCATTGCATCAGGACTTCAAAAAAGAAATATCCTCTTCTCATTTGATTTTCTCGCTGGATAAATGGAACGGACAGTCAGTGTTACTGCTTTCGTTTTTTGACCAAATCGAAATTCTTGTGAAGGCGTTGTGTGCATCGGCCGTCCCAAAGATGCAAATTCTTGTTCGAGGTAATATTTTATGGACGGGTGTTCTCGGCGATTTTGAAGCTAAAGCAATGCATAATATATCTTACATGATTGAATGGCTTCGAAAATGTCGCTGGCTTGCACAACATTTCAGCATCAATCCTATTATGACTCCTCTTCAAGATGTTTCGGATGAAAATTGGGATGCGATTTTTGAATGTTATGACTTGTTGCAGACAAAGAATGTCGTCATTCCTGCTCCCGAATTGACCATTTCATTTTCTTCAGGCAATCCACCTCCGCCAGAAAACGCCCTTTCTGGCGGAGATGGAGTTCTCCGCATTGAAAAACCAGAAATCGTTTTTCAAATTTTTGGACAGCCCGTTCGGATCGGTCCAATTCGATACGAGTTTACAGAAATGAGAAACGTGACATTTTCACCGTCCGAGCAAGGAGGAACAAATTTTGTTTTCACGGGGAATTCGGAAACTAAACGTATTGTAACCCTGTTGACCTAGTGTGGGCATGAAACTGGCTTGGATCACCGGCGCGAACGGGCTGATTGGAAATTATCTCGTCCAGACCGCGCCAAAACTTGCCTCGCATTGGCGCATTCGAGCGCTCACGCGTGCGGATTTTGACCTGCTGGACTTTGCTGCCGTCCGCCGGGAATTTCAGAAAGACCAGCCGCAACTCGTCATCCACTGCGCGGCCATGACTTCCGTTGCCGAGGCGCAGAAGAATCCTGATCTTGCACGGCGTGTGAATGCGGAAGTCACAAAGATGCTGACGGAACTGGCGGCAGATTTACCATTTGTTTTCTTCTCCACCGATCTGGTCTTCGACGGGCGCAAGGGAAATTACACCGAGACGGACGTGCCGAATCCTTTGCACGTCTATGGCGAAACTAAACTGGCGGCGGAGGAGATTGTCCTGAAAAACCCGCGCCATCTGGTGGTGCGCACGTCGCTCAACGCCGGCGTTTCACCGTCTGGCAACGCGTTCAACGAGCAATTGCGCCGGTCACTTCAGCAGACGGGGCAGGGGATGAAACTCTTTACGGATGAATTTCGTTGCCCGATTCCAGCGGGCGAAACCGCGCGGGCCGTATGGGAGTTGGTGCATAAAAACCGCGCGGGACTTTACCACGTCGCCGGTGCGGAAAAATTGTCGCGCTGGCAGATTGGCGAATTGCTCGTCCAGCGCTGGCCGGAAGTGACGGCGAAAATTGAAGCCGGTTTGGCCAAAGATTTTCCCGGCCCGCCGCGCGCCCTGGACACTTCGCTGAACATCTCCCAGGCGCAGAATATTTTATCGGGGCCGCTGCCGGGTTTCGCCGAATGGCTGGCGGGAAATTCGGCGGATAAATTGTGAAGCGCTTTTGAAAACAGTTCACCATTTCGCGCCACGCCACGAAAAGAGGGCGGCGACGGCCGCGAAAACCGCATCCAAAACCACCGCCGTCCACAGGCCGGCCTGCGCGGCGTTGGCGGCAAACAAAGCCATCGCGCCAAGCCACAAGACCAGCGGCGAGAAGTCCGGTCCGGTCTGTTCGCCCGGCTGTTTGCGGATGAGAAACGGGGTGACGAAGGCCAGGATGATCAACGTCACAAACGCCCAGCCGATGAAGTTCAACGGCGACGCACCCTGCCAGGCGATGTGGATTTTGGTCGGCTGCCAGAACCAGAAACGTTTCATCCGCGCGAACGGCTCCAGCGCCAGGTCAAAGGCCAGCGCCAGCGCGGAAGTCAGGCCGATGACCATGAAGCCGTAGTTTTTCACCTTGCGCCACGGACGCAGCATCAGCCGGGCGACGCCGCGTGAATTGAAGACGGCGACAATCCAGATCAATCCCACGGCCCACGGCACCGTGTTGAATATCTTCGGCCCGATGGTTTGGCCAAACGCCATCGGGCCGAACGGAATGCCCGTCCGCGCGGTCAAGCCCTGCGCCGCCGCGCCGATGAGCGCGGTGATGAACGCGGCAAACAGGACGCTCTGCAACGGCAGCCGGCGACCCAGCGCGCCGATGGAACCGGCGGTCGCGAGCAGCAGCAGCCAGACATCAAAAATGCCAATCGCGCCGGGAGCATTTAGAAAAGTGGCGGCCGCCGCCGCCAGCGTGAGGGCAATGATCAGTTGATTCGGCCAGCTTTTTGTGACGGCAGTTCCACTGGCTGGTTTCTGATGGGATTCCCGGCTGGTGCGCATGATCGGCATGATTGAGGCCGGAACAATACGGATTTTTTCGCCGCCGCCTAGTCCTTTTTTCAAGCTGCGCCATCTGCGGAGCGGAGAAAATGCCGTTCGGAGATGCGCGGACGCTTGGGCCGCCTTCCTGGTTTTTCGGAGGTGTCCTGAATTTTCGGCGGGCTGGCGAATTTATGTCCACCAATGCTATCGGAACGAGCGGATGTCCCAAAAAATTCTGGCCTGCAAATTACCTTGAGCGGCGGCGCGGGATTTGCTCTGCTCCCCGGCATGACGCTTGAAGAAATTTGCCGGAAGATCAAGGACTGTGCGCAGCAGATGGACGCGCGCTATGGCGGCATCGTTTTTGACGAATGGGTGCTGGTTTCGCTGGAGCGCAACCGCGCCCGTGTCCTGCACTACACCGGGCCGCGCAACGACGAGTTCCTGAAGAACTTTGTGAACGATCTCGGCCCGCTGCGCCTGGCGCTGCACGACGCCCAATACGGCCCGGGCGATTTTGAATTCGCGCGGCACGGCGTCGGCACGAAGATCGAGGCGTTTCTAATGGCCGGTCCCGGCCTCTACCTCATGTGCAACAACACGCAGATTTCCATGGACGCCATCGCCAAAAATTCCCGCTGGCTGGAGGCGCAGGTGCCGTTCGTGGAACTGGCCGAAACCATCCGCAGCAACCCGCTGGGCATTTCCTGGGACACGAAAATTGTCAACAAGCCGTGAGACAATGCGCCGACAAGTTTCGCGCGTTGTGAAAAAAATCTCGCACCCGCCGCGCTGATGGCCGACGATGCGGCCCATGAATTCCGGCCAAAAATCACCGACCGAAAAATCAAACGCCGACTTCGTCCTGCCCGTGGACGGCTTCACCGGCACGCCGGAAGAAATCCAGCGGCAATGGTTTGAACAGGTTTATCGCGGGCGCGGCGATTCGATGAAACAGCTTACCTGGCGTGCGGTGCTGATGGGTTCGGTGCTGGGCGGCATTCTTTCACTGACCAATCTTTACATCGGCTTGAAATCCGGCTGGGGCATTGGCGTGGCCATCACGGCCTGCATCCTTTCCTACGCCATCTGGACGACGTTCGTAAAAATCGGCCTTGTGAAAACGCCGATGACCATTCTCGAAAACAACTGCATGCAATCCACCGCCAGCGCGGCGGGCTATTCCACCGGCGGCACGCTCATCTCGGCTTTCGCAGCGTTCATCATGCTGAATGGACATCCGCTCCCGATTGGATTGACGCT
>Ga0164241_10001998_pt1 | contig 23188 bp, 18 predicted proteins | sample OricomyardsoilBY_FD_108780 | JGI IMG/M metagenome (GOLD analysis project Ga0164241, IMG submission 108780) | Backyard soil microbial communities from Emeryville, California, USA - Original compost - Back yard soil (BY) | ecosystem: Environmental > Terrestrial > Soil > Unclassified | place: USA... | reverse complement strand
GATCTTCAAGTCGCAAGTGGCCGAACGGATCCAGCTTTCTCGGGGCGTGAACGGATACTCCCCGACACGCAAGCCCGCCCACGGTTCCACCCGCTTCACGATCCCATCCCGAACCCGCCCCACGCCCGAAAGATCCCTCGAGCGCTGGCCTTCTGACCAACAGGGGCTAGATATCAACGATGAACGAACGCCTCGAGCTCGTCGACGACCCGCAGATCCGTCCGTTCTTGCCGCTGCTCTATGTGGCCTGGTCCGACGGTGGTCTCTCCGCTGCCGAGCGGCTCGTCATCCGCCAGCACCTCGAGCGGCAGCCTTGGCTGCGACCCGCGGCGCGCCTCGTGCTCGATCGCTGGCTCGAGCCCGAGCACCCGCCGAGCGCGACCGAGCTCGCCAGGCTGCGTGAGGTGCTGCGTGCGGCGGCAGGTACGATGGCTGTCGACAAGCGCCGCTCGCTGGTCGAGCTCGGGCAGGAGCTCGCCACCGCGTCCGAGCCCGATGATCGTGGGCGTAGCCGAGTCGCGGCGCGTGAGCTCGCCGTGCTGCTCGGGGTCGACCAGACCGAGCCGGCGGCCGAGGGTCTCTCGCCGCGTGAGGTGATGGCCTTTCCCGAGGTCGCGGTCGACGTCGAGGGCCTGCGCGCGCTGCTCGATGGTGGCCACGCCGAGGTGCGCGCGCGCGTCCGGGAGTTCCTCGCGCGGCCCGAGCTGCGCGCCTACGGCCTGCCCACCGAGCGCTACCGTGAGCTCGTGCGCGGGTGGCTGCGAGACCTCTGCGACGCGGGCATCGGCCGCTGGGCTTTCCCCGGAGTCACCAGCGAGGTCGCCGATCTGTCGTCCTTCATGGTCGCGTTCGAGACGCTCGCGCTCGGGGATCTCTCGCTGCTCGTGAAGGCCGGCGTGCAGCTCGGCCTCTTCGGCGGCAGCATCTTCTTCCTCGGCAGCGAGCGCCACCGCGCGCTCCTCGAGGACGTCGCCACGCTGCGCCTACCCGGCTGCTTCGCCATGAGCGAGAGCGGGCACGGTAGCAACGTCGCCGATCTCGAGACCGTCGCGCGCTACGACCACGACACGCGTGAGCTGGTCATCAGCACGCCGCGCGAGTCGGCGCGCAAGGACTGGATCGGCGGCGCCGCGCACGACGCGCAGCTCGCCACCGTCTTCGCGCAGCTCGAGGTCGCCGGCGTGGGCCACGGCGTGCACGCCGTGCTGGTGCCGATCCGCGACGCCACCGGCAACGTGCTGCCGGGCGTACGCGTCGGTGACTGTGGCCTCAAGATGGGGCTCAATGGCGTCGACAATGGACGACTGTGGTTCGACGGCGTGCGAGTACCGGTCGAGAACCTGCTCAATCGCTTCGCCGATATCGACGAGAATGGACAATATCAATCGTCCATCGCCAGCCCCAGCCGCCGCTTCTTCACCATGCTCGGCACGCTCGTCGGCGGGCGCGTGTGCGTCGGCAGCGCGGGCGTCAGCGTGGCCAAGGGCGCGCTCGCCATCGCGGTACGATACGCGCTGGCGCGTCGACAGTTCGGGCCGGCGGGCGGGCGTGAGGTCGTGCTCATGACCTACCCGACACATCAACGACGACTCATCCCGCCGCTCGCTACCACCTATGTATTGTCATTCGCGTTCGAGCGCCTGCGCGCACGCTACGTCGAGGTGCAGGCCCAGCCCGAGCCAGACACGCGCGCGCTCGAGGCCGAGGTCGCCGGCCTCAAGGTGCTCGCGACCTGGCACGCGACGCGCACCGTGCAGCAGTGCCGCGAGGCGTGCGGCGGACAAGGCTACCTCGCCGTGAACCGCCTGCCCGATCTGAAGGCCGACAGCGACGTCTTCGCGACCTTCGAGGGCGACAACACCGTGCTCATCCAGCTCGTCGCCAAGAGCGTGCTGTCGGGCTTCGGTCGCTCGCTCGGGCGTGGCCTCGGCGCGGTGCTCAAGCTCGTCGGCGACTCACTCAAGACCGCCGTGCGCGAGAAGAACCCGCTCATCGTGCGCGACACCTCGTCGGCCCACCTGCGCTCACGCGAGCTGCACCTCGCCGCACTCGGCCACCGCGCGCGTGTGCTGGTGCAGAGCGCCGCGCAGCGTATGCAACGCCGCCTGCACGACGGCATGGACGCCCACGACGCGCTGCTCGAGCTGCAGGAGCACATGATCGCCGCCGCGACCGCGCACATCGATCACCTGGTCTTGCAGTGGTTCAGTGACGCGCTCGCGGACGTCGCAGACCCCGCGCTACGGCAGACACTCGACACGCTCGGTACGCTGCACGCGCTCGCGAAGCTGGAGGAGACGGTGGCCTGGTACCTCGAGGACGGCTACGTCGAGCCGGTCAAGGCGCGCGCCATCCGCAAGGAGGTCGAGGCGCTGTGTCGCGAGCTCGCGCCCGCCGCGCGTGGCCTGGTCGACGCGTTCGGCATCCCCGAGGTCACGCTCGCCGCGCCCATCGCGTTCGCCGATCCCGCGACGCTCTGAGGCCTACGAACGAGCCGTCGGCATTCACGTACACGCCGTCCTTCGTGGCCGCCCGCATCCCGCAGTGGCGTCTTGGCCGCGACCGCGACGGCATGGCCGCGCGCGAGCAAAAGCGCTAGGGTCGCGCCGCGAAGAGCGAGGTGCACATGACGTGGTGGTCGGCGGCGATGGTGATGGCGGTGATGGGCTGGAGCGGCTGCGGGACCGCGCGCGAGGCCAGCGTGCCGGGTGACTTGGCGAGCCCCGCGCCACCGCCCGGCAATGGCGGTGAGGCGCAGGCGTGGGTCGCGACCGGGCCCGACGGCACCAGCTATACGCTCGTGCTCGGCTCCGCCGCGACGCTCACGACCACCCACGAGGGCGTCGCGCGCAGCGAGTCGCTCGCCTGGGTCGACGACGACCGCCGCCAGGCGCGCGGCGGGCGCGCCGATGAGATCAGCGCCGAGGTCGACGGCGCGAGCTGTGTCGAGGTGGTCGGCATGGAGGCCGACGCGATGCTGGTGCGCGTTGGCACCGTCACCAACGGCCAGTGTCTCCTGTCCGACACCGTGCTGCGCTTCGCGCGCCAGAATCAACGCTGAGGCACTCATGATCGAGCTCGTGCACATCCCCTATTCGCCATGGTCCGAGAAGGCGCGCTGGGCGCTCGACGTCGCCCGGCTCGGCTATCGATCGCGCTACTACGCGCCAGTCGTGGACGAGCCCGCGCTGCGCTGGCGCCTTCGCAAGCTGCGCGGCAACGTCAGCGCGCCCGTCCTGTTCGTCGACGGACGCGCGATCGCCGATTCATTCGACATTGCTCGTTATGCCGCCATGAATGGTGATCATTCATTGATCCCGTCGGGCTCGGAGTCGGACGTGGCGGCGTGGAACGCGCTCAGCGAGGTCGCGCTGGCGTCGGGTCGGGCGCTCTCGCTGGAGCGCGTGCTGAAGGAGCCGAGCGCGCTGCGCGAGCTGGTGCCGACCGCGCTGCGCGGCAAGCTGGGCAAGGTCGGCGTGAAGCTCGCCGCGCTCGGCGTGAGGCGCACCATGCGCAAGTATCGCGCGCAGGGCATGACCTCGGCCGAGCACCTTGCGACGCTGGTCGACGCGCTCGAGCGCCTGCGCGCAGGCCTCGCGGGTCGCGCCACGCTGCTCGCGTCGGGCTTCTCCTACGCCGACATCACCATGGCGCAGGTGCTCGCGTTCGTGCAGCCGCCCGACCGCGGGCTGAAGCTCGGTGCCGGCAACCGCCAGGCCTACGCCGAGCCCGGCCTGGCCGACCGCTTCCCCGACCTGGTCGCCTGGCGCGACGCCCTCTACGCGCGCCACCGCGGCGAGAGCCAGGCCATTCGCGGCTGAGCGCTTGCGTCGAGGCGCCGCGCTCCGTAGCGTCGCGCGACCTGGAGGTTCGGGCGAGCGGCGCGTGTTCGTCGTCGAGATCCCGCTGAGCAATGGCCCGGGCGAGGTCCTGCGCGCGGTCGGCGAGCGCATCGACGTCGGCCCGCTCGAGGCCGTCGCTCCTGCCGCTGCTCGCGCTGGCGCGCGCGCGCCCGTAGCACCCTCACGCGCCGCAGCAGCGCTTGTACTTCTTGCCGCTACCGCAGCTGCACGGCTCGTTGCGGCCGGGCGTCGCGCTCCGTACGACCGGGCTGGGACGCGCCAACGTGAGCGCATCCGTCGCGACCACGCGCTCGATGATCGCGAGCGAGTGGGCCGGCGTCCAGGCGGGCTCGTAGCGGGCGACATCGGACTCGCTCCAGTAGAAGTCCTCGGGCTCGAGCGTGACCAGGTCGGGCATGCCGCTGAACAGGAGCGCGCGCGTCGCGGCGGGCGCAGCCATGAGGTCGACGCGGTCGTTCGTGAGCAAGACGCGGCCGCGATACAGGTTGGCGTGCACGACCGGCTCGTCGACCTGCGCGCTCAGCACGTCGGGCTCGAGCTGCTGGCCGTCCAGCAAAGCACCGACGCGGATGGTGCTCAGGCGCGATCCACGCAGCAGCGCAGCGGGCTCGGAGGCTTGCGTCAGCAAGTCGACACAAGCGCTGCGATAGGCTCGCGTCGTGAGCGCGAGGTAGCGCGTGTCGCCGTCGCCGACGCGCAGCGCCTTGATTATCTCCGCGCGATACTTGGGGTGCGCGCGCGCGAGCGCCATCAGCGCCAGCGCCGTGGTTGCGCCCAGCGGGTTGAGCGCGCAGGAGCCGCCCAGCAACATCTTCAGCGACGGCAGCATGCGCTTGCCGCCGCGCGCCGCCGCCCACAGCGTGCGGGCCAGCACCGGCCAGAACGGCACGCCGAGCCCCGCGAAGAGCAGCGCCGCGGGCCCCATCCCTTCGACGTTGTCGAGCGGGTCGAAGATCACGTCGAGCGTCTCGCGCTCGCCGCTGTGCACCAGCAGCGTCAGGTGCGCGAGCCTCCACACGTCGCCCCAGAACGTCTCGAGCAGCTCGACGTCGCGCGAGCTCAATCGATCACGGCGGTGCAGATAGCGCGGCGCCGACCTCAGGAATGCGTCGATGCGCTGCCCGATCCCGACCAACCGGCCCGCCAGCTCTTGGCGGATGAGCGGCGCGACCATCGTGCCCACCATGATCGTCTCACGCGAGACGCGATGCGCGCGGTCGAACAGGCCTCGTGCGAGCTTCTGCACGCTGCTCTGGTCGCCGATCGCGACCTCCAAGAAAGCCAGCCGCTCGCGCAGCTCGAGGTGCTGATTGCCGAGCCGCGTCAGGCGCTCGCGCGTGACGATGGGCATGTCCTTCACGGCCATGCCGGCGCCGAGACAGGTCACGAAGTGTCCCTCGCGCGTGACGATGACGAACGGACCCGTGCGCGGGTCGTCCAGTGAGATCGCCACGCGCTCGGTCTCGGGCGCCGCGCTGCGCTCGAGGACGAATCGCACCAGGTCAGGGTCCCGATAGAGGCCGAGCGCCATCTCGATGTGACGACCGGAGACGCGCTCGAGCCGCTCGATGAAGTGCAGGTCTTCCAAGTCCGACTCTCGAACGAGGCAGATCCACAACCATGGTTGTGGATGTGCCGATCAGGCGTACTCGATGCGCACCAGCTCGACCAGGCGCTTGAGCGCCTGCAGCACCACGCGCGTGTCATCGTGGCGCACGATCGCCCAGCCCTCGCCCTCGTAGCTGGCGGCCTTGGGCTGGCCTACCTCGGGCAGCTTGCGGTCGACCACGTAGGCGCCGACCTCGGCCTGCGCCTCGGCGAGACCCTTGACCGCGACCACGCGGCCGTTGCCGATGCCGCGGAAGAACGCGACGCCGGTGGCGGCCTTGCGCTCGGGCGCGACGAAGCGGTCCCAGCTCATGAGCTCGGCCCACTTGGCCCACATGTCGCAGTCATTGGCGTGGCTCATGAGCGGCATGATGCCGGCCCCGGGCGGGCGCGCGCCGACCTCGTTGACCATGGCGCTGCCGTCCTTGCGACGGAACCACTCCATGTGGGACAGGCCGGTCTTCATCCCGAGCGCGTCGAGCGCGCGGCCGTTGATGGCGTCGAAGGCGCGGAAGGTCGGCTCGTTCTGATCGCGCGGCAAGAGCACGCAGTACTGCATCCACGGGTTCTCGATCACCTCGAGCGGCCCGGGCAGGTAGTGCGTGCCCGAGCGCCACACGTGCGCGCCGTTGATGGTGACCGTCTCGCACGTGCTCTCGTAGCCCTCGACGTACTCCTCGGCCTGGTACGGATGCGCCGGGCTGGGCGCGACCTTGGCGATGGTCTGGTCGAGCTCGGCCTGGTTCCGCACCGCGAAGGTGGCGCGCGCGCCCAGGCCCGCGGGGGGCTTCAAGACGATCGGGAAGCCGACCTCGGCGATGAACCCACGCACGTCGTTGGCGCTCGTGAGCAAGCGGCTGCGCGCCACCGTCACACCGGCCGCGCGCAGCACCGACTTCATGCGGTCCTTGTCGCGGAAGTTGCGCGCGGCCGCGCCGTGCATGCCCTCGATGCCGAGGCGCTCGCGCGCGTCGGCCGTCGGGATCTGCAGCTCCTCGAGGTGCGACACCAGCCGATCGATGGTGCCGCCGAGACCCGCCGCGATACCGCGACAGCCGCGCACCAGCTCGTCGGCGCTCATGGCGTCGCGCACCTGGTAGTGCGCGTCGACGCGCGCGCGCATCGCCGGATCGATCTTGTCGGCCGGCTCCATGCTGATCACGCCGAAGCGGATATCCGGCACATTGGCGAATGCGCGAATGAAGCGATTGCTGCCCTCGCGGAAGAGTGGCGCGACGAAGACGATCGATCTCATGGTGTGCAGCTCTCGGGCTTCGGGACGGCGACGGCGGTCCAGGCGGCCGCCAGGCACGCGGCGGGCCGATCATCAGCGGTGCGGCAGGCGGCGGAGTCGACCTGGAACGCGTCGAGCAGGCCGTCGAGCGGCTGGTAGCTCGCGTTGCAGCCGACGCACTTGCCATTGTTGGTGTACTGCGGGTCGAGCTCGCCGCAGTCCTTGGCCTCGCCGCCGGACAGCAGGAGGCAGGTGCACACCTTGCCGACGTCGGCCTGCGCGAGCGCGCCGCTCGGCACCGCACCCGCCATGATGGCGCTGCAGTCGTTCGCGACGACGCCCTGCAAGCGCGCGTCGGAGACGGGGATGACGTGCTTGGTCGGCAGCGTCGTCGAGCAGTTCTTCGGGTACGTCTCGGTGCCGGCGTAGACGTTGAACGACGCCGTGCTCGAGATCTGCAGCTCGCAGCCGGCGCGCGGGAACGTCACGTCGACGGTCGTGTCGGCGAGCATGCAGATGTCGCTCGTGTCGTCGATGCGCGCGGCGTTGTAGACCTTGGCCTTGACCTCGTCGTCGGCGACGTCGGTGAGCTCGACCAGGATGTTGAGCTCGCGGTGCTCGATGTCGCTCTTCCAGAGTCCGTTGAGCGTCTCGATCACGGGGTTCTGATCGCCGTTGATGTTGGTCACCTCGAGCTTGTCGAAGCGGAACACCAGGCCCGGCGCGAGGCATGCGCAGTCACAGCTCGCGCCGACCTCGGTCTCTTCGACGGTCTCGCGCTCGGACAGGTACGGGAGCTTGTTCTCGCTGGTGTCGACCGGGTTGTCGCAGGCCACCACCGCGGCCGCGCTCGTGAGGACTAGCAGGATCGAGCGGCATTTCATGGCCGCTACGATTGCACGAGCCACCGGCTTCGAGCAAAACCATCCTGTGAAGTCGCTCCGCCAACGCATCGCCTCGGTCGCGTCCTTTTCCATCGGGCTCTTCGCGGCCACCTCCGCGAGCGCCGGAGGCTTCGAGATCCCCGGCGGCGGCGCGGCCTCGCTCGGTCGCGGCGCGGCCTGGCTGGTGCGCGTCGACGATCCGACGGCCGTCTTCTGGAACCCCGGCGCCCTCACGCGGCTCCGCGGCACCCACCTGCTCTACGACCACACGCTGGTCTTCGACCACACGAGCTTCACGCGCCAAGAGTCCGATCTGCCGCCCGGCCAGGACTACGGCTTCGACCCGCTCGCGACCGTCGAGAACGACAACGCGTCGCTCTTCGCGCTCGGCGCCAAGCTGTTCGTGACGACCGACTTCGGCCTCGACGACTGGACCTTCGCGGCCGGCATCTACGGCCCGAACGCGCACGGCAAGCGCGACCTGCCGACCGACGGCGGCCAGCGCTACATGCTCACCGGCCTCGACGCCATCTTGCTGTACCCGAGCCTCGCGGTGGCCTACGGCAAGAAGGACTGCTTCGGCATCGGCGCGACCTTTCAGTGGGTCATGGTGCCGTCGATGAAGCTGAGCCTGGTGGTCGACGGCTCACCCAGCGGTGAGCTGCACGCGTACTACTCGGGCAACGACGTCGAGGCGACCATCGAGCTGTCGGACATGACGTCGTTCTCGGCCATCGTGGGCGGCTGGTGGCGCCCCATCCCCGAGCTCGAGGTGGCCGCGTCCGGCCGCGTCGTGCCGGCCGCGCTCGACCTGGCGGGCAAGTTCAGCCTGAAGAACGTGCCCGGCCAGACGCAGTTCACCGACCAGCAGCTGAGCGTGCCGGGCTCGGCCGCGCGGATGGATCTGACGCTGCCGCCGACCGCGCAGGTCGGCGCGCGCTATCGCCACCTCGATGGCGCGCACGAGGTCTTCGACGTCGAGCTCGACGTGGTCTACGAGGCCTGGTCGATGCTCGAGCAGTACAATGTCGAGCTCGACGGCACCATCAACCTGTTCGTCGGCGCGCAGGCGCCCGACACGGTCATCCAGAAGCGCTGGAAGGACACGCTGTCGGTGCGGCTCGGCAGCACCATCAACGTGATCGACCACGAGAACACGGGCCTCCAGCTGTCGCTCGGCGGCTACTGGGAGAGCGGGGCCGTGCCCGAGGGCTACGAGCACCTCGACTTCCTCTCGTTCGATCGCTTCGGCGTCGGCTTCGGCGTCGCCGGTCGCTTCGGTCTGCTGAAGCTGTCGCTCGGCTACAACCACGTCTTCCAAGAGGACCGCGACGTCGACGAGCGCTTCGCCAAGGTCTACCAGCAGCGCCCGCTCGATCCGTGCCCCGAGCAGTGCGATGGCGGCAAGGGTTGGTCGGGCGTGCCGGCCAACGCGGGTCACTACGAGACCGGCTACGACCTCCTGTCGGCGAGCATCGAAGCCGCGTTCTGACGGTTCCGCAGCGCACGCCGTCACGCGTCTGGCGCGATCAATCGACCGGCAGCGGCGGCGGCACCAGCGCGGACGCGTCGGGTGTGGCCGAGTCCACGACCGCCGCGGGCTGGCGCGACGTCTCCTGGGTGCGCGCGGTGCGCTCGAGCTCGTCGAGGTGCATGAAGATCTGGTCGTCGAGATCACGCGGCAGGTCCGGCGTCGCGCCGACCGCACGTGCCGTGTGGCGCCGCAGATCGGAGAGCAGCTCGAGGGCCTGGCGGCGCGCCTCGTTGGCGCCGCTCGGGTTGCCCGGGGCGAGGTCGGCCTGGCCCGAGATGATGCGGTCGAGGCGGATGCCGTTCTGGATGAACGACTCGGCCAGCGCGTAGGCGTCGGGCGCCTTGGCGTCGGGGAACTTGAAGCTCTCGAGCAGCGCGCGGTGCGCGGCCGGTGTGCCCTGCTGGCGATAGGCGTGGGCCGCCTCGTCGCTGTACGAGCGACGCGTGATGCCGACCGGCGCGAGCTTGGCGAAGACCTGCGCCGCGGCCTCGCTGCCGGCGGTCGGCTCGAGCAGCTCGGCGAGCTCGCGCAGCTTGTGGAGGATGAGCGCGGCGCGATCGAACTCGCCGTCCGTCAGCGCCAGCAGATCCTTCAGCGGCAGCGTGCGCAGCGTCTCGGGCAGCACCTCGAGCGCGCGCAGCGCCGCGCTCAGCGAGCGCTGATAGATGCCATCGCCGTCGACCAGCGCGATCGCCTCGCGGCGCTCCTCCAGCAGCTCGCGCAGCCCGCGTACGAGATCGCCGATCGACAGGTTGAGGTAGAAGTCCATACGGCCTCGTACGATGCGCGGCGCGCGCCGTCCAAATTCGCTTCCCATCTCGAACCGGCCGGCGATGGCCGCACCGGACGCTTGAGCTTCATGGGCATGAGGACTAGCGTCGCGCTCCCTCCAGCCCGGTGGGAACGCGATGGATGACTCGAAGACGCGCCCAGCGCACACCATGGTGCGCTTCGACCACGACGACCTGAGCTCGAAGGCCGCGGCGCTCGCCACGGCGGCCGCGCCACGCCCGCGTATGCGCGTCGTGCTCAACGACGAGCCCGCCGATCTGCGCGTCGCGCTCAGCGCCTATCTCGCGGCCGTCGCGCGCTTCGACGCGAGCCGCGCGCGCCGCATCGTCAGCGAGGTCGCCGCGGTCGCGGAGGTCCCAGCGCTGCTCTTCGACTTCGTCTTGCCCGCGCTGCACGGCGTCGCGCACGACGTGAGCCGCGGCGTGCTCGCGCGCGGCCACGAGCACCTCGTGAACGCGCAGCTCAGCGACTGCTTGTTGGGGCGGCAGCGCGGCATCGACGTCGCCGCCGGATCCCCGCGAGTCCTCGCGACCACGCCGCGCGGCCACCGCCACGAGGTCGGTCTGCAGGTCGCGGTGCTGCTCGCGCTCGTCCGTGGCTACGAGGTCGTCTACCTGGGCGTCGATCTGCCCGACGACCAGATCATCTGGTGCGCGCGTGCCTGCGCCCCGGCGATGCTGTTGCTCGGCGTCTCGCAGCCGCTCAGCGACGCCGAGCGCGAGCACCTGCGTGTCATCGCCGCCGAGCTGCCAGCGACCGTCGCGGTCTGGGTCGGCGGGCGCACGCTCGACCCGCGCGGGCTGCCCGAGCGGGTCGCCGCGTTCACGACGTTCGACGCCCTGGACGCCGCGCTCGCGCGCCAGCACACGACATTCTCACAGCGCCTCGGCGCCTGAGCGACCGCGCGCGCAACCGGGTCGAAGCTCGCCGGCTGCGACGGGCCCGTGGTAGCACGGCCCCGTGAAGTGGCTCGGCGCGCTGGTGTTCTTGGTTGGCTGCTCGGATGATCACGCGCCGCGCGACGTCGACGCGACCGCCACGTCCCTGTCCGACACCGCGGTGCGCGACGCCAGCGAGGAGCACGACATGGACGTCGAGACGGTCACGCGCAGGTGCGAGACGGTCGCCAGCGGCGCCGGCGCGCGCCTCGAGGACCGGCTCGGCGTGGCCACCGTGGCCATCGCGGGCGACCCGTGCGCGCGCCGCTACACGCTCGCGTCCAGCGCCACGCGACGCGACGATCGACCCGCCTCTCCACGCGTCATCACCGAGGACGCGGCCGACCCGCTCTTGCGCAGCGGCAACGACATGCTCGACGCGCTGTACGCGCTGGCGCTCGCCGAGGCGCGCGAGGACGCCGTCGCCAGTGTGAGCGACGGCGCCATGACAGGCAACCAAACGGTTGCATGTCCCGCGCCCGGCTGCTGGACGACCGGCGAGCTGTGGACCTACGTCTGGACGCGCGACACCGCCTACGCCATCGACCTCGGGCTGGCCGCGCTCGACCCCGCGCGTGCCGCCGCGGCGCTGCGCTTCAAGCTCTCGGACCGGCGCGCCGCGGGTGGCAACCCCGGCACCCAGATCGTGCAGGACACCGGCTCGGGCGGGAGCTACCCGGTGTCGAGCGATCGGGTCGTGTGGGCGCTCGGCGCCGACCAGGTCCTCGCGAACCTCGACGGCGACGCGCGCACGAGCTTCCGCGACGCGGCCTGGGTCGCGCTGCGCAACACCGTCGAGCACGATCGCCGCGTGGTCTTCGACCCGGCGCTCGGCCTCTACCGCGGCGAGCAGTCGTTCCTCGACTGGCGCGAGCAGTCCTACCCGGCGCACACCGCCAGCGACGTCGTCGACATCGCCGACGGCGTCGCGCTCTCGACCAACGTGCTGCACCTGCACGCGCTCGACCTGGCCGCGCGCCTCGCCGGCGAGCTCGGCGAGGACGGCGCGCGCGACACCTACCTCGGCTGGGCCGACGCGCTGCGGTCGTCGATCCGCGAGCGCTTCTGGCTCGAGGACGCGGGCCTCTTCGCGACGCTCTTGCCGACCACGCTCGACCGCGCGCCGGTCCAGCGCTTCGATCTGCTGGGCGAGGCGCTGGCCATCACCGAAGGCGTCGCGACCCCGGCCGAGGCCGCGCGTATGGTCGCGGCCTACCCGGCCATCAACGGCGCGTTCCCGGTCCTCTGGCCGCAGCAGCAGCTGACGCGCATCTATCACAACCGCGCGACCTGGCCGTTCGTGTCGGCGTACTGGCTCTGCGCCGCGCGCGTCGCCGACAACGGGCTGGTCGCGCGCACGCTCATCGACGAGCTGATGCGCGGCGCCGCCCTGAACCTGTCGCACCTGGAGAACCGCGAGGTCGCCAGCGGCGCGCCCTGGGTCGACGACGGCGACTACTCCGGGCCGGTGGTCGACTCGCGCCGCCAGCTCTGGTCGATCGGCGGCTTCCTCGCGCTCGTGCAGCGCGTGCTCTTCGGCCTCGAGGCGACCGCCGACGGCTTGGCGGTGGCGCCGTGGATCGCACCGCTCGTTCATGAACGCCTATTCACAAACACGGACCGCCTCGTCCTGAACGACTACCGCTACCTCGGCCGACGCCTGACGGTGACCGTGAAGCTGCCGCCGCTGCCGGCCGATCCGGCCGCCGCGCGCTACCGCGTCGCCGAGGTGCGCCTCGACGGTGTCGTGGTCACGGGCGTCATCCCGGCCGCGCAGCTGCACGACGGCGCGGCCATCGACGTGACGCTCGCGGCCGAGCCGACCACGCCCGCGACGATGCGCGCGACCAGCGACGCCGACTGGCACGATGTCTTCGGGCCGCGTGAGCCGACCATCGCCGTCGCGCACGTCGGCGATCACCTGGAGCTCACGCTGACGAACGTCGACGGCGACATGCTGCACATCTATCGCGACGGCGTGCTGTGGCAGAGCGTGGCCGGCGCTTCGACGTTGACGGACGACCTGCCGGAGCGCACGCGCTGCTACAGCGTCGACGCGTCGTTCGCGAACGGCAACCGCTCGCAGCGCTCCGCGGCGGCGTGCTGGTGGGGCGACGCGGCCGAGCGTATCCAGGTCGTGCCCGCGGCCGCCTTCGAGGCGGTCGGCGGCAGCGCCATCGACGCGCACGGTCGCTTCCACTACCAGGCCTGGGGCAAGGACGGCGACTCGCTCACGGCGCGCGCGTTTCGTCCGCGCGTCAGCGGCCCGCACCTCGTGCAGGTCGAGTACGGCAATGGCGCCGGCCCGATCGACAGCGGCATCACCTGCGCGGTGAAGCGCGTGCAGGTGATCGACGAGCAGGGCGGCGCGGTCGTCGGCGACGGCGTGCTGGTCATGCCGCAGCTCGGCACGTGGGACCGCTGGGCCTACTCGACGTTCGTGGCGGTGACGCTCGACGCGAGCCGCAGCTACCGCGTCGTCATCAGCGCCGATCCCCTGGCCGTGAACATGTCCGCCTTCGAGCTGTTCGCGCGCTACAGCGGGACCGGCGGCGCGGCGGCCTTTCGCGACGTGAACATCAGCGAGCTGCGGGTGCTCGCGCGCTGATCGTCAGTCGGCGACCGCGCGCGCGATGGGCGGCTCGTCGATGGCGCGCTCGGTCCCGTAGACGACCTCGAGGACCGGCACGACCGCGTCGGTCCCGGCGTCGCCGCCGTGATAGCTCTCGGTCGCGCCCGTGAAGCGCCCCTCGGCCCAGCCCGACCAGCCCTCGGTGCGCGTCGGCAGGCCCGCGCTGGTGAGGTCGACGACGTGCACCCAGCGGAGCGTGTCGGCTCGTGGTGACGACCCGATGGCCCACAGCGGGCAGTCGCAGCCGAGCGCGCCACGGCGGACGAGCGGCACGCGCACGCGCTCCTTGCGGTGCTCACGCGCATGGCTGACGCGCTCGGCGAGCCACGCGTCGACGGCCGCGTCGTTCACGTCGACGCCGCTCGCTGCCTCGAGCGCGCGATCGGCCTCGCGTGGCTTCATCGGTCCGGGACCCGGCGCCGCGCAGGCGCACACGAGAATAGTTGGGATCCCAAGGATTCCGAACCGCATCAGCTGATCGTCACGGAGTGCTCGGCGCGTGTGCTCGCGAGCTCCCAGAACCTGTCGGCGATGGTCGCCGCCTCGAGCGTCGCGTGGCCCGTGTCGAAGGCGGTGCCCTTGACCATGCCCATGACGACCACCTCGCCGACATAGACGCCACGCGGCGCGAGCGCGGCGTTGAGCAGGCCGACGGTCTTGTGCTGCGCGGCTTTGCTCATGGCCACGCCCATCGCGTGCCACTGCGTGGCCATGGCGTCGACCTGCGGGTCGTAGAACGCGAAGCCGCCGCCGGTCACGAGCACGGCTCCGCGCGCCGCGCTCAGGTCGGCGAGCGCGCCCTGTACGGCGACGATCAGGCTGACGGCCGCGACGTTCAGGGTCTGCTGCAGGTCGCTCACCGAGGCGGTGAGGAGGTCGCCCGCGACCGGCGCGTACGCGTTCCAGTGCACGATGCCGATGGGGCCGAGCGCGGCGCGCGCGTCGCCAACCATCTTGCTGACCGCGGCCGGGTCGCCGAGGTCGCACGCGAACGCCTGGGCGTTGATGCCCTCGGCGACGAGCGCGGCGGCGGCGGCGGCGATGCGCTCGCCGTTACGCGCGACGATGGCGACGGGGTGCCCCTCGCGGCCGAAGCGGCGCGCGACCGCGTCCGAGATGCCGGGACCATGACCTGCAACGATGATCGTGTGCTTCATGGCGCGGTCATACACCCACGCTACGGTTTGATGAAGCGCAGCACGAACCGATCGCTGGTGCCGCGCTTGTCGGCGGCCGCGCGCGGCGAGTCGTTCCAGTCGCGCGCGTCGCTCGGGTTGCGCAGGAAGTCGGCGTGCGCGTCGAGTACGAAGCCGGCGGCGGTGATCTCCTGGACGACCGCGCGCTCGTCGATGCGGTGCAGCGTGTCGGTCACGGTGGTGCCGTCCTCGGGGCGAGCCGAGTGATCGACGATGCCGTAGACGCCGCCCGAGCGCAGCGCGGCGAACACCGCGCGGTTCATCGCGGCGCGATCGACGCCCTGCCAGACGGTGTCGTGATAGAAAAGAATATTGACGACCGCGTCGAGCTTGCCGGCGTCGGCGAAGCCTGCCGAAAACGGCGCGTCGAAGGGCGTGTCGAGGCGCTGGATGTTGGCGTTGACGGGCTTCGCGAGGCGCTCGCCCCAGGGCCCGGCGGCGAAGCGGTCGAGGATGAACTGCGAGTTCTGGCCGTACACGACGCCGCTCGGGCCGACGATCCGCGCCAGCAGCTCCGAAGTGTAGCCGCCGCCCGCGCCGAGCTCGGCGACGTGCTGACCGGGCGCGATGCGGAAGAAGGCGAACGTCTCGGCGGGCTTGCGTCCGGCGTCGAGGGCGCGGTCGGCGTCGCTGCGATCGGGTGCGGCCACGGCCAGCGCGACGGCGTCGCTGGCGGGCGTCGGGGTGTCGGGGTGCTCGCTCGAGGCGCAGGCGAAGAGCACGGAGAAGACGATGGGGATGAGGCGCTTCATGGGGTGGTCGTAGCACGCCCTGGCGGCGTCGGGCACATCGGCGCGCCCATCGTCTTCAGGTGCGCGAGCAGCGCGTCGAGGCCGTCCGGCGGGTCGGCACGCGTGCCGTCGCGCGCCCGCTCGACGAGCAGGTAGCCGCGCGCCAGCTGGCTGTCGGGGTCGACGCCGCGCATCGCGCGCCACAGGTCGTCGGCCGGCACCCAGTGCGGTGGGTACTTGTAGCGCGCGACGTCGAGCACCAGCACCCGATCGGTCGGCGCGTGCCATGCCGCCAGCGGCGAGTAGTGCCCGCTGCCCGTCTGCCCGAGCGCGCGCCGATCATAGTTGGCGATGAGGAACGGGCCCGCCTGCGCACGCACCGCGGCGGCGAGCACCGATCGAAAAGCATCTTGACCATCGTCCGAGGCGTGCACGCGCGTGACGTGGGCACCGTTGCACTCGCCGAGGCACGCGACCTCGGCGAGCGTGAGCCCCTCGGACGCGGCGACCTCGAGCGACTTGCAGCACACCAGGAGCTCCTCTCCGAAGAAGCGCCACGGCCCCTTCCACACGCGCCCCGGATCGATCTCGAGCGCGTTGAGCACCGTGACCAGCGTGCCGAGCCCACACCACGCGGGCTCGGCCTGCGTGTGCAGGTGCGCGACCAGCGCATGGAAGCTCTCGGCGGTGCCGGCCGCGAGCGACTCGAGCAACATGCGCCGCCCCTCGTCACTGCCGAACGCGACGAGCTCGGGCGGCAGTGGTCGGCGATGGAAGGATGCGTTCGTCACGACGACCTCACAGCGGCCAGAGCACGGCCTTGTCGGGCTTGTCGGTGCGGTAGATGGCGTAGACCTTCGCGCCCGGGATGCGGAACTGCATCGGCACGTCGAAGCGTGAGACCGAGGCGCGGCGATGCACGAGGCTCTCGTCGGTGAACTCGAAGGCGATGCGGTAGGGCGAGCGGCCGTTGACGCGCAGGCTGGTGTTGACGCTCACGTCGGTGATGGTCGCTTCGGCCACCAGGCCGTCCTCGAAGGTCGTCTTGGCGCGCCCGATGCGCACCATGCCGAACACGAAGAAGAGGGTGCCGAGCAGCGGGAAGAGCAGGAACGGCGCCATGCCGGCGCTGAAGCCGCCGCCGAGCTGCAGGAGGATCGAGCCGATCACGAACGTCGCCGGCAGACCGAACGCGACCCCGAAGATGCGGAAGAAGTTGGCGACGGGATCGACCTTGCGGGCGAAGCCCGACGGCACCTTACGCGGTGCGTCCGGCGGTGGGTCGGCCTGCCCCGGCGCCACTCCGCTGGTGAGGCCCATGCCCTGCAGCATGCCGACGACCTGCTGTAGCTGACCGGCCACGCCGCGCCGCTGCGCGAGGTTGGCGGCCGCGTCGCTCGCGATCATGCCGCCGGCCGCGCGACCAAGCTGCTTCAGCACGGGCGGCGCCGGGCGTGCGCTCTTGCCTGCGAGCAGCGCGTCGATCTGCTCGGCGACCTCGTGCGCGCTCGCGATGCGCTTGCTCGGCTCCGGCTGCAGCATGCCGCGTAGCAGCTCGCGCAGCGGCCCGTCGTCGACGAACGGCTCCCACACGAGCCGGTTCTGCTCGTCGAGCAGCTCGTGCGGCGGCTGGCGCGTGACCAGCTCGAGCAAGATCACGCCGAGCGCGTAGATGTCGCTCGCCGGGCTGGCGCGGCCCGCGAGCTGCTCGGGCGGCATGTAGCCGAACGTGCCCGCGACCGTGCTGCCCGCCTCGCCCTGGCGCACCACGTCCTTCACCGAGCCGAAGTCGATGAGCGCCAGGCGGCCGTCCGCGCGCCGCATGACGTTGCCGGGCTTGAGGTCGCGATGCACGATCGGTGGCGTGCGCTCGTGCAGGTAGGTCAGCACGTCACACAGCTCACGCACCGTCTCGAGCGCCGCGCGGGTGTCGAGGCGACGCACCAAGAGCTCGTCGGCGAGCGTGCGTCCTTCGACCAGCTCGACGACCAGGTAGAGGCCGACGTGGCGGCCCTCGCCGGCCATGAAGTCGTCGATGTAGGCGGGGATCGCCGGGTGCGACAGCGAGCGCAGCATGTTCGCTTCGCGCTTGAAGAGGTCGTGCGCCTTGAAGTCCTGGAGGCGCCGGACGAGCAGCTCCTTCAGCGCGAACGTGGCGCCGTCGCTCTCGCGCTCGGCACGATAGGTCGTGCCGAACGCGCCCGTGCCGAGCACCTCGAGCAGCCAGTAGCGACTGTCGAGGCGTGGGTCTTCGCCGCAGCGGGCGCACGCGAGCGCCCGTGGCGTGGGCTGTCCACATCGAGCACAAACGACTGGGTGCGCGTCCATGGACACGGATCCTTCCACGCGCGCCGCGCGATGTCGAACGGCGCCACGGTGCCGCGTGGCGACGTCACCACGCCCGCACCGCGCACGCCGCTCACATCGGGGTGAGCTCGATGATGTCGGCGTCCTGGCCGCGCAATACCGAGCCGACCTGCTTCGCGCGCAGCTTCTTCTGGACCAGCACCTCGAGCGCGCCATGCACCGCGCCGAGCGTGAAGGTCAGCTCACGCGTCGAGCCCTGCGGCTCACCCGCCGAGCAGACGGTGTCCTTGAGGTGCACGCGGTAGACCCCGTCGTCCTCGCTGATCGACTCGACCAGGCACAGGCGCGTGCCGTCGGGGCCGAGCGCCTCGCGCATCGCGAGCGCCGCCTCGCGCAGGCCGATGGCCTTCTTGCCGAAGCCGAGCGACTCGGCCAGCTGCTTGCCGCGCTTGCGCCCCGCGCCCTTGAGCGCGACGCCCGCGGCGGCCGCGCCGAGCGTGTCCTCGACGCCCACGACGAGCGCCTTGAAGCACACGATGCTGCTGAATTCTCCGAGCTCCGGACGAAGTTCACTACCCATGGTCAATCTCCTTTCATGAATCCAGGGACTCGTCGGGCGCGCCCCCCGCGATGATGGGATCGAGGATCTCGCGGAGCCGCGTGACGAGGCGGTTGGTGTTTCGTCGCCACGACGCATCCGCGTCCATGGCGACCACGAGGAACATACGTCGACGCGCCGCGCTGCTCTCCGCGGCCGGGTCGCCGAGCGGGCGGATCACCAGGCGACCGGCCGACCCGTCGAGGACCGTGACCTCGTCGATGCCGGCCAGCCCGAGGTCGCGAGCGCCACGCGAGACGATCTCGTCGAACAGGCTCGCGAAGCCCGCGAGCGCCTCCTCGTCACCGAGCTCGTCACCGTCACAGGCGACGAGCAGACCCTGCTCGGTGCAGATGATCGAGCCGCGGTAACGTCCGACGATGTTGGTGGCGCGCAGCTCGTCCTCGAGCTGTTGCTGACGCCCGCGTCGCCGCATCCGATCACCCGAGCAGCTTTGCGAGGTCGTTGGCGGCTCGCTTCACGTCGAGGAAGATGAGCCCGATCTTGGCCGACGCCGAGGTGAGCACCGACAGCACCGCGTCCTTGCCGCAGCGCACGAGGATCACGTAGCCGGCGCTGCCGCGCGTCATGACCATCTCGAAGTTGCCGCGGCCGAGCTCGCGCACGATGCGCTCACCGATGCCGAGCAACGCGGCCGACATGGCCGCGACGGCGTCGTCGTCGACGTCCTTGGCCAGGGCCGATGCGATCATCAGGCCGTCGTTGTCGATGACCGCCGAGGCCTCCACGTCGGGCGTGTTGGAGGCGAGTTGCTTGATGAGCTTGGTGATGTTGTCAGCGCGCGTCATGAGGATCTCTCTTTGTCGTTGTGACATCGGGGATGGTTTGGCCAGGGCCTCGCGCGGAGGCGGAGGCGCTGGTGTCGAGGTCGTCCCCAAGGCGACCGCGACGGGGGGAATGGAGGCCGGCGGCGCCGGTGGGAGAGGCGGCGCCAGCTGCTCGAGCGAGGCGCTCACGGGCGTCGCGAAGGTGCTGGCGCGAACGGGCTTGGGCGGCTCGGCGATCGGCGCGAGCGACGCGGCGACCTCGACCTTCACCTCGATCGGCGCCGGCTCGGGCAAGGGCGGCGGCGGAGGCTGGGTGGGCTCGAGGCGCTCCGTGAACTCGCGCAGCGCCAAGAGCGCCGCGCGGAACTTACGCGCCGTCGGGAAGCGCTTCGACGGCGCCTTCGAGAGCGCCTTGGCGACGACCTGCTCGAGCTCCTTCGAGACCGTGCGGCCGGTCGCCGAGAGCGGCAGCGGCACATCCTCGAGGTGCGCCTGCATGGTCTCGCGCGGTGTGGCGCGCGAGAACGGCAGCGAGCCCGTCAGCAGCGTGTAGAGCAGCACGCCGACCGAGTACAGGTCGGCGCGTGGGTCGACGTCCTCTCCTTTGATCTGCTCGGGCGCCATGTACTCGGGCGTGCCGGCGATGTCGTCGATGCCGATGTCCTGGATGCTCGCGATGCCGAAGTCGAAGACCTTGACGTGCTCGCGCTCGTCGCCGTCGTCGTCGACCATCGGCACGAGCATCACGTTGGCGGCCTTGATGTCGCGATGCACGATGCCGAGGTCGTGCGCCTCGGCCAGCCCGCCGAGGATCTGCGCCACGATCATGAGCGCGCGCGCCGGCGCGAAGGCGCCCTCCTCGGCCATGATCTCCGAGAGGTTCTTGCCCTCGATGTACTCCATCACGAAGAACAGGCCGGCCTCGGGATCGACGCCGAAGTCGAGCGCCCAGACCATGTTCTTGTGGCGCAGCGCCGACGCCGCCTGGGCCTCGCGCAGGAAGCGCTCGTGCGCGCCGGGCCGCGAGGTCACCGAGTCGTGCAGCAGCTTCACCGCGACGATGCGCTCGAGCACCACGTGGCGCGCCAGGTACACGGTGCCCATCGCGCCTTCACCGGCGGGCGCGAGGAGCTCGTATTTCCCTCCACCCACGAACTGGGCAGAGCGCTGGGAATCATCGACCATTCTATTCCTCGGCCGCGGCCGTTGAATCGTTGAGGTGAACGCAGATCTGTACGATGCCGTGGGAACGGCCAGTGAAGCGCCTCAGAGCACGCTGAGGCACTGCAAGACATCCATTGGACCGCCATCCCTGGATGAGTTGCCTGTATTCGTCGGGCACCCTCGCGGGGCCCCGTGTGTTATTTCCGTGCGACGTACGGAAGGTCGCTCAAGGGCCGGGCCAAAGCAAGCACCTTGAGGGAAAACCTGTGCGATTCCAGGCGCTAAGCGCGTGTCAAATGACACTTCCGAGGTGCGCGTGAGTGTATCGTCCGTCCGCGCATTGCAACATTGTCGGGCTCGAGTGGGCCGGTTGGTGGTGCAGAATCCGGGCTGGCGGACTACGTCGCGCGGTTTGTCGGCCGTTCAGGTGACGGCGGCCGTCGCCGCGCAGCGGAAAAAAGCCGTGCAGAACGCCGTGGTTGGACCGAGTGGGTGAGGGAGCACGGCGTTGGTGTGACCGAGCATTACGCGCCCGACGACGCCGATCACATTGCTGCGTTACTCGTGCAAGTCACGCGGAAGAGTTCCGCAGGGCAGCCTCTCCGCGTGACGGCGTGCGGCCGATGCGGCCGCAGTGGCCGTCCCGCTGCGAGGCCTTCTGCGGAAGAATCACCTAAGAGTTTCTGTCGCAACCGGCGCCAGCGCCAGCGCGAACGGCAAGCGGGTCGGCAGCGGCGCCGAGGCGTCGAGGTGCCAGATGCTCTTCATGAGGTTCTCGATGCCCTCGCGATCGATGCCCGCGACCGACTGCACCATCACGATCAGGTCCTCCGACAGGACCTCGCCCGCGATGGTCACCGAGGGCAGCGCGCTCACGCGTCCTTGGGCGTGCGTGATCGTGCCGGCGATGGTGGCGTCGCGCAGCACGAGGTTGCCGATGAGCTGATCGGCGCTGTCGTAGACCGGCAGCACCCACGTCGCGACCGCGGCCGAGAACGCGGTGTCGCCCTGCAAGACGGCCGACAGCGTCAGCGGCTCGCTATCGGGCAGGTCATTGCCGTTGCGATCCGGGGCGAGCTGCAGCGCGGCCACGTCGGCGCCTTCGTCGAGCGCCGTGACGCCGATGAGCAGGCGCGGCACGAAGCCGCCGAGCACCGACGCCGCGGTCGGATCGTCGGGCGTCGTCAGCACGGTCGTGGCGGGCTCGGCCGCGAACAGCGCGGTCGGCACGGTCGGCCAGGCCTCGACCACACCATCGAACGTCGCGCTGATGAGGGCCGCGAGCTGCTCGTCGCGCCGCGTCCAGAAGTAGGCGGTCGATGCGTCCGACAGGTAGCCGAACGGATACACCGTGAGCGTGTCGGGCTTCGGTCGCGCGAGCCACTCGATCGGATCACGATAGTCCGCCTCCGCGTCCACGAGCTCGGCCTTGGCCGTCGCCGAGATGGCGCGCGCGTCGGCCAGGCGCGCCTCGGCCGTCGTGCGATCGGCGGCCCGCACCGCGATCGTGCCGGCGTAGATCGCGATGGCGTGGGCGATGCGCTGCGTGTGCAGCGTGGCGTCGCGCTGCACCTCGCGATAGAGGCGCTCGGTCTGCGTCGTGCCGCGCGTCGCGGCGGGCAGGCGCTCGACCAGCGCCTGATACTCGTCGTGCATGCGCCCGAGCATGTCGAAGTCGCGCGCCTTCCACGCCGCGAAGGCCTCGTCGTCGTAGTCGCGCACCGTCTTGAGCGCGATCTTCGGGCGCCGCGCGAGCAGGCCCGCGGCCACGCCGACCTCGTCCTGCGGCAGCTCGCCGGCGAGGTAGAAGATGATCTCGGGGTTCTCGCCGAAGAGCTCGCGCTGCTGATCGGTGGTCCACTCGGCCAGCACGCTGGCGACGGTGGTGCCCGCGTCGCCCCAGATGGGCGCCAGCTGATCGAGGTAGTCGGTCCACGTGAGCGCGGCGTTCCACGAGGCCTGCGCGACGTAGTGGTCGTACATCCAATAGAGGTGCTCGCGCCCGCTCGTGAACGTCACGTGGCCGGTCACCTCGTGCTGCCGCACGGTCTTGATGTCGGCTTCGCGCGACGCGCCCGTGATGGGCAGGAGCAGCGGCACGTTGTCGTCGAAGCCGAGCCACCACGCCGACTCGGGAAAGAACGTCTGCTCGCGGGTGCCGTCGGCCTCGTTCATGAAGTCGATCTGGTGCGTGAAGTCCTCGCAGCCGTAGACCGGCGCTGGGCTCTCCAGCGTGTAGAACATGGTCGTGTGCACCCACGCGCCGAGCGCGGGGTCGGCCTGCAGGGGCGTGTGGAAGAAGTCGTCGCCAGCGCCGGTCTCGAGCCCGCAGGTGATGTGGATCCAGGCGTGTGGTGTGACGCTCGGGTAGTGGCTCACGATGTGGTCGACGGCCGCCGACAGCCACGCGAGCGTGACCGCCGGGTCGGGCGCGGTGAACTCGCTCGTGCCGATCTGGAAGACCACGTGATCGATGCCGCTCGCCAGGATGCGATCGAGGCCCGCGGCGATCTGCACCTCGGCGGGCACCGCCACGCCGTGCTCGTCGACGGCCTCGGGATGCACCAGGCGGAAGGCGTGCTGCTGCTGATCGGCGAAGCCGACGACCACGCCGAGCTCGATGCCGAGGCCGTGTGCCTCGGCGACGATGCCCGCCATGTACGGCGCCCAGGTCGGCAGATCGACGGTCGCGAGAAAGTGCACCGTGAGCAGGTTCTGGCGGTTGCGTGCGAGCCACAGCAGCTCGTCGCTGACCGCCTTGCGGCCACCCGGGAAGTCGGGCCGCAGGAAGATGTCGGAGGCGATGATCGGGTGCTGCGTGTGCTCGTGGAAGCCGCGCCGCGCGAAGGCCGGGATCTCGGTGCGTGGCTCGGCGGGCCACGGCAAGGTGCTCGTGGCGTCGCGCGGGATGACCGTGTC
>Ga0164241_10001997_pt1 | contig 23195 bp, 18 predicted proteins | sample OricomyardsoilBY_FD_108780 | JGI IMG/M metagenome (GOLD analysis project Ga0164241, IMG submission 108780) | Backyard soil microbial communities from Emeryville, California, USA - Original compost - Back yard soil (BY) | ecosystem: Environmental > Terrestrial > Soil > Unclassified | place: USA... | reverse complement strand
TCGGGGATGAAAATTGTGGTGGACTGCGCGAACGGTGCCACCTACAAGGTCGCCCCGGAAATATTCAAGGAATTAGGTGCGGCCGTCGTTGCCATTGCGGTGGCGCCAGACGGCATCAACATCAATCGCGAATGCGGTTCAACCGATTTACGCTCACTACAGCAATCAGTACTCAGTGAAAAAGCGGATCTGGGTATAGCCTTTGATGGCGATGGCGACCGGGTCTTGTTCGTGGATCATACGGGTGCAGCAGTGGACGGCGATGAATTGCTGTTTATCATCGCTGCCCATAAGCACCGCTTCGAAGGCGGCTGCAACGGTGTAGTAGGCACCCTCATGACCAATTTCGGTTTTGAGGTGGCGCTCAAAGAAATGGGCATTGCATTTACTCGCGCCAAAGTCGGTGATCGCTACGTTCTGGAAATGATGAAAGCCCGGGACTGGCTATTGGGAGGAGAGTCGTCGGGCCATATTATTTGTGGTGATGCGACCACAACCGGAGACGGCATTATTTCTGCCTTGCAAGTGCTGCGCGCGCTGCGCAAATCACAACAAAGCCTGCACGAACTCTGCAGCACTTTGAACAAGACCCCCCAGTGCATGATCAATGTACCCGCTGCCAGGCGATTGGATCTGAATGCCCACCCAGGTATACAGGCGGCTGTACACCGCGCGGAGGCCCAGTTGGAAGGCCGCGGCCGTGTTCTTTTAAGGGCATCCGGAACCGAACCCCTTATTCGGGTGATGGTGGAAGGTGAGCACGCGGATCGAGTGGAAACATTGACACGCGAACTCGCAGAATCCGTGCGCGAAGCTGTGTCTGCTCTCCCCTGATGGGCCTGAAAAATAAGCCTATTGCAGGCATTGTCACCAGCATTGTTCTCGGCTACCATTTGCGCCCGTTTTGCCGAGGGCCTTTATCCCTGTCCGATAGGGACTCATGAACGGAGAAAGACCTCGAGAAAACGCTATGCGGCGCCAGATAGTTATAGGTAACTGGAAATTGCACGGCAGCAGGCAGTTCGTCACCGGTCTGCTGCATGAGCTGGTGACTGGCTGGGTGGGAGTGCACAGGGCCGAAGTGGTGGTGTGTCCAGCGTACGTACACGTGGAGATGACATACCGCGCCCTGAGTCATACCAACATCGCAATCGGCGCTCAGGATGTCAGCCATTTTGCTGAAGGCGCTTACACTGGCGATGTGTCGGGCGAAATGCTCCATGAACTCGGCTGCCATTACGCCATAGTCGGCCACTCGGAACGTCGCCGCCATTACGGCGAAGACAACGAACTGGTGGCAAAAAAATTCGAGGCGGCGCAGAGTGCGCGCTTGGTACCGGTACTCTGTGTTGGCGAAAGCGCCCGCGAGCGCGAACAAGGCATTACGCTCGACGTAATTGATCGTCAGATTGGTGTGGTGATGGATGCTTGCGGTGTCGATCGCCTGACCCGCGCAGTCATTGCCTACGAGCCTTTATGGGCGGTGGGTACAGGGAAAATAGCCTCGCCGCATCAGGCGCAGGAAGTGCATCAGTTTATCCGGTGTAAATTGGGCGCTCAGGGAGCAATGACCCGAATAGTTTATGGAGGCAGCGTTACGCCTCTCAATGCGCAGCCGATGTTCACCATGCCCGATATAGACGGAGCGCTTGTGGGCGGAGCGGCTCTGCGGGCACACGACTTTTTAGCAATATGCCGAGCGGCTGAATAGCCGTAGGTTTTAGAGAGATACTGAAGAATGGAAAGTATTCTGCTTGTTATACACGTGATAGTTGCGTTGCTGATCATAGGTCTGATCATGCTCCAACAAGGTAAAGGCGCTGAAATGGGCGCTTCTTTTGGTGCGGGAGCATCCCAGACCATATTTGGCGCTGTGGGATCGGGCAACTTTTTTTCACGCATGACCGCCATATTGGTTGCCGTTTTTTTTGCCACCAGTTTTACATTGGCGGTACTTGCTAAAAAGAGTGTGGAGATAGATGATTTTCCAATCCCTGTTTTGGAAAAATCCGGTGAAGTGCCGACCGCTCCAGCAGCGGTAAAAAGTGAAGAAGTACCTGTTATAGACGAGGAGGCCGCGGAGGTTCCGGTCGACGCAGAAACTCCTGCAAGCGAAGTTACTGAATAATTGGAATAGTTAGGAAGGAATCCGACGCGTTTTAGCCCAAGTGGTGAAATTGGTAGACACGCTATCTTGAGGGGGTAGTGGCGTAAGCTGTGCCGGTTCGAGTCCGGCCTTGGGCACCATCATCAAAGTCGAAAGCTCCATTTTCGCCAAAAACCCCGCGTAAAAGCGGGGTTTTTTGTTTCATTTAGCATCGTTCTATTTTGAGCTATGTCCAATAGCGGATAGGAATTGCCACCTTTCTGATCCGTTACCTCATCAAGCAATTCTTCGTATCGACGAAAATCAATAATCACACCCCTCAATCGCCGCCGTGCGTTCCTTACAACAGTTTCAAATTTCTTTGCATCAACTGCGACGGGGAGGGAGCCCACATGACCCCGGCAACCGTCCCCTTGCGCCATCGGGTGAATGAGCAGACCATGAGGACAAAATGCAAGCTAGACTTTCAGTAAATCGGCAATAACCGGGAGCGCGTGTATGGCTGCAATTTTAAGGCTGGACTTGGCTGGAACGCCCACCGCCTGGCTCAGTCGAGAAATGGCGGCCACGGCTTATGTTAAGGGCTTGGTGCGTTGGGAGCTGGGTAAGAAGAAAATTATCCTGCACGGCGGCATCAATCGTTGGGGGAGGCAATCGTTGTTGGCGATCAGCCCCGTAATTGCCACCGCAGGTGAAATTATTACGACGAGGGGACGTACAGCGCGTTCATGCACCAACCGCATGCTGTTCCGCCGCGACAATTATCATTGCATGTACTGCGGCCAGAAATTTCATGAGCGCGCGCTGACCCGCGACCATGTGGTGCCGCGCTCCAAAGGTGGTGGTGACAACTGGGAGAATGTGGTGGCGGCCTGTCAGAGATGCAACCACCACAAGGCCGACAGGACACCGGAGCAGGCGGGCATGAAGCTGCTGGCCGTGCCTTTCCGACCAAATACGTTTGAGGCGATGTATTTGGCTCAACATACGGTGTTGGCGGATCAGATGGATTATCTGGAAAAGCAGTTCTCGGGCATGCGGGACTGGCAAGCCGCCTAAGGTTTTTTTTATTAAAGAGCAGAGCCCCGATAATTCGCGGGCAAGTTGTTATGGATATGGGTGGCTGCAATGGCTGCTTGCGCAACGGCTACTCCAATCTGATGCAATGAATTAGCTGCGTCACCCGCTGCGTAAAGTCCCGGAATCGACGTTTGTTGGTGCTCATCCAGAATTAAATTACTGTCAGGGCTGCAGGCGGCTCCCAGTGCTTTTGCAAAGTGAGTTCCACGCGCTTCACCCAGCAGAATATATAAAGTATCGAATTGATATTCAGCACCGTCTGAGATGTGAACAACGGGCTTTTCCCCATCTGCATTAACTGCCATCACTGTCCCTTCGCTTATTACAACGCCAGCGGCCTTGAGCTTCTCCCGCGCTTCGCTCGATAAATTCTCTGCCGCAGGTTGGCAAAATAAAGTGACTCGGGGCGAGTATGTTCGCAGAAAAAGCGCATGGGCCATGCCGCAATCCAAACGCGAAATAATGCCGATGTTCTGGTCCTTGACTTCGAAACCATCGCATATGGGACACAAACGGATTTTGCCAGCCTGAATATTCGATGCCCAGTTTTCCATGAGGGGATGCTCATCGGAAATGCCGGTGGCCAATAGCAGGGTTTTCGCCCGCACAGGTTGACCGTCCAGCACGCTTTGATACAGACCTTCGGAGATTTCAAGCTCGGTAATCCTCGTTTGAAAAATCTTTGCCCCGCAATTCACAGCCTGGGTGCGCAAGCGCTCCAATAGATCGATACCTGAAATACCCTCGGGAAATCCCGGAAAATTATGACTCGCAGGAATTAGCGCAGCCCGGCTGGGTCCACCATTTGCGACGATTACGTCGCGGTGAAAGCGCGCCAGATATAACGCAGCGGTAAGCCCGGCCGGCCCCGCGCCGATAATTAAGCAGTCGACGGTTTGCATTCATATATCTCATATCGCCTTAATGCAGTCGGCTATTTTGCAGAAATTTCTATCGACTGGTTGTGTGCTCGCGCACTTAGGGATGGCGATAAAAACTTAAAAGGATTGCTTAAAAATCCCGGTATCAATAAACGCTTGTTTTTTAGCGCGTTAACGCTTCGGCAAGCTCTGGGAAGATGGCGAGGTGGTCTATGTGACTGTCGGTAGAAGTAGGGGTGACGATGCGGCGCACGTCTACGGGATACCAGCTCTCGTTTACTGAAAAACCTCGCACCACTGAAGAGTGAAAATGAAATATGCAGCCATTTAGAATCCGCACACTTGCTCTAGCCACCGCACTGGTGGCAAGTTTAAGCACTACCCAATTGTCGCAAGCTGCGACTTTTGATCTAGCCAGAGCCAGTGTGCAGGATATTCATGCAGCAGTGGATGCCGGGGCGCTGAGCTATGAAAAACTGATTTCCCTTTATCTCGCCCGCATCGCGGCCTATGACGATAAAGGCCCCTCACTTAATACCATCATCACATTAAATTCCAAGGCGTTGGAAACGGCGCGGGCGCTCGATGCGGAATTCAAAAAGACGGGTCGCCGTTCACCTTTGCACGGCATTCCAATACTGGCAAAAGATAATTTCGACACGGCGGATATGCCCACCAGCGGTGGAACATTTTTGCTCGCCAAATCGGTGCCCTACCAGGATGCCCCCAGCATTAAACAGCTGCGCGATGCGGGAGCCATTATTATCGCCAAGGTCAATATGGATGAATTTGCCCACGGCGGTGTGGGCTATTCATCACGCGGTGGCCAGACGCTCAACGCCCACGACCCGCGCCGTATTCCTTCCGGTTCGTCCGGCGGCACCGGCTCTGGGCTTGCCGCCTGGTTTTCGCCACTGGGGTTGGGCTCGGATACCGGCGGCTCCATTCGCGGTCCTGCTTGGGCGAATGGCGTCGTCGGCATTAAACCTACCAACGGTTTAATTTCCCGCACCGGCATAATGCCCTGTGTGCTGACCTTCGATACCGGAGGCCCAATGGCGCGCACGGTATACGACGTAGCTTTGGCCTTGGGCTATATGACGGGCGTCGACCCGAAAGATCCGCTTACCAGTACGAGCGCCGGATTATTTCACAAGGATTACACGCAATTTTTGAAAAAGGACGCTTTGAAGGGCGTGCGCCTGGGTGTGATTCGCGATTTCACTGGCACCGATCCGGAAGTCGATCGCGTATTCAACGAAGCATTAAAGGCACTCGAAGCACAGGGCGCCGTGTTGGTGGATCAATTGAATTTCCCCGCTACTGCATTGCAGAGCCGCGATACAGCCATGAATCCTATACGCGCGGAAGTAAAAGACAATTACGTGGATTATTTAGGCACTCTGCGTTCGGGATTTCCGCGCACGGTGACGGAATTGGCCGAGCAGGGTCTTAAACTCACCAAACCCAAAGGCGACTTTTTACCGCATTACAGCGTGTTTACCCGCTTTAAAGAATTGGGTGAGCGCCCACCCATCACGGGGTTGAGTTATACCTCCGCCAAACATTACGGCATGAAGGCAGTGCAGGGTGCGGTGCTGGGATTGCTCGAAGAAAAACAATTGGATGCCCTGGTGTACCCCACCCGGCCCACTCAACCGGAAATGATCAATCCGGAAACCCCCAATATTGTCGAGCGTCCGCGCAACCCGTCATTAAGCAGTATCGCCAATGTCACACAATTTCCAGACGTGATAGTGCCTGCCGGTATCACCAACGAAAAAATGCCGGTGACCATTTCCTTTTTCGGTCCCGCCTATAGCGAACCGCGCCTGCTGGCTTACGCCTATGCCTACGAGCAGGCCACGCAAAAACTGGTGCTGCCAGCCACCACACCGGCGCTGTCCGGGGAAAAATTCGATTATTGATTGGAGCATCCATGACAACTTTGCGAAGAAATATTTTGGCGTCCGTGCTCTTGGCGGGGTGTTTTGCCAACGCCCAGGCAGCAGAGCTGGATTTGTCCCAGGCCAACGTGGCGGATCTGCAAAAGGCCATGGAGCAGGGCTCTCTCACAGCGGAAAAACTCGTGCAGCTGTATCTCGCCCGCATTAAAGCCTATGACGACGCCGGACCAAAATTAAACGCGCTGATACTGGTGAATCCCAAAGCACTGAGCGAAGCCAAGGCGCTGGACGCCGAGCGCAAAAGCCAAGGTCCGCGCGGTCCCATGCACGGCATTCCGGTGATTCTTAAAGACAACCATGACACATTTGATATGGCCACCACCGGCGGCTCGGTATTTTTGGACGGCTCAGTGCCGCCGGACGATGCGTTCATCGTAAAAAAATTGCGCGAGGCCGGCGCCATAATGCTCGCCAAAGCCAACCTCAGCGAATTCGCCTCCAGCGGCAAAACCAATGGATTCAGTTCCCTTGGTGGGCAGACGTTTAATCCATACGACTTGGAGCGCGGGCCCGCCGGTTCCAGCGGCGGCTCGGGCGCGGCAGTGGCGGCCTGGTATGCGCCCATTGCGCTGGGCACCGACACCGGTGGCTCCATTCGCGGCCCCTGCGCCGCCAATGGTTTGGCCTGCATCAAACCCACCCGTGGGTTGCTGTCCCGCGACGGCATAATTCCGCTTGGTTTGAGTTTTGATACCAGCGGCCCCATGGCGCGCTCGATTTACGATGTAGCGGTTTCCCTCGGCACCATGACAGGCCTGGATCCCGCCGATGCGGAAACCGCCACGGCCGCCGGAAAATTCCACAAAGACTACACACAATTTCTCGACACTAAAGCCTTGCAGGGCGCGCGTCTGGGTGTGTTGGTGGATTACGCGGGCATCGACAAAGACACCCAAGCGGTTTTTGCCAAAACCCGCGCCCAACTCGAATCCCAAGGCGCCACTTTGGTGGAAATTAAATTGCCGGAATTTATTTTGCAGCGGCAGTCCATCCACGAAGTCATGCGACCTGGTGAATTTAAAGCGCAAGTGGCGGATTATTTGGCAACGCTAAAATCCGGTTATCCGCGCACGCTGGCGGAATTGATTCAACGCGCAGAAAAATTCAAACCCAAGGCCGGGCAATTGGCCAATCCAAGCCGTTGGGAAGCTTTTAAAACGGAAGAGGCGGGTTACGATCTGGACGATCCTATTTATCTCTCCGCCCAAGCCCACGGCCCGGCGCTGATCACCGGCCATTTGCAGAGCCTGCTCTACAAACACAACCTCGACGCATTTATTTATCCCACCGCGCCAATGCCGGCTCAGCGCCTGGACATAGACTACTCCCAGCCCCGTCCACCCAGCGCTACCAGTATCGCCAATATCACCGGCTTTCCCGATGTGATAGTGCCCGCTGGTGTGACACCGACAAATTTGCCGGTGACCTTGTCATTCCTGGGATCGACCTATACGGAACCGCGCCTGCTGGCCCTGGCTTATGCATTTGAGCAGGCGACCCATGCACTGGTAAATCCGCCCACCACACCGCCGCTGGCGGGAGAAAAAATTACCTATTAATTCCCTCCTCAAAAGCGCCGTCGGGATTGCGGCGCAGTTTCCTTTCGTGTCCGATAGGCCTGGATTGAGATCCGGGTATGCAACCCACTCAATATTATTCTTCCCGGTATCAGAATTGCCCTGCATGGAAGCCGCAGCATTTAGTAAATTGAATTCATCTTTGCCTTATGCTGTTGCAGATCATCGCCTGATGATTGTTGCGCAATGCGGTGCGATACGTCATCAAAAAATCAACGGCCATCAGTGAGAGCACTTCAACTGGCGATGTGTTGCAACGGCAAACATGGCTGCTATGGTTGCTCCTTCACTTCCACCAGCACTTCTAAGTAAGATTGGCTGAAATTTTATAACAAGGACTATTCATGACCAAAACCATTATCTGTGACGACGGCAAAGCCCGCTGCCATTGGTGCGCCGTGACACCGGAGTACCAGCTTTATCACGATCACGAATGGGGATTTCCTGTCGACGACGATCAGCGTTTGTTTGAAAAACTCAGTTTGGAAGGATTTCAGTCCGGGCTGAGTTGGCGCACGATTCTCAACAAGCGGGAAAATTTCCGCGCAGCATTTAAACATTTTGATTTCGACAAAGTTGCGCGCTTTACCGAAAAGGACGTGGAGCGGTTGCTGCAGGATGAAGGCATAGTGCGTCATCGGGGAAAAATCGAAGCGGTGATCAATAACGCGCAGCGCGCCAAAGAATTGGTAAAGCGGGAGGGTTCCCTCGCGGCTTATATCTGGCGTTACGAGCCCGCAGAGCAACCTGCTCCCGGCCAGATCGTTTCCACCTCTGCAGAATCCATCGCTTTATCTAAAGATTTAAAGAAATTGGGTTGGAAATTCGTTGGGCCCACGACCATGTATGCGCTTATGCAGGCGATGGGGTTGGTCAATGATCATGGCGAGGATTGCGTGATCCGCACGAAAGTTGCCAGTGCACGTAAGAAATTCAAACGGCCGGGTTAGTCGGCTTAAGCGCGGCGGCCAATCTGCGCCGTCCATCCTCTGTGGACTCCCGCACTTACAATCCAGCAAGTCAAGTTTAAGGTAGGGCTTCGATTAGCAAAAACTGACGAGGTCATGTGTATGCTGGCGATGAACTACAGAGGTCCCGGGCGGGTTCGCATAGGGCGTAAGCCAATGCCGGAAATTCTCCATCCCCAGGACGCCATAGTGCGGGTAACGCGCGCTTGTATTTGTGGATCTGATTTGCATTTGTATCACGGCAATGTACCGGATACACGCGTCGGCACCACCTTCGGCCATGAATTTACCGGAGTGGTGGAAGAGCTCGGCAGCGAGGTGCGCAACCTTAAAGTCGGCGACCAGGTACTGGTGCCATTCAATATCGCCTGCGGCCGCTGTGTTTTTTGCCGCCAGGGCCTCTTCGGCAATTGTCATGAATCCAATCCCCAGGCGACGGCGGTGGGCGGCATCTATGGGTATTCCCACACCGCTGGCGGTTACGACGGCGGACAGGCGGAATACGTGCGTGTGCCTTACGCCGATGTAGGCCCCACCATCATCCCCACAGGCATGGACTTGGACGACGCGGTTCTGCTTACAGATGTGGTGCCCACCGGTTATCAAGCGGCGGAAATGGGCGGCATTCAGTTGGGCGATACCGTGGTGGTTTTCGGTGCGGGTCCTATCGGAATCATGGCAGCAAGATGCGCCTGGTTATTTGGCGCGGGCCGGGTAATTGTGATCGATCAATTGGAGTATCGCCTCGAATTCGCAAAAAATTACGCCCAATGCGAGGTTTACAATTTCCGCTCCATGGATGATCCCGTGCTCTTTATTAAAAAGCTCACGGATAATCTGGGTGCTGATGTGTGTATAGACGCAGTGGGTGCGGAAGCCGCTGGCAGTGCTATGCAAACCATCACCGGGCGCAAATTATTGTTGCAAGCCGGATCCGCCACTGCACTGCAGTGGGCGATTAATTCGGTCAAAAAAGGCGGCATTGTCTCCATCGTCGGTGTGTATGGACCCACAGGAAATCTCATTCCCATCGGCAATGTGGTCAATAAAGGCATTTCCATTCGCGCCAATCAGACGTCCGTTAAACGCTTGCTGCCACGTCTGATTGAGCATGTGCAAAATGGTGTTCTCAATCCCAAGGAGCTCATTACCCACAGAATTCCACTGAGTGAGGTATCTGACGCTTATCGGATATTCTCCGACAAATTGGACGGTTGTATTAAGCCGTTACTGTTAACTTAAATCGTGTACGAGTAACCGAGCGAAATAGCTAAACAGCGAAAAAGTCATCGAGCTTTGCAAGAGCAAACCTGAGCTAAGAGGCGTGCGATTATGAACGAACAAAATCCCACCGATGGACATGCAGCACTGAAGGAAAAACTCAAAGCCCAGAAATCCCATATCAAGGGCTGGGGTATAGATGCGGATCCGCAAAACGATCCCACCTATCCCATGCGCCGGCGCTTAAGTGGAGATAAGTCCCATTTGGCTTGGGAGCGTCCCTCACAGCAATCGGGCTTTGAAGATGTATTGCATTCCAACGAGCGGCCGGATGTCACGCGGGTATTCGGCACTTCCGCACCTGCCTCCGGTGTGAGTGGCGCGCTGCGTCGCTGCGCATTTCATTTCAGCGAAGGACGCTTCAGTCACTGGTTGCTGCTGCTCGCCGCTGACCGTGTCGACGTGATCGCGGGATTTGCCAACGACCTCTGCCATGGTCGCGGAAGCCAATGTTTTACGGATAAAGGGATGAAAGCCAAATGGGAACACGACCGCGAAGCGGTGATTACCAAAGCCGCCGTAGGTGTGGCGGTGGTGGGCATTCTGGCTTTGATATGTTTCCGCCGGCACCTGCTGCCCCAAAAACCGCCTGCGGCGCATGTGGTGCTTGCACGTAAATGCCGGCGATTTTTATCGCGGTTTTAGGGCAGTGAACCGTTTTATATCAGCCCGCCATTGGCGAACACTGTCTGACCGTTTACCCACATACCTTCATCGCGGCACAATGCGGCAATAACATCGGCGATATCTTCGGGTTCGCCGATGCGTTGGTAGGGCGTGCGTTGTGCGAAGGAAGCAATCATTTGCGCGGTTTTGCCATCGGTAAAGAGCGGGGTGTTCACAACACCCGGCGCCACCGCATTCACGGAAATCCGCCGCCCTTCCAATTCTTTTGCAAGACAACCGATGAACATGTCCTGAGCCATTTTCGTCGCGGCGTAGGGGCCATAAGTCGCCGTGCGCAACTGCGTGATGCTGGAGGATAGCGCGATAACCCTGCCGCCTTCACGCACGCGTCGGGCTGCTTCACGCAAAGTATTGAAACTGCCTTTGCCGTTGACTGCCCACATGCGATCAAAGTCGTCATCGGTTAAGTCGCGAATGGGAGCCAGACGCATAATGCCGGCATTGGCGACCACCACATCCACACCGCCAAACGCCTTTTCCGCCGCGTCGAATAATTTGCGCACGGCACTGGGAACACTGACATCCGCCTGCACCCAGATTGCGCGGCCACCGCCGGCTTCAATTTCCCGCACGACTGCCGCTGCAAGGTCTTTGTTTTTTTCACAATTGACGGCGACTGCGTAGCCATCCGCCGCCAGCCGTTTGATTGTCGCTGCACCTATGCCGCGCGATGATCCAGTGACTATTGCAACTCTGCCGTTGGGCGCTACCTTGCCGTTGGTGTCTGCCTGCGTTGTGGATGCAAGCCCGGCAGCTAAAGGAACACCGGCCATGGCTGCCAGCACCTTACGTCGAGTGGGTCCGGCGTTATTTGCGTTGATTGAATCTGTGGGAGTTTTCATCGGTCGCTTCCTTTGTTGGTGAGAAGGCATCTGTCGTATTCACAGATTAAAATGTGAAGCGCCGTGCCTTTTGCCTTACCCTGCGAAATGTTTGTCAAATCCTCCAGGTGTAGTCGTTTTCCATAAAGAATCTGTCACCCTGTGTGCTTATGAATATTCAACAAAGACTGATTGACGCTGCGCGCCACTATGCCCGGGAACATTCGAACGCCGATGGTCTGGCAGTAACTCCGGTGCCGGGTTTGCGGATGATGTGTGTGGAGTCCCCTCGCGGGAAATTGCACACAGCCTACCGGCCATTGGTTTGCCTGATTCTGCAGGGCGCCAAGCACTTGCTAGTCGGAAAGCAGGCCCAGTTATGCACCGAAGGTCACTCGGTAATTGTGAGTGCGGATATGCCGGTGACCGGCCAAGTGATACAAGCAACCCCGGCGAAACCCTATGTCGCCGTGGCGGTGGAACTGGATTTGGCATTGTTGCGGGAGTTGGCGGACGGTATTGGAGGGGCCGCGCCTCGGGCTGCCTCACGTCATCAAACACTGTTTTTGCAGGATACAGACGAAGCAGCATTGGACTGCTGCATCCGTCTGATGCGCTTGATCGGCCGCCCGGATGCCATTCCCGTGCTGCACCCCGGCTTGTTGAAGGAGCTGCACTTCTGGCTGCTGGCAGGCCCCAATGGCCAGCACCTCAAAGCCATGACTGCGGCGGAGAGTCACCCGAGCCGTCTCGCGCAGGCCCTTACCTTATTGCGCACCGAATATCGCAACCGCATCACCATTGAGCGCTTGGCTCACGCGGCTTCCATGAGCCTCACCGCTTTCTATAAGCATTTTAAAGACCTGACTTCCTTAACCCCAGGTCAATACCAGAAACGCCTGCGTCTGATCGAAGCGCGCCGCCTGATGCTCTATCAGGCCGCCAATGCCAGCACCGCCGCTTATGAGGTGGGATACGAAAGCGTGCCGCAATTCAACCGTGATTATCGCCGACTGTTTGGCGCGCCACCGCTGCGGGATATACAGGACGAGCGCAGGGCGACCGTTACGGGAACGAAAACATGACAACTCCCTAGATGCCCTGAGGGCAAAGACAATCCATCGTGAGCTGACAGGGGCAATACGCGGCTCCGATACTCCATTACACTCCACCAAAAACTTATAGAGACCGTTCATGCAGCCTATCCAATGGACCCCGGAAATCATCGCGATTTTGACGGCTTTCGCTTTTGTATGTGTCGCCATCGGGTATCTGCTGGCGGCGGCCATATTCGCCCGCAGGGCCGCGCGGCTGTCGATTCAACTGGAGCACAGCCAGCAGGCGTTGGATAAATCCAATGCGCAGACGGTGGAGTTGAAGGCGCTGTTGAAAAATGCTGAGGTCCAAGGCCATCAGCAACAATTGGCAAACGGCAGATTGCAGGAACAGCTCGGCGCAGCACTCGCCACCGAGCGCAGGCTGATCGGCGAATTGAGTGAAAAGAAGGAAGCGCTGAATACCCTTTCGCAAAAACTTGAAGAGACCATTCGCCAGCACCACGGGGCAGAAAAGCGGCAAGAATCGGCGCAGGCCGAGATGCGGGCGCTGATCAAACAAATGGATGAGCTGCGTGAGCGATTGAATCAATCGGACATGGCTTTGCACGCGGAGCGTGCTGTGGCCAATGACCTGCGCGAAACACTGGCACAGCGCAACAGCCAATATATGAAACTCAAAACCGAACAGGAGCAGCGTGAAGCCAGCCACGCTCGTGAGCTGGCCAATTTTGAAGCGCAAAAAGCCAGCCTGACGGAACAATTCAAAGTGGTTTCCAACGAAATTCTGGAAGCCAAAGCCCGCTCCCTGCATGAAAACAGCAAAATCACCTTGGGTGCGGTGATGAGCCCGTTTCAGCAATCCATCGACAGCTTTAAAAGAGAAGTGCAGGAAATTCATCACCGTGAAACCACACAACAAGGTGAATTGCGCAAGGAGCTGGAATCGCTCAAGGCGTTGAATCAACAAATTACGGCGGAAGCCCACGAATTATCCACCGCATTGCGCGGGCAGAAAAAACTGCAAGGCAATTGGGGTGAGCTGGTGTTAGAAAATGTTCTGGACCGCTCTGGATTGCAAATGGGGAAGGACTATAAACGCGAGGTGAGCTTTACGACTGAAGATGGTCGCTTGCGACCGGATGCCGTGGTGTATCTGCCGCAGGGCAAGCACTTGGTCATCGACGCCAAGGTATCTCTCAATGCCTATACCCGCTATGTGAATGCGGAGGATGAGGCCGTGCGTAACCTGGCTTTAAACGAACATGTGCGCGCGGTCGGCGATCGTATTCGCGAGCTGGCAAATCGGGATTATTACAAGCTGCCGGGGCTGAATTCGCCCGAAATGGTCTTTATGTTTATCCCGATTGAATCCGCTTTTGTGGAGGCATTAAAAGCGGACGAAGGGTTGTTCCAGCAGGCTATTGAAAACAATGTGCTGGTAGCGACGCCCACGACCTTGTTGACCAGTTTGAATATTGTGAGGCAGCTTTGGCGATACGAAGACCAGAACAAACACACGGCTGCACTCGCCAATAAAGCCGAAGCCGTCTTTAAAAAGCTCAACAGTTTTTTAGGCAGCTTCGAAAAAATAAGAAAAGGTTTGGAGAATGCTACCTCTTCTTACTTCGACGCGGAAAAGCAGTTGGTCAGTGGCAAGGGGAATCTGGTGAAACAAGTGGGTGATTTCAAAAATCTGGCGCCGGCCATCAAAGCCGAGCTGCCCGATTATTTCACCGAAAAAGCGGTGTTGGAAATCGATTTTATTCCCGCCGATGCGAGTGGCGAAGAAGTCGATAGATATTCAGTGGGATCCACTGGGGAAAACGATCAATAAACGATGTGTGTCGCAATCGTATTCGTATAGGGATCTGGAGGTGAAAAGGTAGGAGGGAAAACTCACAGCCGGTGCTGAGCACCGGACTGTGAGGATTAAACAATTTACAGCAGTGAGCCGGTGCGGTAGTTGTGCAATCCAGAGCCTATCTGACTGCCAAGACCCAGCAACTGAGCCGCATCGTTGAAGGCTGCGGTGTGTTGCATGGTGGTGGCGCGGGCGCTACTGGTAACGCCACTGCCCGAGGCTATGACGATAGGCCCGTGTACCGGAGTATGGTCGACGCCCTGGCCCATTTCGCTGTACACCACGATGACCGTGTCCTGGTAAAGATTGGCTGCTTGCAGTTTGCTGATCAGATGCGCGACACCCTTGTGCATATAAGCAACACACTGGGGAATCGACGCCTGACCACCGCCATGGTTGGCACCGTGATGATCGCCATTCAATCCAGCGACCGCATCCGGGTCCCCGGGGGTATTGGGTAGCCAAGTCGCCTGGGTTTCGTTGAACTGGATCGAAATGGAATTGGTCAGGCCACAGGTGAACGCCAGTACCGCCACTTCCGCCACACCTTTGTACTCTCCGAGCGGCGTCAGCTGGCTGTTCACCGCATAATTCTGCTGCGCAGAGCAGGAACCGCCGCCACCGCCACCACCGGAGTCACCGGCGAGCTGCTCATCGAAATCCAAACGCTTTTCCAGCTCTTCAATCGCTCCCAGGTGAGTATCGAGTTTTTCCCTCTCATCCTGGCCGAATTTGCTTTTGTATTTATTCAGCAATTGACGGTTGGCATCCAGAACCGCACGGCGCATGTCGAACTGGCTGGGCCCTGTCTGAACACCGCCGGAAACCGGTGGCGCGCCGGAGAATATTTTGCTCAGCGCACCAATCGGTCCGCGTCCTACGTCCGATTGCACGCCATTATTGATGGAGCACACGTCGGAGAGATTGGTGCCCAAATGGTCCATGCGTACGCCGAAGGAATAGTAAGGCGAGGGCGTGCCGGCCTGTAGCACCTTGCCCATCTGCACATCGATAGTGCTGTTGGAAGGCTGGTTGCCGGACCACTCCAGGCGTCCTGCAGAGCGGGCGATGTTGCCGTGGCCGCCTGGGTCGGAAATCGACGCGGTGCGCATGGCGACGCCGGGGATATTGGCGTACACCTGTTTTGCCGGCCCGGTGATAAATCCACTGGTATCGCCGTTATAAGTACCATTCGGGTGATAAATGGAGATGAATTTCTTCCGGCCCGCGGTTTGCGCTTCCGCAAACCGGTTAGCGAAAACACCTGCCACCAATGGCGCCGTGCGCAGCAGCGGTGCAGCCACGCCGATTTTACCCAGCATGGTTAAAAAAGCCCGGCGCTCGCGATTGCGTTGTTGTTCAAACTGATCAATTTTCTTACTCATGATATTTACCTTTATGCGTTTGCCCGGGTTGAACTATTTGCGAAACCGTACCAAATCCAGAGTGCCTATCTTGCGATAGACATTCATTGGTTTTTTGCCTGAGGTTTCGTAGGTGTCCAACAACACCTCCTTGGCACAGGCGAAATCTTCCACCTGCTCGCTGGTCAGTTCATCCTCTCTTACAGTGCTGTTGCCGTTCTTCGCAACGGAATCCATATCAATGGCCAAGCCCGTGGTGAAGCGGAAGCTGTTGGCCACCATACATTCCGCCACAGCGGGCAGAGACGCTATCTTGTTCGCCAAGTCTTTGGTACCGGAGTAGCTGATGGAAGCCGAGTCGTTTAAGCCGGACAAACCAATCAGTTGACCCGAGGTATCCACTTCCACACCGGAGCTGCCAGCCTCGAACAAGCCGGTGTTATCCAACAGACGCAAGCCGGTCTGTGTGGTGCGGTAACGGCCGACCTGGTCGAAGTCGTCGATGCCGAACAGGGGGTTGATCTGGGTGGCGTGACATACTTGGCAACCCGCTGCCGAGGTTAATGCCTCGTAATATTCCCGCGCCGAAGCCCGGCCACCACCGTCGCGCAATGTGGTGACAATCGCCGCTTGGTTTTCAGCGATGGTTGTTGCATCCGCCAGCATATTTTGCGGTGCTCCCAAATGGTGGCACAGCATCAACTCACGCAATTTGACGGCTTTCAGAATTGGACGCGTATGAAGGTCATTAGCGTTAGCTGCATGAAATGCACCCGTTGTCAGCATACCGCCGCGATTCGGGACGGTGGTGACGCGCCAATCTGAGGTGCCGCCGCTGAAATTATTCACCCCGTAAAACTGGGCCAAGCGGCTATTCACCACAGTGAAATCCCCTGAGAACAGGTCTTCATAGGTGCGGTTCGAGTTGTACCAGACCTCAGCAAACAGCTTGCTTACCTCAGTAGCCATGTCTTTTGCCACATCGGCGGTGAAGGCCGGGAATGACGGACGGGATTCGTCCACCACATCATTGGCGCGGAACCAGGTGCTACCAAACTGCTCCACATGCGCCCGTCCGGCGGCGCTCGCAATCAGCTGGTCAATGGCTGTCTGCACACCTGCATCAGTGTTCAAACCACCGCTGGCGGCGAGATCCAGCAGCGATTTATTGGGGCCTGTACCGGTGTACATAAAAGCCAATTCGCTGGCGAATTCATAGGGAGTCAATACGTAGGCGTCGGCGTCTGCTTGTTCCAACTTGGTTTTGCTGCCACCAACCGTCCAACCTTTGGTCAGAGCCTCCCCCACGGTCACGCCCATCTCAGAGCGATAGATGAATGGTGGGGAAGTCAGTGCCGCCGCAATGGCCACCTGCATACCCGCCTCGGCACCGAATTCGGTGAAGTAACCGCGATAGAGCTGCTGCTCATCCGACTCCAACGGCTGCCGATGCAACAGATAGGCGATTTCCAGAAAGCGGCTGGCGCAAGTATTGGCGTTGCCGCCGCAGCTCTGGCTCAGAGTAGGTGCCGCCAGTTCGGCGACCTTGGAGGCGGCTTTATCAAAGCCAGTCGCGCGAGTGCCTTCGATGCGCAGGGCGGAATGCACCGCGTAATCACTCTTAGTGCGCACCACATCGCCGGGCAGATCGATCGATGCCGCCTGTGTGGCGCTGATTAAGCCTGCTTGAACTACGGTATTGCGATACTCCCGCGCAGTGAGCGTTCGCAGAGTCCGCAACCCATAGGTAATGGGATCTTCCGTACTGCACGCTGCCGCTACCGGACCTGTATCCACATCCGCGAGCTTGGACGCCATAAAAGCGGCGGTATCCTGAGCGCAGCTGCCCACGCAACTGGTGGGATTGCCGGAGGGCATATTTTGATCGATATACGTAGCCAGACCACTCACTGAGCCATACTTGGTGAGGATGGTATCGATAGAGGAAGGCGCTTTACCCAGAACGTTGAACATGCCTTTGCCTTGGTAGGCGTGGCAAGCGACGCAGGAGGACGCAAAGGTCTCTTGTCCTTTTACGGCATTTCCGACGGAACCGGAGGAGCTGGATGAAGAGGAGCTCGACGATGAAGAGCTTGAGCTGGATGAACTGGACGCTGGGTCCTCTGTGCCACCGCAGCCATATAGGACCGCTGCTGACAGAATGAGAATTAAACGTTTTCGCATTGGATGATTTCCGCCTTGATCTTTTTTGCAGTTAGATGTGCTGTATACCTTGTTTGCGGTTATTAGAACAGTTCGGAATGGCACCTAGCTAATGGGATTGATCTTTCAATGGTGCAAAATGTGAGCGATTTGGCAGTTGTGCATAATGATATGACGAATGTGCGGAGTGGAGACAATCTTGGTCTTTCCAAGTCTTGCGCCAAGCGTGCATGGACCCCTTTCATAACAGTGTTTTTAAAGACGGCCCAATGAGAAATCAAAACGATGAGCAGTAATAAAAGTATGCCCAAGCGCATTAACTCAGGCGTGCGGCATTGGCTGGGTTGTCTATTGATTACTTGCGGCGTCGCGCAAGCGGACTGCGTAGTGTTACTGCACGGGCTCGCCCGTAGCGAGGCCTCCATGACAAGCTTGCAAAATGCATTAAACGAAGCGGGGTATTACCCAGTGAACCTGGGTTACCCATCCCGTGAAACCACAATTGGACAGCTTGCCGAACGCTATGTCGGAAGCGCCGTCAACGCCTGTAAAGCAGAGCGGCCGGTCCATTTTGTGACCCATTCCATGGGCGGCATTTTGGTACGTGAATATTTGCGCGTGCATTCGTTACCAGAAATCGGCCGCGTAGTAATGCTCGGCCCACCTAACAGCGGCAGCGAAGTGGTGGACAAGCTCGGCGGAATTCCCGGCTTTAATTTAATTAACGGCGATGCGGGCCTTCAATTAGGCACGGCTCCTGACAGTCTGCCCAATACTATTGGTCCCGCCAATTTTGAACTCGGCATAATTGCGGGCAATCGCAGCATGAACCTCATCTTGTCGCAGCTCATTCCTGGGGAAGACGATGGCAAAGTCAGTGTTGCGCGCACACGACTAGCCGGCATGAAAGACCATCTCGTTTTGCCAGTTACTCATACCTTTATGATGAGCAACTCATCCGTGATAGAGCAGACGCTGCATTTTTTGGCCAACGGTGAATTTCACCGACTGGCCGAGCCAGCAACAAATTGAACGACGCCAGCTCCGATCGTTGAAAGTGCTGAAGTCAGCCCCTATACTTCGAACCAAGTGGATTGGGGGTGCCCGGTCGGCGTCATAGCCTCGGTGAGTGTCATCGGGGCTTTTCGCTTTCTAGGGGCGGATAAATCTTCATACCAACGCCTTCGTAACCATTTCCCGCATTCTTGCGGCCGCCGTCACAATAAAATTTAGATTTCAATACCTCAAAGGCCCGATTCTCTTGTTGAGGTCTAAGCGTCTTCAAGCCTATGGGGCGTGCCACCAAGTCCGCCAGCTGTAGCCCTGATGACATTGCCTTTTTGTGAGCAAACAACACTTCAAAAGGCAGGTTTTTGTTTTGACGATTGTTACCATCACATATGCGCCGGAACTCCAGTTCTAGCTCCTTATCTTCTTTATCCCCTCGGCATTCGACCACCACATGTGTCTTTTTATTCTGCTGATCTTTTTCAGATAAAAATTCATATAGAGTCTCCAGGCAAAATCCGAGCGCGAGATCGTATGGATTGGAATTGGGATCAGAGGCGTTTTTTATTTGCCGTTTGTCGATAGTGCAACTGATCAAAATAAAATGGCTGTAATCAATAATGTTGGTTAGTTCTTCCATAAATTGATTCTTTTCTTCCCTGCTCCTGAATATATTAAAGGCTCCCTTTTCCTTGCGGATCTCATTTTCGTGTAGGACTATCTGATCGTGTCCAAAGTAATTGAACTTGAATTTTTCTAGAGCCGGGACTATAGCTTCGCTGTAGTGGCGTTTGTGGAATACGCAAAAAGCGAGCACAAATATCGGGTAACTCTGATCGATGCTTTGCAGGCTATGATCGCCGCTTTCATCAACGTATACGATGTATTTGCTATAGGGCGATTCTTTTTCATCTTGGATTCCGATAGCAGACGCAGTGTCTGAAATATTCTCTGCATCAAATGTGAATAGGGGGAGCTGCAACTCATCTTGATCGGGCATGGCTACGACCTCCTTGCGTGCTTTTTGGTTGCCGAAGCCTTCTCCGCCTTAATCCGCTCCAACAAAGCCTCTGCCGAATTCTCACCGCTAATCAAATCCGGGTTGGCGGCACGCCAGTCGGCGGTGAGTTCGCCGCGGAAGGCTTTGGCCAATACGGATTGGGCGAGGTTGTTGACTCTTTCCAAAGCAGCATTGGCTTTTTGTTCGATGGTGTCGGCGAAGGCGAAAAGTTGTTCGACTCGGCGGACGATTTCGGTTTGTTCTTTATTTGGTGGCATATTAATTGGCAAATTAGACAGTAATTTCTTATTTATGGATGCCAGGTTTGTCGTCTGTTTTCCATTCCTAATAAAGTATTCGAATCCCTCGGTATTTCCCCACCATGAGACATATTTTGGGCTATCAGATCTGTCATTTAGTCTGGCTCTAAAAACGTGATTTTGATAAGAGCATTTTTCGATCTGACCCTCCCATATCCAACCTCGTCCAAGCTTGTCTAGGTCCCCACCTTCATTAAACAGAATATCGCCATGTTCGAGTAGTAGCTCTTCGACTTTGTTCTGTGGGATGCGAATAGTTTTAACCTCTGTCAAATTCAAATAATATCTTTGAACGTTTGCGACGCGTAAATAAGGTAGTTCAATAAAGGTCGAATCCTGTTTGTTCGAGTCTTTAGTAATTCCACCTTTTATATCTGCGATTTCACCTAGGGTGACCCATCTCCATTCGTTGTGTGAATCAGATTGGGCGTCCCGCCACTCCTCCGTCAACCTCCCACTAACCGCAGCCGCAAGCACAGACTGTCGAAAGCGTTTAATAATCTCTGGAATGCGTTCGAGGCGGGCTTTGGTGATTTCTACTTGTGCCAGTAGGGCGTCGAGTTTTTCGGCGATGACTTTTTGTTCGGCTAGGGGAGGGAGGGGAACCCTTACTTCGCCGAGTCCCTGTCGTGTGATTTGCGGTTGAGCAGAGCCTGAGATGGTATCTTCTAAGCCGCGTGCTTTTAGTACATGCAGTAGAAAATTTAGACCGATCAATTCCGTTGGTTGGTCATCAAGAGCCATCGCATTGCCATTAATGTAGGAATAGGGCTCTGATACATGCAGATTTCCACATGTCGCTCCTCGACACGTAATCATCAGTGTCGGCTTTTCGTGAGTGAATTCGCTGTAAAATCCAATTTTTCCATTTGCGCCATAAACAACAAACCCTTCACTTATTAGATCGGTGGTTGAAATGGTTTTCCATTGCTTTGGATTAACTAATTCCACTAGTAGTGGAGCTTCCCATTCGGCTGGAATATTTTCTCCAATGTTGCCCAGCTTCATTTTTGACTTTCCTCCAACGCCCTCAACAACCCCTCCAACCCCGCCAGCGCCGCCTCCAACTCCCCCTTTGCCTCCCGTGCCAAAACCTCCGGCTCCGGCAAGTTCGCCGCATCCACACTGTCTTTATCTTTCAACCAGGAAATATCCAGCGAATCCCCTTTGGTTTTGGCAATCCACTCCCGGCTAAAGCACCGCCAGCGCGAATGCGCCAAATGATCATCCACGCCTTTATTTTCCGCCGTCTGGTCCAGCTCCACTTGTTCCGCACCAAAGGACCATTCACCTTCGGTGCGTTTGCTGGTGCCGTCGGTTTTTTTGCCGTAGACCTTTTCAAAGGGTTTTAAATGGTCTTCCGTAAAGGGTGTGCGTTTGCCGAAGCTGGGCATATTGGTGCGCAGGTCGTACACCCATACATTTTGCGTGCAGTTTTCATCGTGGAATTTGTCTTTAGCCGAGCCTTTGGTAAAAAACAACACATTGGTTTTTACACCCTGCGCATAAAAAATGCCGGTGGGTAGGCGCAGGATGGTGTGCAGGTTGCATTTGTGCATCAGGTCGCGGCGGATGTCGGTGCCTTTGCCGGCTTCGAATAAAACGTTATCCGGCAATACCACGGCGGCGCGGCCGCCGGGCTTTAGATTGCGGTAGATATGCTGCAAAAATGCCAGTTGTTTATTGCTGGTCTCAAACGTTAAATCGTCGCGGGTAATGCTGGCGTCGCCGCCTTTGCTGGTGCCGAAGGGCGGGTTGGCCAGAATAATATCGGCGGGTTTCAGGCTTTTTCCCATTTCTCCCAGACTGTTGCCGCGATGTACTACGCCCTCGTCGTCACCCTCCATGCCGTGCAATAAACAATTCATCAGCGCGAGCCGCCGCGTATTGGGCACCAGCTCCACACCCACATAGGCTTTCTTTTTTTGGAAGTTTTTCTCGCGCGTGGGCAGGTCGTAGAGATTGTCGGTATTGGCTTTGATGTATTCGTGGGCCGCCACCAGAAATCCCGCCGTGCCGGCGGCTGGGTCCTGAATCACTTCGCCCGGTTGCGGCTTGATGCAGCGCACCATGCTGTTGATTAACGGGCGCGGGGTGAAATATTGCCCGGCGCCGGATTTGGTCTCAGAGGCGTTTTTCTCCAGCAGGCCTTCATACAAATCCCCCAGACCATCTTTGGCGGCGCTAAACCAGTCGATCTGGTCCAGGGTTTTGATCATCTGCTCCAAATGACGCGGCTCGCGCAGGCGGGTTTGCGCATCCGCATAAATGGCGCTGATGAGCGCGTCCTCATGCACAATTTTGCCTTTGGCGTCTTTGCCGGTGGAAAGCGCCAGCAACATGCGTTTGTAGTCGTTAAGCAGATTGATGCCGGATTTGCCGTTCAGGTCTGTCCAGCGGCAGCCTTCGGGCAGCGGGTGCTTTTCCAGGGTTCCCGCTTCGGTATTTTCGTGCACCATTTTAATAAACAGCAGCAATACCAGCTCGGTGACGTAATCGCTGTAATTTATGCCGTCATCGCGCAGCACGTCGCAGAGGTTCCAGAGTTTTTGCACTATGTCGTTGTGGGTCATTAGGCTTCCTGATTCAAAATATCGATGTAAGCGGTGTAGGCGTAAATGCGGTTGCGTTTTTGGCCGGTGAGTTCGCGCACTAGAGCCAAGTCGGGCTGGCTGAGTTTTTCCATTACCTTGCCAACGGTGGCGGGTGTTAACCCGCTGATGGCGACTATGGTGTTGATATTGGCAATGGGTTTTTCAAACAGCACATCCAGCACTTGCTGCGCCGAGGGCGCCATGCGCCCCAATGCCTGTAGCGGCAGTTTGTGTTGTTCGCGCAGCGCATTGAGTTGTTGCGCGGTGGCGACGGCCTGGGTGGCGGTTTCGCTGACGGCGTCGACAAAAAACAGCAGCCAGCTTTCCCAATCGCCAGTAAGCCGCACCTGCTGCAACCGCTCGTAATAGATGTGGCGGTGCTTTTTGAAGAACACGGACAGGTACAGCAAAGGTTGACTGAGGACTTTGGCCGCCACCAGGGTTAACGGAATCAACAT
>Ga0164241_10001996_pt1 | contig 23204 bp, 19 predicted proteins | sample OricomyardsoilBY_FD_108780 | JGI IMG/M metagenome (GOLD analysis project Ga0164241, IMG submission 108780) | Backyard soil microbial communities from Emeryville, California, USA - Original compost - Back yard soil (BY) | ecosystem: Environmental > Terrestrial > Soil > Unclassified | place: USA... | reverse complement strand
TCGCGGCTTCACCGAAGTCGCGCACGGCTTGCCGGCGGGCACGCTGGCACGCGTCGAATTCCGGAACCCACGCGCCATGGGACCAAACGCCTTCGCGCTGCCGGGCGGCGTGGTGGTCATCACGGATGACCTCGTGAACCTGTGCCCCGGCGACGAATCGATCGCCGTTCTCGCGCACGAGCTCGGACACGTCCGTCACCGGCACCCGCTCCGCCTCCTCGTTCAACAGCTCGGCGTCGGAGCCCTCGGCGCCCTGTTCGGGACCGACGCCTCGACTCTCTCACTGTCGCTCTCGGCGTTGCCCGTCGTGCTCGCGACGGCGCGTTACTCGCAAGGTTTCGAGCTCGACGCCGACGCCGAGGGCTTCGCGCTCGCCGCCCGAGCGGGGTACTCACCCGAGCTTTTCGCCACGTGTCTCGAAAAGCTGTCGCAAAAGCACGGCACCGGGGAGCTCGGAGTGTTGAGCTATCTCTCCAGTCACCCGCCCGATGCCGAACGTCTCGTGCGCGCGCGACGTGCCGCGCGTGAGTTCGTGCGCCTGCACCCGGAGACGCCCAAGTAGCGCCAGACGAACGCGAACGCGAACGCGCTCAGCGCTTGGAACGCCCGCGGCCGTTCGTCGTCTCGCCCGCGGCGACGGCTTCCGCCATCGGCTTCACGGCGTACGTGCCGCTCATCGCCGCGCCGACGAGGCGCGGCACGAAGACTTGCGTGGGCATCTCGGAGACGAGCCGGTCCGAGAGCTCTCGGAAGGATCGAACGAAGTCGAGCTCCTTGTCCGTCTTCGGAATCAAGCCGTAGACGGCGCGCACGTCGAGCACGCGGCGGAGCATCGGCTTCAGCATCTTCGTGTGCACGACGAGCGCCGGCTTGCCGCCGAGACAGCGCGCCGCAAGCCGGCCGAGCTCGTTCGCGTCGAGCCCGGGGATGAGCACGTCCATCAAGATGACGTCCGGTTCCAGGCGAGACACGCGGTCGACGAGGCCGACCGGTGTGCGCATCGTACTTACATCCACTCCTTCGTCGAGCAGGAGCGCCGTCGTCCGGGCGAGCGCCGCCGGCTCCGGCTCGATGACGAGGACGTGAAGCGTCAAATCTTGGGCGCGTTTCCGTTCGGACTGCATGGCGCGTTCGGCACCTTCGATACGGGACCTTGGAGCGGTATCTTTAGACGCCGCGCGCTCACTTCGTTGACGACGGTCGCCCGGCATACGCTCGTAGTACCTATCAGCATCGATTCCAGGCGGCCAAGCCCGCGCAGAACCGCCGTTTGGCGGCGCGAACCTCGGGTGCTTCGGGACGGCTTGAGAGCGCGACTCGCGCATGAGATGGGGAGTTACTTTGCCGAGCTGGGACCACTCACAATATTTGAAGTTCGCCGACGAACGGACGCGCGCCGCGCGCGAGCTGCTCGTGCGCGTGCCCGTTCCCAAAGCGGGACGCGTCATCGACCTCGGCTGCGGTCCGGGCAACTCGACCGCGCTTCTCAGGGAACGCTGGCCGGAAGCGCGCCTGACCGGTGTGGACAGCTCGCGCGAGATGCTCGAGCGCGCCCGCAACGACTACCCGGGCATCGAATGGTGTGAGGCCGATGCGACTACCTACGTCGCGGGCGAACCGGTGGACGTGCTGTTCGCCAACGCGCTGCTGCAATGGCTGCCCGAGCACGCGCGGCTCGTGCCGGCGTTGTTCGAGCAGGTGGCGCCCGGCGGCGCGCTCGCCTTCCAGGTGCCCGACAACTTCGACCAGCCGAGCCACCGGTTGATGCGACAAACGGAGGGACCCTGGTCGAAGCGCACCGCCGGTGTGCGCGCGGCAAGCCCCGTCGAGCGCGCGGCGGTCTACTACGACCTCGTCGCACAGCGAGCGAGGTCGGTCGACATTTGGCAAATCACCTACGAGCACGTCATGGCCGACGCGGCCGCCATCGTCGATTGGGTCAAGGGGACCGGGCTCCGGCCGTTTCTCGAGGCGCTCGACGCCGACGAACGCCCGGCTTTTCTCGACGCGTACACGCGCGGCATCGACGCCGCCTATCCGCCGCGCGCCGACGGCAAGCGTCTGTTCTCGTTTCCGCGTCTGTTCGTCGTGGCCGTGCGCGCCGGATAGCGGCAACGTCCCGGCGCGACGACGGCGTCACTCGAGCTCGAAGTCGAGCCACGCGTGCTCTCGGTCGTGAACGCCCACGGCCGTGCGCAGCGTGACGTCGTAGCCGTCCGGGCTCACGGAGGCCTCCGCGACCGTGGTGACCTGGAGCGGCGCGCCCGGTGGGAGCGCCGCGAGCACGGAGGCCGGGACCGTGAGCTCTCCGACGAGCGAATCGACGGCGCAGCGAACGGAACCGGCGCCGTCGTCGGCCTCCAGCTGAACGAGCACACCCGGCGTGCCACCGTCGAAGCGAATCACGAGGTCCGCCGAGCGCGGCACCACGACGAGATTCGACGTTGCCGCGGTAGGAGCCGGTGACGACACGACGACGCCGAACGGCATCGTCCCGTCGAATCGTCGCGTGCTTCGGGGAACGTGACGGCGGCGTACGCGCCAGCCCAGCGCGCGGCTCCCGGAAGCGACACGAGTGAGACATGGGCGGTAGCGCGTGACTCGGTTTCTCCTGCCGCACCGCCCTCACCGCCCTCATTCGTGTCAGCCGGCGTGCCCGCCGAGGCGGGAGCACCTGCGCCTTCCTCGGTGTTGCGTCTGCCCGTGCCCGCGTCGCTCCGGGGCGGCTCGGACGCCGGGGAATGGGCGCAGGCAGCGCCGACCAGAGCCAGGGAGCACGCGGGCCGCCACCGCATGCAGGCAAACGTATCCCAGTCGGCGCGCCTCGGCTCGGCCCCTCGTAGGGCTCTTCCGCGCGCGGACGTGGGGCCGGCCGGGATTTGAGCGGGAATTTCCGCGGGCTCGACGGGCCGCGGTCAGCCGTCGTATGCGATGACGGCATGCGCAGCCCGGGTGCTCCGCTCCATCGTGTCGAGGGAAGCTTCGTGCTTCCCGAAGGTGAGGCCGAGTGGGTCAACGCCCGCTCGGGCCGGCGTCTCCGCGCCGTGCGGTTCGCGGCTGCCGAGCCGCGCGGCTCGGTGGTGCTCAGCACCGGTCGCACCGAGCCGCTCGAAAAATACGGTGAAGTGGCCTCGGATCTCGTCGCGCGCGGGTTCAGCGTGCTCGTGCACGACTGGGCGGGCCAAGGGCTCTCGACGCGTTTCGCGGCGGATCGGCTGCACGGCGACGTCGTCGGTGGCGCCGACGCTTTCCTCGGTGACTACCGGGACGTGCTCGACGCGTTCGCCCCCGACCTGCCGCGCCCGTGGCTCGCCGTGGCCCATTCGATGGGCGCGGCCCTCGCGACGCTCGCGTTGAGCGAGGGCGAGGAACGGTTTGCGGGCGCCTGCTTGTGCGCGCCGATGATTCAGTTCTCCGTCGGCAAGCTGCCCTTCCCCGTCATCCGCGCGGTCGTGGGGCTGGCGACGCTCGGAGGCGTGGGCACCGCGCTCGCCCGCCAAGAGCTCGATCCGGCGAAGCTCGGCTTCGAAAACAACCTGCTCACGCACGACCGCGAGCGCTTCGAGCGCGCCCGCGCGCTGTACCGAGCGCACCCCGAGCTGCAAGTCGGGGCACCGACCTGGCGCTGGCTCTCTTTCGCCGTGGAGCTCCGCGAACGCCTGCTGCGCGACGGCGCCGTCGAGCGCATCGCCTGCCCCGTCGCGTGCGTCATCCCAGGCGACGACCGCATCGTCGACGGCACGGCGATCCGCCGCTTCGCCGCGCGGTTGCGGCGTGGGTCGACCACCGTCGTTCCGGGGGCGTTTCACGAGATCTTGATGGAACGCGACGAACAGCGCGCGGCGTTTTTCCGGGTCTTCGACGCTCTGGCCGACGAAACGCGCGGCTGAACCGCGCGTCGTCGTTTCGCTGGGCGCGTGTCCGGCACGGCGCCGTTGCGCCCCCGCGACGGCCGAAGGCCGGCGCTTGGCGGGCGCCCCGCGCGCGCAGGCCGTAGGCCGAGCACGCGGGGACGTGCGGGGGCGTCCCCACGCGGGGGCAGCCCCTGCTCTGGCGCGCGGATCGCGTCGGTGCGTCCGTCGAAGCTGAACGCCGCGGGGGCGTCAGTGCGCGCGGCCGAGGTTACTTTCGCCTTCGACTTTTTGGTGGGGGAACGGGGCGAACCAGGCCGCGAAGATCGAGGGGATGCTCACGACCATGACGAAGAGGAAGTAGTTCTTGTAGCCGAGGGCGTCGGCAATGAAGCCGCTCGAGGCTTGCGTGGGGATCAGCACCAGGTTCATGAGCGCCGTGCAGAACGCGTAGTGCGTCATGTGGAATTTGCCCGGCGAGATCTGCTGCATCATGTAGAGCATGTTGGCGACGAAGCCGAAGCTGTAGCCGAACTTCTCGAGGGTCACGAGGATGCCGATGGTCGTGAGCGAGAGCGGCGCGTTCGGCGCGACGGCATGGCTCAGGTACACGAAGCAGAGGTGCGGGATGTTCATGCAGAGCGCCATCACCATGAGCGAACGCTTGAGGCCGCGCTTCGCGATGAACATGCCGCCGATCACGCCCGCCGCGAGGCTCACCCCGGTGCTGATGGCGCCGTCGAGGAAGGCCTTGTCGGCGAGGGACATACCGAGGCCGCCCTTGGCGAGCGGGGCTTGCATGAAGAGCGGCGCCTCGACGAGCAGGAACCCCTCGCCGCTGCGGTAGAGGAAGACGAACAGCAACATGCCGAGGATTTTCGGCTTCTTGATGAAGTCGATCACGGTCTCGACGAACGTGCGCACGACCTCGCCCGCGCTCTCCGGGCGACGGATCACCGAGCCCGTCGGCAAGCGGAAGTAATGGTAGACGGCGAACGCCGCCATGACGGCCGCGGCGAAGCCCAACGCGATCATCCACGCCGTCTTCGGCACGGTGCCGGATGCCTCGAGCTTACCGGCGATGTAGACGACGAGCGCCGTCGCGAAGATGCGGCCGGTGTTCCACGCGGCGCCCTGCCAGCCGATCCACGTCGCTTGCTCTTCGGGCGGGAGCGCCGTGATGTAGATGCCGTCGGCGCAGATGTCTTGCGTCGACGAAGCGAACGCGAGCACCCACAGCACGCCGACGATCAGCTTGAAGTAGTTCGGGAGCGGGAGGATCGCCGCCATCACGCCGAGCAGCACGGCGATCACCAGCTCCATGCTGATCACCCAGAACTTCTTGGTGCGGAACATGTCGAGGAACGACGCCCAGAACGGCTTCAACGACCAGGCCAGGCCGACGCTGCCCGTCGCGAGCGCGATGTCCGTGTCCGTGTGCCCGAGATCCTTGAACATCGTCCCCGCCACCCAGATGACGAGCGAGAACGGGATGCCCATCGCGACGTACAGGCTCGGTACCCAGGTGAGCGGATGGGCCTTTCGTGCGGCGGCGGGAGCGTCCATGGCGCCGCATGCTTAGACGGCGCCGCCCCCGGAACCAAGCGCCAGGCGCAACCGAGCCTCAGAATGCCGTCTTCCCCGGGCGAAACGCCATAACGCGGCGCGCCGGCCGCCCGTGGTCGGTCAGCGCCGCTCGCCGACCGCGAGGTTGGCGGTGGCGACGCGCTCCACCGTGTCGATCACGGTGACGTTCGAGAAGGGCTTGGCGAGCACCGGGCAGCCGCACGTCTCCAAGAAAATCGCCGCTTCGCTGCTGACGGCGCCGCCGGAGATGAAGACGAAGCGCGAGCGCAGGTCGGGCGTCGTCTCGCAGACGGTTTCGAACAGCTTGTGGCCCGAGAGGCCCGGCATCATGAGGTCACACACGATGACGTCGAAGAACTCGCGATGCAGGAGCTCGATTGCCTCGTAGCCGTCGGTGATCACCGTCAAGACGTGTGCGGCCAGCACGCGGCGCAGCGCTCGCCCGATGGCAGGCTCGTCGTCCACCACGAGCACCTTGAGACCCCGCTCGCGGCGCGGCTCTTCCGGCGGGCGCACGGTCGTGGGCACGGGAGCGGGACCCGCCGCAGGCAGGTCGAAGGTCACGACGGCACCGCGGTCCGGTAGATTCGCCGCGCGGATCTCGCCTTTGAAGCGCTCGACGATGCGGCGCGAGATGGCGAGCCCGAGACCCGAGCCCTGACCGCGTGCCTTGGTCGTCGCGAAGGGATGAAAGAGGTGGGGCAGGATTTCCGCCGGAATGCCCGGGCCCGTATCGGACACGGAGATTTCCACGCGGCCGTTGGGCGTGGCGCGCGAGCGCACGACGATGCCGTGGTTCGTACCGTCCCCGTCGGGGATCGCCTGCGCCGCGTTGACGAGCAGGTTCACGAGCACCTGCACGAGCTGGCCCTCGCGCGCCGTGACGCTGAGCCCCTCCTCGAGCTCGCGCCGCACCTGCGCGCGATGTCGGAGCTGGTTCTGAGCGATGTTGAGGGCGGAGCCGATCGCCCGCTTCACGTCGACCGCCTCCGGCGCGCCGGGGCCGTCCGGGCGGGAGAACGCGCGGAGCTCGATGGCGATTTCGCGCATGCGGCGCACGCCGTCGAGCGCCTCGTTCACCGGGTCGCGCATGCTGAGATCGCCGCGGCGCTCGAAGTGTGCTCGCAAGAGCTCCAGATTCAACACCACGTAGGCCATGGGGTTGTTGAGCTCGTGCGCGACGCCCGCCGCGAGCTCGCCCAGCGCGGCGAGGCGTTCGGCGCGCGCGAGCTGCTCCTCGGCCAGGCGACGCTCCGTGATGTCACGCGCGATGAGGATGACGGCGGGTTTGCCCTCGAACGAGATGGACCCCGCGGCCGAAACCTCGACGAGCCGCGACCCCCACTCCTCGGAACGCATGCGCACCACCACGGGATCGGACGCATCGCGAGTCTGGAAGGCCTCGCGGTCGGACTCGACGACGAGGTCCACGAACGGCAGCCCCACCACCCCGGCGTTGTCGCCCCCGATGATCTTCAGGAAGGCGGGGTTCGCGTAGTAAACGAGGCCCGCGCGCAACACCGTGACGCCGTCCGGAATGGCGGCCAAAACGCCGCGGAACTCCGTGTGCGCCGAGAGCAGCGCCGCGTCGCGCTCGGCCCGGTGCGCGACGTCGCGGCGCACGACGAAGTTGCCGCGGAACGCCGCTTCGCCTGCCTCGAAGGGCGATACCGTGACCTCGTTCAGGTGCGGAGCGCCGGCGCGCGTCGAGGAGGTGAGCACCCCGAGCCACGGCTCGCCCGCCGTGACGCGCGTCTCGGTGAAGCGGTAGAAAGCGGACTCGTGCGCGGGGCGCGCCTTCTCGCGGATGAGCTCGGACGCGTAGCGACCGAGCGCGTCGGCGCTCGAGTAGCCGAAGATGCGTTGCCACGCGCGGTTGACGTAGATGACGCGAGCGGCCCGATCGGTCACCTCGATGGCGTCCGCTGCTTGGTCGACGGCCGAGAGCAGTAGGTGGCCGAGCACCGTGGCCCGGCGCTCGCAGAGCAACGGCTCGAGCCGCGCGCGGAGCTGGGTGATGAGCTCCGCGAGCGCCGCATCCTCCGCGGCGCGGACGAGCAGGAGCGTATCGACGGGCGCGAACGGCGGCTCGACGAGGACCGGACTGACGAAAAAGCATGGCGCCGCCCCGGCTTCGTCCCAGGCGAACGCCGGCCCAGAGTCCGGCCGGTGCCAGCCAGGCGCATGGGCGAGCGCCGTGAACGCCGCGAGGTCCAGGACTGGCGGAGCCAGGTGGGCCGGTTCGTGAACGAGCGCCCGCGGCGCCACCCGGCCGTTCTCGGCCGCCAGCTCGACGAGGAGCACGGCCTCCGCGCCCGCAGCGACGAGCTCGCCTAAGACTTCACGAGCAGCTCGTACGTCGTCCGCCGCTGCCGTGCTCGCCGCCATCGCCCACGTTCTTGAAACGATAGCCCGGATGACCAGCGCTTGACAACGCGCGGGATTCGGCCGGCTCCGGCCTCGGGCATTCGGCCTCAATCGGTGTCGCGAACTTCCATGATGCCGCTCGGAAATAGGTTGTAACTGTCGAGTATCGGGAAGGTGAGCGTGGTCCCGCCGATGAGCGCCGCCAGCTCCGAATTGGCGGGGGTCGTGAGGACCGTTTGCGACGTGCCGAACTGGATGACGGGCAGCACCGTCTTCGAGCTCACCGCGCCGTGCCTGCCGTTCTCCCACCAAGTCGCGGAGGTGGGGACCGGGGCGGCGGTGGGCAGGGTGGCCGTTCCCGTCACCTGGAAGCTCGGGGTGTGAGCGGAGCTCGAGACGACCGTGAGGGTTCCGTCGGCCCCGAGGTCGATGCCGAGCGAGTTCGACTTGTCGGCTGCGAGCCCCGCCGCCGTGAGCTTCGCGTGGAGGAGAGCGTTGTCGGTTGCGTACCAGAGCGTGTAATTGTTGAGATTGACGCTGGTGTCCGGACCAACGATGCCAACGCCGATGTGCGAAAGGATGGTCGGGCCGCGGGACTTGCCGTCCACGACGACGTCGGCACAATGGGCGACGCGCACGACCAGCGTTGCGTTCGGGGCGATGCCAGCCAGGGTGTACTCCGCGGGGACGAGGGCGCGTGCCCGCGCTGCCGACACGTTCGCCAGTCCGGCGAAGACGTCGCAGTCCGAGAATTGAACGTCGAAATCCTTGTTCGAGAGGCAGGCCTGATCCGCGCTGATCAGGGTGGTCGCGTCGTTCGACTCGGCTCCCGGATCGCTGCACGCCGCGACGAGCAACATGGATACGAAGATGCTGTGCTTCATGGTTCCGCCCTTGGTTGTGACGCAGGACCGCCCCACCGAACCCCGTGTTTCAACGCACGAACCTAGTTCAGAATCGCTACGAACGTCAATCTCAACTCGAGAATGAGTCGCACTCGCTCAGCTTAGAACACACGTCTTCGTACTTCGGCCGTCATGCGGCGCCCGGCGCCGCACGTCGCCCCACAGTGTGCGCGAGAGCGCGCGAAGGAGCGTGTCACGGAGCGCGTGTCACGGAGCGCGTGTCACGGAGCGCGTGTCACGGAGCGCGTGTCACGGAGCGCGTGTCACGGAGCGGACGGGCGTCAGCGAAAGAGCTCGGCGAGGATGCGACGCGCACAGTCGAGCTGATGCTCGGTGCGGCCGCGGAGCAGCTTCAGGATCGGAGCTACGTCGTGTTGGTCGGCGGCGGGTCGCATCGACAAGAGCTGTCCAAGGTCGGCGCCGAGCGTGTCACAAAGACGGAAGGCAACCAGCGCCGACGGCGTCGCCAGTCCAAGCTCGATCCGGGAGAGGTATTTCTCCGTGATGCCCGACTGCCGCGCGAGCGAGCGCTGAGTCAGTCCACGGTCGCGGCGCGCTCGCCGAACAGAGCGGCTCAGGCTCTTCCTGAACGTCATTTCCTGCATTGCTTCGTTAACCCAATCGCTTCTTCGACGCAGCGGCCCCCGAGCCAGCGCGGCCAGTCCCGTTCGTCACAAATTCGCGGACGCGGTACCAACGGCTCGGTGCGTACGGAGGTTAAGGGCGCACACCCGCAGGAGTGAGACCGCGGGCGCTGTTCGAACCTAACGGGGCGTGATGGCCAGACCAGCCACGTAGGTGCGCACCGCGAGCGCAAAGTTCTGCGCGAGGTCGAACTGTGGGAGGGCTCGCGCCGCGAGACGTGTGGTCGGGTGGCCGGCAGACCTTGGGTCGTCGGCCCAGCCTTTGAGCCGCCGCATCCGCTCCGCGATGCTGGATTTGCCGCCGGGATCGACGAGCGACAGCTCGAGGAGGACCAGCCCTTCGGCCACGAGCACGACGCTCGAGAGTGCTCTGAAAGCGTGTTCGGGCGGGAACCCGTCCGCGATCATCAGCTCGAGCATGCGCTCGCGCCAAGGCACGTCGAAAGGCGGCGTCGAGCGCGACAGCAACGGGACCCAGCGCGGGTGAGCGAGCAATACGTCGCGGATCCGCCCGCAGGCAGCGATGACGCCTTCTTGCCAGCTCGCATGCGGCTCGTCGACGAAGAGCCGCAGCACGACCTCGGCGTACATGAGATCCAAGAGCTCCGCTTTGCTCGAGAAGTGCGAGTAGAGCGACATGGTCGGCACCTTGGCGACGCGCGCCACGGCCCGGATGGTGAGCCGGTCGAGCCCGAGCTGATCGGCGACGGCGAGCGCCGCGCTCACGACGTCGGTCTGCCGAGTGGTGCCCCGCGGCCGGCGGCTCCCGCGCCCGACTTCAGCGTCCGTCATGCCCTCCCCTTCGTTCAACGACCCGCATTTTCGCTCCCGGCGCTGCGCGTGGGGTCGGTGTGCCGATCCACCCAAGGAGCGCCCACCGCGCCGACGCGATCTGGATTCTCGTGTTCAGCGACTTTAGCCGATGCAGAGGGGCCTGCGAGCAGGCCGCAGCAAAGCTCCTTCGTATACCTAAAGGCAGACAATCTCAACCGCCCTACCCGCCTTTGGGAGGAGAGCCGCGCTAGGCGTTTCGGAGCCATTTGCGCGCTGGCCGTTGACAATCGATCATTTCCGAACGCCGTCGGGACCCGTGGCCGAGCCCGACGGCACGGCGGCGCGCTGGTTTGCCCCGAGCGAGGCAACCTTCCGCAAGCGCAGGGGCAGAACCCGCGTCAGGCGCGGCTCGCGTTGGGAAAATCGCGTGCATGGCGCGAGGCACGGGAATTGCGTTGGGCACCTGGCAGGAGAAATGACCATGCGATCAACACTGCTCTTGGGAACCATCAGCGCTCTCGCTTTCGGGGTCGCCTGCAACACGGCGCGCGATCAGCAAGAGAAGGTGAACCAGGCACAGGCGGAAGCGAACGCGAAGATCGCGGAGGCCAACCAGCAAGCGGACCAGAAGATCAACGAGGCGCAGGCGGAGGCCGACAAGAAGACGGCCGAGGCGCAAGCCACCTTCACGAAGCTCCGCGAAGACTACCGCCATGACGTGAACACCAAGCTTGCCGACCTCGACAAGAAGATCGCGGACCTCGACGCCAAGGCGCGCACCGAGAAAGCGCAAAAGCGAGCCGAGCTCGAGGCCAAGCTCACCGACATCCGCGCGAGCCGGGAAGCGTTCGTGCGTGACTACGAGGGCATCAACAACGTTTCGGCTCTGAGCTGGGACGATTTCAAAAAGCGCGTCGACAAGTCGTGGAACGACCTCGAGGCGAAGGTCGACCACGCGTAACCGTCGCTCGCGCGTGCGGCCGAGCGTAGGAACCTCGGCGCGGCCCTTGTCGGCCGCGCCCGGGTCTCCTACGACTCGAAACGATGGTGGACGCTCCGGGTTCTTCCGATTCGAAGCACGCGACGCCCGCGTTGCCGCTGTACGTGCAGATCGTGATCGGCCTCGCGCTCGGCGTCGTGGCCGGGCTCGTGCTGGGTCCGCGCGCGAACGCCTTCGACGTGCCGACGCGCTTGGTGTTGCGGCTGCTCGGCGCGCTCGCGCCCGTGCTGATTCTGGTGGCCGTCGTACGCGCGATCATGACGGCCGAGGTCGGGGGTCGCGACGCGCTCAAGCTCGGCTCGCTGCTCGCGACCAACACCGTGGTCGCGATCGGGATCGGGCTCGCCGTCGCCAACCTGCTGCGGCCGGGCGCCGGCATCGCCCTGCACCCGAGCGCCGTGAAAGCGCTGCCCGACACGCACATCGTCGAGCAGCTGCTCGACAACGTGCCTGACAGCCTGGTCAAACCCTTCGTCGACAACCGCGTCATCGGCGTCGTCCTCATCGCACTGGCGTTCGGCGTGGCCGGGCGCTCGCTCCGTGGCGAGGAACGGCGCGTCGTCGACGCGCTCTGCTCGGCCGCGTTTTCCCTCGTTCTCAAGGTGCTTTCGTGGATCCTGCTCGCCGTGCCGGTCGCCGTGTTCGGCAAGGTTGCGAGCATCGTCGGCGTGAGCGGGTTCAGCGCGTTCGTCGGGCTCGCCTGGTTCGTGCTCGCCGTGCTCGTCGCGCTCGCCTTGCAAGGCGTCTATTATCTCGTGCGCATCCGTACGGGGTCGTGGGTGCGTCCGCTCGCGCTCTTGCGCGGCACGGTGGACGCGCTCGTGATGGCGTTTTCGACGGGCAGCTCCACGATCACGATGCCGGTCACCTACCAGCGCCTGCGCGACGTCGTCGGGCTCGGCGACCGCGCGGCGAGCCTCGGTGCGCTCGTGGGCTCGAACTTCAACAACGACGGCACGGCGCTCTACGAGGCGATGGCGGCGCTCTTCGTGGCGCAGCTGCTCGGCGTGCCGCTCTCGCTCGGCGATCAGTTCACGGTGGTCGTCACTTCGATCATCGCGTCGGTCGGGGCCGCGGGCATTCCGGAGGCCGGACTCGTCACGATGACGCTCGTGTTCACCGCCGTGAAGCTGCCCACGGAGTACATCGCCTTACTGCTCTCGGTCGATTGGTTCCTCGACCGCTGCCGCACGGCCATCAACGTGATGGGCGACATGAGCGTCGCTTGTTTGCTCGAGCGGCGCCGGCCCGACGCTGCCGCGGCGCTGGCCGTTGCGCGCGACTAAAACTCGCCGGCGAGCGCGATGCTCCCGAGCCCGACCTTCGCCTGGGCGCGTACCGGCGGGCGCGCGGCGGTGCGCGGCGCGCCGTGCGACGCCGCCGAGCCCGAGCTCGAGCTCGAGCTGACCAGAAGAATGGTGCCGAGCGTCACGCCCGCACCGGCCACGGCGAAGCCGACCGTGGAAATGATGCCCTTGGTTTTCGCGAAATCGAGCGTCTCGCGCTCGGACTCCGGGCAGACGTGGTTCGGACAAGCCGTTGCGAGCGCCTTCTCGTCGTGGCGCGCCGACGTTCCGAACGCGATGCCGACGCCGAGCCCACCGGCGGCAACCGCGTACGACACGTAGCCGAGCACCTTGCTGGTGTTGGACCCTTGCGAGCGCGGCGCTTCCACGGGAGCCGTCGCCGGCGTCGCTTCGCTCTGCGCCGCGAGCGGCGCCAGGGCGGCAGCCTCTGGTTTCGGCTCCGGCCGTGCCGACGGATCGCGCACGAGCTCGAGCGTGACGAACGAGGACGCGCTCGGCGCGAGCTTCAGAGAAGAGGAAGCCTTGAGGAAGCCGGGCGCGGTCGCCTCGATCTCGTGATCGCCGGGATCGGTCGGCAGCGCGACGCCGACGACGGAGTCGGCGACCTCCTTGCCGTCGACCCTCACGGTGAAGTGGGCGTCGGAGGGCGCCGTGAGCACGATCTTCATGGTCGGGATGCGCGGCTTCACGTCGCGCAGCGTCGCCGCCGCGCTCTCGTAGGCTTGGCTCAAGGTGGGCGTGGCGTTCTCCGGCAGGGGTTCGCGCAGGAGCTTACGTAAGGACTCGCTGCCTTCGACCCAACGACCGACCTTCACCTGACATTCGCCCAGGTGCCTGAGCACGATCGGCGAATGCTTGAGCTTCTCCGCGCGCTCGAGCTTGTCTACCGCTTCGCTGCACCTGTCGGCCTGCGCCAGCTTCACGCCGTCGATGGCGAGGGTACGAGCCGCGGCTGTCTCCGCCGCGTCCCCGTCACCCTCCGCGCGAGCGAGCGCCGGGAAGCCGAGCTCGAGCGTGATCACGAGCGCCGAAAGGAGCGGCGCGCGGAAGGAGCGGACGATGTTGCGTGCGTTCATGCATGACCCCGATCGGTTGGAGCTCGGTGAGCACCGGTTCAACGACCGCGAGCGCGAGCCGTTTAAGAGGGCCGTCTCTTTTTTGGAATGGGAGGCTTTTGCTCGACGGCAAGCGGCCGTTCGGAGGCTCGGGCCTTTGGGTACTGAAGGCGACACGAGGAGTCCAGGATGGCGAAACTCGGAAACGTTCGATTCTTATCCGCTTTGTCGGCGCTCACGTTCGGCGCGAATGTGGGCTGCAACGCAGTCACGAACCTGGACGCATACAGCATCGCACCCGCGAATACGCACACCGACACTGAGCCTGTGTGTGTGTCGAACTCCGCCTGTACGGCGCAGGCGACTGCCGCGCACGGCGGCGGAGATACGGTCGCGGCGGTGTGCGTGAAGCAGAGCGGTAAATGCGTCGAGCTGCTCACCGAAGACTGCGACACGATCACGGGTGACTACGCGAGCGACGACGCAGTCGTGATAGGCTCGTTGTTCTCGACCAAGGGCGCGCAGGCGGCGACGAACATTCAACGCCAGCAAAGCGCGCAGCTCGCCGTGACGCAGATCAACGACGTTGGAGGCATGCCGCTCGGCGGCGCGACGCCCAAGAGGCTCGTGCTCGTGTCGTGCGACGAGTCGACGGATCTCGCGCGCGCCGGCGATCACCTGGTGAACGATCTCAAGGTGCCGGCCATCGTGGGACCCAACACGAGCCAAGACACGCTCGACCTCTCGACGGCCGTGAGCGTGCCGGGCGGGACCGTCGTGATGTCGCCGACGGCGGTCGCGTCGAGCGTCGGCTCGCTCATCGACAACGACCTCACCTGGCTGATGGTTCCGACGGACGTGCAGCGCGCGCCGCTCATGATCGCTCAGATCAACGATCTCGAGAAGGAGCTCACGGCGGCGCGCGGCACGGCGACGACGAAGCTTGGCATCGTGTACCGCGACGACGCGCTCGGCATCGGCACCCGCACGTCGCTGAACGACCTGGTGCTCAACGGCAAGCATTTGTCCGATCCGGTGAACCTCGGCACCAACGTGCACATCAACGCCTACGATTTCGGCGCGGCCGACCAGGACGGCATCGTGCAGGAATACGTGAAATTCCTGCCCGATATCATCGTGCTCGCAGGCACGGCGGAGGCCATCTCGCGCGTGATGGTGCCGCTCGAAGCCGCCTGGCCCGCCGGCGCGCCGCGCCCGCACTACGTGCTCATCGATTCGGTGAAGGTACCCGAGCTGATCACGGCGGCAGCCGACAACGACCTCCGCGCGCGCGTCCGCGGCACCGGCGTGACGCCGGCCCCTACGTCGATGGGCGTCTACGACGCGTTCAAGGTAGACTACCAAGTGGCCTACCCGGGGAGCTCGATCATCTCCGGCATGGGTCCGGCGTACGACGCGACCTACGCCATCGCCTTCGCCCTCGTCGCGGAGAGCGCGATGGAGCCGACCGGCGCCGCGGTCAAGGCCGGCCTGCGCCGCATCGGTGAGGGCGAAACGAAAATCGACATCGGCGCGACGCGCGTGCTGTCCGCCTTCCAGAAGCTCGCCAACGGCGAGACGATCAACGCGCGCGGCACGTTCTCCGCGCTCACCTGGACGAAGGACGGGACGGTGCAAGGCGGCACGATCGAGGTTTGGTGCATCGGAGCGCCCGGCGGGAAGCCCACCTACCAGAGCTCCGGTCTCACGTTCGACATCATGGCGAGAACCACTTCGGGCAAATACATGCAGTGCCAATGAGCGCGACTTACCTAGAAACAGGTCCTCTCAGCGTTCCGTTCAAGACCGGCGACGTGATCGCCGACAAATACGAGGTCGTCGGCATCTTGGGTGCCGGCGGCGTGGCCTACGTCATCGCCGCGATCCACCGCGAGCTCGGCGAGATGGTGGCGCTGAAATTCCTGCGCCCCGAATCGCTCGCGTACGAGGACGTCGTCGCCCGCTTCGCGAGCGAGGCTCGCGCGGTCGCGCGCATCAAGAGCGAGCACGTCGCGCACGTGCTCGACGTCGGCAGCATGCCCGACGGCACGCCCTTCATCGTCATGGAGTACCTCGAGGGCCAGGACCTCGCGGACGTGCTCGGCGAGCGGCGGCGTCTGCCCGTGAAGGTGGCCGTCGATTACGTGCTGCAGGCCTGCGAGGCGCTCGCCTGCGCGCACGCCGCGGGCATCGTCCATCGCGACATCAAGCCCGAGAACCTATTTTTGATGCAGCAGGCCGGCAGCGTCGAAATCGTGAAGGTGTTGGACTTCGGTATCTCGAAGAGCGTCATGGCCGCCGTCGAGACGCACGGCCGCAAGGCCGCCAAGACCACGCTGCCCATGGGCACTCCGGGCTACATGTCGCCCGAGCAGATCCGTGCGTGCGGCAACGTCGACGCGCGCACGGACATCTGGGCGCTCGGCTGCGTGCTCTCCGAGCTTTTGACCGGCAAGTCCACGTTCGAAGCCCCGACGCAGGTGCAGCTCGGCGCGGTCATTCTCGAGCGCGACCCGATCGCGCTCCGCAAGATGCTGCCCGAAGCCCCGGCCGAGCTCGAAGCGGTCATCCTGCGCTGCCTCGCGAAGGACCCGGATCAACGCTACCAAGACGTGGCCGAGCTCGCGGTCGCGCTCTACCCGTTCGGCCCGCGCCGCGGGCGCCTGTCCGCAGAGCGCTGCCATCAGGTGCTCAAAGGGCAGCAGGGCGTCGTGATCGAGTTCAACAGCGTGCCGCCGCCCGGCTACGGGGACACGCCGATCCCGGTGTCCAGTACCGACGCCGTCGTGGACTCGGCGCCGACCGCCGTTTACGTGCCGCAGCCGCTGCGCACGAGCACGCCCGCGACGCTCAATGTCGTGGAGGTCGCGTCCGCGCGCCCTCGCCGTCGCGGACTATTCGTTGCGGGGGTCGTGATGGCTTCCGCCGTGGCCGGCGTCGCGCTCGGGTTCACCTCCGGGTTCCGCAAGGGCGCCACGCCGGCGGCCGCGATCGCCCCCGCAGCCGCTCCCACGCTCCCGCTCGCGGCTCCGCACGGCGCCGTCGTGGCGCCGCAGACGGGAGCGCGCGCCGCGGGGCCGCACGCCGACGCCACCGCGGACGCGGGTGACCTCCCCGAAGCCAACGCCGCCAACGCCGTCGAGCTACGCCCCGGTACCTCCACCGCGGCCGCTCGCGCTCGGCAGGCGCGCGCCCAGCGTGCCGCTCAGGCTGCGCGCGAAGCAGCCGCCGCCGCGGCGGTTCCGAAGCAGAAGCCTACCGCGCGGCGCGCCGGCCTCGACGACGCCGAGCCCGACGTCGGCTACTGAGCAGCGCCGCGAGCCGCTCTTCGTCGCGCAGGCGGCCCGCGCGGGACGAGCTAAGCGACGGACGGCCTCACGCTGTGCCCGCGCTGAACGGCAGCCTGCTTGAAGCGGTGCGCCAGCGCGAGCGCGGCGACCATCGGCACGGCGACGCTGAAGGCACCGAACTTGCTCGCCATGAAACCGCCGAACACCGCGCCAAAGACGAACGACGCGAGGGCCTTGCTCACGAGCGTGAGGCGCGACCCTGAAATGTTGCGCGCGTGCGTGTCTTCGTCGTGATTCCAGCCGAGTCGTGACGCGATCGCCTCGACGAGCTCGAACACGAACTGCGTCAGGTTTCCGGTCATGACCGTCGTCGGGCACGACCGTGCAAGACCCTCACGGGTGAAGGCGTTCTGAAAGGCCATCGCCGAAACGAGGCACGCTTCGCGCACCGCGAGCACCCATTCTGGCTCCCGTAGTCCGTGCGCCAAGCTCCAAAATCCAGTGCAAGCACCCACGCCAAGCGTCACCGCCATCAACCCGAGGAGTGCGCGACGCGGCGAGCTCCCCTTGGCCCGAAAACGACGAACCACGCAGGCCGCCACGAAGAGCATGGCCACGAAGATCGGCAAGACGGCCCACCGGCTCGGATGGCTCAACGGGTGTCCACCGCCGAGCGCCTTCGTGAGGCCCACGATCTCCCCCGTGACGTGCGCAGGGAACAACCCCGCCAGCATCAGAAACCCGACCGAGTCGATATAACCAGCCGTTCCGCTCAGAACGGCAACGGGGACATGCACGTTCGCGCGGCGTTCACGAATGAGCGTGAGCGGGTTCTGCGCCTGCAGGATCTCCGGCGGCAGTGTGGTGGAGTACGACACCAGCGCCACGCGCGACTGCGACGGAGCCTCGAGCTCGGTCCAGCGAACGGGGGTTGGCTGGCGAACGCGCATCCCGTGTTCGAACGGCACGGGCGTGAGCACCATTAGCCCCTCGTGCCAGAATGAGACGCAGGGCTGCCGGCGCGCCTTTCGCGCCAAGCCGGCCGGCGGTCCGCCAGCGGTCGCACAAATCGAGCGGCTTCTTTCAGCCTGGCCCTTGTCGAAACGGGACCTGTGCTAAGCCTCCGCTCTTGCACGCCTGGCACGACATCTACGTGGACGAAATGCTGGTCGAACGGGAGTTCCCCGTTGTGATCGAGGTGCCTAAGGGCAGCAAGAACAAGTACGAGCTCGACAAGGAGACGGGGTTCTTGCGCCTCGACCGCGTGCTCTACAGCGCGGTCCACTATCCCGCGAATTACGGCTTCATCCCGCGGAGCTTCTGCGACGACGGCGACCCGCTCGACGCTCTCGTGCTCGGGCAGGAGCCGGTGTACCCGCTCACGATCGTGGAAGCGCGCGCCATCGGCGTCATGCGCATGCGCGACGACAAGGGCATCGACGACAAGATCATCGCGATCAACGTGCGCGACCCCGCCGTGTCCGACTACACGGATCGCACGCAACTCCCGCTGCACGTCGAGCGCGAGCTCAAGCGCTTCTTCCAGGACTACAAGGTCCTCGAGAACAAGGTCGTCGAGGTCGAGGACATCCTCGGGCCGAAGGACGCCTTCGTCATCTTGCGCGCGGCGCTCGACATGTACCGCAGCCTGCGCCGCGGCGAGATTCGCTCGAGCCCGCGCAGCCGACCGACGCCGGCGCCGCGCTGAAGCGCGCGGTGCGGGGCGTCCTTGGGACCGCGCCGCACCTGACGAATTCGAGCGTCCGTCAGCGCGCGTGACGCCGGCGCCGCGCCACGAAGAGCGCCATGCCCAACGCGCCGAGCCCCGCCAGCGCGCGACCGTTCGGCGCGTCACCCGCGACGCGGCAGCCGCAACCCGACTTGTCGTCGTCGTTGCCGCCGCTCGGACTGGAGCTCGAGCCCCCCGTGCCGCCGGTGGCGCCGGAGCCCGTGGCGCCGCCAGTCGCACCCGAGCCGGTCGCGCCGCCGACGCCGGTGTTTGCGCCGCCCGTGCCGACGGTGCCGCTGCCCGCGGCCGGATTGCCCGTGCCCCCGGTGCCGTTCGGAGCGCCACCGCTCACCGCCATGCCCGCGCTACCGCCCGCGGCGACGCCTGTGCCGCCCGTCGCCGGCGCGCCCGCGGGGTTACCCGTGCCGCCGGCGCCGTTCGGGGCGCCGCCCGCCGACGTGCCTGCGCCGCCGGTCCCTGGATCCATCCCACCCATGCCGCCGCTCGAAACGGGGGGCGGCGGGGGCGGGGGCGGCATGCAATTGCCGACGGCCTTCGTCGTGACGGCGCCGTTCACGTAGGCGCCGATGTCCGGCGTGCCGCTCCGCGTCTTCGGATTGAAGCAGCTGGCCACGCCGCCGATGCTCTTGATGTAGTCGTAGTTGATCGAGTGCTGCCACCAGCTACCCTTCGCCATCATGCCGATCGGCATCGGATCGACCTTGCCGATGCACTTCGGATCGAAGCCCACGTCGTTCATCGGCGCGCCCGTGGCGGTGCCCTTGCCGACGAGCTCCGCCATCGCGCCCGCCGCGAGCGTGTAGTCCGTCTCCGGACCCGTGAAGAACGTCACGGTGCCGGGCTTGACGACGTTGTTGCTCCAGCCGGTCGTCGGCTGGTTGTAAATGGCTTCCGCGCCCGGTCCCGAGCCGGTGTTCACGAACACGTTGTTCGCGAACTGGGTGTTCATGATCGTCGCGCTGTCGTTGGCCGTGAAGTAGACCTCGCCGGGGTTCGGCGGGCCGTCGTCCAGCGGATCTTGCGCGTTGTGATAGCAGGTGTTGTTGATGAACTTGGTGCCGCTGCTCTTCGTGAGACGCAGGCACGACCCGCCGTTGCGAAAGGCGATGTTGTTGATGAACGTCGCGTTGTTGCTGGCTTCGTCGACGATGAACCCGCTGCCGTCCGTGTGCTGCTCGGCATCCATGTTCTCGAACGCGACGTTGCCCTCGACGACGTTGGTGCCGGCCGACGAGTAAAGGGTGACACCGCTCGACCAGGAGTGGAGGACGCTGCTGCCGTTGTGAGCGGTGATGCTGTTTTTCAAATGGAAGTTCTGCGCCGAGAAGAACGTGAACCCGGTGCGTCCGTTCCAGTCACCGATGCAATTGATGATTTCCCAGTTGCCGTTCGAGTCCTGCGCGATGTTCCCGGTCCAGCCGTTGCCGAAGCCCGTGCTCCAACCGCGCGACACGAGGCCGATGAATCGTAGGTATTCCGCCTTGTCGGAGCCGACGCCGGTGTCCTGATTGTCGTCCATCGGTCCCACGCCGGGACCCTGGATGATCGGCATCGAGCATTCGTCGGCCTTGAAGGTGATCCACGCGTCCGGGGTGCCGGAGTTCGTGACCCAAATCCCGCGCTGGTAAACGCCGTCGGTCAGGATGACGGTGTCGCCCGCGACGGCGTTGGCTGCCGCCGCGCCCAGATCACAGGCCGGCACGTCGCGCGTCGGACAGCCGCTCGTCGCGGTGCCGGTCGGCGAAACGAACCAGGTGGTCGCCCCCGCCGACGAAGCGAGCGCAAGCGTGGCGAGGAACGGCGTACCAACGAGGATCGACTTTTTCATGCGTAGTCACCTGCGAGCGCAAAGGGGGAGCCGAAGGCGTGCGAAGGAGCCAAATCCACCCGCGCACGATATTTCCGGAACAGTAGCGATTCCCGCATTTTAGCACGCGGATCACGCCGCCGCGGCCCGATGAGAACCTCGCCGATTTCAGGGCAATCTCGCAGGAAGGGCGGCTGCCACCAGGACATGCTCGAGCAGTGGTCGCGCTCGCCGAAACCCGTCGCCGCGGACGGTCACGCTCGACGGGACCCTGAAGGAGTACCGCGTGCCCTTCGACACGCTCGAACAAGAGGGCTCGGGCGTGAAGCCGAAGGACCTCGCGCACGACATTTTCGTGGACCCCTAACGCTCGCCGAAAGCTGGGCGAACCGCTCCAGCCAACGCGTGCGTGGCACTTGGTTCGGGTGCCACCCCGCCTTCCCGACCGATGCGCCGCTCGACAGCGCCATCGTGCTCACGCTGCCGATTCACGACGGGGTGCGCCTGCGAGCCATCGCCTGCCTCGAGTTCTAGGCCTACGAAGAGTGAGCGCGCCGACCCGGCGGCGGTGGATCGCACGCGGCCGTCCGTTGGGCTAAAACGGTGCGAAATGAGCTTCGGCGCCATCCTGCTTCTCGCGCTCGGGTTGGCGATGGACGCGACGGCGGTGGCGGCGGCGCGCGGCATGGCCGTCGCCTCGTTGCGGGTTCGTCACGTGCTCCTGGTCGCGGGGTTCTTCGGCGGATTCCAGGCGTTGATGCCGCTGCTCGGCTGGCTCGTGGGCGCGCGGCTCGAGGCGTGGATGGGCGGCTTCGACTACTGGCTCGCCAGCGCGCTCCTGTGCGGGGTCGGCGCAAAAATGTTGTGGGAAGCGCGCCATGCGGCCGACGAGCGTCCGGCGCGCACGGACGCCGAGCTCTTCGGGACGCGGGTGATGCTCGTCCTCGCCGTTGCAACGAGCATCGACGCGTGGGCAGTCGGCGTTACCTTACCCATTTTGAACGCGCCGCTCGGGCTGTCAGTCCTCGTGATCGGCGTCACCACGGCGGTGCTGAGCAGCCTCGGCCTGCTGCTCGGCCGTCGCTTCGGAGCTCTGCTCGGGCGACGGCTCGATGTCACTGGCGGGCTCGTCCTCGTCGCGCTCGGCGTAAAGACGTGGTTTTCCCAGCATTGAGCCGCGACACGCGGGCCGGATCCGCGGCCCGGAGCTCGCCCGCGAGCTCGCCGAGGATGGTCTTCAGCGCCGCGAGCAGTGGCTCTCCGGTCGTCGCGAGCTGCGCTTTGTGCTTGCGCGAGAGCTCCGCCAGCTTTTTTTTGCCCGCTGGCCGCAGCCTGAGCAACACCTTGCGGCGATCCTCGACGCTCCGCTCGCGCTCGACGAAGCCGCGCGCCTCGAGCTTGTCGACGAGCGCGACGGCCGTGTGGTGCTCGACGCACAGGCGCTCCGCAACGGCGCCGATGGTCGGCTCGCGACCGTCGGGTAACCCCCTCAAGGCGAGCAGGAGCTGGTGCTGCTGGGGCTCGAGCTCGGCGGCGCGCGCCGTCTGCTCGCTCCAGGCCAAAAAGCGCCGAATTTCGTAACGGAACGCCGCGAGCGCCCGATAATCGGAGAGCACGAGCGCTTCCCGGTCCCCGCTCATGCGCTCGCCACCCTGGGCAACGACCGCTCGCGCGGCGCGTGCTTCGCGACGAGCTCGGCCAGTTGGCTTTTGCAGGAGCCGCAGCCCGTGCCGGCTTTGGTCGCGACACCGAGCGCCGCGACCGTATCGGCGCCCGCTGCCACGGCGAGGACGAGCGCGGCCTCCGTGACTTTCTCACAATTGCACACGATGCGCGCGGCGGGAGCGCGACCCGGGCGTGCCGAGCAGAGCACTTCGAGCGGATCGTCCGGCAACGGGTCGTCCCGATCGAAATGCTGCACGAGCACGCCGGCCGCCGCCGTGTTGCCGACGAGCATCGCGCCGAGCAGCTTGCCGTCGCGGATCACGAGCTTCCGGTACGAGCTCCGGCGCTCTTCGATGATTTGATAGACTTGGTCGGTCTCGAGCTCGGGCGCGAGCTTGCCCATCGACGCCACGTCGACACCGGCCACCTTGAGCCGCGAGTAGAGCTTCGAGCCGGCGTAGCGGGCGCGAGGCTGCGTGCCCGTGAGCACGTCGGCGAGGACCGCCGCCTGCTCCCACACGGGCGCGACGAGACCGTAGGTGGTCCCGCGGTGCTCCGCGCATTCGCCGAAGGCGTAGACGCCGGACACCTCGGTCGCGAGCGTATCGTTGACGACGATACCGCGGTTCACGGGCAGGGCCGAAGCCCGCGCGAGGTCGACGCGCGGCCGCACCCCGCACGCGAGCACGACGACGTCGGCCCGCAGCGCCGTGCCGTCGTTGAGGATCACTCCGTGCACGCGCTCGTCGCCGAACACCGCCTCCACCGTGCGTTCCGTGCGCACGAAGATGCCGCTACGCTCGATCTGGCGACCGAGCATCTCGCTGCCGAGCTCGTCGAGTTGGGCGTTCATGAGACCCTTGGCCACGTGCACGAGAGTGACGTGAAGCCCGAGATCCGAGAGCACCTTCGCGGCCTCGAGCCCGAGCAGGCCGCCGCCGACCACGACGGCGCCGTCGCCCGAACGGGCGTAGTCGCGCATGCGGATGCAGTCGGCGATCGTGCGGTAGACGAACACGCCGGGCCGGAGCTCGCCGTCGTCGCCCTGCATGCCCTCGAGCGGCGGCACCACCGGCTGGCTGCCCGTCGCGAGCACGGCCACGTCGTACTGGCGCTGCTGACCGTCGGAGGTTTCCAGCGTCTTTCGCGCGCTGTCGAGCCGCGTGACCCGCGTCGTGTGCACGAGCCGAATCGCGTGCGCG
>Ga0164241_10001995_pt1 | contig 23216 bp, 13 predicted proteins | sample OricomyardsoilBY_FD_108780 | JGI IMG/M metagenome (GOLD analysis project Ga0164241, IMG submission 108780) | Backyard soil microbial communities from Emeryville, California, USA - Original compost - Back yard soil (BY) | ecosystem: Environmental > Terrestrial > Soil > Unclassified | place: USA... | reverse complement strand
GTGACGACCCCACGGTAGCCGGTCGCGACGTTGTCGAACGCGTCGTAGGCCGTGAGCGTCGCCTCGTGAGGCGCGCCCGCGACGGCGCTCGTGGGGGCCACCAGCGCCAGGCGCGAGGCGGCCGCGGGCGTGATGGACACGGTGGTCGAGTCGGTCGCGCTCGGCACGCCGACGAGCGACACGACCAGCGCGGCGTCCCCGACGTGGCTGTACGAGAGGCCGCCGACGGTGGCGACCGCGGTGGTCACGGCGACGTCCTTCGAGGTCCCGTCGGGGTACACGACGTGGATGGTGAACGGGCCGTCGGGCACGAGGTTGCCCTGCGCGTCGCGCAGCTCGATGGTGAGCGCGAAGGTCACGCCCGCGACCACGCTGACCGGGGCGCTGCGCACGATGAGCGCGGCCACGTTGCCAGCGATGACGTCGATGGTGGTGGTGCCGCTGAGCGCGCCAGCGCTCGCGCTGATCGACTGCGTGCCGGCCGTGCCGAGCGTCGCGCTCAGCGTGTGCACGCCCGCGTCGCCGGCCACGAACGTGACGCTCGTGGGCAGGTTCGTGTCGGCGTCGCTGCCGCTGATGGTGACCTCGCCGGTGAAAGTCGGGTCGACGTTGCCGAACGGATCGAGCGCGCTGATGGTCACCGTGAACGGCGTGCCAGCGGCGACCGAGCTCGCCGAGGTGGCGACCGCGAACTGCGCAGCGGCGGCCGGCTGCACGGCCACCGGCGCGGTCCCGACGATGGTGTCGCTGGTCGCTGTGAGGGTGCGTGCGCCAGCGGTGCGCAGCACGACCTCGCCGACGAACGTCTTCTGAGCGTCGAGCGTGCCGAAGTCGATGGTGGTCGCGGGCAGCGTCGCGGCGCCGTCGTCGACCGTGAGCGTGACCGTGCCGACGAAGTCGCTGGCCACGTTGCCGAACCCGTCGCGCGGCGTGATCGTGAGCGTGAGCGCCTCGCCCGCGACGGTGTGATCGCTCGAGGGCACGACGTCGAGCGAGGCGAAGCCGGTGGTGACGACGTTCGTCGCGACGCTGCCGCTGGCCACGCCCCCGGTCTCGGTGACGGTGAACGTGACCGGGCCGGCGCGGTAGAACGCGACCGCCTCGGGCAGCGTCGCGAGGTCGACGACGAGGCCGGCGTCGCCGAGCAGTGTGCCGTCGGCGGTGGCCTCCGGATCGGTGGCGGTGAGCGTGACCGTGCCCTCGTAGTCGAGGATGTCGTTGCCGTTGCGATCGAGCGGCACGACGGTGAACGGCACGCCGACGCCGGCCGTGACCTGGCTCGGCACGCCGTCGATGCGGAAGCTCGCGAGCGCGCCGGAGCGCACGTCGAAGGGGTCGCTCTCGACCGGCGCGAGGCCGCCCGAGGTCGCGGTGATCGTCATGGCCGTGCCGGGCGCCGTGACGCCGAGGCCAGTGAAGTGCGCCGCGCGGTCACTGCCCGCGGCGACCGTCGCGCTGCCGGTGAGCGTGGCGCTCGCGCCGGCCGCGTCGAGCGTCAGCACGACCGGGCCATGGAACGACGGCAGCGGCGCCTCGGGGTCGCCATCCTTGGCCGCGATGCCGACCGTCACGTTGAAGTCGACGCCCACCACCACGGCCGTCGGCGCGCTCTGGAAGACGAGCGTGTAGGCCGAGACGCACAGGTCGCCGATGCCGTCACCGTCGCCGTCGTCCTGGCCCGGGTTCGCCAAGACGGGGCAGTTGTCGCTGGCGTCGGCGACGCCGTCGTTGTCCCAGTCGGTGTCGACGCAGTTCGCGATGCCGTCGTCGTCGCGGTCGTCGAAGCCCTCGTCGTTGTCGCCGTCGCAGTTGTCGTCCGCGCCGTTGCACTTGGTCTCGGGGTTCTCGTAGCCCGGCACGCCGCTGTACACGCAGATGGCGGTGCCGTTGGGGCAGGTCACGGCCATCGCCGCGCGCTGCCCGGAGCACACGCCGCGGGTGCTGCAGACGATGTCGATCATCGGCGACAGGTCGCTGTTCGGGACCGTGTTCTCGGCGTCGTACTGGTCGGGGATGCAGTCGCCGTCGGCGTCCGCGACGGTGCTCTCGCGGATGTCGGGGATGCCGTCGGTGTCGGTGTCGATGTTCTCGTCGGCGTTCACGATCTCGTCGCCGTCGGGCACGCCGTCGTCGTCGGTGTCGGCCTTCAGCGGGTTGCTCCCGAGCAGCACCTCGATGCGGTTGATGATGCCGTCGTGGTCGTTGTCGCCCTCGGGATCCATGCAGATGCCCTCGGCGCAGAAGCCCGAGAGGCAGTCGCTGTCACCGCCGCACGTCTCGCCCAGCGGGCGCTTCTTGGCGCCGTCGCCGCAGGCGGCGAAGCTGATGCCGAGCGACAGGCAGATGAGCGTCGGCCAGCGCTTGCCGGCGAGCGTGAGATGGTTCGAGCGCATGTGTTCCCCCTGGTAGCGCGGCGCGCCACCCAAGCCCGCGAATGGTGCAGGTTCGCAGGGCTCGTTTCAAGCTGCCCGACTCCCTCGCGATAGGACCGCGGGCGCGCCGGACGTAAACGCGAGCCTCTTATCACCATCGTTATGCGAGGTCGAGCCGGCGCGTCCGCGGGTCGACGCTCGGCCGACGCCATGGCAACGTCCTGGGCCATGACGCTGCCCCCGCTGAGAGAGCTCCTCGACTTCGCGACGCACTTGGCCTGGACCGGCGGCCGCCGCACGCTGGCGTGGTTCAGGACCGACGTGCCGACCGAGCACAAGGCCGACGGCTCACCCGTGACGCTGGCCGACAAGGACGCCGAGCTGGTGATGCGCGCGCTGTTGCGTGAGCGCTATCCGGAGCACGGCGTGGTCGGCGAGGAGCACGGCGAGGAGCAGGGGCGGGTGCCCATCCGCTGGATCATCGATCCCATCGACGGCACGCGCACCTTCATCCGCGGCGTGCCGTTCTACGGGACGCTGGTCGGCGTGGAGGTCGAGGGCGAGCCCGCCGTCGGCGTCATCTACATCCCCGCGCTCGACGAGCTGGTGGCCGCTGCGACGGGGCTCGGCTGCACCTGGAACGGGCGCCGCTGCCGCGTCGCGTCGACGCCGCGGCTGAAGGACAGCCTGCTGGTCGCGACCGATCTCACGGCCATCGACAAACGCTTGGGATCCCAACGATTCGATGCGCTCGTCGACGGCACCGCGATGCAGCGCACCTGGGCCGACTGCTACGGCTACGTGCTGGTCGCGACGGGCCGCGCCGAGGTCGCTATGGACGCGCAGATGCAGCTCTGGGACAACGCCGCGCTCTTGCCCGTCATCGAGGAGGCGGGCGGGCGCTTCACCAACTGGCGCGGCGAGCGGACCATCCAGCCGGGCGACTCGGTCGCGAGCAACCGCCTCGTGCACGACGAGGTCGTCGCGTTGCTCGGGTAGGTCGACTCAAAACTCGATCTCACCGACGAGGAAGTCTTCCTTGGTCTCGGTGAGGCGCAGCGTCATCGACTTGCGCTTCTGGTTCGGGCGACCCCAGTTCGTGAACACGTCGACCTGCAGCGTCACGGCGCCCTGGAGCTGCGCGGCGCTGCTGCCATAGAACTTGGTCTTCACCTGGTAGGTGCCGCCGAGCGCCTTCTTCACCGAGTACACCTCGGGACCGTAGCCCTGCGTGAAGTCGCGCGAGACCTTGCCGCCGATGGTGGTGAGGTTGTGGCCGTAGAAGGCCTCCTCCTTCGAGGGCTCGAGCACGTGCAGGTCCATGTCGGTCATGTCCGCGTCCCAGGTCATGGCGATGCGCACGTCGAGCTCCATCGGCTTGATGAAGCGCGCGTCGAGCGGGAACTCGGCCACGCCGGCGGCCTTCGCGAGCGGCCAGATCTGGTTCATCTCGGTCAGCACGATGAGCTCGATCGCCTCGAAGCGATCCCAGCGCTGCTTGACGACCTGGGCCAGCAGGTCGAGCGCGCGCTGGTAGTCGGCCTTGGCCTCGCTGCCGGTCTCGGTGGCGGCGCGGCGCGCGAGGATGAGCGCCAGGTCGCGGAACGACTGCGGCTCCTCCGGGCGCAGGCGTACCACCTGCTCGAAGATCTTGGCGGCCATCGAGAGCTTGTCGAGCTGGCCCAGGCGGTGCGCGAGCACGCGCAAGAGCGCCGGGTCCTCGAGGCGCAGCTCGGCGACGTTCGAGAGCACCTGCAGCGCCATCGCGTCGTCCTTCTGCGCGAGGAACACGTCGGCCACGTCGAGGTAGAACGACGGCGCCGTGCCGAACTCGGCGCGCTGCTTCAGGTAGACCGCCAGGCGCTCGCCCGGCGCGGCCTTCTTCAGCGCCTTGGTGTACGGCGTCTGCGGATCCCACGGCGTCATCGCCACGCCCGGCTCGGGCGGAGGCGTCTCGTCGTCGTTGGCGCCCGAGTCCTTCTTCGACTTCTCCGCGGCCTTCATCTCGGGCGCGGCGTCGGGGCGCGCCTCCTCGACGGGCGCGGGCGCGGGCGCGAGGCGCGCATCGGACGCGACCTCGACGCTAGCCGAGGCGGCGCCCATACCGAACGCGCGTTCACCTTTGGGGCTCTCCGGGTCGCGGTAGCGGAAGCCCGGCGGGTAGGTGAACTTCTGGTCGTACCAGGCGACCTCCGCCTTCCACATCTCGGCGACCTGGCCGAGGCGGTCCTGTTCGGTCTGGCGGCGCTCGACCGTCTCGCGCTCGATCTGGTCGTCCCACTGCTTGCGCATGTCGGGCAGCGACGCGGGCGGACGCACGCGGTACTCGACGTACTGGTCGAGGCGCTCGAGCACGAGCAGCGACGTGCCCGGCGTCACGATGCCGTGCGCCTTGCCGAGCGACACGATGGCGTCCGCGTTCTTGTCGGGGTTGGCCATGAGATCCGACAGCTTGCGCTCGGCCCAGGCGCGCGCCACCAGGTCGCCGCTCGAGGCCTGGGCCTTGTCGACCTCGAAGCTCTTGGTGATCGACGCGGCCTGGCCGGGCACGCCGTACGAGATCTGGATGGTGGCCTTGTCGGACAAGAGCCGGCCGCTGATGAAGCTCGCGCCGACGACCGGCTCGGTGCCGCCGGGCAGGACGTCCTTGGCCTCGCCCGCGGTGACGCGCGCCGCCAGCACGCTGAAGACCGGGCGACCGAGCGCGCCGAGCACCGCGTCGTCGCTCGCGCGCGCCAGATTGAAGTAGGCGCCGCCGTTACTGCGCGCGAGGTACGCGAGGCCATCGTGCGCGGCCTCCAGGCTCGAGCTGAAGGTGAACGTCGGCGCGTCGAGGCGACCCGGATCTTCTTCGCCGAAGGTCGACAGGCCGTCCGAGAACACGAGCTGCAGGTCGACCTTGCGGCCGCCCTTGTTGCCGATGCGCGCGAGCTGGGTACCGCCGTCGTACGGCGTGTCACGCAAGAGCTGCACGACGGCCTGGCCCGAGCCCGCCGGGAACGCCTTCGCGGGCGCGGCCTCGTTGCGCAGGATGACGACGTCCACCTCGGCCGTGGGGAAACGATCGACAAGGATCTTTTGGATCAGCGCGAGCTCGCGGGTGTGGTCGGCGTGCTCACGAGACAGCGACGCGTCCCACACGATGCGGATGGTCTTGGGGGTGCTCGACGCGAGCGCGGGCAGCGGCACCGTCTCGCTGATGGCGAAGTAGGTCTGCCCGTCGGCGGTGGTCTGCAGCTGGACCGGGCGGCGCTCGAGGTCGGGGATGGCGATCTTCAGGTTCTGGACGAGCGCCTTCTTGCTGACGGTCGACTCGGCCACGAAGCGCTCGTCGAACTTCAGGGTCAGCGGCCCGTCGCCGCTCACGATGGGCTTGGCGCCGCCCTTGGCGACCTCGACACGCACGTGCGCGTCGACCGGGTCGGGGAACTGCAGCGGCAGCGAGAACGACGCGCCGGCCTTGTCATCGTCGAGCGGCGCGACCCAGCGCACCATGATGGTGCGCGAGCCGTTCGCGGGGATCGGGAAGACGCGCGTCTTGAAGACGTTGCCCTTGCTCCACTCGACGAGCCCCGGGTCGACGCCCTTACGCACCTCCTTCTCGAAGATGCGGCGCGCCTCGGCGGTCTTCACCACCACGCCGTCGACCATCTTGCCGGCGATGTCGAGCGCGTAGCCCGACACCGTCGCGTGCTCGGGCAGCGGCACGTACAGGTCGCCCGCCATGGCGCGCGCGTTCGGGTTGCCGAAGGTCAGCGTCATGCGCGTCTCGGCCAGGCGTCCGACGATGCTGACCTGCACGTCGACCGTCTTGGCGGTGATCTTCTGCTGCGGCTGCTGCGGGTTCGGCTGGATGAAGAGCACCGGCGGCGGGCGCCGGTCGACATTGGCGAGCTCCGCGGGCTGCGCCAGCGCGGCGGGCGCGAGCATGGTCAAGGCGAGGGACAGAGCAAAGATCGGCGAGCGCACGATGGCCTCCTGCAGACAGCGAGTCGAACCCAGGGATGCGGAGACGCACGCTCGCTCGAAAAGTTCCGGAGCGGCAGATCTACGGCGCGAGCACGCGACCATATGTCGACCATCCTCGGCCCCGTTGCAACCCACGCGGGCTTTGTTAGGGTCGCGGCGCCGCACCTCGCGGACCACAGATCTCGGGAGCAAGCGCATGTCGAGCAATGGCCGTATCGTCTGGTTCGATCTCATGACCACCGACACCAACGCCGCCAAGGACTTCTACGGGGCCGTCGTCGGCTGGACGACCAGCACCTACGGGGGCGACTACCAGATGTGGAACGCGCCCGACGGCGGCATCGGCGGCTTCATGACGCTGCCCGCCGAGGCCAAGGCGATGGGCGCGCCGCCGCACTGGGTCGGCTACGTCTCGGTGCCCGATCTCGACGCCACCATCGCCAAGGCGACCGGCCGCGGCGCGACCGTGCTCGTGCCCGCGACGAACATCGAGGGCGGCGGGCGCTTCGCGCTCCTGGCCGACCCGGAGGGCGCGAGCTTCGGCGTGCACTGCCACCCCGAGCAGGGCGAGCGTCGCAGCCAGGCCGGCCTCGGGCAGTTCTCGTGGACCGAGCTGGCGTGCGCCGATCTCGACCAGGCGCTGGCCTTCTACTTCGACCTCTTCGGCTGGGTGAAGAGCGACGCGATGGAGATGCCCGGCGGCGGCGTCTACCAGATGTTCAAGCCGGCCGGCGACGCGTACGCGCTCGGCGGCGCCATGAAGCGGCCCGCGCAGATGCCGATGTCGGCGTGGGTCTTCTACTTCCGCGTGGCCGACTGCGACGCGGCGTTCGCCGCCGCGATGGAGCGCGGGGCGACCGTGCGCTACCCGCCGATGGACATCCCGGGCGGCGGCCGCGCGTGCCTCGTGGCCGATCCGCAGGGCGCGACGTTCGGCCTCTCGCACGACCCGAAGCCGCAGGCTTGATGGTCGGCGCGCGATAGTGAACGCGCGTTCATGAATGCCTCACGGGCGCTTGTACGCCCCGCTGTCCTTCAGGGCCCGCGTCGCCGCGAACACGGCGACCGGGTCCTCGAGTGGCGTGCCCGTGGCGCGCGCCACGCGCTGGACGAGCTCGGGCGCATGACCGCGCAGGAACGGGTTGGTGGCGCGCTCGACACCCATGGTCTCGGGCACGCAGCACGCGCCGGTCGCGCGGCGTGCGCGCACGTCGTCCATGCGCGCATGGAGCGCGGCGTTCGAGGGCTCGACGGTGAGCGCGAAGCGCAGGTTGTCCTCGGTGTACTCGTGGCCGCAGAAGACGCGCGTGTCGTCGGGCAGCGCGGCGAGGCGCAGGAGCCCGGCCAAAAAGAGCGCGGGCGGGCCGACGAACATGCGGCCGCAGCCTCCCGTGAAGAGCGTGTCGCCGCAGAACACGGCGTCGCCCATCACGTAGGACACGTGGCCGTCGATGTGGCCCTCGGTGTCGAGCACCTCGACGCGCTGCTCGAGCACGGTGAAGTGCTCGCCGCCCTGGACCGGCTCGTTCAGGTGCGGCACGTCGGCGGCCGCCTTGCGCGGGCCGATTACCCGCACCCCGTCCAGGCGCCCGCGATGGGCAAGATCCTTGACGATGCCGGTGTGGTCGCCGTGGGTGTGCGTCACCAGGACCGCGTCGAGCGTCAGGCCGCGCGCGTCGATGTACGCGAGCGCGTCGGCGACGTCGGGCCCGTCGAGCAAGACGGCGCGTGTCTCGCCGTGCACCACCCAGACGAGGTTGTCGCGCGCGGCGGGGACGAGCGCGACGCTGAGCGCGCCGCCGCAGATGGGGGTAGGGGCCGATAGGGTGGTCACGACGTGCATCGCGCGACGATGCCACCCTTGACGGCGTCGGTCACCAAGGCGACGGTCGGCGCGTGTGGATCTACGTGCTCATCGGCCTCGGTGTCGGCGTGCTCGCGCCCATGGTCATCACGCTCACGCAGCAGCGGCGCTACCGCACGCTCTTCAGCGACACCCACCTCGAGGCGCTGGTCGAGGCGCTCGGACCGGCGCGGAGCGCGCCCGCGACGACGTTCGGTGGGGTGACGGTGAGCTGGCGCGAGCTGCCGCTGCACAGCGCGCTGGTGCTCGACGTGCAGCAGAAGGTCGCTCCCGAGGCGATGCGCTTCCTCATGGGCGTGGCGCTGAGCGCGCTCGGGCGTGAGCCGACGGCGGCGCTGCTGCTCGGCGCCAAGCGCTACGCGCTGGTCATGCCCGGCGCCATCCCGAGCGTCATCAAGAGCGATCCGAGCACCTGGCGAACGGCCGGCGTGGCCGCGATGCGCGACCTGCCGATCGTGCCCGGCGCGCTCGACGCGTACCGCTGACGGGCTGTGTTTGTGAACGGCTGTTTGCTTACTGGCCGAGCAGGCGGCGCAGCGTGCGCGGCAGGTCGGTCAGCGCGCCGGGCTTGAGCAGCACGGCGGCGATGCCGAGGCCCGCGAGGCTTTGGTCGTCGCGGCTCAGCGGGCCACCCGAGATCAGGACGATGGGTAGATCGGTGCGGCGCCGCCGGATGGCGCGGGCCAGGTCGATGCCGGTCAGGTTCGGCATCGAGGTGTCGGACACGACCACGTCGAAGGCGTCGGGCGTCGCCTCGAACGCGGCCAGCGCGAGCTCGGGCTGCTCGAAGCTGCCGACGCGGAAGCCGGCGCGCTCGAGCTCGCGGCGCGCGAGGCGCGCGATGGCCGGCTCGTCGTCGACGAACAAGATGCGCTCGCCGCGCCCCGCGGCGCCGCTCGGCTCGAGCGTGGCCTCGCTGGCGCTGGTGCCGGCGCTCGCCGGCAGCCACACCTCGAAGGTGCTGCCCTCGCCCAGCGCGGTGCGCACGCGCACGTCGCCTTCGTGGGCCTTGGCGATCGCGCTCACCATGGGCAGGCCGAGGCCGGTGCCCTGGGTCGGGCTCTTGGTGGTGAAGAACGGCTCGAACATGCGCTCGTACGTGCTCTCGTCGATGCCGGTGCCGCTGTCGCTGATGCTCAAGCACGCCCAAGTGCCAGGGCCGATGGACTCGGACAGCGGGCTCGCGAGCTCCACGCGCTCGAGCGCGACCGTCAGCGCACCGCCGTCCGCCATGGCGTGCGCGGCATTGGTCGCGAGGTTCATGACGACCTGGTGGATCTGCGTGGCGTCGGCGCGCACCAGCGGCACGTCGTCGGCCAGGCGCACGTGCAGCCGCACCTGCTTTGGCAGCGTCGAGCGCAAGAGGCTCGTGGCCTCGGTGATGATCGGCTGCAGCGGCTGCGTGTGGCGCTGCGGCTCCACGTCGCGGCTGAGCGTGAGGATGCGTCGCACCAGCGCGGTCGCGCGGGTGGCGGCGCGCTCGATCTGCAAGATCGGCTCGGTGGTCGGGTGCTCGTCGCCCAGCTCTTCGACGGCGAGCCGCGTGAAGCCGTGGATGGCGGTCAGGATGTTGTTGAAGTCGTGCGCGATGCCGCTCGCCAGGCGCGCCAGGCCGTCCATACGCTGCGCGCGCAGGACCTGGGCCTCGAGGCGCTTCTTCTGATCGATGTCCTCGATCATGCCGATGACGAGGCTCTGCTCGCGCGCGCGCTCGGGATCGGTGACGAGCGTGACGGTGAGCTTGCCCCAGACCACCTCGCCGCTCTTCTTGATGTAGCGCTTCTCCATGCCGTAGTGGTCGATGCGACCGGCCAGCAGCGAGTGGTAGAGCGTGAGGTCGCGATCGACATCGCCGGGGTGGGTGAAGTCGGCGAACGTCATCTTCGCGAGCTCGTCCTCGCTGTAGCCGAGGAAGCGCGCGAAGGCGGGGTTGACGCGCACCGGCCAGCCGCCGGGCCGGATGAGCGCCATGCCGATGCCGGCATGCTCGAACGAGGCGCGCAGCTCGGCCTCGCTCTGGCGCAGCGCTTTGGCGGCGCGTCGTCGGTCGCTCACATCGGTGACCATCACCACGGTGCCGCGCTGGCCCACGGGAGCCGGGCCGGCGGCGACCTGGGCCCACAGCTGCGCGCCGGAGCCATGCAGGAACGGCAGCTCGTGGGGCTCGCCGTCGCTGTCGCTCAGGATGCGGGTGGCGGCGTCGCGCTGCTCGCGCGCCACGAAGTCCACGAAGGTGTGGCCGAGCAGCGCCTCGCGCGACACGCCGAGCATCTCGCTCATGCGGCGGTTCGCGAACGTCGTGACGAGCTGCGGGTCGACGATCCACACGCCCTCGAAGGTCGTGTCCACGAGCTGGCGGAAGCGCGCCTCGCTCTGCGCGAGCGCTTCGTGCGAGCGGGTGCGCTCGATGGCGATGGACGCGAGGTGCGTCGCGGCCTCGACCCAGCGGTGTTGATCCGCGGTCGCACCGCAGGGCTCGCGATCGTAGATGGCGAACGTGCCGAGCACCTCGCCGACCGACGCGCGGATCGGCGACGACCAGCACGCGCGCAGGCCGAGCGGCAGCGCCAGCTCACGATACGGCGCCCAGTTCGGGTGGGTCGCGATGTCGTCGACCTCGACGACCTGGTCGAGGTAGGCGGCGGCGCCGCACGAGCCCGCCATCGGGCCGATCGCGAGGCCATCGATGGCGTCGTTGAAGGCCTCCGGCAAGCTCGGCGCCGCGCCGTGTCGCACCACCGCGGGGGTGCCGGCGCGGCGCTCGACGAGCAGGATCGAGCACATGATCGGCCGATCGCTCTGCGCCTCGACGAGGTGCACGATGGCCGTGAGGATCTCGACGAGCGGTGCGTCGCGCGCAATACGCTCGAGGATGGCGCGCTGTCCCTCGTGGAAAGCGGCCACCCGTCCGGTGTCGGTGGTGTCCTGCATCGTGTGCGGCGCGTTGGTCGGACGCGCCACACGACGCTAACACGGATGCGCGACTACTTCGACCCGACCGAGGTCGCGCCGCTCACGGTGAAGGCGAGCGTGTCCACCAGCACGCCGTCGGCGTCGAGCACGTCGACCGTCCAGTGGCCGGTGTCCTTGGGGCCGATGCCCTTCTTCGACCAGGTGGCCCAGCCGATCGAGTGGCCGACCTGGAGCGCGACGGCAAGGCGCTTCTTGCCTTCCTTCTTCCAGACCATCGTGATGGTCGTCGGGGTGCCGAGGTTCTTGACCTTCACGTAGGCGAAGAGCGCGCCGCTGCTGCCATCGAAGGTCGCGGCCGCGCCAACGGGCTTACGGGCGTCGACGCTGGTGGCGATGACCGCGTCGACGAGCGCGAGGGCCGTTGCGGCGGGCGCGGCCGGCGTCACGACGGGTGCGGGTGAGGCGGCGAGGGCGGCGGTCGGGGCGATGCTGCCGAGCACGAGAGCGGTGAAGAAGCGGCCGGTGAACTGCTTGAACGAGGTCATGAGATGGCTCCTGGAGGCGCCCGGGTCGGGCGTGGTCGGAGCCATGACATCGCAAGCGGCGTGCCAGCCTCTGGGCCGCGTGGACTCAGGGGCCGCGGCGGTCGTTCGTGTCCCGCGCGACACGACGCGGCGACACGCACACACGGTCGTCGCGCGCTACTTGGTGGTCGGCAGCATCACCGCTTGGAAGACATTGTCCTTGGTCAGGTAGCGCTTGGCCGCGGCGGCGACGTTGTCGGAGGTGAGGCGCTTCAGGTAGGGCTCGGGGTCGAGGATGGTGGTCGGGTCGTCGCCCATCAGCGCGCACGCGAGGAGCCAGCCGGCCCAGGTGTCGTTGCGCGTGAGCTGGATCTCGCGGCCGCGCAGCGCCTGCTGGCGGAGCTTGCCGAGGATGTCGTCGCTGACGCCGTCCTTGGCGATGCGCGCGGCCTCGGTCCAGAGCGCGTCGAGGAGCGCGTCGACGCGCGCCGGGGCGCAGCCGAACGAGATGGAGAGGAGCCAGCGCTCGAGCGGGCGGCGCTCGTAGGACGGCGAGACGGAGACGCCGTAGACGCCGCCCATGTCCTCGCGCAGCACCTCGCGCAGCCGGATGGAGAGCACGTCGGCGAGGATGCGCAGGTCGCGCTCGTCGTCGCGCGTCCAGGCCGCGTCGCCGTGCAGCCACAGCTGGACCGCGGCCTTGTCCTCGGTGCCGAGGTTCCAGGTGCGCGTCACCTGGCCGGGCGCGATGCGCACGCCGCGGTCCTGCTCGGACTCGACGCGGCCGCCGCCCGGCAGGCTCGCGAGCCAGCGCTCGACGAGCGGTCGCAGGGTCTTCAGGTCGACCGCGCCGACGATGGCGACGGTGAAGTCGGACACGTCGCCGAAGCGGTCTTTGTGGAAGGCGAGGGCCTGCTCGAGATCGATGCCGTCGTAGTCGCTGGCGGTGAGGCGGCGCTTGCGCGGGTGCGCTTGCACGAGCGCCTCGGCGGACTCGTAGCCGAAGCGCGTCTCGGGTGAGCGCAGCGCGACGGCGAGCTGATCGGTGGCGCTCTTGGCCCAGGTGCGGACCGCGACCGGGTCGACGCGCGGCGACGTCACGCGCAGCCACACGAGCTGGAAGATGGTCTCCAGATCCTTGACCGAGCTGCCGGCGAGGATGCTCTCGGTGGTGTCGCCCACGACGGTCGACGCGAACGCCTCCTTGCCGGTGAGCAGGCGCGCGAGGGTGACCTGATCGAGCTGTCCGACGCCGCCCTGCGCGAGCGCGGCCTCGGCCAGTCGGGCGCGCGTGTAGGTCGCGTCGTCGTAGACCGAGAGGCCGCCGGGCGAGGTGCCGACGATGGTCACCTGATCGATGGCGAAGTCGGTCGGCTTGACCATCACCTTCATGCCGTTGCTCAGCGTCCACACGGTGACGTCGAGCGGCTCGATGCGCGCCTCGTTCACGATGGTGCCGGGGTCGGGCGGCTCGGGCACGAGCGTGGTGCCACCGGCCTGGTCGCGCCACGGCGCGATGTCGGCGTGCGCGACCTCGTCGAGGATCGCCAGCGCGCGCTCCTTGGTCGGCACCTTCTCGTCGTCGGGCGCCGAGATCTCGATGACACGGTGGGACGCGCCGCCGAAGCTCTGCGCGATCGAGGCGAGGTCCTCCTGGGTGTAAGTCGGCAGCAGCTCGAGCGTGAGGCGCGTCTCGACGACCGGCCCGATCACCAGCTCGTGCTCGAAGAAGTTGCGCGTGATCTCGTCGGCGAAGGTGGCGCTGGGGGTGGTCGCGAACTGCGACTCGTAGTCTTGGTAGAAGCGCTGCAGGCGGGTGCGCGCGCGCTCGAGCTCGGCGTCGCTGAAGCCGTAGCGCTCGGCGCGCACGACCTCGGTCATGACGCCGCGCAGCGCGTCCTCGATGCGCCCGGGCTTCGCGACGGCGGAGCGGATGAGGCCGTCGACGTCGCGCGTGATGGTGTCGGTGCCGACGCTCGGGTCCTCGAACGGCGCGTCCTCGCGCAGCTCGATGATACCGAGGCGCTCGGACATCATGGTGCCCCACAAGACCTCGAGCAGCTGGCGGCGGAAGTCGCCGCGGGTGGCCTCGGGGCGGTGGCCGACGAGGTCGTAGACGGAGATCGAGGCGCGCGGCAGCTCCTTGTCGGTCACGATCGAGACGCGCGGTCCGTCGCTGCTCGGCACGCCGCCGTCGGGTCGCGGGCGCGGCGCGTCGCGCTTCGGGAGGTCGCCGAAGCGCTCGCGGATGTCGGCCACGACCGCGTCCGGATCGATGTCGCCGACGACGATCACGGCCATCAGATCGGGGCGGTACCAGTCCTGATAGAAGCGCACGAGCGCGTCGCGCGACGCGTGCTCGATGATGTCCTTCTGGCCGATCGGCTGGCGCTCGGCGTAGCGTGAGCCGGCGAAGATGACCGGCAAGTGGGCGTTGCTGATGCGCTCGCCAGCGCCGAGCTGGAGGCGCCACTCCTCGAGCACGACGCCGCGCTCGTGCTCGATGGCGTCGGGCTCGAAGCTGATGTCGCCGGCCCAGTCGCGCAGCACGGCGAGCGCGGTGGCGAGGTGCTCGGGCGCGTCGGTCGGGACCTCGAGCGTGTAGATGGTCTGGTCGTAGTGCGTCGACGCGTTGACGTGCGGGCCGAACGCCATGCCGATACGCTCGGCCCAGTCGACGATCGCCGAGCCGGGGAAGTGGGCCGTGCCGTTGAAGGCCATGTGCTCGACGAAGTGCGCGAGGCCGCGCTGATCCTCGTCCTCCTGCACCGAGCCGGCGTTGACGGCGAGCCACGTCTGCGCGCGCGTGAGCGGGTACGGCTGGCGCAGCACGTAGTAGGTCAGCCCGTTGTCGAGCTTGCCGTAGTGCAGCGCGGGCCACAGCGGCAGCGGCAGCTCGGAGCGAGCGACGCAGCCGGTGAGCAGCAGCGCCATGAGACAGGCCGAGATGACGCGCGTGGACCTCATCGGGTGGGCATGCACGAGCGATCGTGGCGCGTCAAAAAACTTGGGATCCCAACGATTGTGTGGCGGCCGTTGCTCGACGCGCGCGAGACGTTGGGAGTATGGCTCTGGCATGCGGACGATGTGGGTCATGCTAGCGTTGTTCGTGGGCTCGGGCGGCGCGCTGGCGAAGCCCAGCGACGAGCAGGTGGGCGAGCTCGCCGTGTTCTTCACGCTGTTCCCGGAGCTGCGTACCCTGCCGGCGCCGACGTTCGTGCGGCCGGGGGTACGCGTGAGCTACCAGAGCGCCGCGGCGGCGGTCGGTGGCGGCGGCTCGGGGGCGGGCATCAGCCAGTACGATGTCGTGTCGAGCGACGGTGAGCAGGTGCTCGTGTACGACACGCTCTACGGCGACGACGGGCTCGGGGCCTACCCGCTCACGACCGCGGTGGGAGCGGGTGTGCCGGGGCTCGGGCCGTTCTGGCTGAACCCGCGCGTGCTGGTCGGCGCGGAGCGGCTGAGCGGCAACGGGCTGACGGTCACGCGCTACACCAAGGAGGTGATCGGTGAGCAGGCGACGGTGGTGCGCTTCCAGACGGCGACCGGCGACGGCACGACGGTGTACGAGTTCGACGCGAGCACCGGCTTGATGGTGTTCTCGAGCGCGTCGGCGGGGAGCTCGCTGGGGCAGACGACGGTGGTCGGCGTGCGCACGCTGGCGTTCCCGTGGGCGCTCGATCGCGCGCCCAACTGGGTGCGCGTCGGGGCGGCGCTCACGTACAGCGGCACACGCGCGACGACGGTGCCGGCGGCCGGCACGGTGAGCCAGCCGGTGACGCTCACGCAGCAGATAACGGCCGCCGGCGCGCACTGGTCGACGTTCGCGGGCAGCTCGACGCTGAACGGGCAGCCGCAGGGCGAGAGCGTGGGCTTGACCGGATCGGCCCAGCAGCTGGCCGCGTTCTGGCTGCCGCGCGCGGCGCTGAGCGCGGGGTTGAGCGCGACGGGCACGGAGATCGACGTGGACCCGCTGACGCAGGCGCACGTGTACGTGGCGCTCGACGCGAGCAGCGGCACGCCGCTCATCGTCATCCAGCAGCAGGCTCCGTCGGCGGTCACGAGCTACTTCTACGACCGCACGTTCGGCGCGCTCGTGCGCATCGTGCAGACGCAGGAGACGCCCGCCGCGAGCTTCGCGACCGACCTGTCGCTGACCGGCGGCAGCGACCTGGCCGCGCTCGCGAGCGAGCCCGAGCTGCCCGATGACCCGCCGATCGTCGCGGCCGGCGGTGGTGGTGGCGGCGGTGGTGGTGCGGGCGGCTGCGCGGGTGGTGGCGTGGCCTGGTGGGGCGCGCTCGTGGTGGCCGTGCTCAGGGGCAGCTCAGGCCCCAGGCGTCGAGCTCGAGCCGCTTCACGACGCTGAAGAAGCCAGCCCGGGAAGGGGCGGCGCAGACCGTTGCGAGGCGCGCGGGGCCAGCGGCTTCGGTCGCGACGTACTCGATGTGGAGCACGGCGCGGCCGGCGCTGACGAACGGCGCGAGCGCGGCGCACTCGTCGTATGTGAGGCACTCTTCGTTGACCTCGAAGTCCATGATGGTGGCCACGTCGGCGGCCAGCGCGCCGCCGTTCTTGAGGCCGACGCCGAGGCCACGCGCGTGGCCTTCCTGGGCGAGCCAGGTCACGAGCGAGGCGGCGTCGGCGCGGGTCAGCGCGAAGCCGGTGTCGTTCTCGAAGCCGTTGATGTTGTCGGGGTCGACGGCGTCACAGCCGAGCTGGACGGCGCGATCGAGGCGCCGGGCGAGCACCTGGCGCACGGAGTCATCGCGTGTGTCGAGCCAGCGCTCGCCGGGCCAGCCGTCAAGTTCCTTTCCGATTGCGCGCGCCGGGAAGTCACCGACATCGTCGCGCCAGTCTTCGGCCGAGCCCGCCGAGAAGTAGCAGACGAGCTTCGCGCCGCGCGCGTGGATGGCCGCGAAGATCGCGGTCGGGGTGTCGGTCATGTCGACGTCGTAGACGTCCGCGGCGTGCGTCGCGGCGACGTCGCCGGAGAGCTGGATGTGCCAGCTGGCGTGCGCGTCGGGTCGCCACCAGGTGGTGCTGTTGGTTTCGCTGGCCACGTCCGTGGGCAGGGTGGTGGCGGGGGTGGTGTCGTCGCTCGGCGATGAGCAGGCGGCGAGCAAGCAGGCGAGAGCGATTGAGCGCACGTCGCATGGTGCGCGGGGGCGCGCGGCGTGTCCATGACAGGGTGCACGGGGCGTGCTACCCAATTGCTGCTCTTTCGGTCGACGCCCTTTCGTTCCGCGCGAGCTGCGCGGCGACCCCGCCCAGGGGCGGGCTCTTTCTCCGCTCACCCGGAACGAGCCTACGGCGGCGTCGACCTCGGGGGTATCCGCGGAGCACACACGCATGGGCTTGCAGGACTTCTTCGACTATGACGGCACGGCGACGGGCGAGGACGAGCTCGACTTCCTGCGCGCCTTCGACGAGCCGCAGTGGAACGCGCTGCTCGCGTACACGACCACCGAGCGCTTCGAGGTGGGCCAGGTCGTCATGGCGCAAGGCTCGATGGAGCGCGCGCTGTACATCGTCGGCGATGGTGAGCTCGAGGTGCTGGTGGGCAGCGGCGCCAAGCGCCAGCGGATCGCGCGCTGCGATCGTGGGGACGTCGTCGGCGAGCAGGTGTTCCTCGATGGCAAGCCGCGCTCGGCGGAGGTCCGCGCGCTGCGCGACACACACGTGGTGAAGCTCGGCATCGAGTCGTTCGAGAGCTTCGCGGCGCAGTATCCGGACCTCGCGCGGGTGTTCTTGTTCGACCTGGCGCGCATCGTGTCGTTGCGGTTGCGCGAGACGACGGCGCTGCTCATTGCACGGCGCTGATGGCCTCGACGCTCTTCCAGAACTTCACGCAGATCCCCTCGCGGGTGCCGCGCTGGGCGTGGCAGCTCGGGCGCGTCGCGAGCGTGTCGGCGATGATCGGCCTGGTGGTGTTGCTGCTGATCGCGCCGCACGACGGGCTGCTCGTCCTGTGGGGTGTGGCGGTGCCGTCGCTGCCGCTCGTGTGGATGTTCGCGCCGGGGCTGTGGCGCAACATCTGCCCGCTGTCGGCGTCGAACCAGACTCCGCGTATGTTCGGGTTCAGCCGCGGCAAGACGCTGTCCCCGGCGGTCGCGACGTGGGCGTATGTCATCGGCATCACGCTGTTCCTCGGGCTCGCGTCGCTGCGTCAGGTGGTCTTCAACAGCGACGGGCTCGCGAGCGCGTTGCTGCTCATCGCGTTGATGGGCGCGGCGTTCGTGGGCGGGCTGGTGTTCAAGGGCAAGAGCGGCTGGTGCTCGACGTTCTGCCCGCTCTTGCCGGTACAGCGCCTCTATGGACAGACCCCCGCGGTGGTCGTGCCGAACAGCTACTGCAAGCCGTGCGTGGGCTGCGCCAAGAACTGCTACGACTTCAACCCGACCGCGGCGCAGCTCGCCGATCTGCACGACAACGACCCGCGCTATCAGGGCTTCAGGAAGTTCTTCGCGGCGCTGTTCCCGGGCTTCGTGTTCGGGTTCTTCCAGGTGGATCGCGCGGCGCCGGTGGCGGAGCGGCTGGCGACGATCGCCGTCGCGGTGGCGGTGAGCGTGGCGCTGTTCACGACGCTCAGGACGTTCGTGCGCGTGTCGCCGTTCCGGCTGACGGCCTTGTTCGGCGCCGCCGCGTGGACGCTCTTCTACTGGTGGGGCTTACCGATGGTGCTGCGCTCGCTGGTCGAGCTCGGCGGCTCGGCGGTGGTCCCGCGCGATGAGTTGATCATCGTGCTGCGCGTCGCGGTGGTGGCGTCGTCGCTGCTGTGGCTCGCGCGCACGTTCAGGCGTGAGCCGCGCTTCCTGGCGCGCGCAGCGGGGCCGGTGGCGGCGAAGGTACGGGCGACGGACGCGGTCACGAAGCACATCGCGCGCAACGCGAGCGCGCCCGAGGTGAGCTTCCAGCCCGAGGGGCGTCATGTCGCGGCGCGTATGGATCAGTCGCTCTTGGAGGTCGCCGAGGGCGCGGGCATGAAGATCGAGTCGGGGTGCCGCATGGGTGTGTGCGGGGCCGATCCGGTCGACGTGCAGCGCGGCATGGAGCACCTGTGCCCGGTGGGCGACGACGAGCGCGCGACGCTCGAGCGGCTGGGCTTCGCGACGACGACGCGTATGGCGTGTATGGCGCGGGTGGGTGGGCCGGTGTCGGTGTCGCTCACGCCGCGGCGCGGGCGCGAGACGTGGAACGCGAGCGGAGGCGGGCGTGGCGCCGACCCGGCGGTGGGCAAGCTGGTCATCATCGGCAACGGCATCGCCGGGGTGACGGCGGCGGACTTCGCGCGGCGGCACCACAAGGAATGCGAGATCCACCTGCTCGCGAAGGAGTCGGTGCACCTCTACAACCGCATGGCGCTGAGTCGCGTGATCTATGGGCGGAGCGCGCTGCACGGGCTCTACCTGCTGCCGGAGAGCTGGTACGAAGAGCAGCGCATCAACACGTGGTTGAACACGCGCGCGCTGCGGATCGACCGGGCGGGGCGGGAGGTGGTGCTCGCGACGGGAGAGCGGCTGCCGTACGACCGGCTCATCCTGGCGATGGGGGCGGACGCGCTGGTGCCGCCGACACCAGGGCTGGATCTGCAAGGAACTTTCGCATTGCGCACGGCCTCCGACGCGACGGCGATCCGGGGCTTCGTGCAGGAGCACGAGTGCCGCCATGTGGTGGTGGTCGGGGGAGGCTTGCTCGGGCTGGAGACGGCGTACGCGCTGCACAAGATCGGCACGTCGGTGACGGTGCTCGAGCGCGGGCCGAACGTGATGGGACGGCAGCTCGACGCGCGGGGCGGAGCGGTCTTGGAGCGGTTCTTGTCGGGTCTCGGCATCCATGTGCTGACGAGCGCGGCGCTGACGCGCGCGCTGCCGGATGGGCGTGGGCGGGTGGTGTCGGTGGACCTGGAGGACGGGCGCATCCTGCCGTGCGACCTGCTGTGCGTGTGCATCGGCATTCGGCCGAACATTCGCCTCGCGGTGGATGCGGAGCTGGAGACGAGCGCGCGGGGGATCAAGGTCGATGCGTTCCTGCGGACGAGCGACCCGACGATCTTGGCGGCGGGGGACGTGGCCGAGCTGGCGGGGCAGGTCGGGGGGCTGTGGCCGGTCGGGGTGGAGCAGGCGAAGCTGGCGGCGGTGAACGCGGTGTGTCTCCCGGAGAAGCACAGGGCGTTCGAGCCGGTGGTGCCGGTGACGCTGTTGAAGGTGTCGGGTATCGAGGTGCTGTCGTTGGGCGTGGTGTTGCCGCAGGTGGGGGACGAGGCGATCGTCTGCGACGAGGCGGACCCGCGTCGGTATCGGAAGTTGGTGGTCCGGGGCGGGACGGTGGTGGGGGCGATCGTGATCGGGTATCCGGAGCTGGGGGCGTCGGTGACTGCCGCGGTCAAGCGGGGGCGCGCGGTCGGGCCGATCCGGGAGGCGCTCGAGCGCGGCGACTGGTCTGGGCTCGGACCGTAACTCAGCCGTTCCGGCCTCATTCATGGCCCTTCCAAGGGAAGGCCGTTGGGTTGGGGGTGGTGGGTGGGGCTTTAGGGCGAACGGTCGGGGTGCGGGCGTGGGTCGGCCTCGCGTCCTGGCTGAGCTTGGTGATCGAAGGTGAGACGAGGCGGACTTGCGACGCGGGTGCTCGCCTACTCCGGCGGCCGCTCGTACCGATCGGTGCCGTCGCGCATCGCGCCATAGAAGCGCCACGCGAACCACGTCCCAGCCGGGAAGACGACGTCCCTGACGCCGGCCATGAAGGCTTCCCACGCGGCGCGATGCAGCTCGCGGAAGTGGCGCAGGCGCTCGAGCAGAGCCCTGAGCGCCTCGCGCTCGGAGGACGCGATGCGCTTCCCCGCCGTCGCGTGCCTCCCGGCGCTGCGCCCGCTCGGCGTGGTTGGTGCTTCGTCGCGCCTGCGCGCCCGCACCGCCTTCATCCCAACGAACCCGCGCCCATCGGCCCGCGCCGCCGTCCGCGCCTCGGCGACCAGCCGCGCCACGGCCGACCGCAAGCGCTCGCGGAAGCCCTCGACGCCATACGCCGCCTCGCACATCGGCGGCACGAACGAGAGCAGCTCCACCGACTCCGACATCGGCCCATCGTCCGCGAAGAACGCAGCCGGACGCTCGTAGCGCGGCCCCCGCTCGCGACCGATGTCATCGATCGACGTCAGCAGCCCTCGCCATGCGGCCGGCGACTCCACCAGGCGATGCAGCACCGGGTTCGCGATGACGTAGGCCATCTTCGCGATCACCGCGTCGGCGTCGAACAGCTCCTCGACGAACGTCTGCTGTCCATCCCAGAAGTGCTGGTCGACCTCGTCGAGCGCATTGCCGAAGCGCGCGACGCCGGAGTGCACGTCACGCAGGAAGTCGGCGAGCTTGCCATCGGGGTCGCACACGACGGCGTGGTAGTGGTCGGACAGGACCGCCCAGCACGCTGGCTTGACGCCCGTGCGCTGGGCCGCGGCGCCCCAGAAAATGGCGAACGCCGCCTCCATCGCGGAGCCGGCAAGCCGGTACACGCGACCCTCCGTGCGGCGGGTCACGAACAACATCGAGCCATGGTGTCGAGGACGTGGAAAGCACATGCGCCCCCTGTTCCGGCGAGCGCGCGTTTTGATCCGCCTTTTTCACAACCCCGCGGAATCCCGTCGCCCGACCGACGCTCGTCCCCGCTCTACGATCGGCGCGCGCCGCCCACCGCCACGAGCGCCGTCCAGATCTGCTCCTCGGCCTGCCGCACCTCGGCGTCATTCAGCGTGCGCTCGGCCCCGAACGTCACCGCGAACGCCAGGCTCTTGGTTCCGTCCGGCAGCACGAACGCCGACAAGAACGCCGCCTCGCGCACCAGCGGCGAAGCCCCCGTGATCGCATCGATCGCCGCCTGCGCCTGGAACCCCGCGGCCGTCACCACCGCGAAGTCGCGGTACACCGACGGGAACTTCGACAGCGGCCGATACCCGCCCGGCGCCGCCTCGTCGTGGCGCAGCCGGTCCAGATCCAGCTCGAGCACCGCGCCCGTCTGCTTCACGCCGAGCTTCGCCAGCACCCGCGGATGCAGCTCGGCCACGTGCCCGACGACCACCTCGCCGATCAGTAAGGTAGCTTGACGAACGGGGTGCGCCCACGCATCCACGACGCCGCCCTGACGGATCGTCGGCTCACGTCGCTCGACCGCGCGGCACAAGCCCGCGAGCACCCCACGCGCCTGCCGGAACCACTCGCTGCCCGTGCCCGCGATGAGCGCGGCGACCGTCGTCGGCTGCCGCGGCAGCTCGCCCGTGACCGGCAGGTACACGCGCCCGATCTCGTAGAGCCGCACCTCGTCGTAGGCGCGCGCGTTCTTCTCGAGCGCGTTGAGCAGGTGCGGCACGATCGACACGCGCATGTATGGCTCGTCCGCCGTGATCGCGTTGCGCAGCTTGGCCCGCGCCCCGTCCGCGTACACCACGCCGATGCGCGCGAGGAACGCCTCGTCGTCGAACGAGTAGGTCTGCAGCTCGTCGAGCCCCGCCGACAACGACAAGAAGCTCCGCGCCGCGCGCTCGGCCTTCTTCTTGGCGTTGCGGTCCGGCCGATCCAGCCGAATCCACGGCGCCGCCGGCGGGATGTTGTCGTAGCCGAAGACGCGCCCCACTTCCTCGACCAGGTCGTCGACGATGGTGATGTCCTTGGTCGCGCGCCACGTCGGCACCGTCACGTCGTAGACGCCCGGGTGGTCCACGACAGGCGCCAGCCCGAACGCCAGGCCGGTCAGCACGCGGTGCACCGTGTCGACGCCGACCCGGTGACCGAGCCGCTCCTCGACGTAGCTCGTCGACAGGCGCAGCACCCGCCGCGCCGCCTCCGGTCCCGCCACGTCCATGAACGCCGAGGTGATGTGCGCGCCGGGCGACAGCGTGATCATCAGCTTACAGAAGCTCTTGGCGGCGTCCTCGACCAACATCGGGTCGAGCGACTTCTCGAAGCGCGCCGACGACTCCGTGCGGAGCGCCAAGCGCTGCGCCGTCACGCGCACGCGCGCCGGATCGAACGTCGCCGCCTCGAGCACCAGCTCGTGCGTGTCGGCCTTCACCTCCGAGTCGAGCCCGCCCATCACGCCCGCCAGCGCCACCGCGCGCGCGCCGTCGGCGATCACCAGGTCGCCCGCCGCCAGCGTGCGTACCTGCCCGTCGAGCGTCGTGAACTGCTCGCCCGCGGCCGCATCGCGCACCACGATGCGCCCGCCCTGGAGCTGACGACGGTCGAACGCGTGCAGCGGGTTGCCGAGGTCGAGCATCACGAAGTTCGTCGCGTCGACCACGTTGTTGATGGCGCGCATGCCGACGCGTCCGAGCAACAGCCGCAGCCACAGCGGCGACTCCGCCACCTGCACGCCGGCCAGCGTCGTGGCCGAGTAGCGCGGGCACGCGCCCGTGTCCTGCACGTCGATCACCAGCGGTCGATCGTTTGTGAACGCGCATTCATTATCGAGCGGCTTCAGCGGTCGCTCGATGAGCGCGGCCACCTCGCGCGCGATGCCACGATGACCCCAGCAGTCGGGGCGATGCGTGAGCGACTTGTTGTCGATGACGAACAGCGTGTCCTCGAT
>Ga0164241_10001994_pt1 | contig 23222 bp, 13 predicted proteins | sample OricomyardsoilBY_FD_108780 | JGI IMG/M metagenome (GOLD analysis project Ga0164241, IMG submission 108780) | Backyard soil microbial communities from Emeryville, California, USA - Original compost - Back yard soil (BY) | ecosystem: Environmental > Terrestrial > Soil > Unclassified | place: USA... | reverse complement strand
GAAGATCTCGAGGCGCGCATTGCTCGCCAGATGATTGGTGTGCGCGCCAGCGTCAGCATGGGTGAGACCCGCTCTATCCGGGTGTTCGTCATGGGCGAGGCCAATCGACCCGGCAGCTACACCGTAAGTGGCTTGTCCACATTGAGCTCGGCGCTCTATTCGGCAGGAGGTATCAAGACCATCGGATCTCTGCGCGACATCCAGCTCAAGCGCCAAGGGGCCGTGGTGCGCCGATTCGACCTGTACGATCTGCTGTTGCGCGGTGATACCAGCGACGACACAAAGCTGCTTCCGGGCGACGTCATCTTTATTCCGCCTGTTTCCTCAACCGTGGCCGTCGACGGAGAAGTGCAGCGTCCGGCCATCTACGAGATCAAAGGAAGCACCAGCGTCGACGATATAATCCGCCTCGCCGGAGGTCTGACGGCCGAAGCCGACTCGAGCCGCGTGGCATTGGTGCGCGTCAATGCGGATCGCGAACGCATCGTGCTCGATGTTCCCCTGGACGCCGCTTCCAGTCGCTCCGAGTTGCTCCACAACGGCGACAGCCTGCGTATCCTGCGGCTGCGCCCTACGCTCGATCGTGGCGTTACTGTCGAAGGACATGTATTTCGACCCGGTCCGGTGGCCTGGCATGAAGGGATGCGACTCACGGATGTGCTGGGCTCGGTCGATGAGCTCAAGCCCAATGCCGATCTCAACTACGTGCTCATTCGGCGGGAGTTGCCGCCGGACAGGCAAATCACGGCGTTATCCGCCGATCTGGCTGCGGCGCTTCGGCAACCTGCTTCGTCGCAAAACGTGGAGCTTAAGCCGCGCGATCGCATCGTGGTCTTCGACTTCGAGTCCGGGCGCAACCAGTTAATGGAACCGCTGCTCGAAGAACTGCGGCGACAGGCGAGCATTAATCGGCCCAGCGAAATCGTGCGTGTCGACGGCCGCGTGAAGGTGCGCGGCGACTATCCATTGGAGCCGGGTATGCGCGTGAGTGACCTGCTGCGCGCTGGCGGTGGTTTGCAGGACGCAGCTTACGGCGCTCGTGCCGAGCTCACTCGTTATAGGGTTGGCGATGATGTGCGCGAGACCCAGCTCCTCAATATCGACTTGGCGGCAATCCTCAAGGGCGATGCCAGTGCAGATTTGCCGCTGCAGCCTTTCGATTTTCTCAACATCATGGAAGTACCTGAGTGGAGCGAGCAGGAAGAAGTGACGTTGATCGGAGAGGTACGCTTTCCGGGCACATATCCGATCCAGCGTGGAGAGACCCTCCATTCCGTGCTCGAACGCGCCGGTGGCCTTACCAAACTCGCCTTTGCCGAAGGCGCAGTATTCCTGCGACGTGAACTCAAGGAACGAGAGCAGCTGCAACTCGATCGGCTTGCGGAACGGCTGCAGAGTGATCTGGCAGCCACCGCTCTTCAGGCCGCAGCCGCCAACCAGCAAGGCGCAGGTCAGGCACTCACCGTGGGTCAATCATTGCTAAGTCAGCTCAAGGCGACGGAAGCGGTGGGACGTCTCGTAATCGACGTCAATAGCGTGACCGCTTCCGCCGTCGGCTCCGCCAACGACGTGGTGCTTCGCGAAGGGGATCGTCTGCTCATTCCGAAGCAAAAACAGGAAGTGACGGTGATTGGCGAAGTCCAAAGTCCAACTTCGCACTTCTTCAAGGCAGACCTCTCCCGTGACGACTACATCGGTCTTTCCGGCGGCGCTACACGCAAGGCGGATCGTGGCCGCACTTACGTCGTTCGGGCCGATGGAAGTGTTGTTGCGAGCGAGGGCGGAGGATGGTTTGGCCGAAGTGGCCAGGTCGCCATGCGCCCGGGCGATACCATCGTCGTGCCGCTCGATACCGAGCGAATGCCGGCACTGCCGATGTGGCAGGCGATCACCGGGATTCTGTACAACCTGGCCATCGCCGCCGCCGCCGTGAACTCGTTTTGATATTCGCGATCGCGCCGCGGATACCGCGGCCGGTCCCCCCAATCTGACGGAGAGTTTCTGCCTTGAAACAAGTCTTGATCAAAGACGGCGCCGCCGTCGTCGCAGATGTGCCGGCACCGCAGGTTAGCCCGGGCAACGTGTTGGTTCGCGTCGCCCATTCCTGCATCAGCGCAGGAACCGAGATGGCCAATGTGCAGTTGTCGGCCTTGCCGCTATATCGCCGCGCGCTACGGCAGCCACAACACGTGCGCCGTGTTTTGCAGATGGTTAAAGACCAGGGCCTCACTTACACGATGAACCGCGTGCGCGGCCTGCTCGATGCCGGCAGCATCACGGGTTATTCCGCCTCCGGCACCGTCGTCGCCGTTGGCAATGAGGTCAGCGGATTCGCGGTCGGCGATCGCGTCGCTTGCGCGGGCGCGGGCATCGCCAATCACGCCGAGTTCATTGACGTGCCCGTCAATCTCGCCGCGCACGTACCCGCCGCATTGCACCTCGCCGATGCGTCGACCGTCACGCTCGGGGCTATTGCGCTGCAAGGCGTGCGGCGCACGGCGCCGACCCTCGGTGAGACTATCGTTGTCGTCGGGCTTGGGTTCCTCGGTCAGCTCACCGCGCAATTTCTGCGCGCGAGCGGTTGTCGCGTCATCGGTATCGATCCGGACTTGGAGCGCCGCGCCATCGCCGAAAGCGGAGGCGTCATCGTGCTCGAGTCCGAGGGTGGCTCACACGTCGAGCGCGTAGTCCAGCTCACCGACGGCAATGGCGCCGACGCGGTGATCATCACCGCAGCGAGTTCGAGCAGCGAGATCGTGAGCCAGGCATTCCGCGCCTGCCGCCGAAAAGGCCGCGTGGTTCTGGTGGGTGATGTGGGGCTCGAACTGAAGCGTGCCGACTTCTACGCCAAGGAAATCGACTTCTTCATCTCGACCTCGTACGGCCCGGGTCGTTATGACCCGTTGTACGAGGAAGCCGGGCAGGACTATCCGATCGGATATGTGCGCTGGACCGAGAACCGGAACATGCAGTCCTATCTAGAAATGCTGGCCGATCAACGCGTGAGTCTGGTGCCGCTCAAGCCGCGGCGCTTTCCAATTGATGAAGCGCGCGCGGCGTATGAATCCCTGCGCTCCGCGAACGAGCGGTCGCTGATCTCGTTGCTCGACTACCCCGTCGACGCGGACCTAATGAAGAAGTCCGTTCAGCTCGTTCGTCACGGCAGCGCGCCGCCGTCGGACCGCGTTCGCGTGGCGATGGTGGGCGCGGGCAACTTCGCGCAGGGCATGCACCTGCCCAACCTTCAGAAGCTGCGCGACCACTTCACGATTCGTGCGATCGCCAGCCGCACCGGCGCGAATGCCTCGGCAGTTGGACAGCGTTACGGTGCGGAGTACGCGACGACGGACTTCGATGCCGTGCTCGGCGACAAGGATATTGACCTCGTCATCGTCGCCACGCGGCATCACATGCACGCCGACATGACGCTGCGCGCGCTCAAAGCGGGCAAACATGTCCTGATCGAAAAGCCGCTGGCGCTAACCGAGGAGGAGCTCGCGAGCATCGAGGCGTTTTATGCGGCAGCTCCTGCGAATGCGCCCGTGCTCATGACCGGCTTTAACCGGCGTTTCTCGCCGGCGCTGCAGACGGCGAAGCAGGTGCTCAAGGGTCGTTCGGGCCCGCTGATTGCTAACTACCGTATGAACGCCGGCCACATCCCCGGCGACCACTGGGTGCATGGACCGGAAGGCGGAGGCCGAAACATCGGCGAAGGTTGCCACATCTATGACGTGTTCCACTTCCTTACCGACAGCCGATGGAAAGACGTGAAGGTGGGGGCGATCTCGACTGGCTCGAAGCACTGGCGCCGCGACGACAACTTCATCGCGACGGCGGAGTTCGAAGATGGATCGGTGTGTTCGCTCATTTACACCGCGCTCGGCAGCAAGACACATCCCAAAGAACAGATGGAATTGTTCTGCGACGCGAAGGTTCTCGTGCTCGACGATTACAAGAAGCTGACCGTGAGCGGTGGTGGCCGCGGCTGGTCGGGCCAGACCATCCAGAAGGGCCAGTTCGAGGAGCTCGAGGCGCTGGCGGGCGCGTTGCGTGGCAATCAACCGTGGCCCATCTCGCTCGAGGATCAGCTCGCGACCACGCGTCTGAGCTTTGCGGTCCAGCGTCACCTCATGGGCAACACGACTAACTAACATGTGCGGAATCGTCGGAGTGTTAAACCTGCAGCGCGCCGGGAGCGTTGATCTCTCCCTGGTCGAGCGCATGCGCGACACGATGGTCCACCGCGGCCCGGATGGCCATGGGATCTGGACTGATCCCGATGGCCAGGTGGTGTTGGGTCACCGCCGGCTGTCGATCATCGATCTGAGCACTGTTGCGAATCAGCCGATGCCCAATGAAGACGACACCGTCTGGGTGACGTACAACGGCGAGATCTACAATCACCAGGGGCTGCGCGCCGAACTCCTCTCCGCGGGGCACAAGTTCCGCACCGACCATTCGGACACCGAGGTCATCGTCCACGGTTACGAGCAGTGGGGCCTCGAGGGCCTGGTGCAACGCATCGCAGGCGACTACGCGATCGGCATCTACGACGTGAAGAGCGGCGAGCTGCACCTGATCCGTGACCGGATCGGCGTGAAGCCGCTGTACTTCGGTTCGCGCGACGGAGTGTTCGCGTTCGGCTCGGAGATCAAGGCGCTGCTCCAGCACCCGAAGTTCAAGCCGGACATCGAGCCGGTCGCGATGTACCACTACCTGAGCTTCCTGACGACGCCCGCGCCACTCACGATGTTCCGCGGGGTCTTCAAACTACCGGCCGGGCACACGCTCACCGTTTCGCAGAAATCCGGCCCGAAACTGCAGCGCTACTGGGATGCGGTGCCGGGGCAGAGCCCCGCGGCGGCGGTCGACGATTCCATGCCGGACGAGGCCCGGGAGAAGTACTACATCGACGGAATTCGCGACCGGCTCGAAAAGGCGGTCGACAAGCGGATGATGTCGGACGTGCCGTTCGGGGTGTTCCTGTCGGGTGGGGTCGATTCCTCGACCAATGTGGCACTAATGGCACGTCTGATGAACCGTCCCGTCGACACGTTTACCGTGGGCTTCAGCGACCACACGCACCTCAACGAACTAGACCAGGCGCGCATCATCGCGAAGGAATTCAAGACGAACCACCATGAAATCCTGGTCGCGCAGGCCGACATGGAAGCATATCTCGACAAGCTCATCCATTCGCAGGATGAGCCAATCGCCGACTGGGTGTGTATCCCGCTGTACTTCGTGTCGAAGCTCACGCGCGACAGCGGCACGACCGTCGTTCAGGTGGGCGAGGGATCGGACGAGCAGTTCTCGGGTTATGAGAGCTACATGATGTATCAGCGGCTGCACGACAAGTATTGGCAGCCGTATCGCCGCTGGGTGCCGAAGCCTTTGCGCCAGGTCGCAGCCGCTGGCGCGCGCGCGGTGGTACGTGCCCGCCCCTCGTTGGCCGTATACGCGGACATCCTCGAGCGCGCGGCGCGTGATCGCGAGGTGTTCTGGACCGGCGCGCACGTGTTCCAGGATGTGGTGAAGCGAAATCTCGTGAACGAATCGGCTTTCAAGCCGTCGCCAGAACTCGAGGCGGCTGCGGCCGCGGGCATAGTCGATCCGTCGTACCTCGTGCCCGACAGTTTCAACGTGATCAGCTCTTTCTTGCAGTCGTTCGATCGCGATCACCCGGATCAGGACATGCTGGCACGAATGGTCTACAACGAGTTCCGGCTGCGCCTGCCTGAGCTGCTGCTGATGCGCGTCGACAAGATAGGCATGTCGACGACGATCGAGGCGCGTGTACCCTTCCTCGACCACGAACTGGTCGAATTCACCGCGGACATCCCGCGGCGCTTCAAAGTGCGCAACGGCACCGCAAAGTATCTGCTGAAGAAGGCGGTCGAGGGGCTGATCCCGAACGAAATCATCTACCGCAAGAAGATGGGCTTCGGCGCGCCGATGAGCGAGTGGCTGCGAGGGGAGTTCGGCAAACGCGTCGAGAGCGATCTGCTCAAGTCGCGCCTGCTTGACGAGCGCTACTTCAAGCGCGATTTCGTCGCGCGACTGTGCGCCGAGCACCGCAGCGGCCGCGCTGACTACAGTCTCTACATCTGGGCGCTGTTCAACCTCGTGGCCTGGTACGACTACTGGGTCGATGGCCAAAACGGCAGATGAGCTTTCGCGCCATGGCCACGCGTGCAAAGCGCGTTTTCTCCAAACCACCTGCGTATGTTGCACGGCGTATCTGGATCGAGATCGATCACACCCTGGCAGGGTTCACGCAGCCGGCATTTGGGCGAAATTTCCGCATGCGCGAGTTGCTGCGCCGTTGCGACGCGCGCGACCCACAAGTCTTGTGGTCACGTCTGGTCGACAACAGCCGCCGACTGTTCCCCACGCTGCCGACGCCGGCCGAACTTGACGCGCTGGTCCCCGGTGAATCGGCGCGCATACTCGCCGCCGCCGCACGCGCCATGCGCAACGAGGTCGATCTATTCGGCTCTGGTCCGACCGGACTTGGTCCGACCATCGACTGGCATCGTGATTACAAGACGGGTGACACCTGGCCGGTGGAGTATTTCCGAAAGACCGACTATCTCAACGTCGAACGTACAAGCGATGTGAAAACCGTGTGGGAACTGTCGCGCATGCAGTGGCTGTTACCCTGCGCCCAGACTTGGGTGCTGACACGCGATGAAACCCAGGCGCGGCACGTGCGCGAAATCCTCGAGCAGTGGTTAGCCGCAAATCCCTACGCCTGCGGCGTGAACTGGGGCGTGACCATGGAGCCGGCCATGCGGCTGCTCACATGGACCTGGATGCTGCGTGCCTGTGCGGACAGCGCGGCCTTTGCTGACCCTGCGTTCCGCGAACGCTTCATGATCGCGTTGTTCCTGCATGGCGTATTTACGGAGAAATACCTCGAGCGTTCCGACGTGAATGGCAATCACTTCACCGCCGATGCAGCGGCCCTCGCGGTCGTGGGCGCGGTGTTTGCCGAAGGCGCGGATGTACAACGCTGGCTGGAAGATAGTCAGCGTGACCTAGAACATGAGATCGGGCTGCAGGTGCATCCGGATGGCGTCGACTTCGAAGCGTCGTCGGCCTATCACCGGCTGGTGGCGGAATTGTTCCTGTTGGCGTCCATTGCGCTACGCGCCGCGGGCCGCGAGACCAGCGATGCCTTTCGCCAGCGACTCGCGGCCATGGCAAGATTCACCGCGGCCTATTCGCGGCCTGATGGTCTGGCGCCGCTGTGGGGTGACAACGACGATGCGCGCGCGTTGCCCTTTGGCAGCCAACATCTGCGCGACCATCGCTACCTCGTCGGCCTCATCGGACTGCACCTAAACGATGCGGATTTGATCGCGCTCACTCGTGGCCCGCGTTCCGAAGCGGCCTGGTTGTATCGCGGCGACGCCGCGCGCCGTCTCAGCGTCGAGGAGCCGGCGCTTCAGTCGCTGGCGTTTCGTGAGGGCGGTGTTTACATCCTGCGCGATGAACGCAGCCACGTGTTCATCGACTGCGGGCCCATCGGGCTCGCGGGACGCGGCGGACATGGTCACAACGATCTGTTGTCGTTCGAGGCCATGCTCGATGGCGTGGCGCTGGTGACGGAAGGCGGCTGCTTCGTTTACACCGCGGACAACGTTTCGCGCGACATCGATCGTGGCACCCGCTCGCACAACACGCCGATTGTCGATGGGCAGGAGATCAATCGCTTCCTCGGACCCGAGTTCCGCTGGAACATGCACAACGACGCGGCACACGAGTTGGTCGAGTTCACCGCGAGTCGCGAAGTGGATCGCTTCATCGGCCGTCACACGGGCTTCGCCCGCCTAGCAAATCCGGTGATCGTGGAACGCATGCTAGAACTCACGCATGAATCTGCAGCGCTGCGCGTGCGCGATCGCTTCATCGGTGAAGGAGGACACGAGGTGCGCGTGCCGCTGCATCTGGCTGCCGCGGCCAGCGCACGCCTTGCTGACGCGGGGCGCGTGCTCGTCGAAGTCGCGGGCCGCGTATTCGAAATTCTCTGGAGCGACGCTCGCTGGAGCCTGGAAATTGGTACCGGGCGAGAAGCTGCCTCTTACGGGAAAAAAGTTACGGTTACTCGCCTCGAGTGGTGCGCCAGCGGCGCCGGTCTCGAACTCGACGTGCGTATACGGCCGTGCGCGACGTAAACGACGTGAATTCTTCATCAACCACGGTCTCCGCCGTTTCATTCACTGTCGTCGCGCGCGTCATCGTGCTGATTGCGGGTTTTGCCGCCAGCGTGCTCACGGCGCGCGGACTGGGGGTCGAAGGCAGGGGGCAGTACTACGCCGTCATGACGCTGGCAGCCATCATCGCGCAGTTCGGCAATCTCGGGCTGAGCTCGAGCAATACTTTCCTCGCGGCGCGCGATCGCGCGAACTCCTGGGCACTCGTGGTCAACAGTGTCTGGGTGTCCGTTGCGCTGGGTGTGGTGACGGCCCTAGCCCTGGTCTTCTTAGGCGAACCGATCAGTATGCGCCTGGGGGTGCCGGCGGTCTTGGCCTGGACCTTGTGTTTCATTGCGCCCGCAATCCTGGCGTTCACGCTGTGTTCGGGTGTGTTGGTCGCGAATGAACGCTTCTTTGCGATGAGCACCTGGTCTGTCGTGAACGCAGCGCTGGTGCTCGTTGGGGTTGCGATCTGCACGTCGGTGGGTGCCGGCAGCGAAGTATTCGTCGTGGTGACGCTACTGGCGGCATACATGGCGGCCATCGGCCTCATTGTCGACGTGGGCCGCCGCCTCGACCGCCATGCGGGTTGGTCGTTCGACGTGCCGCGCATGCGCGCCAGTGTGCAATTTGCCTCGCGCGCCTACGTGGCGCTGTTGGCCGGATTCCTGATCCAGCGCATCGGCGTGACCTTGCTCATGGTCTACCGCGGGTCAGTGGAAATTGGTGTGTACTCGATCGCCGCACAGATTGCGGACGTGTTGGTGATCCTGCCGTCGTCTATCGCCATGGTGCTATTTCCCACGCTGATTCGTGACCCGGATGACGCCTGGCGTAAGACGCGCCAGGCCGTGCTCCTCGTCATCGGATGTATGCTGGCCATCGGTGCCGGCGTCTGGCTGGTCGGAGAGCTGGTGATTACGACAGTGTTCGGCACTGAGTTTGCCGCGTCGTACCATGTATTACTGTGGCTGCTACCCGCAGTGCTGGCCGTTTCCGTGAGCAGCGTCCTGTCGCAGTACGTGGTCGCCGAAGGATTCCCGCGTTCACTGGTCGCCCTGTGGATCGCGGGCCTGGGATTGTGCGTGTTCTTCGGCATACCGCTGGTCGACGCGTCCAGCGTGATCGGCGCGGCGCAAGCACAGTCGTTTGGTGCGGTCGCGGTTTGCTTCGGCGTGATCGCACTCACGGTGCGCCGCCGACGCCTGTCCCTCAAATCTGTCTTGCGTGCCTGAAGGAATTCTCTTGTCTCACGTCCTGTCCACCTATCCGCTGTCGCAGCAGTATCGGGCCGAACTGGAACGCCGCGCTGGCGGCCCGTTCGAATACCTCACCGTCAGCGATCTGCGGCTGCGTTCATCGTTTGCCGGCATGCTGCGCAGGTTGTTTGCTCTTCGCGGGCCGGAACTGCGTGTGGCGATCGAAGATGAGAGCAGCCGCGCACTCCTGCCGATCCTCGCGCTGCTGGCCGGGATCACGCGCTCGCGCCGCCTGTTCATCGTCGAAGAGGATCACACGACTCGCAGTCTCGGCCGGTTGCGAGCCGCGAGCGGCGCGTTACATCTCGCCTGGGAATCGTTGCTGGCCGCGGGATCGATGTGGCGCAACCAGAGACTCCTGCGGGGACTCCTGAAGGCGCCGCGCGCCGAGTATTCGATCGGGCCCGGAGGTCGTGTTGGGTACCTGAATTGCAACCTCTGGTTCGGGGTCAAGGCGGGCGGTTCGGTGGGTCACATCTCGGGCGTGGTCAATGCGCTGACCGGCCTCGGCCACGCAGTGGATTTCTACACAGCTGGCGGGCGATTGCTGGTCAATGAGCGTGCGCGGCTGGTTCAGCTCAAGGCGCCGACGATTCTTGCGGTGCCGTTCGAAAAGACTTACTACCGCTTCGATTCCAGCTGCACTCGGCAGATCAGTCACGATTTCGCGCACCACAAGCCCTCATTCATCTACCAGCGCATGTCGATCGGCAATTTTACCGGCGTACGATTGTCGCGTCAGTTTGGCGTCCCGTTGATCATCGAATACAACGGATCTGAGGTGTGGGTCGCGAGGAATTGGGGCAGGCCGCTGCGCTACGAGCGCGCGGGCAGCGACGCGGAAGAGGTATGCCTGCGGCATGCGCATCTGATCGTAACGATTTCCGACGTGCTGGCGGATGAGCTCGTCAGCCGCGGCGTAGAGCGCGAGCGTATCGTGGTCTATCCGAACTGCATTGATCCCGAGATGTTCGATCCAGCCGCATACAAGAGCGCGGAACTCGATAAGCTACGCGCCTCGCTCGGCTTCGACGCCAGCCACACGCTCGCGACCTTCATCGGCACCTTTGGTCAATGGCACGGCTCCGATGTGCTGGCACGGACCATCGCATCCATGGTCGAAACCCATCGCGAACTATTCGACCAGGGCCTGCGTTTCGTGCTGGTCGGTGACGGGCTCAAGATGCCCATCGTTCGCGAGATCCTTTCGCCTCCGGAAGTCGCCAGGTTTGTGCGGCTGACCGGTCTGGTTCCGCAACGCGAAGCACCACGTTACCTGGCCGCCTCGGACCTGGTGCTGGCGCCCCACGTGGCTAACGCCGATGGCACCAAGTTTTTTGGGTCGCCCACCAAGCTGTTCGAGTACCTAGCCATGGCGCGCGGCATTGTTGCTTCGGACCTGGATCAGTTAGGTCAGGTGCTGCGGCCGGCGGTGTTCGTGGGCAAGGATGGACAAATCGATTTCTCGCAGACGCGCGAGGCGGTTGCCGTGCTTACGCCGCCGGGAGACCTGGCCGCACTTTCGGCGGGAATCGCCTTGTTGACCCGCGATGTCGATATGCGCCGGCAGCTTGGCACGAACGCTCGTGCAGTCGCGTTGTCTCGTTACACGTGGCAGCATCACGTCGAAGCGATTCTCGAAGGCCTCGAGCGGGTATCTTCATCGCGGAATTCATCCGAACGCGCGAATTTTTGAGGGTTTGAATCGGGAGGTGCCGGCACATGTTGGCGTTTGCGATAGTAGTTGGCCTATTGGGTTTGGCAGTCGCGGCTCATACGTTCGCCGCCGCTTCGCCGTCGCTGCGCATCGCGCTCGCGATTTATAACGGCTTTTACCTGCTGACCAGCGTCGTAGGCGCGGTGCTCGTCACGGATTCTTCGTTCCAGCTGCTCTGGATGCTGGTTTATCCTGGCATGGACGTTACCTGGCTTAATCCGGGGGGGGCGTATCGCTATTGGATCCTCGTCCTCGGTCCGCTGCTCGTGGTGAATTTCGTGGCGTCGCGACTTTATATGCCATTCCGTCCGGCCGCGACGGCGGTTGCCCGCAACCTCGACTTCAATGTGTCGATCGTTTCGGTATCGCTGGTGGGCGTGGCGATGGTCGCTTACTGTCTGTTCAATCTCGCAAGCCAGGGATTTCTTGGCGCGGGGTTGCCGGGTGCCGAAAATGTGGGGGTCTACCGCGAGAACATCCAGCTTCGTGCCGAAATGGCCCGTGCACTTGGCGACATGCACTACGGCTTCGTCTATATGGGCATACCGGCGGTCTGCATCGCCTCATTCTTCAGGGCGCTGCAAGTTCGAAGTCTCGCGTGGTGGGGCTTGACGTTCTGCCTGTTCGTGGCGCTCTGCATCTTGTACGTGTCGACTTTGACGAAGGGAAATATCGTCGTCTTCTTTGTGGCACTCGGTGTGGCCGCGTACCTCATGGGCGCAATCCGTGTTCGCGGAATGGTGATTATCGGCCTCGGCTCGATTGCGGTTCTCACGTCGCTCGATGCGTTATTGGCAGGCACGGGGCTGTTCGAATTCGCAGCGACGGGCTCCAATATCATCCTGCGAATGTCATCGGGCATTCCGTTCTACGTCGACGTTTTCCCTGCCCAGGAACCGTTCGTAGGCATTGACTACGGGCTGCAGTGGTTTGGCATTGGCCCGGAAGTGCCGGCCAACTTGGTCGTATTCAACTACATGTATCCCAAGATCACCTGGGTACAGGGCGCTGCGCCTGCGGCGGCACACATTTCCGCGTACGCACAGGGCGGCATCGGCTGGAGTATCGTGACCATGATCCTGATCGGGGGAGTGATCGCCTTTTTCGGAATGCTGGGCAGCGTCGCCCGCTCCGCGCTGGCGCGCTCCGCCTTCGTTGGTGGCACCATCAGCTGCTACTACTCCACGCAGGTGGACTTCGCCGGCATGATCAACCATTCCTACGGATACAAGTGGTGGTTGGCTGGAATCCTGACGATTCTCGCGGTCGAACTTGGTCTGCGCTGGTTCACCCAGCCGTCGGCATCGCTGGCTGCGGCCAAGCCCTGAACGGCGCGCTTCAACCTTGAGTTCGACCTCTTCCACGCAGCGTGATCGCGACTTTGCAGAAGGTACCTCGCTGTATTTCGACGTCCTGCGAGTTATCGCGGCCATGCTCGTGGTCGTCGAGCATTTCCGTCTGCTTGAACTATTGCCCGAAGACGCGGCGCTCGCCTATTACTCGCATGAGGCGGTAATCGCCTTCTTCGTATTGTCCGGAGCCGTGATTGCCCATGCCGCGGGTCGGCCGAACACTTCGCTGAGAGATTTCGCGATTGCGCGCGCGGTGCGCATCTGCTCGGTGACATTGCCCGCGATCGGGTTTGCGTACCTAATGGCGTCTTGTTTTTACTCCGACGGCGGAAATGCGCCAATTCTTGGCACCGACCCGGCGCTGCTCTCAGCTGAAGCATGGTACACGCTCTTCACGACTGCCTTCTTCCTGAACGAATCGTGGTTCATTTGGAATGAGGCGGTTTGGAACGGGCCATACTGGTCCCTGTGTTATGAAGTCTGGTACTACGTGATCTTTGCTTGCGCGTGGTTCTCGAAGACACGTGTGCGATGGTTGCTAGCGGGGCTGGCATGCCTGTTGGCGGGTCCGAGAATAATCATGCTGCTTCCGGTGTGGCTGCTCGGAACATGGTTCAAGCGATTCGCGGGCAGAATTCCGGCACGACCGCTCGCGGGACTTCTGATCGCGGTGTCGACCCTTGTCGCGATCGCCTGGATCGGTTCGGGCGACCTCGAGTTGCATGCATGGAACGCTATCCACGCGCGCTTGCCCCAGCTGTGGATCCTGCAATCGTCGTCGTTCTTCCTTACCGACTATCTCGTCGCGTTGTTATTTCTCGTAAATTTCATCGGGGTCCAGATGTGCCGGGTGTGGATCGGCAAGTTCCTGGCGCGCGGGCGCGCGCAGGTCCGATGGCTGGCGGCGAGCACTTTTTCCATCTACCTGTTTCACTATCCCATGGTTCTCGCACTCGTCGCCACTGTGGATCGCAGCCGCTTGACCCTGCTCATGTCAGTTGTAATGCTGGTGGCGGTGATCATCGCGTGCATCCTGCTGTCTTTCGTGACGGAGCGCAGGAAGGATACGCTGGGCACCCTGGTCAGAAGATGGCTGGGAGACAAGAGCCGCTGCAATCGGCGCGAGCGCTCGAACGCGTAATCGAAATAGATCTACAAAGAACCTAAGTGAGATGCAATGACATCGTTTCAGATTCATCCCGGTGATCTCATCAAGGCGTTCTGGCGCGATCGATGGATCGTGATCGGCGTGGTTTTTCTGGCCGGTGCGTTGTCGGTGGCTTACGCGTTGACGCGCAAGCCCGTATTCACGTCGGAAGCGCTGCTCGCGTCACCCGAAGAGGATAAATCCGCTTTGGGTGCGCTCAGCGGCGTCCTAGGTCAGGTTTCGGCGCTTTCGGGAATGTTGGGGGCGTCCGCATTTGGAGGTGCGAGCCTAGATGAAGTCGTCGCAGTACTTCAGTCGCGCGATTTTTCGCTGCGCTTCATCCTAAATCACAACTTGTTGCCGCACTTGTTCCCGGATCGCGAATGGAAGAATCCTCCGGCACCTGCGCCCGCAACCGTCGCAACTGCACCGGATTCGCCGACGGCGTCTGACACTGCGGTATCCACGGCGGCAGCCCTGGCTGCCCAGAAGGTCGATAGAGATCTCAAGCTCACCGTAGAGGACATCCTGGACAGGTTCGAGACGATGCGATCGATCGTCGTGGATCGTCGAACCGGGTTCGTGTCATTGAAGGTACGCGCGCGTCAGCCCGAAACCGCGCAGCGCATCGCGCAGGCCATGATCACTGATATCAACGACGAGGTGAGGCGGCGTTCACTCAATGAAGCGCGTCGCGCAGAAGCCTTCCTCAATCAGAAAATTGGCTCGGCACAGTTCGAGAGCATCAGGAACACTGCGGCAGCGTTGCTCGAGACTCAATTGAAGCGCGAGGTCATGGCGGAAAGTAGGCCCGACTTCGCGTTGCGCATCCTCGATCCAGCATCCCTTCCGGAAACTCGCAGCTATCCGCGCCGCACCACGATGGTCATCATTGGCGGAATGTTGGGATCCCTAGTTGCCGCGGTCATCGTGCTTTTCAGACTGCGACGTCAGGCAGCCGCACCCACTGGCCTGTCCCGACGATTATCGAGGGGATCGGTCGACGGCTAGATGAGGTGAGTCGTGACCTACACATCTTCAATGAGGCATGAAGATGTAGCGATTCGGCTCGAACAACGTCGGGGCTGTTACTACGGTTGCATCGGGTGAAGATTGAATACTGCTGGCGATCACAACGTGCGCCAGATCGTCGATTCCGGAACAGTCGATGTCGCGAGCGACGCCATCGATTACGACCTGAGTCGAGCCAGAACCCGCCGGACAACGTAACGCAATAATTCTCCTCGACTGCCCACCGAAGGGAAATGGCAATTCGGTATAGAACCGGATTGCCGATACTTCTCCGCCAATGACACCGGTCACCGCAGGATCGTAGACATGGAGGAAAAGCAGTGGGTAGTCCAGATAATAATCTTCGGCATACGCGAACCCTGCGGCGCTAACCGGCTCGTAGTAGATATCGTTCCATTGCTGAAGCCGCGTCGCCACAGAGATTTCGTCGGTCGTTGCATAGCCCCCGTCGGAGGCGCGTCTGGCAACGATCCCGAATGTCGGATCGAGCACGATCCAGCGCCCGGTCGAGGAGTCGAATGCTTCTACGAATGTGTGACAGTCGTAAAAGTTTGGCACGAGACATACGCTGCGCGAGCGGACCTGCAGTTCGATTCCGCTCTGGCGGATCGCATCAATCAACGCATTCGCGTAATCGACGCAGTTCGCGGAGGTGCGACTGCGAATGAGCGTGGACTTCTCAAGCAGGGAATTGGGATCCGGGTAGTTGCCGCTTGCGGAATCTCGAATTGTCGCAACGTCACTTCGAACAAGATCAATCTTGTCCTGAATGGAAATCCCATTCGTGGTTTTCACGAACGAAAAAACTCGCGATCTTGAGGCGGACGCTATGAAGTAGGTGGTCAGCGTTGCATAGATGGGCTGACCCACAGGGACGCCTTCGACATACCGATGCAATACCTGAATCTCACCGGTATCGAGAAGGTCGGCGCCGCCAGCAGATGTTCCAAGTTTGAGTCGATAGGCGCGTGCCAAGGGGGCCGCTTGCCACTGGATGGGAACTCCTGCTTTCAGGGTGCCCCCGTTTTGCGGAACAGTAACGGTCGTCGCCGGGGCGGGAGCGGCGGTGCTGAAGACGACATTGCCAACAGTGTCGCCAGTATCGAGATCAGCCCAAACGCGCGCGTACAACGCGCCCGCAGTTGGAAGATTCAGGAAGCGCACAGAATTCTCAGTGGCTGAGAAACTCGTCGCCGGAACGATATCCATCCCGGCTGGGACACTGCCTATCGCAACTCGATAGCCTTTTGCGCCGGCCACGCTGGTCCAACTGAAATCGACAGTGCTGCCAAGATTTGTCGCGCCAGCCCTTGGGGTTACAAAGCGAGGGACATCCTGCGTGATGAAGCTGGAATCACTGAACCGCCAGGCGCCATCCAACTTGGTCCACAGACGAGCATATGCCTGAATTCCGCCAGGCAACGGTCTGCCAACATAGTCAGTTCGCTGACGCTCGCCAGTATTGATGAGGTCTTTGGCTCCGGGCGAAGTGCCGACGTACAGGTAGTAAGTCTCTGCGCGGACTGAGGCATTCCATTGAAACCGGATCGCGGGCTCAACTGATGCCGCGACGTCGTCTGTCGGAGAGACCAGTTTTGCCACCTCGTCGACGCCAAAACTGTAATCACGCGAGCGCCACGTGCCACCGATTTTTGTATGCATCCGAACGTAGTAAGTCTTGCCGCCTGTCATGACTGCGCTCGGCCAACTGGTCGAGACTACTTCGCCGCTATCCGAGATGTCCTTGGCGCCGGGAGTCGTGCCTACGTACAGGTAGTATTTTTCTGCGCCGAAAAGTTTCGCCCATTGAAATCGAAGTGTTGGCGTTACGTGTTGATCACTATCGGCGGGTGTGAGTAGCACTGTCGCGAGGCCGGCGACGATGAACTTGCGATCGGTGTACCGCCAAGTCCCAAACAACTTCGTCCACAAGCGTACGTACACGGTGGAATCCGCCGGCAAATTGCTGACGTTCAGATTGGTACGCGGCAATTCGCCCGAGTTGACGATGTCCTTGGCCCCCGCCACGGTGCCGATGTAGACGTAATAGGCCTCGGCATTTTCAACCGGGGTCCATTCGAAGCGCAGTGAGGTGGGAATGGCTTCAAATTCTGCCGCGGGAGTGATGAAGTGCGAACCGCCATTGGTCGCGAAAGCGACGTCGGTAAAACTCCACAGATCGCCGACTTTCTTCCACATCCTCGCATACAGATCCGCGCCGGCTGGCAGGACTGCGGCATACGACGGAGACGCAATTTCACCGGTATTGATTACATCAGTCTGACCGGGCTGGGACCCGACATACAGGTAGTACGTGGATGCCGCAGGATCCGCGGGCCAAGAGAAGGTAATACGCGTTGGAACGTCGATCGCACCGTTGACCGGGAACGTCGTCGACCAAGCGGTGCCGCAGAGCAATGTCGCCAGGAGTGCGGCGCATAAGCTCCGCCTTTTTGAACCGGAGAATAGTGAAAGCATGTTCCCGTAATTCACTTAAATGCCCAAAAGGGCCGCGAATTATAGTACCGCATCAGGAGACTCGCGCGCCGGGTCTCAGAACTGTGAAGTGATGTGGGCCGCTAAGAGACGCCCGAGGCCGTTGCCGCGGGTTTACGTGCAATGCACGACATGCTGCTCGTGATGGCATCCAGAACCCGAAGTGGAATCGGAGCGCTGGATAGGAAGTTCATCGTCGCCGAGGCAGGCAAGCGGCGCCGAATCCACCCGTGTCGCCGCACGGCTTCAACATCCATTCCGGCGAGCAACCTTGTAATATGTTCTCCACTAAGGCCGTTCAGATTCGGCAGCACAAGGCGTTCGCCGTCGAACGAAGTCTGAGGTTTCGGCTGGATGTTGGTGCCGAAGCGAGACTTGCCGCCCGCACGTAGCAGATCGTTGACTGCGCGAACGAGAGTGTCTGCCGAGAACATCCAGTGCAATCCGGGTACCAGCGAAATGTAGTCGAGATGATGCGAGAAGGCGCCGAAGTAAACTGGAAACACAAGAAACACGGAGCCGCCTGGGCGCAGTACGCGATGGATTTCCTTCATCGACTGTATCGGGTCCTGCACATGCTCCAGAACGTCATAACTAACTACGAGGTCAACCGATTCGTCCGCCAGGGGAACTTCGGCCTGGGAGCAAGTACGGAACTGAACATTGTCGATGCCACGATGACGGGCAAATTGCGTTCCTGACTCGATAAGATTCTCGAATGGTTCGATACCGACTGCCGAACGGGCGCCATACCGCGCCGCATATTCCACAGTCCGTCCGCCGTAGCCGCTGCCAAAATCGAGGATGTCGGCTCCACGCATGAGCCGTTCCAGCGTGCGGTCGGGAAAGAAATCGAAGAAGTCACCGACGCGGGCGGCCTCGGTTTCCGCCTGGAGAAACCTTGACGCAGCGTCCGGCCCGCCGGCGGACGCCACGGCGTAGCTGCCGCGACCACGAAGGGGCGAATACTGGCTGGCTAGGATGATCTGCTTTGCGATCCAGGCTGAGACATGCACGCGAAAAGCCTACACTATCGTCCGCGCAACGTGAAAATCGATTCAGTCATTGCTTCCATTCCGCCAAACGCATTCGCGCCGATGAGGGGTCGAATTGGACTTCAATGCGCTGAGCCAGGCGAATGGAACCATTCGAGCCTCCGGCGCGTGGCCCTCAAAAAGGTGTCGCGGCATCCCGCGGCAGCAGCGGCCTGAATCGTCCTTGGCTTGCGTATGAACCGGCTTTTGCTATACGCCCGCAGCCTGCGCCACCTGCGTCCCGCGCAGATCGTGCACCGTCTGTTTCGCAATCTGCCGAGGCCGGCGGTTCCGGTGCGCCCGGCTCCACCGATGCGTGCAGTGCGGGCCGCTCCCGTCGAATACGCGCCGCGCACACCGCAACTGCATGCTGCAACTGAAATCGAGCTGCTTAACCTGCGGGCGCGCATCGACGGCCCGGCCATCTGGCGCGCGGCCGACAAGCCGAAGTTGTGGCTGTATCAGCTCCACTACTTCGACGATCTGGTTGCTGCCAACAGCGACGCGCGCCGGCAATGGCATCGCGCGTTGATCGACCGCTGGATCGCGGAGAATCCGCCGGGCGCTGCTATCGCGTGGGATCCATACCCCACCTCGCTGCGCGTGGTGAACTGGATCAAGTGGCACTTGGCCGGGAACGAGCTTGGTGCGCGAGAGCTTGCGAGCCTGGCGCAGCAGGTGCGTTACCTCGTGCCGCGGCTCGAGCACCACCTCATGGGCAACCATCTGCTGGAGAACTACAAGACCTTGCTCATCGCGGGCTGTTTCTTCGCGGGCGAGGAGGCGGAAGGGTGGCGGGCGCGCGGTCTCGCGGGCTTGCGAGCCCAAGTCGCGGAACAGGTCCTGCCGGATGGCGCGCACAATGAACTTGCGCCGATGTACCACTCGATCATCGCGGAAGGACTGCTCGATGCGGTCAACGTGCATCGCGTGCTTGGACTCGATTGCCCGGACTGGCTGAGCGACGCCGGCGCCCGCATGGTGGGGTGGGGCACATCGATCGAATATCCAGACGGCGAGTGGCCACAGCTAAATGACAGCGCGCTCCACGGGGTTGCGCGACCCGCCCAGCTCGTCGCCTATCTACAGCGCCTGGGGTACGCGCCGCGCTTGGCGGCCTCGGCACTGCGTACGCCTTTCGAACGCCGCGCCTTCGGAAACTGGACGCTCCTCGCCGATCTTGCCAATCTCGGGCCGGATCACAATCCGGGGCACGGGCACGCGGACAATTTGACCTACGAACTATGCGTCGGTGATCGCCGCCTGATCGTCGACACTGGCATCTCCACCTACGAGGTCAATGACATTCGCGCCCAGGAGCGATCGACGGCTGCGCACAACACCGTTGTGATCGATGGCGAAAATTCTTCCGAAGTTTGGCAATCCTTTCGGGTGGGGAGGCGTGCCTATACGACGCCAGTGGTCGGCGAGGGTGATCCGGCGGCGTCGCTCGCGGCGGAGCACGACGGCTACCAACATCGTGAGGGGGCGCCCATCCACCGTCGCGAGTGGCAATGGAGCGATCAAAGATTGTTGGTTCTCGACACGATCCGCACGCGCGGCGGGCACGAGTTGCGCACCCATATCCACCTTCATCCGGATTACAATGCCGAGCTCGCGGCGGATGGCAGTTGCGTGGTGAATCATGCAAGAGACGGGAGAGGCATTGTTCGCATCACATCGACGGGCTGGACGCATATGAGCGTCATCGATTACGAGTACGCCCCGGGATTCGGGAAACGGATGCCCGCCCAATGCGTCGAATTGACAGCGCGCTGCAGTGGCACAGTGCGCTTCCGCTACAAGATTGAGGGCCTTTGAATGCCGAGTGAGGCAGTCCGTGGTCTGGACGAACGCTGGTACGCCAACGTCCGTGACAACTGGGACGACCAATTGCTGCGCGACTGGGTCTTGGCGCGCGTCACGCCCGACTCCGCGGTGCTGGATCTCGGCGCGGGCGCGGGCATCGTCACCCAGATGAACTTCCACGACCACGCCGCGCGAGTATGCGGCGTCGATCTCGACCCGCGTGTGGCCGAGAATCCCTATTTGCACGAGGCGAAGGTCGCCGACGGCGAGCGCATTCCGTACGGCGACGCCGAGTTCGACGTGGTGCTCTCGGACAATGTGCTGGAGCATCTCGATGAACCCGTCAAAGTCTTCGCGGAAGTCGCGCGGGTGCTCAAGCCGGGTGGATATTTCCTGGCGAAGACGCCGAATCGCTGGCACTACATGCCCATAATCGCGCGGCTTACGCCGCACGCGTTTCATCGCTTTTACAACCGGTTGCGCGGCCGCGCGAGCGTCGACACGTTTCCTACGCGATATCGCGCCAACTCGATTGGCCAGTTGCGGCGATTGGCCGCCGCCACGGGATTCGATATCACATGCATCGAAATCGTGGAAAGTCGGCCGGAATATCTGCGTATGAACCCGCTTACATACTGGGTCGGGCACCTGTACGAGCGTGTGGTGAATTCCTCGCCGCTTCTTCGATCGCTGCGGATCCTGCTGGTCGTCGAGATGCGCAAGGCTGCAGTTCCGGCTCCGTGAAGATTCTCTTCCTGAGCGATAACTTTCCACCGGAGGTCAACGCGCCGGCGAGCCGCACCATCGAGCACTGTCGCGAGTGGGTGCGCGCCGGGCACGAGGTGACTGTAATCACCTGCGCGCCCAACTTCCCGGCCGGGAAACTGTTCGCGGGCTATCGCAATCAATGGCGGTCGATCGAGCACGTGGATGGCATCAAGGTCATCCGAGTTTGGAGCTTCATCGCGCCGAACACCGGCGTGATCGGCCGTCTCATCGACTATCTAAGCTTCATGACGAGCGCAATATTGGCAGGCATGTTTGTGGCCCGCCCGGACATCATCGTGGCCACGTCACCGCAATTCTTCACCGCGTGTGCCGGCCGCGTGCTCGGGACACTGCGTCGTCGACCGTGGATCTTCGAACTTCGCGACCTGTGGCCGGACTCGGTTTCGGCCGTCGGCGCCATGCGCGAGTCATTCGGTTTGCGCGCATTCCGGAAGCTCGAGCTGCACCTGTACCGTCATTGCCGCGGCGTCGTGTCGGTCACGGAAAGTTTTCGCGAGCACCTCATCGTGCGCGGCATCGCCGCAGAGAAGATTGAAGTGGTAACCAATGGCGCAGACCTTACCCGTTTCGCACCACGCGAGCGCGACCGGGATCTGGCGAGAAGCCTGTCGCTGGAGGGCAAGTTCGTCGCCGGTTACGTCGGCACTCACGGCCTCGCGCACGGACTCGAGACCTTGCTGGATGCGGCCGATGCGCTGCGCCGGCTGCCGGATGGAGATCGCTTCCGCATCGTGTTGTTGGGGGATGGGGCGCGCAAGGCGCACCTGAAGGCCATGGCGGCTGAACGGGGGCTTCACAACGTCCTTTTTCTCGACTTGGTATCCAAAGACCAGGTGCCGCGCTACTGGTCGTTGCTGGACCTTTCGATCATTCATCTGAATCCTAACGAGCTATTCAAATCCGTCATTCCTTCGAAGCTCTTCGAATGCATGGCGATGGGAATCCCCCTCTTGCATGGTGTGCTTGGCGAGTCCGCGGAAATCGTGCGACGCGAGGGTTTTGGAGTCGTGTTTCAACCGGGCGACAGCGCGCAGCTCGCCCGCCATATTGTCGAGTTGGCGCAAGACCCGTCGCGATTAGCCGAATTGCGTTCCGCGGGTATTTTGGCAGCGCCTCGTTACGACCGAGATAGGCTCGCCGCAAAGATGTTGGCGGCGCTAGATGGCTGGGCGCCTCGTTGATGTCTGTTTTTTGCGACATATCTAGGGTTTTCCCCGGCGGGTGTCAGGAAGGTAGAACTGGCGACACAAAGAGGCGAACAAGCATCAATTGATGTCGCGCCAATGCAGTAATCTTCGCGACCTATCGATCGTCGATAGATCGAAGACGCAGGAAGCGCGAGGCCCGAGAACGGGCGCCAGACGATCGCTAGCTAGAAATAAACTGCGAGTCGATCGCAGAAGACGCGAGGTTAAACTTGATTCGGGAATTCGGAGCCGTTGTGGCTTGTTTTGTCGCAACGTTGCTTGCCATGGCAGCGCTGCGGCCCGTTGCGGTCGCGGTAGAGCTCGTCGACAAGCCGGGTGGCCGGAAGACCCATCATGGCGACGTTCCCGTCATTGGCGGTCTGGCGATGTTCCTGGGCATGGTGTTCGGACTGGGTCTGATTCCCGGCAATCAGCTGATGGCGGCACCCGTCATTTCGGCTGCAACGCTGGTGGTGATCGTGGGGCTTTTGGACGACCGCTTTGAAATCTCCCCCTATGCGAGGTTGACCGCTCATCTTGTGGCCGCCGTCCTGGTCTTCACGACCTCCACCAATCTGACCATTTCGACACTCGGCAATCCTTTCGGCCCGGATCTCGTGGAGTTCACGGCGTGGGGAGCGGCGACATTCACGTGCGTGGCCATCGTCGGCGCCATCAACGCCTTCAACATGCTCGATGGGATGGACGGCCTCGCTGGAACCATGGCGTTCGTCGCGATGATTGCACTCGCCGTCATCGCCGTGGTGCAAGGTGACACCGCCTTGGCGGGTATCTGCATGGTTTGTTGTGGGGCCCTTGCGGCTTTCCTGTTTTTTAACTTTCCGGCGCGTTTCAATCGCGGATTCCGATGTTTCATGGGCGATGCAGGCAGCACCCTGCTCGGGTTTCTGCTTGCATGTCTGTGCATCGGCGCCTCCCAGGGCAATCACCCGAATGTGAGCCCGACGACGACGCTCTGGATTGTGGCGATTCCGCTCTACGAACTACTTTGGACCACGACACGGCGCGCGCTGCGCGGCGAAAGCCCTCTGCGTCCGGACCGGGCTCATTTCCACCACAAGCTCCTCGATGCCGGTTTTGGCGTGCGTGGGGCGTTCTTCGTGCTGATTTGTATTGGTGCCATCCTCGCCACCATCGGCGTGCTCATCCAGGTTTACGAAGTACCCGACCACATCTCG
>Ga0164241_10001993_pt1 | contig 23231 bp, 16 predicted proteins | sample OricomyardsoilBY_FD_108780 | JGI IMG/M metagenome (GOLD analysis project Ga0164241, IMG submission 108780) | Backyard soil microbial communities from Emeryville, California, USA - Original compost - Back yard soil (BY) | ecosystem: Environmental > Terrestrial > Soil > Unclassified | place: USA... | reverse complement strand
GAGTCCCTGGCTCGCCCAGGAGCCCGCGGGTGACGTCGGTCGAGATCGACATGTACGTCGCGCCCATGATGCCGCCTTGGCTGTCGCCGCGGTACGCGCGCACAGCGGGATCGATCCACGCGGGATCGAGGAGCATGTTGCCGTCCCCGTCCACGATCCCATCAGAAGCGACGCGCCCCATCATCATGCGCATCGCGAGCAGCTGATTGACCATTCCCTGAATCTGCCGCTCCGTGAAAGGGACGAGGCTGTCAGGGCGTCCCGCGAGGATTTGGCCCGCGACCGCCTCGGCGTCTTCGTCGAAGCCGAAGAGGTTCACGCTGAAAGCGATGTAGTGATCTTGGTTCGCCGCGGTGGCGAGGAAGCCGTTGCGGCCCTCGTTGCGGCTGCCGAACAGGCCGTGGCCGTTCTGCAAGAGGCCATGTTTTTCACCGGATTCGACGCTTCGCGGGACGAGGACGAGCGCCGAGAGCTCCATCGTGCCGTTCTTCACGATGTGGCCGTCGGCGTCTCGGTTGAGCGTCGCCATGGGCACGTTCGGAGGGAAGCTCGTGGCCGCGGACGTGAGATAGAGCGGCAGCGTCATCTTCAGCTCGAAGCGCCGCAAGAGGTTCGGGTTGTCTGCTGGCGTCGGGAACTCCTCGACGTTCTCGACGACGTAGGTCGGCCCCTGGGCGCCGACGTCTGCGAGGGCTTGGTCGCGGACGCTGAGCATTGGGGCCGTATTGTTCTCCTTGGTCGCGGTCGTGAAGTCCCACGCGGCCTGGAGATCGGCCTTATCCACGCCCGCATCGGCGAGGCGCGAGAAGATATCCGCGTAGAGGGGTTTGCGCGCTTCGGTGGTGAGCTTCTCGACCTCGGTGCCGTCGGACAGGACCTCTCCGGCGCGGAGGGCCGCGAACACAGGAGTGGGCGCGATCTCCTGGCCGTCGTGATCGATCACGTGGCGAACGGCGACGACGTAGCGCGTGCCATCCTTCAGGCGCTCGGCGGGCCGAATCATGAAGAGGCGCTCATCGGGGCGTCCCTCGAGGCCGTCGTGGTCGGTGCTCATGTCGAGATCGACCCAATGCGGGACGCGCCTGCCGGTGTCGGCCTCGATGAGGACTGTCGGAGAATCATCGAGGAGCGAGCGCTCGATGTCGTACGGAGTCGCGCAGTCGTCTGCCACCGCGAGCGGCAGGTGCGTCATGATCGCCGTCGCGGGCGAGAAGCCGTCGTGGTCGTAGAACGCCGACGGTTCGATCGAAATCCCGGTCTTCTTCGCCGCGGGGAGCGTGGTCTTGCCGAATCGCACCGATTTGCCGGAAGGGTTTTTTCCGGTGGGATCGTCGACGAGATAGACGTTCGACGGGAACGGTAGACCGCAGTGCGTCGGCACCATGGGGTCGCAGTCGGCGCCGAGGAGCGGCGGGTATTCGGGGGCCGCGCCCCCGTCGCCGCCCCCGGTACCACCGTCGCCGCCAGTCGCGCTGGTCGAGCCGCCCCCCGCTCCGGACGTCGTATCGTCGCCGCAGCCCGATCCAACCGCCAGCCAGCCCACAGCGAGGGCCCCGCCCAGCAGCGCGCGAAAGATCATCGACATGGCCTAATGCCTAGTCGAACGATCGCCCCACGTCACCGGTGAGGCCGGCGCATTGTGGGAGCCCGCGCCTCAGGGGCTGAGGCAGGTGGGGCAGTCGCAGGTCAGCCCCTCGGCGCTCTCGTTGCAGATCGAGAAGCTCCCGACGCAGACGGACGGGCCCACGCAGTCGCAGTCGACGGAGGAACACTCCGACGGGACGTCGACGCAGTGCGTGCTCGAGAGCTGGGCGGCGTCGACCACGCAGGCAGGCTTCTGGGTAGCGCCGGTGCAGGCGGCGCAATCAGCGACAGCGTCGCACTCGAGCACGGGCAAGCAGCTGCCGGTCGGGCAATTCGCCGTGACCACCGGAGCTTGTCCGGCTGGGCAGTTCGGCTGGGGTCCGTCGCAAACGACCGTCGAGGTGTCGCACGAGATCGGCGCGACGCAGCGGCCTGCGCGACACTCGGCGGTGGCGGTCGGCAAGAGGCCCAAGCTCTGGCATTGATCGACGAGGCACTGCTGCGCGCAGCTCGGAGGGGTCTCACCATTCGGTCGGCCCGCGCACTCACAACAATTGGAGCTCAGCGTGCAGTCCGAGTCCTGGGTGCACTCGGGCGCCCCGACGGCTCCGCCGCCCTGCCCGGCGCCGCCCGTTGCGCCGCCGCCCGTCGACGCGCCCCCAGTCGCGGACCCGCCCGTCGATGCGCCGCCTGCCGACGTGGCGCCGCCTTGTCCGTTGCCGCCAGTGCTGGTCGTGGTGCCGCCGCCCGTCGAGGTCGACGTCGTTCCATCGTCCCCGCACGCCAGGAACAAGCTGCTCAGCGCCGCTAGCCCGAGGACCGTTCGAAATGTGTAAGTCATGAGTGCCTCCTAATCTTTGGAGCGAACCACCTCAGCGTGGCCTGCGCAAGCGAGGTGGCTCTGAAACTCGGCACGCGATAGGGTCCGTGCGCCGAATGGGTTTCGCCTCCGTCGTCGTTCTCTCTGTCGGGCTCGCCATGGATGCGACCGCGGTCTCTGCTGCGAAGGGGCTCGAGACGAAGCAAGTCCGGCTCATCCACGTCGCGAAAGTTGCGCTGTATTTTGGCGGCTTTCAGGCGTTGATGCCGCTCGTCGGATACATCGTCGGCGCGAAGGCCGGCCCTTATGTCGAGGCGTGGGACCACTGGATCGCGTTCACGCTGCTCGCCGGGCTCGGCCTCAAGATGCTCTACGACGCGAGGGCGGCTGACGAGGACGAGGCGCCGAGCGACGCTCCAAGGCGCGATCCGTTCTCGACGCACACGATGCTGGTCCTCGCCGTCGCGACGAGCATCGACGCGCTGGCCGCCGGGCTCACGCTTCCGCTCCTCGGCGTGTCGCTCGTGGCCTCGGTCTCGACGATCGGCGTGACGACGGCGGCGCTGTCGGTGTGCGGTCTACTCGCGGGGAGACGCTTCGGCGCCGCGCTCGGAAAGCGTCTCGACGCGTTCGGCGGCCTCGTCTTGATCGGACTCGGCGTGAAGGTTCTGATCGAGCATTTGACGGCCTAATCCGCCCGCAAGGGCGGACCAGCAAAATGGGAGCGGGTGGCCACACGGACGCTTTCGGCCCCCCCAAGAACAATGAAGCGCCCGGGCACTGGGACCTCGGGCGCTTCAGTCAGAAAGGGCTAAGAGAGGCTCAGAGCGCGTCGAGCTGCGTATCCAGCTCTTCCTGCGTGATCTTGCCGTCCTTCATCTGCGTGGTGAGGTCCTTGATCTTCGCCTCTTTCTCCTTCGCAGCGGCGGCGATCTCGTCCTTGTTCGCTTTGTACTCCTTTTCGCCTTCCTTCTTCGCCGCAGCGAGCTCGGACTTCAGCTCGTCGGTCGAGAGCTTCTCTCCCGACTCGAAGTGGCGCGCGATCACCTGCCCGAGCGCGAAGGTCGTGGCGAACGCAGAGGTCGCGCCGACCGCGATGCCCCAACCGGGGACGAATTTCACCAGGCTCGAGACGGCGATCCGAAGCGAAGCGGTGCCGATGAGCGAGCCGAGCAGCGCCGCCGTCTCTTTGTTGTCGAGCACTTTGCCGTGATAGCCCGCGATGCCGACCACGAGACGACGCTGCAAACCGAGGACGAGCACGTCGCAGAACACGCTCAATATCGGGATCGGGAACGCACCGAGCACGGCCGACAACATCGAGTAGCGATAGATCTCGAGTTTGACCGCCTCTGCGCGCTCGGTCGGATCCGGGATGGCCGATCGAAGGACGCCTCCGCCGGCCCATGCGTTCGTCAGGAAGCCGGGCTTGCCCTCGACCTTCCAGGTGTCCTTCAGGAAGTCGAGGATCTTGACCTCTGACGGGTGCGCTTCTTTGTCGGCGTACGCGACGGCCCACGCCGCACGGAAGGTCTGATCGCGGAGCTCGGGCGTCGTGACCGAGGCGGCTTGCGTCGCGACGTCCACGGCTTCGGAGAGCAGCGTGTCGACGGTGACGCCCTCCGGTAGGTCGACCCCTCCGAGCGCGTTCGCGATCGTGTCCTTCTCTTCTGCGGCGAGCTTGCCGTCCGCCTGTGCGACGGCGACGAGAATGCGAAGTGCAGCGAGACTTTCCGTGGCGCTCTCCATGAATTCCTCCCTCGAGTTGGACCGCCGATAGAACGCGCAAGGCGCTCGCAATACAACCCTCGAGAACGATGGCGTGCGATTGAGATCAGCCGACGACGAGCTCGAGGATGCGTGCGTGCTCGCTCACCCGGCCGAGAAAGCTCGCGCGGAGCGCGGGATCTCGGAGCTTGTCCGCACGCGCGACGAGGCGTGATTTGGCGACGCGCAGCGCGGCCATCGCGGCTGGCCGGCGCCCCGCTGCCGCCAGCGCCTCTGCATGCGCGAGGCGCGTGAAGAGCTCGAGATCCTCGACGGCGCCGAGAGTGTCGAGGAGGAGGATGGCCGACTCTGCGTGCGTGACGGCGACCGCGACGTCGCCGCGAGCGCGGGCAACTTCCGACAGGATCGCGAGCGCCCCGACGCGCATCGGATCGAACGTCGATCGCTCGACGGTCGCGGCTTCCTCGAGCGCCGCGTCGAGATCGCGCTGCTCGAGGTGGCAGCGCGCGAGGTAGAGACGAGACGCGGCTTCGAGGCGCGGATCCTTGCCCGCGATGAAGCGGTCCCGCGCCTCTCGTTGCACCCGAATGGCCTCTTCTGTGCGGCCCACGCTCGCGAGCGCGACGCCCAGGTTCTGGAGCGCGAGAGGCGCGATCGTGCCTAGGCCGAGGCGCGTGCTCGCGTCGAGCGCGTCGCGTAGGACCTCTTCGGCGCGCTCGAACTGTCCGACGGAGAGGAGACCAAAGCCGAGGTTCGAGGACGCGAGCGTGCGTGCCCGCATGTCTCCCGCGCGATCGAACTCGAGGACGGCACGGCCGTTCTCGACGATGGCGGTCTCGATGTCGTCCTTCGCGGGAGCCAGCGCAGCGCGGAGCTGATGAAGGCGCGCCTTCGCGAGCGGCTCGAGCTCGAACGCGGCGGCGAGCGCCTCGATGCGCGCGGCGATGTGCTCCGCCGCGCCGAGATCGCCCCCGTAGAAAACATGCACCGCCGCCGGGACGAGCGCCGCGATCTGCGCGCTCACGGCGCCAGACGCCGCGTTCACCGCGAGGACCTCGTCGGCGAGGCCGGCGATCTTGTCCTTGTGGCCGAGTCGACCATGCGCCGCGACGCGCTCGCGCATGGCACCGAACCAGCTCCTCGTTCCCCTCGGGATGGCGTCGCTCGCCTGAGACGCGGCGGCGAGGGCACGCTCGAGATCGCCCCGCCAGCGCGACGCCTCGGCGAGCAGCAGAGCCAGGTTGCCGACCGAAGGGCCCGACGCACCGCAGGCGAGCGCGTTCTCCGCGGCGGCGATCGCGTTCGCAAAGTCGCTGCCCGCGAGGGCGTGCTCGGCGCCGGCCTCCCAGTAGGGCAGCGCGCGAATTTTCGCGCGTCCGCGCTCGAAGTGTCTGGCGAGGCCAATCGCGTCGCTCTCGCCGCGCTCTTCGAGCCACTCGGCCGCGCGCAGATGCAAGAGCTCTCGATCGGTGTCGCCGAGCAGCTCGTAGGCGGCTTCGCGGAGCAGCTCGTGACGGAAGACGAGCTCGGAGTCTCCGGCGAAACGTGACGTCGGGCGCCGCTCGAGCACCTCGCTCTTCGTGAGCATGGTGAGCGCCGCCTCGACGCGCTCGGGTTGCTCGCCCAGAAGGCGCACGATCGCCGCCGGCCAGAGCGCCCCTCCGAGGACGCTCGCGGCCTTCAGCAGTCGCTTCGGCTCGGGACCGAGCCGATCGAGACGCGCCTGCATCATCGCGAGCACAGTCTCCGGCAAATCGAGGGGGTGCTCCGGATCTTCGGTCGCGCGGCGCAAGAGCTCCTCGAGCTGAAACGCATTGCCGTCGGCGCGAGACACAGCTCGCGCGAGGACGGCGTCGGACACCGCCTCGCCGACCGCGTCGCGCGCGCGGGCGAGGGCCGCCTCGACGCCGAGCTTGCCGAGCTCGATACAAACCGGGTCGCGCCCACTCCACAGCCCCGGGAAGCGTCCCGCGATCGAGGGCCGTCCGAGCGCGACGACCAAGATCGGCCGAGCCGAAAGGTTTCGCAGCGCGCTCTCGACGAGGGCGACGGAGGGCGCGTCGCCCCAGTGGAGATCTTCCAGAACGACGACGAGCGGTCGCGTGTCGAGCAGCTCTTTCCACCAAGTCTCGAACGCGAGCTTCAGCCGATCGGTCTCGAGGACGCCGTCGTGTCCATGCGCCTCGTGTTGCGCAGGGATCGACGCGATGCGCGCCAGGAGCGGGATGAGCGACGACTCCTTGCCGCTTCGCACGGTCGCGCCGAGCTTCTCTCTCTGGCGCGCGGCGGGCTCGTCGAGGGCGATGCGCGCAAAGCCACGAATCGCTCCGCCGACCAGCGCGAACGGCGAGCCCTCTGTCATGACGCTCGCGCGACCGAAGAGCACGTGGGGCAGCGGCCGGCGCGCTCCGATGCGGCGAAGCAGCTCGTGACGCAGCCGAGACTTGCCGACGCCTGCGTCGCCAGTGACGATCGCGACCTTCGCTGCCTTCTCGGTGCACGCGTCGGCGTAGAGCCCCTCCAAGATCGCCAATTCGCGGTCGCGACCGACGCAGGCCGTCTCGCGACCGAGGAACGTGCGCGCCGTGACGGCGACGGCCTGACGCTCGCCGAGCAGCGTCCGCGCCTCGCCGTCTACGCCGATCTCGAAGCGCTCGCCGACGAGACGCGCCGTGATGTCGTCGATGCGCACTGAGCCTGGGACGGCGCCCTCGAGCAGCCGCGCGCAGCGCTCGACCACATCGCCGGGCTGCGCCGGGATGTCCGGGAGCGCGCGCCCGGTCGCCAGCGCGAGCTTCGTGCCAGGAGCCGACTTCGACAGCGCGAGCGCGGCGCGGGCCGCACGCTCGGCTTCGTCGCCGGTGGAGAGCGACCCACCGAAGAGCGCGACGTGGAGGATCGAGAGCAATCGGTGCGAGACGCCGCCGTGCGCGGCCGCGACCCCTTCGAACGCAGCGCCGACGCGCGCCGCCTCTGTGTCGTCGGCCGAGCGCGCGAAGATCGCCGTGACGACCCGCCGCTCCGTCGTCGAGACGGAGAGCCCAGAGAGCGCGCGCGTCGGCTCTTCGCTCTCGTCCTCTTCGCGCCGCCGAACGACGATCTTGGGCAAGAGCTCGAGCGCTTCGACGAACGCGTCCATCGTCGGGAAGCGCGACGTCGCGGCCTTCGCCATCGCACGAGCCACGAACGCGTCGAGCGGAAACGGGACGTCCGGCATCAAAGACGACAGGCGCGGAGGATCCTCGAGCGCGATGCGCGCGACGACGCCGAACACGTCCGCCGCGCGATAAGGGCGCTCGCCGGCGATGAGCTCGAACGCGAGCACGCCCAGCGAGAACACGTCGGCCGCGCCGGTCACGACGCCTGCGCCGAGGACCTGCTCGGGCGACATGTAGTGGGGTGTCCCGATCATCATGCCGTGGAGAGTCATCCCCTGCTCGGCCTCTGCGAAGGCGACCCCGAGATCAATCACTTTCACGTCGATGGCCTCATCGGTTCCGTTCACGACGAGGTTCGCCGGCTTGACGTCGCGATGAACGACGCCGACGCGATGCAGAGCGCCGAGGCCGAGCGCCACATGCTCGAGCACCCGCCGAATCTCGACTGGCGTGAGCGGAGCGCGCCGCATGCGCTTCGCCAGATCTTCGCCGTGCAGCCACTCGGTGACGAGGTACGGCTGCCCTGCGTCGTCGCGTCCCTCGGCGACGAAGCGGACGACGTACGGGCTCTCGAGCTCGCGCAGGATGCGCGCCTCACGGAAGAACCTGGATTCGCTCGCGACCTCTTCGGTGCCGCCGACGAGCAGCTTCACCGCGACCGCCGCGCCCGTGTCTTCGTCGACGCCGCGGTAGACGAGTCCTGCCGCGCCCTGCCCCACGCGTTCGTCGAGCCTGAATCTTCCGCCGACGCGACGGGGCTCGGTCATCGAAGGCCATCATACCGACATATCGGGCGCGACCGGGCCGGCGTGCCGTCCTTGCAGCGTTGACAGCGAGGCGCGGCTCGCGCGACATGCCAGCCGACCATGGCGCGACGGCTCACGCGGAGAGACTTCGAGCGAATCGGCCTCGCCGGGAGCTTGTCTGCGCTCGCGGGCTGCCCTTCTCAGGACACGGTCGCCCCGCCGCGCTCCGACGGAGAGATCGCGTGCCCGGCGGCCTCGGGTGACGACTTCGACTTCGTCGTCGTGGGCTCGGGCGCCGGCGGGGGTCCGCTCGCGTGCAACCTGGCGCGCGCCGGATATCGCGTCGCGTTGATCGAGGCCGGCGGCGACCCGGACTCGTTCGCCCGCAAGGTCCCCGCGCTTCACGCGGCGTCGGTCGAAGAGCCCGATCTGCGCTGGGACTTTTGGGCCCGCACGTATTCGAATTTCAACCTCCAGCGCGACAATGAGCGCTTCGATCCGAGCGAGGACGGCGTGCTCTACCCGCGCGCCGGAGCGCTCGGCGGTTGCACCGCGCACAACGCGCTCGTCCTGATCTGCCCGCACGAGAGCGACTGGGACGCGATCGCACACGAGACGGGCGACCCGACCTTCCGAGCGACCGAGATGCGGAAGTACTTCGAGCGCCTGGAGAAGTGCGAATACGCGCCCGCAGGCGGCTCGTCGCGGCACGGGGACCATGGGTGGCTTCCGACGAGCATCGCCAGCCCACTCCTCGCCGCGAAGGACGGCCAGCTTCTGTCGATCATCGAGGCGGCCGCCGAAGAGGCCGCCGATCTCCGGCCGAACCTCGTCGGCGAGGCCATCCTGGACGCCATCGACCCGACGCGCGCCCTGTTCGATCCAAATGACTATCGCGCGGTGCGCTCGAGCAGCGAGGGCCTGTTCTTCGTCCCGCTCTCGACCGAGCACGGCAATCGCGTCGGAACACGCGAGTACGTCCGTCGCGTCGCCGCCGCGTGCCCCGATCGCCTGGTCATCCTGCTCGACTCGCTCGCGACGCGTGTCGTCTTCGACGACGAGAAGCGCGCGACGGGCGTCGAGATCTTGGAGGGCGCGCGCCTCTACCGCGCCGCCGCTGGCAGCGACACATGCCCAGAGCCAGGTCCGGCGAAGCTCATCCGCGCCAAGCGCGAGGTGATCCTGTCGGGCGGCGTCTTCAACACGCCCCAGCTCCTCATGCTGTCCGGCGTCGGTCCACGGGACGAGCTCGATGCGCTCGGGATCCCGATCGTGTCCGACCTTTGCGGCGTCGGGCAGAACTTGCAGGACCGTTACGAGATCGGCGTCGTCTCCGAAATGGCAGAGGACTTCGCCGTACTCGACGGCGCGAACCTGCCGGCCGCGACGCATGGGAGGCTCGATCCGGCGCTCGTCGAGTGGCAGCGCAGCGGCAAGGGCCCCTATTCATCGAACGGCATCGTCAGCGCGCTCATCAAGAAATCTCACCCCGAGCTGTCCGTGCCCGACCTGTTTTTGTTCGGCTTGGTCGGGCGCTTCCACGGGTACTACCGCGGCTATTCACAAGAGCTGGTTCGAACGAAGAACCACTTCACGTGGGGCGTCCTGAAGGCGCACACGAAGAACCGCGCCGGAGAGGTCCATCTGCGCTCGGCCGATCCGCGCGACCCGCCCGACATCAACTTTCGCTACTTCGAAGAGGGCTCTCCCGGATACGAAGAGGATCTCGCGGCCGTCGTCACCGGCGTCGAGACCGTCCGCAGGATCATGCGGCACGCCGGCAATTGCGTCGTCGGAGAGGTGATCCCCGGCCCCAGCGTCGCGACCCGCGAACAAATTGCCAATTACGTTCGCGCGCACGCCTGGGGCCACCACGCGTCGTGCTCGAACAAGATGGGGGCCAAGACAGATCCGACGTCCGTCGTCGACTCGCGCTTTCGCGTTCGCGGCACGAGGGGCCTGCGCGTCGTCGACGCCTCGGTCTTCCCGCGCATCCCTGGCTTCTTCGTCGTCTCGAGCGTCTACATGCTCGCGGAGAAGGCGTCCGACGTGATCTTGGAGGACGTCGCCGTTCGGGGCTGAGGTTCGCGGGCGGCGTCCGTCGCTCGCGAGCGCGTCACGGACGCTGCGGCTCGACGCCACGTTCCTTCAAGCTCTCGAGCGGCTCGCCGCGGAGGACCTTCGCGAAGAGGAGCGGCCAATCTTCGAGCTCGGTCTTGAAGATTCGGTCCATGAGCGCCGCTTGGAACGCATAGTGACCGTTCCATCTCGCGTGGTGGAGCGCGTGATAGACCCACGGGTTCGCGAATAGCGTCATGAATCGCGAGGCGCCCGGCTTGGCCGACAGCTCGACGTTCGCATGGCCCACGATGTTGCCGTACACGTTGAACGCCATGTACGCGGCCCACCCCCAGAAGCCGATGGGGAACGCGAGCGATAGCGCGAGCGGCAGGCCGACGTAACCGAGCATCCATAGACACGCCTCTACGACGCTGACGCTCTGCGCCGAGAGCGCCGAGGTCACCTGTGACGTGTGGTGCCAGCGGTGCGCCCAGAGCAGCGCCTTCGTGTGCATGGCCCGATGCAGACCCCAATAGAAGATCTGAAAGCCGAACATCAGCGCGAAGAACGTCGCGACGCCGCGGAGCAGGCCATCGCCAAAGCGGACCCAACCACTCGCGAGCGCTGCTGCGAAGGCGACCGTCGTGACGGAGACGAAGACCGCGTTCCCCACGACCTCTCGCTTGCGCTGCCCCGGCGGCGTCGGCAGCGCCATGATGCGTCGGTTCGGCACGCCACGCTCGGCGGCGAACCCGACGGTGACGCTTACGACCGTGAGCCCGGCAAAGAAGGCGAAGACCAGGCAGAAGAGCTCACCGAGCGACGCGTGGGCGAGGAACTCGGGCATGACGGCTCGAAGTAGGGCGAGTCGACCAGGCTTTCAATGGGCGGCGCCATCATGGGCCGCGTGGCGCTTCGAGCGGCCCGGCCGACTATCCACCCCACCGAGGGCCGGGTAAGACCTGCGGCGTAGAGGCGCGCACGCGGAGCGCGAGCCCCACGGAACGTCGGAGGGAGACGCATGACACTCGAGACGCAGGCGCCGAACCGCAGCACGATGCCCCCGGGACCGCCACCGCGCGGCAAGAAGCTCGGCGAACGTCTCGCCTATGGCTGGGCGTTCTTCCGCGACCCCATGGGCTTCGTCGGCAAGCGCTTCGGTCGGTACGGCGACGTCTACTACGCGCCGTCCGGCGGCGAGCCGCTCTACGTCTTTCGGCACCCGGATCATCTGCGCGAGATCCTGAGCGTCCGGGCCGACAGCTTCGAGAAAGACCACACGGCGTTTCGACAGCTGAAGGGCGTGCTCGGGACGGGCCTCCTGACGACCGACGGCGATCTGTGGCTTCGTCATCGGCGCCTCTTGAACCCGCTCTTCGTGCGCAAAGCCGTCGACAGCTACGTCGATGCGTTCGCGAGCGAGTCCGACCGCGCAGCCGCGGCGCTCCCCGTCGGCAGGACCGTCGACGCGTCGAAGCTCGTCATCGATCTGACCCTACGCATCGTCGGTCGCACCCTGCTCGGGACCGACGTCGGCGCTTCGACCGAGCGCGTCAGCGGAGCCATGCGCACGTTTCAGCGCGTGCTCGCGGCGCCCGGGCTCTTGCCCGCTCCGCTCGCGAAGATCGCCGTCTCGCGCATCGAGAAGGCGAAGCGAGACCTTCACGAGATCATCGACGGCGTCATCGCCGAGAGAAAGCGCGGCGCGCGCGGGACGGATCTCTTGCAGCGCCTGCTCGACGCGGTCGATCCCGAGGACGGGTCGACGCGCCTCTCCGAAGAGGACATCAAAGATCAACTCCTCACGTTCTTGCTCGCGGGGCACGAGACGACGGCGAACGCGCTCACGTGGACGCTCGGCCTCCTCGCGAGGGACCAGCCCGCGCAAGACGCCATCCGCCGCGAGGTGCAGACGGTGCTCGGAGAAGCGCCCGTCACGGCCGAAGCGTTGAAGAGCCTGCCGCTCACCGAGAGCGCGGTCCACGAGGCGATGCGCCTCTATCCGCCGGTCTTCGTCATCGCGCGCCGCGCGAAGGAAGAGGTCGAGATCGGTGGGTACATCTTGCCTGCGGGCTCAGAGGTCGTCCTGTGGACGTTCTTCACCCACCGCGATGGGCGGTTCTACGAGCGACCGAACGCGTTCGTCGCAGATCGCTTCGCGAACGGGTCGACCGAGGGCCTGCACAAGCACGCGTACCTGCCGTTCGGCGCAGGCCCCAGGGCCTGCATCGGGCGCGCGTTCGCGACCAGCGAAGCGACCGCGATCCTCGCCTCGCTCCTGCGTCATCACCGCGTCGTCGCGGACGGAAAGCCGATCCCGGGCGTGTCGCCGCGGATCACGCTCGGCCCGAAGGGTGGCATGCCTCTTCGGTTCGAGCGCGTCTGAGAGGCTTTCGCCGCGCCGCCATGACCGCCTACCCTCGCGGCCATGGACCTCGACCACCGCATGATGGACTTTCCGCTCACCATCCTGCACCTCCTCGAGCGGGGGCGCGCGCTGTTCCCGAACGTCGAGGTCGTCTCGCGTCGCCCCGACAAGTCGCTCCATCGGCAGACCTACGCCGAGACCTATGCGCGCAGCGAGAAGCTCGCGCGCGCGCTCGTTCGGCTCGGCGTGAAGAAGGGCGACCGCGTCGCGACGTTCTCTTGGAACCACCGCGAGCACCTCGAGTGCTACCTCGCCATCCCGTCGATGGGCGCCGTCGTTCACACGCTGAACCTGCGACTGCACCCCGACGAGCTCACGTACATCGTCGGACACGCAGAAGACTCGATCGTCGTCGTCGACAAATCGCTGTGGCCGCTGTTCGAGAAGTTCCGCGCGCGCATCCCCTCGGTCAAGCACGTCGTCGTCGTCCGTGACGACGGGAGCGCGCTTCCGGATGGCACGCTCGACTACGAGGCGCTCCTCGCCGCAGAAGAGGCTGCGCCACACGCGGCGGGCATGACCACGCCCGAGGGCTCGCCGTTCGGTGTCACCGACGAACGCAGCGCCTCGATGATTTGCTACACGTCGGGGACGACAGGGAACCCGAAGGGCGTCGCGTACACGCACCGCTCGTGCGTGCTCCATTCGCTGGCGGCGGCCATGCGCGACACGATCGGCGTCGCCTCGAGCGACACCATTCTCCCCGTCGTGCCGATGTTCCACGCCATGGCGTGGGGCCTCCCCTATGTCGGGTTCGGCATGGGCGCGAAGATCGTCTTCCCGGGTCCGCACATGGATCCGAAATCGATCTTGGATTTGATGTCGGCCGAGAAGATCACTCTCGCCGCTGGCGTCCCCACGATCTGGATTGGCATTCTCGCGGCGCTCGATCAGATGAAAGAGTCTGGGGCGACGACCTGGGATCTGTCCAGCCTGCGCTCGATGCTGATCGGCGGCTCGGCCGCGCCGCCCGCGCTCATCCGCGGCTTCGACGAGCGCCACGGCCTCGAGGTCGTGCACGCGTGGGGCATGACCGAGATGAACCCGCTCGGCACGCTGGCGTACGTCACACCCGAGATCCGAGCCCAGGGACACGAGCGCGTGATGGAAGCGCGCGCTTCGCAGGGGCTACCCGCGCCTTTCGTCGAGATGAGACACGTCGACGACACGGGCCGCGATCTCCCGTGGGACGGCGAGAGCATGGGCGAGCTCTGGGTGCGCGGGCCGTGGGTCGCGAGCGCGTACATGGCCGACGATGGCCCCGACCGGTTCACGAAGGACGGCTGGTTCAAGACGGGCGACGTCGTCACCATCGACGCGTCGGGCTACATGCGCATCACCGACCGCTCGAAGGATGTCATCAAATCAGGGGGCGAGTGGATCAGCTCGGTCTCGCTCGAGAACGCGCTCATGGCGCACCCATCCGTGCTCGAGGCCGCGGTCTTCGCTGCGCCCCATCCGAAGTGGGACGAGCGACCGGTTGCGGCGATCGTCCTCAAACCGGGGCAGTCGATGACGGACGCCGACGTGCGCGCCCACCTCGAGCCGCAGTTTCCCAAATTCTGGCTTCCCGACGCGGTGCTCTTCTTGGCGCAAATCCCGCGCACGAGCACCGGCAAATTCTTGAAGAGCGCGCTCCGTCGCGATCACGGCGACCTCTTCAAGAACGCATGAGCGCGCATCCGAGCGCCCTTACTGAAGTACTTCATGGGTTACTAGCTCGCCTTGCTCTGCGCGATCGGTAGAATCGCATTCACGATGAGCGCGGAGCACAGCGCGGTGACTGAAAAGACGACCACGCCCGGCCTCGGACCGGACGGGGCGCCGCCGCCCAAACCAGCCAAGTCCGAGTCGGAGCTCGAGAAAGAGGCGAAGATCGCCGAGATGCGGGCGTTCTTCGAAGAGCGCAAGAAGCGCCTCGGCGACCTCGAGCCCGGCTCGCCCGAGTACACCGAGGTCATCGCCGAGCTTCGCGAGCAGGGTTTCGAGCCGAAGGTGCGGATGACGCAAGTCGGCGCCCTCGCGCGAGAGCGCTTCGTTCACTCTCTCGAAGAAGCCTACAAGGAAGAGCGCTCGGTGCGACGCGCCGAGCTGATGCCGAAGCTCATCATCGGGCTCGTCGTGGGCTCGGCGCTCTTCATCGCTGTCACGATCTACGTCGCGCTTCGCACGCCTGACGCGCCGGCGCCGGCAGAGGTACCTACGGCGATCGAACCGGCACCGGCGGTGAAGACTGCCTCACCGACGATTGTCTTCACCGCGCCCACGCCCACTGTCGATCCTGTCGTCGAGCCTACGACGACCGCGACCGCAGAAGCGACCGCGCCGACGGCCCGCACCGCCCCCGTGAAGACGGGCTCCGCCCCGACGGCGACTGCCACCGCGAAGGCGACCGCGACCACTGCCCCCTCCGGGAAGTTCAACCCCAACGATTGGTCCCTCGACGGACCCGCGAAGAAACCATGATTGTTCGTTCCTCGTCTCCTCGAGTGGGCTCGCGCTCGCTCGCTTCTGTTGCGCTCGTCGCCGCGCTCGCGACCGTCTTCGTCGCCACGAATGCGCGCGCCGACGACGCGCCGGTCCCGGTCGACGCCACGAAGGTCGCGCCCGAGGCAGCCCTCACGGATGCCGCGCGCGCCGTCCTGCGAGAAGCGGTCGACGCCGCGAACGCGAGCGATTGGGCGACGTGCCGCACGAAGGCCGCGGGCGTCTGGGACTCGATCAAGCACCCGCTCGCGGCGGGCCTCCTCGGCTCGTGCGAGGTCGAGCTTGGTCAGTTCCGTCAGGGCGCCGAGCACCTGCGCTTCGCGATCGATCACGACGAGGGCCAGAGCCAGGGCCGCCTCGCCACGATGCAGAAGGACTACGACCGAGCCAAGGCGAAGGTGTCGATCCTCTCGGTCCAGTCGAACATCGACGGCGCCGACGTCCTCCTCGACGGCGCGTTCCTGGGCAAGACGCCGCTCCGCGTCTACGTCGAGCCGGGCTCGCGAGAGCTCGTCGTCCGCTCCGGCCCGCAAGAGAAGAAGGAGAAGGTCGACCTCGAGGCCGGCCGCGAGCGCGTCCTCGCCGTCGATCTCGACAAGCAAGCCGGCACCGCGCCGGTCACGCCGCACACAGAGGGTCGCCCTGCGTGGCCCGGCATCGTGATGCTCTCGGTGGGCGGCGCGTCGATCGTCGGCGGGGCCGTCCTCGTCGGCGTCGCGAAGGGCAAGGCCGGAGAGGCGGACGATCTCGACTGCACCACCGGGAGCGCCGCCGAGCGCGCGGCGTGCGTCCAGACTGGCGACGACGACTACTCGAGCGCGAATGGGCTTCAGGGCGGCGGCATCGCGGCGCTCTCCGTCGGCGGGGCGCTCGCGATCGCCGGCTTGGTTTATTTGGTATTGCCCGACGGCGACGCCGACGCCAAGAAGGACGACAAGGCCGGTCCCAAGCCCACCGCGTCGTTCGTGCCAAGCTTCGGCCCCGGGTTCACCGGCGGCACGCTGCGCGTCACATATTGAGATCAGGGACTCCGGATACGAAGCGCGCCGCGGTCCACGCCGCGCGACTCGAGCCCGACACTTCACTTCGAATCGAGATACCCATGCGAATGCGAATCCGAACCTCTGCCGTCCTCGCCCTCGTCAGCCTGACCGGCTGCTACGGCACCTTCTGCGACGAGCGCCCCGAGCAATGCAGCGGCGCCGGCGGCCAGGGCGGCGCGACGACGACCACCAACTCCGGCGGCGCTCCGGATGGCGGCGGTGGGAGTGGGACGGGCGGCAGTCCACCGGCGGCTTGCGTGCCGAGCGGGCTTGGCGCGGGAGAGGCGCTTGCCGACACGTGCGGGATCTTCGTCAAGGCCGGGGCAGACGGCGACGGCAAGCTGGCGACGCCGTACGGCACGCTCACCGACGCCCTCGCTGACGCAGGCGCGGATTCGACCCATCCGATCTACGTGTGCGCGGGCGCGTCGCCTGTGCCCGGCGCCGACATCACGAAGAGCGTCTCGATCTACGGAGGACTCGACTGCGACACGTGGACCTATGACGGCACGCAGTCGAAGATCGGTGGCGTCGCTGACGTCCCGACGTTGCGCGTGACCGGCGGCGACAACGACGTCGTGCTCGCCGACCTCGATATCACGGCCGAGAACGCGGAGGTCGCGGGCGGAAGCAGCATCGCCCTCTTCATCGTGGACGCCAAAGTCGATGTATCGCGGTCGACGCTCGCTGCCGGGGCAGGCAAAAGGGGTAGCGACGGGGCGCCGCAGTCGAAGGCGGATAACACCTCTGTGGCAGGCAATGGCGGTAATGGGTGTCTGGGTGCGGCATTCACTTCCAGCGCTGGCGGCGGAGCGGGCGTGCAGACTTGTGGCGCGACCATTGTCGATGGCGGTTTGGGGGGCGCTGGGTCGAATGCTTCGAGCGGAGGTGCAGGCAGCCCTGGCTCACCGGCCCCTCCCGCTGGCGGCGATCCGGGCACAGCTGAGACGTCGACAAATCAGTGCACCAACGGAGGCCAGGGCGACCCCGGCACCCACGGCGACCCCGCCATAGCGTCCACCGCGCTCGACGTCCTCGATGCGTCCGGCTTCGTCAGCGTGTCCGGCGCGGACGGCGTCAGCGCGGGTGGCCCCGGCGCGGGCGGCGGCGGCGGCGGCGGTGCGAACGCCTGCGGACCAAACGGCGCAGGCCCCGGCGGCGGCGGCGGCGGCGCCGGCGGCTGCGGCGGCCTGCCTGGCCACGGCGGAAAGGGCGGCGGCGGCAGCTTTGGTATCGTCGCCGTCAACGGCGGGAAGGTCTCGCTCGAGGAGCTCGTCATCGTCACCGCCGCGGGTGGCGACGGTGGCAATGGTGATCCTGGGCAAGAGGGTATGGACGGCGCCAGCGGCGGCGCGGCCGGCGGCGGAGACACCGACGCTTGCAAGGGCGGCAAAGGTGGCAAGGGTGGAATCGGTGGCGCCGGTGGCGGAGGGCGCGGGGGTCCCTCGGTCGGGATTGCCTATACGACCGCCGCCCCGGCCGAGAGCGGCACCATCGCGATCACGGTCGCCTCCACGCCCTCGAGCGGTGGAGACGGCGGCAACGGCGGCGCCGGAAACATCGGCGCGAACGGCGACCCTGGGATCGCCATCGAGCGGATGGGCTACTGACGCCACAGCCGGTACGGACGCCACTGCAAGCTTCCCAGGAACGCGAGCAGATTCTCCAGCTCGCGTTTCTGTATTTCAGCGAGCGCGCTGTCGGCTACCCTGCCCCGCGTGAAGCACCCGACGCCTGAAGATCTGGATCTCGCCACCGACTGCCAACCGGCGCGGGCCCCCTCCGTGCGAGCGCTTGGCGCGAGCACCGGGAGGGGGCGGGCGCGCGCAGCGGCGAAGCGGCGAGCACGACCGGGGGGAGGCAGCTTTTCCTATCGCGGCAGGCTCTGCAGCAGAAGTGTGCTCGGCCCGGTCGGGTTGCTCGCGACCCTTTGCGCTGGTCTCGTCTCGCTCGCGGGTTGCGGCGACGACACCACGAGCGGAGCCGGCGGCCAGGGCGGCGCGACGACGACCACCAACTCCGGCGGCGCTCCGGATGGCGGCGGTGGGAGTGGGGGCACGGGGGGCGGCAATCCGGACTGCCATCCTTCGGTGCTCGGCGTCGGCGTGGCGTTGCCGGAGACGTGCGATGGAGTGTTCGTCGACGCGGACGCAGCCCCGGGCGGAGACGGCTCCCGCGGGACGCCGTTCCAGACGCTCAGCGACGCCGTGGCAGCGGCCAGCGCGAGCCAGGCTGTTTATGTATGTAACGCGGCTTCGTCTCTCGATGAGAGCGTGACCGTCACGGTCTCGACTACCATCTACGCGGGGCTCGACTGCACGTCGTGGGCCGCGACGGACACGAAGACCTCACTCAATGGCGTGCCCGACCAGCCCGCGCTGTCCATCACCGGCGACGTGACCGTCACGGTCGAGGACATGATTGTCACAGGCGCCTCGGCGAGCAGCACGAACAAAGGTGGCAACAGCACGGCGGTCTTGATCGATGGCGCGGCGGTCACGTTGACCCGGCTCGACCTCGTCGCGGGCGACGGCGCGGATGGGGAGGATGGGAAGAAGTCGACCGGCGGTGTCACGACGGGGACCCCCGGAAATCCACCCACCGTGACTGGGTGCGCCAATACCACCCCCGTCCCCGGGGGCGCCGCGGTCGCGACGACCTGCGGATTGGAGAGCTCCACCAGTGGCGACGGCGGAAAGGGCACGAACGCCGGCGGCGTCGGAAGCAATGGTACCCAGGGAGTTGCCGATCCGGACGTGGGCGCTGACAACCACGGAAATGGGCAAACCTCGAGCGTGCCGTGCACCAGCGGGTCGCAGGGCGCGCCTGGCGCCAACGGAGATCCGGGCGCAGGCGCCTCCGCGACCGACTGGGGCGCGCTCACGGGCGGCGCTCTCGTCAACGCGGCTGGAGAAGACGGCCTATCGGAAGGACATCCCGGCCAAGGCGGCGGTGGAGGCGGCGGCGCACGTGGCGCCACGCAGTGCGGCAATGTGACATTCACGGGTAACGCGGGCGGCTCCGGCGGCTCCGGCGGCTGCGGCGGACATCCCTCCTCGGCAGGCAAAGGGGCCGGCTCGTCGATCGGTATTTCCCAATCCGGTGGCGCGCTCACCCTGGACACCGTCACGATCACACTTGGCATAGGCGGGATTGGCGGCGCTGGCGCCGACGGCCAACCGGGAGGTGGTGGCGGCGCCTTCGGCGCAGCGGGAGGAGCGGGCGCCTGCGACGGCGGGCAAGGCGGCACCGGCGGCTTCGGCGGCGCCAGCGGCGGCGGACGCGGCGGTCACGCGCTCGGCATCGTCGTCTCCGGTGCGACGGCTCCGAATAGCAGTCTGTTCGACGTGATGGGCGGCATGAAAGGCAGCGGCGGCGCGGCGGCTTCAATCGGCACCAACGGCGGCGCCGATGGCGACGTCTGCAAGGTGCTCGATATCGATAACGGGTCCTGTCTGTAGCGCCCCACGGCCTCGCGGTAAGACGCGCCCGAAAAGGGCAACGGCCCCAGGGACGCGAGCAGATTCTCCAGCTCGCGTTTCTGTATTTCAGTGAGCGCTGTGTCGGAGCCCGTTATCACCCCGAGATCGTGCAGCACACGACGTGCATCGGCTGCATGTATTGCGATGTCGACAGGCGATCTCACGCACCGTCACGGAAGGGGCTCGGGCTTTTGGCGCTCGGCCAGCGTGAGCGACGCGGGAAACTTCGCCAGCTTCTTGACGTTCTCCGGGTTGCCGCCGTCGACGAACTTCCAAGTTTGGCCGTCGTCGTCCGAGACGCCGACGAGAAACCCGGCCTGACCCAGGCGACCGGTCGGCGTCTGCATGATCACGTGCGACGGGAGAATCGCGAACGTGCGCCCCTCGTTGGTCGTCATCGACGTCGGCAGCTCTACCACGGCAGATTCGAACGAAACGCCACTCTTTTGGAGCATCTCTTTGGCCTGCACGAGCGCCTTCGAGAGCTTCTCGCGACCCCCGACCGCCGCGATGAGGTCATCAGGCATGCAATCGATGAGCTTGTCATCCATCGTCTTGATGAGCGGCTCGATGCAGGCCCGCGCGGCGGCGAGGCACCTCTCTTCGCGCGACGTCGCAGAGGGCGAGGCCGACGACGAGGCCGAGCTCACCGCTGAAGACGTCGTCGGCGACGGCGTTGCGGCCGACAACGGCGCAGAGTGAGACTGCGTCGACGCGCTCGCTTCCGCCGTAGCCGTAGCCACGGCATCCGAGGCGTCTCCGCATGCGGCGGCCGACAGCACGAGGACGAGCGACACGGTCCGGCGGGCGCAGGTGGTGAGCATCACGAATGTCTAGCGGAGCCCAGTTCTGAACGAAAGGCGCAAAGGCGCAAAGGCGCAATCAGCGACATCCCTGCCCCATCGTCGTGGGCGTATTTTCGAGCGTCTTTACTGCCCACTCCCCGTTTCGCTCCCACAGCGGGGGGCACGAACAGCGAACGTGCTCGCAGAACCAATCCGGATAGGCCGACAGTGCGCCTTCGCGCGAGAGGTCATGGGCGTCCCAGGCGGCCTTTCGCTCGGCCGAGAGCCGACCCGTCCGCTCGTGAAGCGCTCTTGGATCAAAGGGGAGGATCTCGAGCGAGAGATCAGCCGCGATCGCGGGGTAACGCGGAAGCTCCTTCGCGCAGTCCACGTCGCTCGCCTGCGGGTCGGAGGGGGCGGGCACGAGGTCTTCACATACGCGCGCCATTCCCACCGGGCGCGCATCGGAGACGTACCGCAATACCGAGACTTGGTAGCGGCCGGGCTTCGTGAAGCCCTCGCAACTGCGGTTGACGAAGCGGGTTTCGTGAAAGGTCTCGCCCGGCGCGAGCGTGACCTTGCCCACAAACTCCGAGCCGAGCCGCGACTCGTGACCGCCGACGTCGCAGAGCGTCTTGCCGGTTTCGTCCCGTACGATCCACACGACTCGGGCGCCCCGATCGTCGAAGCCGAGCGGCTCGGGCCCCGGGTTCCTTACCTCGATCTCGAGGAGCATCGGCGCACCGAGAACGTACTTCTCTGCGTCGAAGCGCAACGTGCCGGTGACCGGCCCGCGCGTACGCACCCGCGTCCTCGCGTCGCGAGCTTCGACTGGCATGTCCGCAGCCGCACTGGATGATGCAATCGACCGATCGGCGGGAGGTTTCGCGGCGCTGGCAACGGAATCCGCCATCGAAGGCGTGCCGCGGCCGGGATCGCTGCAGCCCACCGCCACGCAACACAAGAGCCGAGCCCAGCGCCCCCCCAGCATCCCCATGCGCATCGAACACGAGTAGTCCGCCCGTAGAGGGCGGACCAACGAAATGAGGCTCGGTGGCCACCTCGCGAAAAATCAGCGGTGCGCGTAGGCGAAGGCCCGCCCCTTCGTCCTGGTGCGCTCGACACGCTCGCGATAGGTGTGGCGTGCATGAGAGCTCGAATGTTCTTGGGGGGCTTCGCGTCGCTGTGGGTCGGGTGCAGCGCGAACCCGGCGACGACCGGGGTCGGCGCTGCGGCGCCTCCCGTCTCGGTCTCGGTTCCTTCCGAGGGCGCGAGCGCGGCAGCGACTCCCGAACCCGCAAAGGCGCGGACTGCGATAGAGCTCTTCCCGGTCGCGCGCATCTATTCGTTGATCGACGCCACGACGACGACCGACGGCGGGGTCGAGCTGCGCATGGGCATTGCCCCGGGCGGAGGGGCGGCGAGCAGTTTTCGCTATGTCCCGCTCGTCGACGGCGTCCCCGACTTTGCCGAGGCGACCGACGACATCGATTTCAGAGACACGACCGGCGTCGGCGTCTGTGACGTTTACGGAGGTCGACCACACCTGATCCTCCACGGCATCTCTGGGTTTCGAAGCGGCCCGTCGGAGTACTACCAGGTGCTCGACGACGACAATGGCTGGAGAGGGAGCACGAGTAGCCTTGGCGCTGGCCCTGGATTCAGCAATGGCGTCATGGCCTGGTCGGGCGATCGTCTGCTCGAATGGCGGAGCGAGTCGCTCATGTCGATGGGGGAAAGCCCTCCGGACGCGCAGCTACCGCTGATGAGCGTCCTCCGAGGGAAGGACCAGCACGCCCCGAGCCTCTCGAAGAGCCTCGAGAAACGCCTGACGGAAGAGGGTTTCACCACCCAGACCCTGACTGCGCTGAAGACCGGAGAGGTGCTCGCGGTCGGGCTCCGCGAGCGCGCCGGCGGCATCGGCACGGTCCTCTGGACCACCGACCTGGAATCTCCCGCGTACTTCGTGCAATCCCCCGACGAGCCGATCGATGCCTCGGAACTGAGGATCCTCGGAGGCGACTCGTTGGCAAGCATTCGACTGCTCGCCGGCTCCTCGGTGATGAAGTTGGAGGGAACGGCTTGGGTGGTCGAATCGACCGTGCCCGAAAATGGGCTTCCCGATGTGTGGTTCGGCTCGACGGGGCTCGCAGCGAGCGGCGACAAGGAATTTGCGCGCATGGGCAAGGGCGAGCCGTGGCTCCCCATCACGGTCGGCGATCCGAAGGCCCAGCACTCCTATGTCGTGGATAAGCAGGGCACGATCTGGGCGACCGAGGACGACCAGCTCCTCTCGAGCAAGAAGCCTGCATCGACGCGCGATCTCGACGAACAAGCGATCGTCGAGATCCGCAAAGCGAGCATTCTCCACGGCGGCTCCGACGACGCCACCGGCGAGCCCCCCAACGCCTATGGTGAGCACCATTGCCGGATGCACTACGTCCTTCTCGACAAATCGCCGATCGCTTCGGCGCCGAAGGACTTCCCGAAAGTGCGAGCCGCGCTCAAGGGACACACCGAGCTCGCCGCGGCGAAGTTCATCGTGAGCCACGAATTAGGCTGGCAGCTCTTCGGAGCCTCGATCAAGGAAGAGGCGACGGCCACGAAGCTGGCGAAGCTGAGCAAGAGCCCATTTTCTTCAGTGATCTGCGCCGAGCCCGTCCCCATCTCCGAATTGAAGATCGATTTGGCGACTGGCGCGCTCGTACCTTAGTCCGCCCGCAAGGGCGGACTCTAGAGACACCCCTTAGTCCCCTAGATCAAAGCGGAATCGTCGCTTCGCGGAGCAGGATCGATCCGTCGATCACTGGGTCGGCGCCCGCTCCGCCGGACGGATCCGAGACTCGTTCATAGCGAAGCGTGTAGTGAAGAATCGCGCCGCGCCCGCCGCTCGGCGATGCCCTGTTCGG
>Ga0164241_10001992_pt1 | contig 23235 bp, 20 predicted proteins | sample OricomyardsoilBY_FD_108780 | JGI IMG/M metagenome (GOLD analysis project Ga0164241, IMG submission 108780) | Backyard soil microbial communities from Emeryville, California, USA - Original compost - Back yard soil (BY) | ecosystem: Environmental > Terrestrial > Soil > Unclassified | place: USA... | reverse complement strand
TGCGCTTGCGCCAATCGGACTACCAGTCTGGCGTCGGCAGTCGCAAAAGCCAGCCCAACCCAGGCGCCAAGCTGCACCCATGATGCGGCCAGTATTACGGCCGGGGAGTTGTTGATGAAGATCACGATTGTCGGCCTGGGATATGTGGGAACAGTGGTTGCAGGTTGCCTGGCGAAGAATGGCCATGATGTCGTCGGGGCCGACATCGAGCCGCGCAAGGTCGAACTGGTCAACCAGGGCAAGTCGCCGATCGTGGAGCCCGCGATTGGCGAGATCCTGCGTGAGCAGGTGGCTTTCGGGCGACTGGCGGCGACCACTGACGTTGCCGCGGCGGTTCGGCAGGCCGACATGGCGATGATCTGCGTGGGCACGCCCAGCAATGCGCACGGCTCGATCGAGCTGCAGTATCTGCGCCGCGTCTGCGAGGAGATCGGCACGGCCCTGCGCGATCATCCTGGCGCGCCCATCATCGTGGTGCGCAGCACGGTGCTGCCCGGCACCACGCGGCAACACGCCATTCCGGTGCTCGAGGCCGCTTCCGGATTGCGCGCCGGCGCGGATTTCGGCGTCTGCTTCAATCCGGAGTTCCTGCGCGAAGGCTGCGCGGTCAACGACTTCTACGATCCTCCGAAGACGGTGATCGGCGAACTCAACCGCGCCAGCGGCGATGCACTGGCGGCGATCTATGCGGGCTTTCCCGGCGCGCTGGTGCGCACCGATCTGGAAACCGCCGAGATGGTGAAATACACCGACAACGCCTGGCATGCGCTGAAGATCGGCTTTGCCAACGAGATCGGCAATATCGGCAAGGCCTTTGGCGTGGATGCGCATCAGGTGATGGACATCTTCTGCAAGGACCGCAAGCTGAACATCTCACCCACCTATCTGCGACCCGGCTTCGCCTTCGGTGGCTATTGTCTGCCGAAGGATCTGCGCGCGCTGGTGAGTGCCGCGCGCAAGATGGAAGTGACCACGCCGATCCTGTCTTCGGTGCTGCCCAGCAACGAGCTGCAGCTCGAGCGTGGCCTCAACGCTGTGGTGGGCGCGGGGCATCGCAAGGTGGGCATTCTGGGCATCAGCTTCAAGGCGGGCACGGACGATCTGCGCGAGAGCCCATTGGTTGAACTCACCGAGCGGCTGCTGGGCAAGGGCTTCGACATCAAGGTCTACGACCGCAACGTCAACCTGGCCAAGGTCAGTGGCGCGAATCGCACCTACATACTGGAGCGCATTCCACACCTGTCGCGGTTGATGGTGGACAGCATGGACGAACTGCTCGAACACGCCGAGACCGTGGTGGTGGGCAACGCGGATGAGGAATTCGTCGACCTGCCGCGCTTCACTTGCGAGGGGCAGGTGGTCATCGATCTGTGTCGCATCAGCAAGGGACGCAGCGTGCAGGGCGTATACGAGGGACTATGCTGGTAAACCGTCGTCGTCTGGATTCCATCCAGGGTGGTGCGCTGCGCAGCGTGCTGATCCTGGTGGAGAACCTGCCGGTGCCTTTCGACCGGCGCGTCTGGCAGGAAGCCTGTGCACTGCGCGACGCGGGCTATCTGGTGTCCGTGATCTGCCCCACCGGCCCGGGTTACGAAGGCCGCTTCGAGGTGCTGGATGGCGTGCACATCTACCGTTACCGCCTGCCGGTGGAAGCCGCGGGCGCCAAGGGCTATGCCATCGAGTATGGCGTGGCATTGGCCAAGACTTTCGCCCTGTGCTGTCGCGTCTGGTGGACGCGCGGCCTGGATGTGATCCAGGCCTGCAATCCCCCCGACCTGTTGTTCCTTATCGGTGCCTTCTTCAAACTGTTCGGCAAGAAGTTCGTTTTCGATCATCATGACCTGAGCCCCGAGCTCTATGAGGCGAAGTTCGGCAGGCGGGGATTCTTCCATCGCGTGCTGCGGGGGCTGGAACGCTGGACCTTCCGCACGGCGGATGTATCGATCGCCACCAATGAGTCCTATCGGCAGATCGCCATCCGTCGCGGCCGCATGCGTCCCGAGCGGGTGTTCATCGTGCGCAGCGGCCCCAGCCTCGAACGTCTGCGGCCCGCGCCGCCGGATGAGAGCCTGAAATGCGGCCGGCGTTTTCTGGTCGGTTACGTGGGCGTGATGGGCCGGCAGGAAGGCATCGATGACCTGTTGCAGGCCGTGCGCTGTATCGTCCACGACATGGGGCGCCAGGACATCCATTTCGGACTGGTGGGCGGTGGCACTTCACTGGCGGAACTGCGCGAGCTGGCCGTGCAGCTCGGTGTGGATTCCCACGTGACCTTCACCGGTCGCGTGCCGGATGACCAAATGCTGGCGATGCTCAACACCGCCGATGTGTGCGTGAATCCGGATAAACCCGGGCCGATGAACGATCTGTCGACCATGAACAAGATCATGGAATACATGGCGCTGAGCAAACCCATCGTGCAGTTCGATCTGAAGGAAGGGCGCTTCTCCGCGCAGCACGCGTCGCTCTATGCGCGTTGCGGTGATGCGGGTGACTTCGCCGACAAGATCGTGCAGTTGCTGGACGACCCGCGGCGCCGCGAGGCGATGGGCCGATTCGGCCGCCAGCGCGTGCTGGGCCAGTTGCAGTGGCGCCATCAGATTCCGCAGCTACTGGATGCCTACGCCGCATTGTGGCCGGCGCCGGTTCCGGTACAGCACGGTGCGGAGGAAGAGCCTCTTCCGCAGGACGTCCCATCACTGGTGGAGCGGCGGCGGGCCTAGCACTGAATCACGGTGCACAGCCGTGTCGGGCCAGTGAGCCGTGCCCTCCACACCAATGTCGGCGCGGCTACGCGCACATCGAAATGGCGGGAAACCCAGCCCAGCGGCGGATTCATCTGGCCACTGCACACCTGCACCTCGGCGCCGGCCACATCGGGCAGCTGGATTTGCAGCGCCAGCCCGTCCAGTTCCAGCAGGTGGGCGTCGGGCTGACGCCGCAGCTGGCTGGCTTCGTGGCAATGAAAATGCAGTTCCACCAGATGAGTTCCGGCCATCTCGAGCCGGTCTTCGAGCAGGATGCGCCGCTGCGGCTTGTCCAGCGTGATGCGGCGTCGGTGCGTTACGGGATCCGCCAGACGCCGGTATCCATCATGGCTGCCCTCCAGGCAGTCTGTTTCGGCCGAGCTTCGCCATGTGGTGCAATGCGCCGCGACCTTGTGCAGCCACATGAAGGTGCCGCCGGACTCGGATTGATCCTGGCCATCGATTCGCAGCGTGTTGTGCGCGGAGGTGCCGCGAAAGTAGCCGCGCCATGGGCTGTCGGTGCGATAGGTGTAGGTGCCGGGGTCCACGAACACTTCCCGGCCGCCCACGCAAAGCGTGAAGCTGAGTGCATCCGCGTGACCATGCGCGGCAATCGCGCCGTAGCCCAGGGGCCCCGCATCGGCAACGATCCGGATTTCCCGGTCGGTTTCGAAATCGCAGCCCAGCACATAGTAGCCGCCTTCGGGAAAGCACCGTCGCACGGGTAGCGCGCCGCTGCCTGAGGTGGCATGGCTGAAACCTGCCACGCTTGCGGGTCCCAGCAACCAACGCGTCTTGTCGTCCAGATGACCCGCCTTGGCGCGAAAGTCCGCGCGATCGAACAGCACCGCGCCGCTCGCCAGCAACGAACGAAAAGCGCAGAAACCGGCCTCCTGCGAAAGTTGCACCACGGTGCCATCGTCGGAGTCCCCGAACTGGGGCACATGACCGCGCGAATCCATGATGGAGGCCAGGTATTCAAGCATCGCTTCGAGGCGCGCGCCGAAGGAATCGGGGAAGCGGACGTCGTTGGCGCGGCCTGAAAGCCAGGCCATCAGCAGCAGGTCGAGCACGAACTGCTGATAGCCCGTGGTCTGTTCCAGGTTCACGCCGTCTGCGGCATTCTGCAGCAATATCTCGCGCGACAGGATCGCCAGCGAGTCGGCCCGCCACCCCGATGCCTCGGGCCAGCAGGGCCAGGTGTTGGCGGCCACGAACAGGCCAGCGGCCTCGCCGATGAGATGATTGTTGGCCGAGGAGTGGCCCGAGAAGAATCCGCGGATGAAGGCGGCGTGTTGATACACGGACCGCAGCCACTGGGTGCGCAGTGCCGCGCCCGCCGCATCGGCGAACAGCGGGGATTGCGCGCCGCCGAGCAACTGCCAGGCCACGGACCAGTTGATCAACCGGATTCCCGCCTCCAGCGCGCTGGACCAGTTGGCGCCAAATGGATAGGGGCAGGAGGCAAACCAGCTGCGCAGGTGCACAGCCAGGGTCTGCGCGTAGCGGGTGTCGTGGCTGAGGGCATGCGCCTGTGCCAGTGTCACCAGATGCAGGTGCCGGTTGGGCTCCCATAGATATTTGATGTCGCCGACCAGCGCGGTGTCGCGATAGTCGAGCAGCTTGCCGAACCGCAGCGGCGCTTCGATGGATGTCCGGGGATCACGGTTCCAATGCGGCGGCGAGCCGACGTCGATGCCGTGCAGGGCAAAGACATCCAGCTTTCCGGCCACGATGGCATCGGCCGCGGCGACATAGCGCGGCACGTCGAAGTCCGCGCCGGGCTGAATCCATGGTGGCGTCAGGAGCGACAGATCCGGCGCCGGCGTGCCCCGCGGTGACGGCGCAAGCTGCTCGATATGCGCGCTCACCAGGCGCAGCATGCGGAATGGCAATTCGGCCGGCGACATGCACCGCAGGCGGTTCAGGTACCAGCGCAGTTTGCGCCGTGGAACGGCTTGTGGTTCGGTTTGTATCAGTAGGCCCTGCGGGCTCGCGTCATCACGCATGGTGTCGTCAGGGCTCGATTTCCGCACAGCGCGCATCGGCAGGAAGCTCGGGTGAAGGCAGCAGCCCGTCGTACAACGCGGAGAAATTCCGCACCAGCTGGTCCATGCAGTATTGGGTGGCGACGCGTTGACGGCAGGCCCCGCCGGTGGTTTCCAGCGTTGCGCGGTTGGCCGCCAGCGTGCCGATGGCCGTTGCCAGGGCCGTAACATCACGCGGCGGCACCAGTATTCCGTGCACACCGGCCGTTACGACGTCGGGTATGGCGCCTACCGGAGTCACCAGCACAGCCTTGCCCGCGGCCATGCCTTCGAGCAGCGCATAAGGCAGGCCTTCGCTGTAGCTGGGAAGCGCCAGCACATCGGCGCGGGACAGCAGCTCCAGCTTGGCCACGCCAAAGGCCGCGCCGGCGAAGGTAACCGCCGTCGAAAGCTGCAGTCGATCCACGGTCTGCTTCAGTCGTGCCTGCTCCGCGCCGCTGCCGACGATGCACAGCCGGGCATCCACTGCCCGTGAACGCGCGATGGCCAGCGCCTGCAACAACTCGTAGAGGCCCTTCTCGCGTGCCAGTCTTCCCAGGTAGACAAGTTCCAGCGGCCTGCCAGGCGCATAGCGACGCAGGGGCAGATGCAGGTACGGCGCGGTATCGATGGCGTTGGGAATGAGCCGGATGTTCTGCTCAGGCACCAGCTGGCGATGTGCAGCCAGCTCTCGTTCCGAGAGCACCACGATCACGTCCGGCAGCGACAGCAGGTTGCGCAACAGGCCGCGTCGCACACGGCCCGTGCCGAGGAACCGTGACAGTGCTCCGCCATGCACCTGGTACAGCGCCTTGACGCCGTTGAGCCGCGCGACCAGAACATAGATCATGTCGCGCCAGAATGCGCCACGATTCAACGATGAGTTCAGGTGCAGAACTGCCGGCTGCAAGCGGCGAATCGCCATCCACAGAAGCACAGGACTGATCAGCAGCCGCAGTACACGTCCCGCGGCGCCCTCGTGGCGGCCCTCGCTGCCAACCTGGAAGTGGCGCAGGCGATACCGGTTGGCCAGTGGCGAACGAATCAGGGCCTGCAGGTGGGAGCTGACTCCGCTGACGGCGTCCAGGCGCGGTCCCAGCAGCAGCATCAACGGGCGACTGCGATGAGCGGGCGGCATGTGTTCACCTGCGGTTTGCAAGGCGACATTCTGCCCGGCACATCGCGGCGGGCCGCCGACATGCGCGTAGTCCGAGCGGCTCACTGAAGCGAGGCAAACAACATTTCATAACGGTCTGCCATCAGCGTGGCCGAGAAGCGCCGTTCCATCAAGTGCCGCGCGTTGCCACCCATGTGACTGGAGACAGCCCGGTCGGCGAGTGCGGCGAGTCGCTCCACATAGGCGTCGGTGTCCCGCACCGGGAACAGCATCCCGTTCCATCGCGGCACCACCATTTCAGAGGCTCCGCCCACGTCGGACAGCACGATGGGTCTTCCCAGGGCCATGGCCTCGAGGGCGGCGAGGGAGAAGGTCTCCGTGACGCTGCACAAGGTCATGACGTCGCAGGCCGCGATGTAGGGTCGAACGTCCTGCTGCAGGCCGGTGATGATGATGGCGTTGGCGATGTTCAGCATGCGGGCACGCGCCTGGATGGCCGGGCGCTCTTCTCCGTCGCCGATGAGAAGCGCGCGCGCGGGCAGTCCTTGTTGCCGCAGCCGGGCCACCGCATCCACCAGTTGCAGAAGATTCTTTTCCTTGCGCAGCAGGGCCGCGGCGCCGATGAGGTAGTCGGATTCCGCGATACCCAGCGCGCGGCGCGTCTGTTCGCGAGTGCATGGGTGCGGTTCGCGGAAATGGGCGATATCGATACCGTTGTGAATCACCTCGCTGCGGCGCGAGAACAGGCCACGCCGATGCCAGTGACGTCGCTGGGTCTGGCAGAGGAAAACCGTGCAATCCGCCGCCCAGAAAAGCGGGCGGTAGGCGAGCATCTGCAGATGCTCCTTCGTGTTCAGCAGTCGCGTGGTGTGGTAGGTGACCACCAGCCGCGAGCGGACCGGGGAGAGCTGGCGCGCCAGTGAGGCGTACAGCAGTGCATAGGAATTGGCCGCCACGATGATCTGTGGACGCAAGGACGAAATATGTGCGGCAAGCTCGCCAACCGCGTGCCGGTCGAAGTAACGTGCCGCCTGCAGACTGCGCAGTGATCCTCGGGGCACCAGCGTGGAGACCGCCTGGCTCGGGTCCGGCGCCTTGACGCAGGCAGCGTGGCAATCGTGCCCACGCTGCGCCATCAGGTTCAGCAGTGAAATGGCATGCCGCTCCGCGCCGCCGTTGGGCAGCGAACCGGTCACGAACAGCGCGCGCATTCCTCTGCCGTCAGAACGAATTGCAGACCGTGCCCAGTGTCTGCGCACCGGCGTCCGTCATCTGATGCATCAGCTTGGTGGTGTCGGCCAGCCGCGTGTGATCCTTGCGCGCCAGTATCAGCACGCTGCCCGCCTGAAAGGCGACGGTTTGCGCGTCGGCGCACGATCCGGCTGGCGGCGTGTCGAACAGGATGACTTCGAAGTCATTGCGCAGTTCGCGCAGCAGGGTGGGGAAGGTGTCGCGTGACAGCAGTTCCACTGGATTGGGTGGTGGCGCGCCGGCGGGCAGCAATGCCAGCGAGCCGAATTCCGGTACCGGCACCACCGCTTCGCGTCCGGCACGTCCGGACAGAACAGAGGACAGGCCGACATTGTCGGGCACGTTGAATATCTGATGCTGTCGCGGCCGGCGCAGGTCGGCGTCCACCAGCAGCGTGCGCCGGCCGAGCTGCGCGAATGCCACCGCCAGATTCGCCGCCAGGTAGCTGCGTCCATCTCTCAGGCCCGGACTCACCAATGCCAGCAGGCGGCTGGTCGGGCCGGCGCTGCTCCAGCGGATGAGCAACTGCGTGCGCAGCGCACGGATCTGTTCGGCGCAGGGATTGAACGGCTCGAAGGCGACGACCAGCTCGCTGTTGACGCGCTCGTTCTCGGGCAGCAGGTGGGGCAGGTCGTATTGTCGTGCCAGCGCGCTACGCAGGTCGCCGACATTGATCAGTCCCAGCCGTATCGCGGCCTCGCCGAACCGGAGGCTGCGCGCCCGCTGCAGCTTGAGCACACGGTCGATGTCCGCCGGATCCAGCTTCTTTTCGGCGCAGAGCAGCGCGCCCACGCGCCGATCGGGCTTGCCGAGCATGCGCAGCGAGGCTGCGCTTTCCACCACGGGTTCGACGACGCTCACTGTAGATCCTCGCGATAAAGGTACGTTGTCATGTCTGCGCTGCTGACATCAGGAGAAGTGAGGTCGATCGCGGGCTGCTGCATGGCCGGTATCCTTTGGGGCGGGAAGCATCAATTTGTTGGCTGGTGGGCTCCAGGCGATGAGCTCGCCCAGCACCGGAGCGTTGACCGCGTGTGCCAGCTCCACCGCGGAGTGGACGCGCCGGTCGGTCATCTCCCGGGTCATCACCAGCCCCAGTCCCAGCAGCGTGCCGATCACTGCCGCCAGTCCGAGATTCAGTGTCAGGCTGGGCCGATAGGGGTGAGCCGGCGGCACGGCGGGGTCGAGCACCGAGGCATTGGTCTGGCTGGCCTGGCTTTCCACGCGTGTCGAGACGAAGCGCTGCATCGCGGTGTCATAGGCGCCCTGTGCGGTATTCACATTACGCAGCAACACGGAGAGACCATCGCGGCTGTCTTTGAGGCTCAGCAGTCGGGTGCGCTGGGCACTCAGCGCCGCGGCAATCTGCGCCGCCCGCAGTTCGCCTTCGCGGCGCTGGTTGGTCGTGGTGGCCGCGATGTTGCGCATTTCCGCGGCAATGGTCTGCTGTATGACGCGGTTGTCGGTGCGCTGCTTGCGGTAGTCGGGATGATTTTCACCGTACTTCACAGCCAGTATCTGCAATGCCGCCTCGCCCTTGAGCAGCTCGGCCCGCAGGTTGCGGATGTACGAGTCGTTCTGGATCTCCGGAAGGCTGTTCAGCGATCGGCCCTGCTGCAGGGCTTCCTGCACCTGCTGTTCCCGTGTGCGCAGCTCCACGTTCTGCTCCTGCGCACGCATCAGCTGCGCCGACAGATCCGCCAGCTTGGTCTGATCCTCGTCCGTGCGGTCGTCAGTGGAAACGATGCCGTGTTCGCGCTGATAGGCGGTCAGTTTTTCCTGCGCGCCCTCCAGATCCTTGCGCAGCGTCTTCAGCTGCTCGTCGAACCAGGCGGCCGCCTGCCGGTTGGGCTCGGTGCGCAGGTCGAGCGTGGTATCCAGATAGGCCCGCGCGTAGCCATTGGCGATCAGCGCGGCGTCCGCGGCATTGTCCGCGTCGTAGCTGACGCGCATGATGCTGCTCTGCGTGGTCGCCACGTCCATGTGCTGCGTGAGTTCATTCGCGAGCCAGTCCTGGATCGAGCCACTGGCGGGCCTGGCTTCCGCGAACCGGGCGCGATTGCCGGGGCGCTCGTCGAGCTTGAGCGCGGTCACCACCCTGCGCGCGACCTTCGGACTCTTGATGATGTCCACCTGCGTCTGCAGATAGCCAGTGCGGTCCAGGGGCGATGTGAAGGCGTTCAGCGCATCCGTCAGGGATTGTGAATCACGCCGATCCACCACCACCGACGCCGTCGCCCGGTAGGACTTCGGCAGCAGCAGGCTGACCACGGCTGTCGCCACCAATGTTGCGCACACCGCCAGGGCGAACAGCCCGAAGCGGGCGCGCAATACCATCAAGAATAATCCTGGGTTCATTAGAACAGCCGCTCCTTGACGAAGATGACATCATTGGCCTCGATCCGATCCGCCAGCTTTGCGTTCAGTTCGCGTGTGGATCCATCCGGCATCTTGCGGTGAATGCGGATACTGCGCTGCGAGGCGCGCGGCGTAAGACCGCCACCCACCGACAGTGCCGCGCGTACGGTCGTGGCGGGTTCCAGCCGATACACACCGGCACGCTGCACGGCGCCGTAAACATAGAACACCGGTGCTTCGGGCACGAACACCACATCCCCGGTCTGCAGCTTGATGTCGCGTGTCAGGTCGCCATCGCGATACATGCGCGCGATGTCCACCTCGATACGATGCGGCTCGCCATCGCGGCGGGTGACGACGACGGTATCCGCGCCGTTTTCGGCCCGGCCACCGGCCAGCGCGAGAATGTCGGTCAGCCGGTCGCTGCTGCCGTCCAGCGGATATTGACCAGGCTTGATCACGTGGCCCAGTACCAGCACGCGCTGGCTGCGCGTTTCGATCAACGAGACGCTGACATGCGGGTCGCGCAGGTAGCGACCTTTGCGGTAGCTGTCGCTGATCACGTTCGCGGCGTCGGTGGTCGAGCGGTTGCCGACGGACACTTCGCCGATGAGCGGCAGACCCACCGTACCCTGCACCGACAGGCGCGCTTCCGTGGTGAGTTCCGGATTCTCCAGTACCACGACGCGCACCGTGTCGCCCGGGCCCAGCATCGCCTGCGGTACCTGCGTGGGCGCGGGATTGGCCTGTGGCAGTTGCGGCGGCTGGGTTTCGGCCGCGAAGGCGACGCCCGCGCAGGAAAGCGCAATGAGTGCCAGCGCCCATGCGCGACGGGGATTAACGCAACGAATGAATTTGTGGTTTGGCATGGAGCCAACCTAACGGCGCAAGTTTGTCCGGCGTCGCTATTGTCCATGGTCCAGTCGGATCATGTCGGCATCAGGCTACAGATCCTGAGTCCATCTCAGGTGTTTCCTCTGTTCGCATCGGCAATAGACCGGGCGTCAATTCGAATGTAGTCCGGATGGCGAGTGGTGCATCGCAATCACTAGCATGGCTCCGCACAAGCAAGTGGACGCCAATTTCGGGCACAGCTTAGGGAGGACTGCAATGCAAGGATCGATACTGGTCGTAGAACATGACGCCGCCACCCGCGAACTCGTCGCGGGAAATCTGCGCAGCGCCGGGTACCAGGTCACGCGAGCACGCGATTTCTCGGAAGCCGAGTCGCTGGTTCACAAACTGCGGCCGGATGTGGCGCTGCTGGACTGGGTGCCCGGCACGCCAGGCCTCACATTCGCGCGCCAGCTGCGCGGTGACCGCCGCACAGCCCACACATCCATCATCATGTGGAGTCCGCGCGCGGAAGAGGAGAGCACCGTGGCGGCTCTCGAGAGCGGGGCGGACGATTGCCTTGCCAAGCCGGTTTCCATCCGCGAGCTTCTGGCCCGCGTGAAGGCGGTATTGCGGCGGCGCGCGCCGGAGCGCGCCGATGAAACCATCGACGCCTGCGGATTGCGCGTCGATCCGGCGGCCCGTCGCGTGATCAGTGGCGACCGCGAGATCGAACTGCCCAAGACGGAGTTCGAGCTGCTGTTGTTCTTCGTTACGCACTCGGGCTGGACGCTGACCCGCCGCAAGCTGCTGGACGAGATCTGGGGCGACGACGTGTACGTGGAAGAGCGCACCGTGGACGTGCACGTACGGCGGTTGCGCCGCGCGCTGACACCACTGCATGGCGACCTGATCGAGACCGTGCGTGGCCTGGGATATCGCTGGAACTCCGCACCGGATTCGATTCCGACGCCGGCTCTGTGTTCATCGGTGTCGCGGCTCGTTGCCCGGGTGCACAACGCCATCGACTCCGTTGCCGCGCAAGCCTTCGTTGCCTGAACCGCCACCGGGCGACTGGGGTTGAACATGGAAGTCGGCTCTGCAATACGAACCCGGGATGCCATCCATCCCCGGCCGATGATGCGGCCGGGGATTGCGCGGGACATTCCTGCCAGGGACTTTCCGGTGCGGCCCGTGGCGCACTGGACCGCGGCCAAGGCGCTGCGGATCGGTCCCTCGAGGCCCGGGCTGATTGCCATCCTGCGCACGCTCATCGATCCGGTTGCCGCAATCGCCGTATTGCTGGTGGCCGCCTTGTGTTTCGGCGCCCACCTGACCGCGCCGCATGTGTTTCTTGCCTCGCTGACCGCGGCGCTGACGCTGGCATTCAGGTCTCCCGGCGATCCAGCGTATTCCGCCAGCGCCGTGGTGCTGCGATGGTTGCTGATCGCCAGTCTGCTGCTGGTGATCGGCTGGACGACCGGCACACTCGGCCTGTTTGATGGTGGCTTCGCGCTGGCCTGGCTGGTCTCGGTACCTGTGGCGCAACATGCCGCGCACCGCTATGCGGTGCCCTTGCTGTCGCACCTGTTTGCGGCCACGCCGGTGCGGCGCACCGCGGTGGTGGCCGGTGCCAACGACACGGGCTGCCTGCTGGCGCGCAATATCGCCACGGATCCGCTGCTGGCGATGAATTTCGCCGGCTACTTCGACGACCGGGATTGCGACCGCCTCTCGGGCGTCGAACAACATGAGCTGCGCGGTTCGCTGACGGATCTGGCCGAGTATGTGAAAGCCCATCGCATCGATGTGGTGTACTGCGCCTTGCCGTGCTCGCATCCGCGCATCCGGCGATTGCTCGAGAGCCTGCACGACACCACGGCCTCGGTGTACTTCGCGCCCGATGTGCTGTCGCTGGACTTGATTCAGGCGCGCATGGATTGTGTCGCCGGACTGCCCGTCATCGCGCTGTGCGAGTCGCCGTTCTGCGGCCTGAATGGCCTGATCAAGCGCGCCAGTGACATCCTGATCGCGCTGGCCGCCCTGACCGTGATCATTCCCGTGGGGCTGTGCATCGCGATCGGCATCAAGTTCACCTCGCCGGGGCCGGTGCTTTTCAAGCAGCGCCGCTACGGACTCGATGGCCGCGAGATCGTGGTCTACAAGTTCCGCACCATGCACTGCCTGGAAGACGGCGCGGTGGTGCGCCAGGCAACGCGCGATGATCCGCGCACCACGCGCTTTGGCAGCTGGCTGCGCCGGATGTCGCTGGATGAGCTGCCGCAGTTCATCAATGTGCTCCAGGGGCGCATGAGCGTCATCGGGCCGCGTCCGCACGCCGTGGCCCACAATGAAATGTATCGCAAGCTGATTCCCGGCTACATGATGCGCCACAAGGTCAGGCCCGGAATCACAGGCCTCGCGCAGATCCGCGGACTGCGCGGCGAGACCGACACCGAGTCGATGCGGGCCCGCATCGAGTGTGACCTGGAATACCTGCGCGACTGGTCGGTGCTGCTCGACCTGCAAATCGCCGCGCGCACCATCGGCATCGTGCTTGGGAGGAATAATGCATACTGAAACACGGACCAGCGGCTCCTCAGTGACGGAGCGGCCGCCCGCGACTCGCGTAGTGCATGCGGATCTGCGGCTGGTGGAGCCGGCGCTGCCTGATGCGGCGTCCGAGGCCATTGCCAGTCCCGACGGCGGATCCGCGGCAAGGCTCGACGCCTCGTATCTGGAAGCCCTGCTGCTGAACCTGGATGCCGCGCTGCGCGTGCATGTGCGCGCACATCTGTTCACATGGACGCAGGGCCTGTTGCTGAAGCTGATCCGCCATCGTGTGCTGATCTGCGCGCTGCGCAAGGGCAATTCGTCGGCGTTCATGGTCGACAGCTTTTCGACCCTGGTCGCCGATACCAAAGTGTTCGGGGATCTGCTGATACGCGACGCCTCGCTGGCGTCCTTCCTCACCGAAACCTGGAAGCGGCATCGATTCATGCCGTTCACCTGCAAGCTCGACGAACTCAACGCCTTCGCCGGCGGAATGTTCGTGCGCGAGCTCAAGCGCACCGGCGCCGCCGAACTGCTCGTGCATGGCAGCCACGACGCGGAGGGCGAGGTGCAGAGCCTGTTCGTGTTCGCGTGCCAGGCCGGCGCCACCGGCGCGCGCGAAACCTATCTCATGCAGCTGATTGCCCCGTGCCTGCACGCGGCCTGGGTGCGCACGCAGACGCGCGCGGCCCCGGATGCCGTGCGCGGCACGTCGGTGGACAGCTGTGTTCTGACAGAAAGGGAGCGCAGCGTGCTGCGCTGGGTTTATCTGGGTAAGAGCAACGGGGAGATCGGGGCGATCCTGAGCATCAGTTCGCTGACCGTAAAAAATCATGTACAGAAAATCCTGCGCAAGCTCAATGTGGTCAATCGCGCCCAGGCCGTCGGCAGGGCGTTGGATGCGAGGATCATCCGGCCCTAGTGGCGCGCCCGCCGGCCGCAAACGCCTGGCCGTGGCGACGGCCGTGGCCTCGCTGCTGGGCGTCACCGCGGCCAACGCGGCCAATCCACCGCCCGGCGATGAGTTCGGGTGGTTCGCCTCAGCCGCGCTGACCGGTGACGACAATGTGTTCCGCGTGCCGGACCAGGCGTTGCCGCCAGAAGGCATTGCGCTGGCGCCACAGCGTTCCGATGTCTCGCTGGTCTCCTCGGCGGGCATTCACTTCGATCTTCCGGTCAGCGCGCAGCGCCTCGTGGGTCAGTTCACCTTCGGTGACCACCGCTACAACCGCTTCGATGAACTGAACCACGACAGCTATTCCGGGCGGTTGGGTCTGCTGTGGCAGGTTGGCTCGCAGATGGAGGGGCAGGTGTTGTTTCGGCAGGAGAAGATGATGACTTCCCTGGCCAACCTGCAGATTGGCACGCAAAGCAGCACGCCCAACTTCCTGCGCACCCGCGAGGGACTAGCTGAGATCCGTTACGGGCTGCAATCCGCGTGGCAGGTGCGTGGCGCGGTCAGCCGGCTCGAACACGACAACAGCTCGGACCAGTTCTTCATCAGCGATCTGCAGCGCGATGCCGCCGAAGCCGAGCTGGCGTACGTCACCGCCGCCGAGACTCGCATCGGGGTGCTGGCGCGCGTCGAAGAAGGGCGTCTGCTGAATCCGCAGACCCTCGCGGGAGTCGCCGTGAGCAATTCATATCGCCAGCATCGCGCCACGGCGCTGATGGACTGGCCGATATCGGCGAAGTCGCGACTGAACCTGCGCGGGGGCCGCGTCGAGCGCGAATACAAGCAGTTCTCGCAGCGTGACTACTCCGGCTGGACCTACGACGCGGCGTACGAGTGGCGGCCGCGTGACGGCGCCACGTTGACCGCCATCGTGCGCCGTGACATCAGTGATTCCGAACAGGTGGATGTCGGGCTGGTCGTGATGCGCAGCATCCTGCTCCAGCCCGCGTTGCAGCTGAGCCTGAAAACCCGCCTGATGGTGAATCTGGAGGAGGGGCGACGCACCTACCACGGCAACATCATCAGCCCGGAGGGCGCCGTCGCGCCGGCGGTGCAGGAACATGTGCGCATCATTCAGGTCGCGCTGGCCTACCAGGTCACGCCCAAGGTACGCCTGACCCTGGATGCGCGACGCGAGCAGCGCGATTCCGCGCTGGCGTTCCAGGATTACGTGGCAAAGATCGCCAACTTTGAAGTCCGCATAGGTCTCTGACATGAGCAATACACAGGACCCGGCGATCTCCCCGCTGGTGGAGCTGGATGAGGGCGGGCTGCTGCGCGGCTTCATCCGGCGCGTACGCACGGCTTCCCGCAACCGGCGGTCGGCTTTGTTTCGTTCGCTGTTCGATCTGGGACCACAGACACGCGTGCTGGATCTGGGCGGTTCGAACGGCGCGCACATTCACTCCCTGCTGGCCGGCACGGCAGTCAGACCCGAGAACGTCTACGTCGCCGATGTCGATCAGCAGGCGTTGCGCACGGCAGCCAGCCGCTTCGGCTTCGTGCCGGTGCCGCTGGCGCCTGAGGCCGACCTGCCTTTCGAAGACGCCTGTTTCGATGTGGTGCTGTGTTCATCCGTGCTGGAGCACGTGACGATTCCCGCCGACGAGATCTGGCGCGAGCGCTCGACGGCGCGTTTCCAGCAGCGCGCGCGCGCGCGCCAGCAGCGATTCGCGCGCGAGATCGAGCGTGTGGCCCGCGGCTATTTCGTGCAGGTTCCCAACCGGTGGTTTCCGGTCGAAACGCACACCTGGCTGCCGTTCGTGGGCTACATGCCCCGTTCCTGGCAGTTGCGTGTGATCGCGATGTCCAACCGCTTCTGGATCAAGAAGACGGCGCCGAATTTCTATCTGCCGACGGCCGCCGACATGTGCCGCTATTTTCCAGCCGCAGCGCTGATGCGCGAGAAGGTCTGCGGCCTCACGAAGTCATTGATCATGGTGAGGCGCTCAAAAGATACCGGGAGATCCGTCTCCCGGTAGTCCGAGGCTCAGTGCGCGGCGTACGGCGGGTTGCTGCCGCTGGCCGGGAAGCCGTCCCAGATTTCGAGATCATCGAACCATTGGTAGGCAGGCATCCGCTGACCGCTGTACAGCATCGGCGCCATGATGCGGTTGACCGCCAGGTTGCTGACGCCCATGTTGGGGCCGCGACGGTCGGCAATGGTCTTGCCGTTGGCTCCCATCCACACCCGGCCGTCGCTGCCCGCACTGCGGTGCCAGTAGATCTCCAGCTTGAACCACTGGCCGACCGGTACCGGGATATCGCGGTTTTCGATCTTCCAGTAAGTCACCGGTGCCGCGCCGCTGCCTGCATTGTTGTCGCCCAGGATGCACCAGTAGGGCGCTCCGCCGCCGTAGGTGTTCACGTAGGCTTCGATGCGGTAGTCGCCGTTGTTCTGCGCCGCGCCGGTTGCAGTCTTTCCACCGGTCTTCAGGGCAAAAATTCCGCGCCAGGTGCCACCCCGGTCGATGCCGGCGCCGGCCGGAAGATTGGTCATCTTCTCCACCATGTCGGGCTGCAGTTTCAGCCAGTAGCTGACGTACAGATCGTTGACCGGATCTTTCGGCAGGAACATGAATTCGTTCTGCAGACCCTGGTTACCCATCGGTTCAGTTCCGTTGAGATTCTTGGAGATCTGCTGCCGCACCGCCCGTGTGGTGGCACCGGTGTGCCCCGCCACCGTTTCGACGCTGCTGAACAGGTAGTTGCCTACCGTCGCGGGGGAGGCGGAAATGGGATCGGTATCCAGCAGGAACATGTTGCTGCCCCCGCCGAGAGTGCTGGGCAAGCTGAAGCCTGTGACGCCGTCAACGCCAGTGATCCTCTGCCAGCAGCCAATGTCCCAGCAGTCAGTGGAGACCACCGGCAGCAGGGAAATGGGGCCTTCGAGGCTGGTGTGGAACAGCAGCTTGGCGCTGCTCGTTGCCTGTGGGGTCGCGGCGCTCGCCGCCGGTGCAAAGATGATCGAATCCAGATTGAAGGGCCCCTGCTCGGAGACGATCTTCACCTGGTGCTTGCCCGCTGTGAGCGTCACGGCCTGCATGGCTGTCCAGCGGTAGGTGCTCATGCTGCCCGTATTGGGCATGCCCTGAGACCCGCTGACATTCTGGCCATCGATTTCGATATGAAAGGCGGCGTTGGAGAGCGTGGTGGATTCGTGCAGCTGCGTGGTGAAATTGCCAGCCGTTGCGACGTTCACCGAATAGGCCACCCATTCACCGGCCTGGAAGTCGGTGATGGCGAAGCCGCCACTCGCGTTGCCTGAGCCGATGATGTCCACTGCCTCGCCGGGGCGATACTGTCCGCCGGAATTGCCGGCGCTCAGGTCGTGAAAGGCGACGCCTTCGCCACCGTTGTCATAGTTTTCGGCTTCGAAAGTCGTCGGCAGCGCAATTGCCGTGCCCAGATACGGTGTGGCCGTGGCGGCCGACGTGAAACGCACGGCATCCAGATTGAATGATTCCTGATCAACGACCAGTTTCAGCTTGTGCGTGCCCGCCGTCAGGTTCAGACGCGTGAGACCCCACCACTTGAAGGTGTTCAGATTGCCGGTGTTGGGCGTCGTCGTCTTGCCCGAGACGCTCTGGCCGTCGATCTCGATGTGAAAGGCGGCGTTGCTCATCGTGCCCGACGCGTTCAGGTCGAAGTTGTACGCGCCGGTAGCCGGCACCTTGATGCTGTATGCCAGCCATTCGCCCGTGCGGAAATTGTTGACGGCGTAACCGCCCGTCGTCTTGATGATGTCGACGGCTTCGCTGGTGCGGTATTGACCGCCGGAATTGCCGGCCGTCGTGTCGTGGTAGGCCACGGCTTCGCCGCCGCGATCGAAATCCTCGGCCTGAATGATGTTGGGCAGTGCCGCGGCAGTGCCCGAGTAGGCCGAAGATATCGACACCGCCGCGGAAGAGGGGGTCGTCACGGATTCGCCGGATGCGGTCGAGTCGGGTGTCGTCCCGGCAGGAGCGGGCGTCGATGTGGACGACTCCGTCGGGGAAGGCGACGAAGTCGATGATGGATCGTTCGATGATGTGGCCGGCGTCGAGGGCGTCGACGAAGGCGAGGAATCCGCCGATGTGCCGGCGTCGGCGCCACAACCGGCAATCAGCACGAAAGCGATGGCCGCCGATGGCAGCAGGCATACTGTCTTGAAGTTCAAATTCTGCATCTGTGTTTCACCAAGCCCCGGATTCGAGCAAAACAACGTCAGAGCCTCCGCAGCCCGCGAAGGCCGTGAGAGGGCAAAGTGAAAGGGTGTTGCTTGATGCGCGCCGGTCGGATCGGGCGTGCATGAAACATGACTGACGACTCGAAACTGGTGGCGTTCTTGCTCGCGCCTTGAAGCTCCGTGCCGGCAACCCCGCTATCTTTGGACCTTGTGGCCCGCAGACCGGAGGCTTTGCGTCCCTGCCTTCCGACAGGTTTGCCTTTCGCTCAGGGCTGTACTTTATGTAAGAGGATGCCTACACACCAGTGTGCGAGTTCCGCGACAGCACTCAGGTGTTTTCCGCTCGAGCGCATTTATACGCGCGGAAGTCGCAAAACATCAGGTGAACACCTGAGTTTTGCGGTGTGAAATGCGGCGCCGCTTGATGATAATCCTCCGAATCAGGGAATGCCTGAGACAGGGAGGAGCGCCATGCAGGAATTAAATCATCTGGCCCGCGTACCATCGCAGTCCATTCGCGATCATGCGGCCAGCACTTTGCTCAGCGAGCTGGTGGCGCATCTGCGCGAACATCGCACCGACCTCAGGCAGGAATGGGCGCAGCGAATCACCAAGGCGCGTCTGCTGACGGCGATGAGCGAGGAAGAGGTCTTCACCGAAGCCACCGCGGTCTACGACCAGTACGTCGAAGCGCTGGAAACCGGAACCTTCGAGGCCCTGCAGGCCTACGCGCGCAATCTGTCCGAGCGCATCATTCCGCGCGGTGTCGAGACCGACGAAGTCGTCGGCATCGTGCTGCTGCTGCGCGACGTGCTGGCCCGGTCGCTGTTCGCCAAGTACCAGAACGACTTCGCCAAACTCAATCGCATCCTCGACGCCTACGAACCGGCGGCCAATCGCATTGCCAATACCGTGGCGGTGGGCTTCGTGCAGGAGCGCGAGCGCATCATCCGCGAACAGCAGGAAGCCATTCGCGAGCTGTCGACGCCGGTGTTGCAGGTGCGCGAGCGTCTGCTCATCCTGCCCATCGTCGGTGCCATCGATCCGCAGCGCGCGCGGCAGCTTACCGAGCAGTTGTTGCACGGCATCCGCGCCACGCGCGGCAAGGTGGTGGTGATGGATCTCACCGGCGTGCCGGCGGTGGATTCGAGCATCGCGAACCATTTGGTGCAGACCGTCGAGGCCACCCGTCTGCTGGGCGCCACGGTGATCGTCACCGGACTGTCACCCTCCATTGCGCAGACGCTGGTGAACATCGGCGTGGACCTGGGCAAGATGAATACCGTAGGCGACCTGCAGGGTGGCATCGAGCAGGCTGAACGGCTGCTGGGCTACAAGGTGGTGCCGATCACCGTGCAGGCCGATGCGCGTCCCACGCTCTGAAGATCCGCGCATGACCTGGCCGTCGGTCCCGATCCTGAAAGAAGGCGATGTGCTTATCGCCAGCATCCAGTCCGCGTTGAGCGACCTGGATCTGGTCGGGTTGCGTGACGCACTGGTCAAGCAAGTGGCCAACTACCGCACGCGCGGCGTGATCGTGGACGTCACCGCGCTCGATGTGGTGGATTCATTTGCCTCGCGCACGCTGCATGAACTGGCGCACATGATCCGGCTGCGCGGCGCCAAAACCGTCATCGTCGGCATCCAGCCGGAGGTGGCGTTCGCGATGGTGCAGCTGGGCCTCACACTGGAAGACATTCCCACGGCCCTGGATCTCGAGGAAGGGCTGGCATTTCTGGGGGCACGCTGAGTGCCCACCTCGAGCGAACACCGAGTCGATACACCGGACATCCGCGTTGCCGTGGCCAGCGGCGAAGATGTGGTGCAGGCGCGCCAGCACGGCAGAAGCATGGCCTCCGACATGGGATTCACGCCCAGCGAAGCAACGCTGATCGCCGCCGCCATTTCGGAGCTGGCCCGCAACATCGTCAAATACGCGGGCCATGGCGAGATACTCATGCGTTCCGACGAGGACGGCATGCTGTTCGTCATCGCACAGGACAAGGGCCCGGGCATTCCCGACATCCAGACGGCGCTGCGCCCGGGTTATTCCACTTCCGGCGGTCTGGGCCTGGGACTGGCCGGTGTGCGGCGTATCGCCGATCACTTCGAGATCGTTTCCAATCCCAAGGGCACCATCGTCACCCTTGGCAAGAAGCGGCGCTGATGGAAGTGCTCAAGATCGGCGTGGCGCACCGGCCCGCACCGGGCGAAGAGCAGTCCGGTGACCGTTGCTTCGTGCAGCAGTCGGCCGACTGCGCGGTGCTGGCCCTGATCGATGGCCTGGGGCATGGTCCGGAAGCCGCCATCGCGGCGGAAGCGGCCCAGGCCGCGCTGCGGGCTCCCGATCGGCAGTCGCCCAGCCTGCTCATCCAGCGTTGCCATGAACGTCTGCGCGAAACGCGCGGCGCGGCACTGACCGTCATGCAGTTCGATACCCAGAACTGGTTGCTGGAGTGGACCGGCGTGGGCAATGTCATCGCGGTGCTGCTGCATCCGGAACCCACCGGCAAGCTCACGCGCACCGAACTGTTCGGGCGCGGTGGCGTGGCCGGCGTGCAGTTGCCATCGACCGCGTCATCCAGCATGCGCATCGCGCCGGGCGATGTGCTCATCGCCGCAACGGACGGCGTGCATTCGAATTTCGCCTATGGCATCACGCGCTTCGAGGCGCCGCAGCAGCTCGCGGATCGGCTGCTGACGCGGTATTGCACCGGCTACGACGATGCCATGGTGGTGGTGGCCCAGATTCAACGGAGTGAGGCATGAGTCTTGTCGATCGGTATGCCCAGGATTATCGCGAGGCGCTCGACCTGTACCTGAAGGGTGCGGGTGAATCGGCGCTGAGCAGTGCGTATGAAATCGGCCGGCGCGCGGTGGCCGCGGGGTTGGGTATTCTCGATGTGGTCTCGCTGCACGAAAAGGCGGTAGCCAGCATCACCGAACGCCGCCCGCAGGACGAAATGGCGGGCAGCTTCCTGATCGAGAGCCTCTCGGCTTTCGAGATCAGCTATCGCTCCGTAGACGAAGCCAACGCCGCGCTCAGGCGGCTCAATGAACTGCTGGAAGCCGAGGTCGGCCGCATCGCGCATGCCTTGCACGACCAGGCCGGCAGCATTCTGGCCACCGCCACACTGGAGCTGGACATGGCCGCCAAGGAACTGCTGCCCAGCGGTCATCAGCGCCTGGCCGGCGTGCGTCGCCTTCTTGATGAGACCGGCGAGCAGCTGCGCCATCTCTCGCACGAGCTGCGGCCGACGATTCTCGATGATCTGGGCCTGCGGCCGGCGCTGGATTTCCTGGCACAGGGCATCGAGCAGCGTACCGGCCTGAGTGTGAATGTTAGCGGCCAGGTCCGCGAACGGCTGCCGGTGGGCGCCGAGATCGCGATCTATCGCATCGCTCATGAGGCATTGAACAATGCCGTACGTCACGGCGGCGAGGCGCCCGCCGTGGACATCACCATCGAGCAGCAGGGTCGGGAGATCCACTGCACCATCAAGGACGATGGCGCCGGCTTCGATGTCGATGCGGTGCTGGCGCGCGGTGGCAAGCGTGGCCTGGGTCTGCTCGGAATGCGCGAACGCGCCAATGCGGTGGGTGGCACCTGCAACATCCGATCGGCGCCGGGTCTTGGCACTTCAATAGAAGTCATCGTGCCGCTGACAACCGCGGCGTCCATGGAGTGACGAGCCAGATGGTACGTATAGTCATAGTCGATGATCACCTGATCCTGCTGCAGGGCATAAAGAAGCTGCTCGAGGGCGAAACGGGATACCAGGTGGTGGGCGAGGCCTGCGATGGCATCGAAGGCGTCGAGCTGATCAAGCGACTGAAGCCTGACATCGCCATCGTCGATATCACGCTGCCCGGGCTCAATGGCCTGGATGTGGCGCGCACCGTGGCTTCATCCAGCCCGCGCACGCGCGTCATCCTGCTGACCATGCACAAGGAAAGCCCCTACGTGATCGAGGCCATGAACACCGGCGTGCACGGCTACGTCATCAAGACCGAAGCCAGTGCCGACCTGCTGCGGGCCATCCGCGATGTGTCGCGCGATCGCATGTACTTCAGCCCCGGCATCTCGCAGATTTTCGTCGAGGCATACCGGCACAAGGACACCCTGGAAGTCGATCCCCTGACGGCGCGCGAGCGCGAGGTGCTGCAGCTCATCGCCGAAGGGCAGAAGACCAAGCAGGTGGCCGTGCGTCTGGGAATCAGCCTGAAGACCGCCGAGTCCCACCGCATGCATCTGATGAAGAAGCTCGACATCCATGACACCGCGGGACTGGTGCGCTATGCGGTCCGCAGAGGCCTGATCCATCCCTGAATTTGACGAAAAACCACCCCTCACAGGTGTCTGCCTGCCGGCACTTCAGGTCTTCACCTGATTGTCCGCGAACCCCTGTGAAATCAAGGTAATAGACGTCGTACAGGAGTTTGTTGAAGCGATGCTGGTGAATACCCTGGAAGCTCAGCCCGAGCGTCTGCCGCTGAATGTGCGCGGCTGGCTCTACGGCATGGATGCGCTGGATGCGAGTGGTTGCTCGACGCTGTTGCGCGGCTGCCTGCTGGCACTGGTGGATGCCACGCCGGGACTGGTGATGGTGTCCAGCAGCAAGGGCCAGATGCTTTACATGAACGTCATGGGCCGCCAGATGCTGGGGTTCGATCGCAACACCAACCTGACGACCCGCCGCGTGTTCGATCTGTATTCGCAGCGCTCCTGCGAATTGCTGCTCGAAGAGGCCATACCCACCTGCCTGCAGGCCGGTGTCTGGCGTGGCGAAACCACGCTGCTCGACCGCGACAAGCAGGAAATTCCCGTATCGCAGGTGCTGATGGCGCATCGCGTGAAGGAGCAGGACGGCAGGGACACCACCGTGCTTTCCAGCATCGCGTGGGACATCCGCGAGCTCAAGCAGGTGGAGCAGCGGCTGCGCCATCAGGCCACCCATGATTCACTGACCGGGCTGCCCAATCGCGCCCTGCTGATGGACCGACTGGGCCAGGCCATCCATGCCGCCGAGCGCAACAGCACCTGTGTCGGCGTGCTGTTCGTCGATCTGGATGGGTTCAAGGAAGTGAACGATACCTGCGGCCACGAGGCGGCCAATCTGCTGTTGCGCGAGCTGGCGCAGCGGCTGCAACAGCGCGTGCGCGCGCAAGACACCATCGCGCGTTACGGCGGCGACGAATTCGTGCTGGTGGTGTCCGATCTCACG